>VYLR01000002.1_pt1 | contig 364911 bp, 303 predicted proteins | sample 5114291 | NCBI WGS metagenome assembly VYLR01 (sample SAMN12291774, study PRJNA351875) | freshwater metagenome | isolation source: freshwater lake | place: USA: Michigan, Lansing Lake | collected 2013-08-14 | reverse complement strand
AATATTTTTTGAATTATTTTTTGATTTTATCTCCTAAGCCCATCTAATCCTAAATCTCCTCATCAAAAAACGGGCCGCAAATATACACACTTTTTTATTTCTACACAAGTTTTTTAGTGAGAAAACTCTAAACTTTAAGTTAAATGCCTTCTAATGTTTAGGAAAAAATGATTAACTTTAAGCATTATGGCCGGTGTTAATAAAGTAATTTTACTAGGTAATTTAGGGAAAGACCCAGAAATTAAATACTTAGATGGTAATATAGCCAGAGTTAGCTTTAGCCTTGCTACTACTGATTTTTACAAAGACAAAGCAGGGAATAGAATAGAGCAAACCGAATGGCATAACGTAGTTATGTGGAGGTCACTTGCAGAGAACGCAGAAAAATTACTTAAAAAAGGTATGCAAATTTATTTAGAAGGCAGGCTGCAAACCCGCCAGTGGCAAGACAAAGATGGCTTTAAAAAAAACACTACTGAAGTAATTGCTGAAACCTTTCAACTTTTAAACAAACGAGAAACAAATAGCAATTCTTCAACATTAAAGGATCAAAATAATAGCAACTTTGATGCAGGTAATTTGCCCTACTAATTAAACCATTACAAACACCTATGCAAACAGTAATAATTCGAATACTAGCTTTGTTCTTTTTTATTAGTTTACATTATACATTAAAAAGTCAAAATAAACTGACTACAACCAGTAAAACGCTTACACCAAAAGAAGTAGATGAACTTTTTATTGAACATGCATCAACAAAACAATTAATTAAATTTCCTATCTACAGAGTATATGAATATAATGACGCCGGTAGCCAGTATTATACCGTATTAACGGAAAAGCCTGATAGTACCAATAAAACAAAGGAAATCTGTAATGAAAAAATTCAAGCTTTATGCTTTAAAAAGGAATTAAACGAACTCAAAAAAACATGGGAAATTAGTGACTTCACCTTAAAAAACAACAATAACAATGTGGAAACCTCGATTTGGTTTTGGACAAAATATTGTAAGTTTGAAGATATAGATAAAGACGGCAAAATTGAACCAATCCTTGTTTACGGAACCAGCGGTAATAATGGTAAAAGTGACGGAAGGATTAAAATTATTACTAATTACAAAAACAACAAGTACGTGATTAGACATCAGAATGGTGTGTTGGATTTTGAAAGGCGCACAGAGGTTGATAAAAACTTTTATTCGCTGCCAAAAGAAATCCAAAAATTTATTCGAGAAATAATGATTAGTATTACGTCCGACAACAACGCGATTTTTCCATATGGATGGGAAGAAGCAATGAATAAGCAACAAACTACAATAAAAGAGTAATCATAAAATCACACACAACAGGGCTGATAGAGATAGTAATTATAAACAATGAAATTACTACCGGTAATTCAAGTTGGAATTATTATTCGAGAAGACTTAATCACACTATTACAGCGCTACATCAATCTGAGTATATTCAATCTTAATTTAATTTTAAACCTAAATGATTAAGATTGACTGGTCTTACATGAATTGGATTTGAGTTTATAAATTGCTTAACTATTTCTTAACATTAAAAGTGTTTACATTTAACATTGAGGTTGTTTTTTTGCGCTTTAATTTTACAATGAAACATTTAATTTACTTTATAACATTAAATTTATTAGTATTTAGTGTTACCGGACAAAACACTTCAGACACACTAAAACCAATTCAGCAAGAGAAAAAAACAAAGTGGTATGACAATATTAATTTACGTGGTTACGTACAAGTTAGATACAATAGACTTTTTGAAACCAACCCAGACTTAAAAAGTGAGCAAGGAGATAGGTCAATTGGAAATTTTGGAGGGTTCTTTATCAGAAGAGCTCGATTAATTTTCAGTGGTAACTTGAGCGAGCATGTATTCTTCTATATCCAACCAGACTTGGCATCATCTGCAGCATCCAATAATTTGCACTTTGCGCAAATCAGAGATGCATATTTTGATGTTTCGCTTGACCAGAAGAAAGAATTTCGTTTTCGAATCGGTCAAAGTAAAATTCCGTTTGGGTTTGAAAACATGCAATCAAGTCAAAATAGATTGCCACTTGACCGGAATGACGCTCTTAACAGCGCTCTTTCAAATGAACGAGACCTAGGTTTAATGTTTTATTATGCGCCAAAAAAAGTAAGAGATTTATACACAAGTTTGGTAAATGATGGCTTAAAAGGATCTGGAGATTATGGCATTTTAGGTCTTGGGCTATACAATGGGCAGGTTGCCAATAGGCCAGAGGCAAATAATAATTCACATTGGGTTGCGCGCATTACCTATCCTTTTCAAATATTTAATCAAATAATTGAGCCCGGAATTCAAATGTACAGTGGTTATTATAAGCTTGACAATAGCTCGTTGTCAACGGGAGTTAAAAAAAATACAAGCCTTGATTATTTGGATGAAAGAATTGCGGGTAGCTTTGTACTTTACCCAAAACCATTTGGTATACAAGCAGAATACAATATAGGAAAGGGCCCCGAATACGATCGATTTAGTGATAGTATAACCACCAAAGAATTGCGGGGAGGTTACGTTACATTAAGTTACTTATTAAAATTAAAAAAACATATCATCATCCCCTATACTAGGTATTGTTATTACGAAGGTGGCAAAAAACATGAACTAGATGCTCGCGCTTATAAAGTTGATGAAATTGAAAGTGGTATTGAATATCAACCTTTGAAAAATTTTGAACTGACTGTGAGTTGGGTTTATGCTGAAAAGTTTACGTCCGATAGAGCCAAGAAGGATAATTTTCAAAAAGGCTCATTTATGAGGGTACAAGCGCAACTAAATTTTTAATGTATATTTAACGTTTAATTTACTAATCTGATTTAACATGTTCGATTTAACAACAGGCCTTACGATTCTTCTGGTACTAGCCATTATTTTGGCTTGTGTTTTTGAATTTATTAATGGATTTCATGATACTGCAAATGCTGTAGCAACGGTAATTTATACCAATTCCTTAAAACCTACAACAGCAGTTGTTTACAGTGGTGTACTTAACTTTATTGGCGTATTAACAGGTGGTATTGGTGTTGCTATGGGTATTGTTAATCTTTTACCCATGGAAGTACTTGTAGACTCAAATGTTTCACATGGTTTGTGTTTAATTCTTGCCATATTATTGTCAGCCATTATTTGGAACTTTGGCACATGGTATTTCGGTATTCCTGCATCTAGCTCCCATACGATTATTGGCTCAATTTTAGGTATTGGTTTGGCATTTTATTTTTTACCAGGTAACGTTGGAGGAAGTGCTGTAAATTGGGATAAAGCCAAAGATACAGGTTGGGCTTTGTTAATCTCTCCTTTTGCAGGTTTTGCTTGCGCAATTGCCATTATGTTTATTTTTAAAAGCTTTGTAAAGAACGATTCATTTTACAAAGAACCTATCCCCGGCAAGACACCACCTTGGTCAATCAGAATTTTGTTGTGGCTAACTTGTGGAATGGTTTCATTTTTTCATGGTCAAAACGACGGACAAAAAGGTGTTGGTTTATTGATGATGATCTTAATTTCAGTTTTACCTGCCTATTACTCATTGGATAGTAACATCAATTTACAAGGTATAAATGGTAGCTTAGTAACTATTGAGAAAATAATCCAAACCTCTGATACCAGTCATTTTGGTAAAGATGAGTTTAAAAATTTAAATACGATAAAAAAACATGCTTCTCATTTTAATGAAGCAACTGTTGGTGCAGCTTTTTCTGAGAACATTGAGCGTGGCGGCAGATTTGAACTTAGAAAAGATGTTGTGAAAATTACGAAGGCAGCGGATAAATTATTAAAAAGCCCGAACGTTGCATTAACAAAAGTACAAACAGACACTTTGAAAAAGGAAATCTCGAATGCCAAAAAACTAATCGAATTTGCGCCTTCATGGGTAATTTTGCTAATTAGTATTTGTTTAGGTTTAGGCACCATGATTGGCTGGAAACGCATTGTAAAAACATTAGGTGAAAAAATTGGTAAACAACACATGAGTTATGCTCAAGGTGCAAGTGCTGAAATTGTTGCTTCTATCGGTATTGGAATTGCAACAGCTTACAAAGCGCCTGTTAGTACAACACATATGTTGAGTTCAGGGATTATGGGAAGTATGGTTGCTAAGAAGGGCTTGAAGAATTTACAGAAAAAGACAATCATTAACATTCTTTTGGCTTGGGTTCTAACGTTGCCTGTAACAATTATTTTATCCGGCAGCTTGTTTCTACTATTTAGAGCAATTACAGGTTAGTAAACAAATGATTAAAACCTTATCAAGATTATATAGTAGAAATTCAAATGCATAATCTTATTGGTTAACTGAGATATTTGGAAATTATTTATCGCCTATAAGAGCGAGAAGCCCCAACTCATATCCTTTGAGCCCAAGACCACAAATTAAGCCTTTACAAACCGGTGAAATCAAACTTGTGTGTCTGAATTCTTCTCTGGCATAAATATTACTAATATGAACTTCAATAACCGGACAATTTATTGCAGATACTGCATCTCGAATAGCTACTGAAGTATGCGTATAGGCTGCTGCATTTAATATTATTCCTTCGCACTTAAACCCTAGTTCCTGAATTTTTGTAACTAGTTCGCCTTCAACATTACTTTGAAAGTAAATGAACTTAATTGACGGATATTTAATTGAAAGTGAATTTAAAAAAACATCAAAACTTTGCTCACCGTAAATTTCCTTTTCTCGTGAACCTAATAGATTTAAATTAGGCCCATTAATGATGGCTATGTTTAGTTTACGCTCTTCCAAACTTATATAACATTTTTTCGTGGCTCCAAAGTGCACCTAAAAATGTTTTTTTATCGTGGTAAGGCACGTTAAATTCTTTGGCAGTTTCTTTTACTATTTTGGAAAGTTTACCGTAATGTACGTGACAAATATTTGGGAATAAGTGATGCTCAACTTGATGATTCAATCCACCAACTAACCAACTAAAAACTTTGTCACGTGTGCCAAAATTCATGGTTGTTTTTAATTGGTGAACAGCCCAGTCATCTTCTAAATTAACACCATCTTTGGCAACAGGAAATTCAGTATCTGCAACCACATGCGCAGGTTGGAATATGCATGCTAAAACGAAACCGGCAATGTAGTGTACGGTTAAAAATCCAACTAACCAGTTTAAAAATGTCATTTGCGGAACTAAAAACAGAGGAAGTAACATGTAAGCAAAATACAACACCTTAGAAAGAGCAATGATAAAAAATTCCTTATTAAGAGTAGAATTAAATGCTTTTACGTGGCCATTTTTGTTGTAGCGAAAAATTTGTTTGAAATCCTTGGTTGATGTCCACATCATTGTCATCATTCCGTAAAAAAACCAAGCATAAATGAACTGAAAACGATGAATAGGTTTTAATTTGGCATGTGGTTCAAAACGCATAAAACCCGGAGGAGCTATATCCTCATCAAAATCATGCACATTAGTAAAAGTATGATGAATTACATTGTGTTGTATTTTCCAATTGGTTGCATGACCACCAAGCATGTTAATTGTATACCCGAATATTTTGTTGATTGTTTGGTTTTTACTAAATGAACCATGGCACGCATCATGCATTATGCAAAGCCCGATTCCGGCCATTGCAAAACCCATTATAGCTGAAAGTAACCACCATATTAGTTTACTTTCAAAAACATTAAAAGTGATAAGCAAGTAAGGCACAAAATAGGCAGAAATCATGAATGCTGCTTTAAGCCACATATTCAAATTACCTGTTTTGCTAATGTTGTTTTCTTTGAAATAATTGTCAACTCGTTTTTTTAGTTCGGCGTAAAACTGCCTGTTAGAATTATTGAAACGCAGAATTTTTTTTGTATCCATAAGTAAGTGACAAATATAAGTTAAATTCACTAAACTAACACAAATAATAGGTTAAATAGTTCACCGCATTATCTCCCTAAAATGTTGAAAAACAATTAAATGAGTTGATTTTTTTCGACGCAAACTGATAATAATCATTCGAAAGCTTATAATTAAGCGTTGAAGAAAATAGTCTAAAAAATCTAAAAAAATGTTATTTGTTGAAAGTTTGAGAAGTTGTTGGTCTTTTAAACAATTTTTGAAACAATTGTTTAATTTGTTTTCTGAAAATAAAAGAAATCAGGATATATGGCACCGCCATTAAATAAAGAATTCCTGAATTTAAACTTCTTGCCATTGACTTGGGATCAGACTTTAATGTACTTTCCGCGGCAGATTTACACATAGCGCACTGTGCAGACATATCCAATTGCGATAAAACTAACACAACTAAGATGGCAATTATAATTTTTTTATTCATTAAAATCTTTAGCAAAGATACGTAAAAGTCTAATTCAACATCAAATGTTAACTTAATTTTCTAATTAGAATTGCGTTTCCCCAAAATATAGTTTAGAAAATCTAATAAAGTATAACTCCATCATTGCAGCACACTCATCTAAACTTGTTTTTCTGAAATCAAAATTATAATTAAACTTTAAGGCTATACTGTCCATTTTCAAAAGTTCTTCATTTGCCTCCTTCGTAAGCGCAAAACCTAAATCAAAAACATTGTTGTCATTTAAACTGAACTTTTTAAGCTCTGGCCTCTGAAAACGTTTAATTTCATTTTTTGTATTTGAATCGAATTCAAAATTTTCGTTTAAAGATTTAGCAACAATCGTGAGGTCTCGTTTTTTAAAATTAGCAATGAAGTAATTCGCCATTTCACACAAAGCGAATCCATCGCTGCATATAAGTATAACTCTCATTGAAATTAAAACCAGCCGCTTTTCTTTTTACCCCCAATACCCAGTGCACCAAGCAAGCCTCTTGCCAACTCCTTAAATACAGTTCTGCCAACTTGCCTTACCATTGTATTTTCACTTGCCTTTTGGATGATGGATTTTTCTTGTTTCGGAGTTTTTTTTGATTTAGCCTCCTCCTCTTCACTTGAGGCTGCAGCATCCGCTTTATCCTCTAATCGTTTATTTAATAATTCGTAAGCACTTTCACGATCTACAATACTATTATATTTGCTTACTAATTGACTTTTCGCGTTGATAGAACTAATCTCATCTTGAGTTAAAACACCAATTCTGCTCGCCGGTGCTTTTAGATGTACAGCCACTAATGGAGTTGGAATCCCTTTTTCATTTAATGCAGAAATAAGCGCTTGACCTATTCCCAGACTGGTAAGTAATTCATCTGTTTTATAGAATTCGGATATTGGGTAATTCTCTGCCGTTTTTTTAATGGCCTTACGATCTTTTTCTGTAAAAGCTCTTAAAGCATGCTGCACCTTTAATCCTAACTGAGCTAGAACTGCATCCGGCACATCATAAGGATTTTGTGTGATAAAATAAATGCCTACACCTTTACTTCTTATTAGTTTAATAATGCTCTCTATTTGATCTAACAAAGCTTTACTTGCTTCATTAAAGATTAAATGAGCTTCATCAATAAAAACACACAACTTAGGCTTTTCCAAGTCACCTGCCTCCGGAAAAGTCGCGTAAATTTCAGCCAATAAACTCAACATAAAAGTTGAAAACAATTTGGGTTTGTCTTGAATATCAGTAAGACGGATGATTGATGCAATGCCTGAACCATTGGCATCCTTTTTCAAAAGATCTTCAACATCAAAACTTTTTTCACCAAAAAAGTGTTCCGCTCCCTGACTTTCCAACTCAACAATTTTTCTTAATATAGTACCAATACTTGCTGTACTGATATTGCCATACTCTTTTTGTAATTCAGCTTTACCGTCTTCTGTTGCAAATTTAAGTAGTGCTTTAAAATCTTTCAAATCAAGCAATAATAAGCCTTTGTCGTCTGCATATTTAAACAACATGGCCACAATACCACTTTGAGTTTCATTCAAGTCCAATATTTTACTAAACAAAACAGGTCCGAACTCACTAACTGTAGCTCGTAATTTAACACCTTCGTTGCCACTAATAGTCATTAACTCAGATGTAGTTGCTTTTGGCAAATATGGTAATCCAATCAATTGATGCCTCTCTTCAATTTTTTGATTAATTGTGCCAACAGTTGCAATACCACTTAAATCACCTTTTAAATCCATCATTAAAACAGGAATTCCGGCTGCACACATGCTTTCAGCTATTATTTGTAGCGTAACCGTTTTACCTGTGCCAGTTGCTCCTGCAATTAAACCATGCCTGTTTAATGTTTTAAGAGGGATTTTAACTTGCGCTTCTTTAATAGGAGTTCCATCCAACATAGCTGCCCCTAAACTAAGAGCATTTGAAGCGCCATAACCTTGTATGATTTGCTGAATGAAGTTATCTTTCTTTTCCATTATTTTTTCTTAATTGATTTGTCAATATAATTATGAGTTGGCAACAAACTGTCCTGAATTCTCTTAGCATATCGGATGCTATCCAATATTGCTGTTTGTTTAATCTGAAGTTCCTCTTTTTGCTCTTCAACCTGCATTTTTTGATTATTAATAATTTTATTTTTCTCGGCAAGTTCTTCGTTGGATCTTTTTTTAGAGACATAGGCTCTATATGTGAACAATGCAAAAACAAACACAATTGCTATTACTATTACAAAAAAATACTTTAATTGCTTCTGGTGTTTTAAATCAAGCTTTAATACTTCTTCTTTTTTTTGAGATTTTAGATCATCCAGTTCTTTTTGTTTTTTGTATTTAAAGTTTAATTCATTTTGCAATAGTTTTCTTGTTATTCCCTCATTATAAATGCTGTCTTTAAGTTCTGTATACTTCTCAAAATTTTCCAAGGAAGCCGTAACTTGATTCAACAATTTAAAAACCTTGTAAAGGTTAAAATAGGCCTCACTTATCTTGTTTAACACATTTGATTTTTTTGCATAATTCAATTGCTCAATAAAGTTTAACCTTGCTTTATCATACTCTTTTTTTAATAAATAATAATTACCTATCCCATTGTGAGCATCACTTAACCCTTCATAGTTTTTTAAGGAGTCATTTAATTCTTTGCATTTCTCAAAGTAAGTAAAACTTCTTAAAGGATCGGAGCTTAATGTTAGAAATCCAATTTTATTGTATGAATGTGCTAGGGCAGGCAAATAGTTTACTTGCTGATTAATTTTTATTGATTCTGAATAGTACTTAAAACTACTGTCTTTATTTGACTTGTAATAATCGCCAATGCTATTTAAAACAATTGCGATTCCGGGTAAATTATTTGTCTCTCGCTCAATGGTTAGTGCTTTGTAAAAGTACTCTAAACATACCGGATTCTGTTGGCTTGAAAAAATCGAACCAATCTCCCCTAAACTATTCGCATAACGTTTTTTTTGGCCAAGCTTTTCTTTTAATGCTGCAGATCTAAGCAAATAACTTAGCCCTTGATTAAGGTCGCCTTGCTTAACATAAATACGACCAATATTATGACAAATCGTTGCAATTTTAGAAGAATCGTTGCATTTTTCGGTTAATAATAGACCTTTTTTATAGTAAAACAACGACATCGCAAGATTGCCCTTGGCTCTGTTAAGAATACCTTGGTTATTGTAATAATCGAGGTAATTCTTTAAGTTGTACTTTTTTTTTGCAAGCTCCAGAAAAAAATCTAAGTTCCTTTCTGCGGCAGCATAATCGCCATCACTAATTTGCCAGAATATCAATGAATGCAAATACTTAATTTTTAAAGAATCGATATTCGCAGATTTAAATAAAATTAAAAGCGAATCTTGCTGTTTACCTGCTCTACCGATTAAACAATTAATTAACAAAACAAGTGTAAAAACTATTTTAAGACTGCATTTCAACAGCCCTTAAATTAATTAATATTACTGTATACTTTATTAAAACTTTTATACTTTTTCTTAAAAGATGAGTAAGCTATATATAATTCCAACACCTATCGGAAATTTAGATGACATTACTTTAAGAGCTATAAAAGTTTTGAACGAATGTGATTTAATTCTAGCGGAAGATACTCGCACAAGTTCGTTTCTATTAAAACATTTGAACATTCAGAAGCCGCTTAAATCTTATCATCAACATAACGAACATCAACAGGTAAAAGAAATAGTTTCTGAAATTCAGTCGGGCAAAATAATTGGTTTAATAAGCGATGCCGGTACACCGGCAATAAGTGATCCCGGATTTTTACTCGTAAGAGAGGTTTTACAGCATGGTGGTGAAGTATCATGTTTACCAGGCGCCACGGCTTTTGTGCCTGCTTTGGTTAACAGCGGATTCCCTTGCAACGAATTTAGTTTTTTTGGTTTTTTACCTCAAAAAAAAGGACGTCAAACTAAACTGAAAGAACTTAGCAACGAAACAAAAACTATTATTCTTTATGAATCCCCTTTCAGACTGGTTAAACTCCTGGAGGAAATAAAACAAAATTTGGGAACAATCCGTAAGGTTTGTGTATGTCGTGAACTTACTAAACACTTTGAGGAAGTTAAACGTGACAATGTAGATGAACTGATTAAGTATTATTCCAATAAACCACCCAAAGGTGAAATAGTAGTAGTGATTGAAAATCTTAACGAAAAAAACCGATTGGACAATGAGTAGAAAATCCAAAATAGGTGCTCCTCCCGGAACAATGCACTATACCGGCGTTGTTAAAACCGAGCGAATAAAAATTACGTTAATTGAATTTAATGAAACTGAATTTTTTGAGCAGGAATTTTTTGATTTAAGTGATTGTTTAATGCACGTTAAACCAAATATGGTAAAGTGGATTAATGTAGAAGGTGTGCATAAAACTGAGTTGATTGAAAAAATTGGCAAGCTTTATCACTTACACCCTCTTACACTCGAAGATATTGTTAACATTGATCAACGCCCTAAGTTTGAAGACTATGATAATTACCTTTTAAGCATCATGAAAATGATAACCTACCAAGATAAAGTATACTCTGAACAATTGAGTATGGTTTTGTTGGAAAACACAGTTATCTCATTTCAGGAACCAACCGGTGGTGATGGTTTTGACATTGTAAGAAATCGACTCCGTACTGGTAAAGGCAGGGTTAGAAAACTTGGTGCAGATTACTTGTTTTATGCGTTAATGGACGCTGTTGTAGATTGTTATTTTCATGCCGTTGAAAAAATTGGAGATAAAGTTGAAGTATTGGAAGAAGAGATTATGAACTCGCCAAAGAAAAGTACTTTAATTGAATTGTATGAATTAAAACGTGAAGTAATATTTTTAAGAAGACAAGTTTGGCCGCTTAGAGACCTGGTTAACAATTTAATTCGTTCTGAAAGTAGTTTTATTAACGATAACACACATTTGTTTTTGCGTGATTTACAGGATCATTGTACACGCATTATTGATACAGTTGAAACCTACAGAGATTTACTCAGTGGCATCATGGACGTTTATTTAAGTACCAACGCAAATAAAATGAATGAAGTTATGAAAGTGCTTACCATTATGAGTACTATTTTTATTCCGGTAACCTTTATTGCAGGTGTTTATGGAATGAATTTTGAAAATATGCCGGAAATAAAATCTCAGCATGGCTATTACATTACCTGGGCTGTAATGATTAGTATCATACTTGGGCTAATCTATTATTTCAAAAAAAAGAAATGGCTTTAAATTCCTTTTTTCACGATTTTCTTTTTCGGTAGGCTGGTTTCATTAATTCTGAATTCTATAATTCTAGAAATTAAATCGTAAGGTATAGGCTCCTCTAATGGAAATTGTATTGATCCCTTACCGCATTTATAGACCTTTAGCTCTTTTTTAAATTTTAAGTTGGTTGCAGGAAGGCCGTATAAACCAATATGGTTTGGATAACCACCGTAATAAATTAATGGTTTTTTATTTAAATGATAAGCAGCCATCCCATAGGCTATTTTTTCTTCCGCATCCGGTGCTAATTTAAAAATCAATTTTCTGATTTTAGTTAAACTCGCCTTTACATCCTTTGGGAATTGTGCCAGATATTCATCAACTGTATTCATCAGATAAATAAAATGTTATTACTTATCATTCTTTGGCTCTTCAATATCCGATTTTCTTAATTGAACAGGATTTGTTTTCTTTCTGAATCTTAGGTTCAATAACTCCACAATAAAGCTAAATGCCATTGCAAAGTAAATCGTTCCCTTCGGTATATGAACGGCATTGACATGAATGCCTTCCACAATTAATAATACAGCAATTAATACCAAAAACGAAAGTGCTAAAATTTTAAAGGTTGGGTGTTTATCAATAAAAGCTGAAATTTTTGGTGCATAATAAAACATTACAATCATACTGATTATTACCGCAACTGCCATTACTGTGATTTGCCTTGCCATCCCAATTGCAGTAATAATACCATCTACACTAAAAACAATGTCTATTAATAAAATCTGTAACATAATAGCCTTAAAACCTTTTTTTAAATTCTCCTTAGCCTCCTGCCCTTCTTCGTTGGCACCTTCCAGCTTATTGTGAATTTCCAGTGTACTATTAACCAAAAGAAACAAACCTCCAGCCAGCATGATAATGTCTTTTAGTTGAACAGGGTGTTCCATAAAGTTAAATAAAACCTTTTCGCCGCTAATTAAAAATACCATTACAAACAAGAGACTTATTCTCATAATCACGCCTGTTGTCATCCAGATTAAACCTGCTTTTTTTGCCTGGTCTTTGGATAAGCGGCTCATGACAATTGATACAAATATTACATTATCAATCCCCAGTAATATTTCCATAACTGTTAAGCTTAATAAGCTAAGTAATGATTCTGTAGTAAAAAACTCTGTCATTTTATTTTATTTATTATACGTTACTTTCATTTTAAAATCTGCTCCTCCGCCCTTTACCCTATTCCATTTGGCAAATGCTGCCGATTTAACAAAGGATGGCACAGCTGGTGAACCGGCATAGCAAAATTTTGTTATTTCCATTTCATTTTGCAAGCACTCTAAACTAATAAAAAAGTTTTTATTAGTTGCAATATTGTATTTTGTAAGATCAACAATATACTCTCCAACCAAACCAGGCGGCACTTTAAAAATGATTGGCTTTCTAAGTATGGTTTTTAACCTTGGGTAATTTTTTTCACTTGCCTCATACAACATCAAACGAAATTTGAGTGAATCAGTGTATTTATTTTGAATGATGTAAAAACTAAAATTTTGAAGAAAAACATCCCTTCCTACCTTGTTATTTGCGTTAATAGCTGTTTCAGAACCCTTCCAGTTTTCTTCATTTTTTACAAAACCACTACAGTTGTTGGTTGTAAATTTTTTGGTACCCAAATAATCAACAACAACTTTTTTGGCGTTTACTTCTACTTCCATTAATTCTACAGCAGATTCATTTAGTTTAACTTTCAAATTCTTCTGATTTCTGGCATCTAAAACAGAAATCAAATATTCGTTAAAACCAATAGCAAAAAATTTGATGGTATCAGTGTCGCTTACACCTTTTAATTTTAATTCAAATTCACCATTTTCATCAGATAAGGTGCCAACTGTTTTACCAAGATAACCAATACTACAATATGGTAGTGGCGCTCCATTATTATCAATAATCAATCCTTTAATGCTCGTTTGAGAGAATAATGTTGAAACACAGAACAATAAAGAAAATAAAGCCTTCATTTTTAAAGTTATCAAAGATAAAAATTAGTTGAATTATTGAAACATGATAATATAAGTAATCAGATTACTTTGTATTTATTTGGCATAATTGTGTTTGAAGGATATAAATAATTGGTTCTATCAGTATCCCAACTTAATTTTGTATTTTTGCGCCGATTTTAAAAGGATATGATAACAGTTTCAAACGTTAGTTTACAATATGGTAAACGCATTTTATTTGATGAAGTAAATGTAAAATTTACTCCCGGAAATTGCTACGGATTAATTGGCGCTAATGGGGCCGGTAAATCTACCTTTATGAAAATATTAAGTGGCGAGATAGATCCAACCAAAGGACAGGTTAGTATATTGCCAGGTATGCGCTTAAGTGTTTTAAAACAAAATCACTTTGAATACAACGAGTTTACTGTACTGGATACTGTTATTATGGGAAACAAGCGCCTGTTTCAAATTATGAAAGAAAAAGATGCTATTTATGCCAAAGAGAATTTTAGTGACGAAGACGGTGTAAAGGCAAGTGAACTTGAAGCAGAATTTGCAGAAATGAATGGCTGGGACGCTGAAAGCAACGCTGCTACAATGCTCACCAACATGGGAATTAAACCTGAAAATCATTATTCTTTAGTTAAAGATTTAAGCGGAAAAGATAAAGTTAAAGTATTGTTGGCACAAGCCCTTTTTGGAAATCCAGACATTCTTTTACTGGATGAGCCTACTAATGATTTGGACGTTGAAACAATAACCTGGCTGGAAGATTTTTTAGCTGATTTTGAAAACACTGTTGTTGTTATTAGTCACGACCGACATTTTTTAGATGCGGTTTGTACACATATTTGCGATATTGACTTTAACAAATTAAGTACCTACACCGGAAACTATAGTTTCTGGTATCAAATGAGTCAATTAGCTTTAAAGCAGCGTGCTGACCAGAATAAAAAAATGGAAGACAAGCGTGCAGAATTACAGGACTTTGTTAGACGCTTTAGTGCTAACGCTAGTAAAAGCAGACAGGCAACCAGCCGCAAAAAATTACTAGACAAATTAGTGATTGACGAAATTCCTGCAAGTACTAGAAGATATCCAGGGATTATCTTTAAGCAGGAACGTGATGCCGGTGACCAGATATTATTAGTAGAAGGTTTAAAAAAATCAAACAACAACGGTTTACTTTTTAAAGACGTTAGCTTTAACATCAATAAAGGAGATAAAATTGCTTTCATTAGCAAAAACCAATTAAGTGTAAGTGCCTTGTTTAATATTTTAGCTGAAGAAGAAAAAGCAGATGCCGGTAAATACACCTTTGGCACTACTATTTACAAAGCGCACTTACCTAACGAAAACGCTCACTTCTTTCAAAGCGACTTAAATTTAATTGACTGGTTACGTCAGTTCAGTAAAGAAAAAGATGAAACGTACATTCGTGGATTTTTAGGTAAAATGCTATTTAGTGGCGAAGAAGTTCTGAAAAAATGTTCGGTATTAAGTGGTGGAGAAAAAGTAAGATGCATGACAAGTAGAATGATGTTACTCAATCCTAATCTTTTGATTTTAGATGAACCAACCAATCACTTGGATTTGGAAAGTATTATTTCTTATAATGATGCCTTAAAAGATTATCCGGGTACAATTTTATTTACCAGTCATGACCACGAGCTAGTACAAACTGTAGCGAACCGTATTATCGAAATTGGACCAAATGGTTTTATCGATAAAGCGCTTACCTACGATGAGTATTTGGAAAACGAAAGTTTCAAAAGTCAACGCGAAAAATTGTATAACTAAGAATTTTTCTGTTTCTTTTTTTAATTCAGAACCTAAGACATTGTTAGTCTAAATTAACTATAGTTTAGAAATCTCAAGTATTTTGCTAAATAAAATTTCTATTTTTGTTAGTATACCGAATCAGGCATAACAACATTTGAATTTCCAAGCTATATATGACGACTATAAGTCGCTTGTTTTTAATTGTGCTTTACAATATGTTCAAAACCGAGAGGATGCAGAAGAAATTACTCAGGATGTTTTTATAAGCGTTTATGAAAACTTAGCCAATTTTAGGCAAGATTCTAAACTATCAACCTGGTTGTACAGAATAACAATTAACAAATCCATAGACTTTTTGAAATGGAAAAATCGTTCGAAACGTTTTGCTTTTATCACCAACCTCTTTAAATCTGATGAGCATTTTTACTACGAACCAAAAGAATTCAATCATCCGGGTGTATTGTTGGAAGACAAAGAAGAACTCGGCCAACTATTTGCGCTAATTAATAGTTTGCCAGAAAATCAAAAAACTGCGCTCATCCTTTTAAAAATTGAAGATTTATCTCAAAAAGAGGCAGCTGAAATAATGCAAATTAGCACCAAGGCGCTAGAGTCACTATTTCAAAGGGCAAAAAATAGTTTAGAAAAAAAATTACAACAAACGAAGGAAATCAAAAAATAAGTCGTCTAATAAAATATGGAAACGGAAAACTCATTAAATTCATTACAAAAATTACAAAAGGCAGAGCCATCGCCCTTTTTGTATGACAAAATCAATGCTAAAATTTCTTTGCGTACTCAACAAGCAGTACCTGTTAAATGGGCTTACCTTACTATAGCTGCTTTAGCCAGTGTTCTAATTATTAATTTTACAATTGTTTCATTCCAAAACAGTTCTAGAAACAGTCAAACCTTGGAATTATTCTCAAGTCCTGACAATAACACTATCTCTTATGAATAAGTTAACACTCTATAAAATTATCACAGTCATTTTGATTGTTGCAAACCTAGCAATGGTTTGGCTATTAATGTCTTCAAAAAAAAGACCTCGTCACGGCGACGGCCCAAGAAATGAAATTATTAAAGCATTAAATTTTGATAAGGGGCAAGTTGAACAATACGACAAATTAATTGCCTTACACAGAAAAGAGATTAAAGACGTTGAACAAAAAATGAATAATTTAAAAACAACCTACTTCTTACAATTGAATAATGAAACGAATATTCAGAAAAATGACTCTCTACTCAAAATAATGGGCGAAATGGCTATTACTAAAGAAAAAATAAATTATCTACATTTCGAAGAAATTCGAAAAATTTGCAAACCTGATCAATTGCCAGATTTTAATAACTTGGTTAATCGATTAAACAATCTATTTGCGCCACATCACCCACCTCACTAGTAACTAAATGCGCTTTGTTTTCACATACTTAATTTTTGGTTCAGTTTTGAATACAAGTTTTGCTCAAACAACTTCAATACTTAGCTTCTCATTAGTTAAAAACAAGCAAAAGTTGTTTCTTAACGAAACCTGTGTAATTGCTAAGGATAGTGTTACACCTAGCAAATTAATCTTTTATATCTCCAAAATTGAGTGCTTAAAGAATTCTAAAGTTGTATTTAGACCTTCACAAAATTACCATTTAGTTGATCTTGAAAATGAAAGCAAGTCAAAAATAAATTTAGAAACAAAACTAGTTTTTGATAGTATACGATTTAATATTGGCGTTGACAGCCTAGCGAATGTTTCTGGGGCAATGGATGGCTGTTTAGACCCAATTAATGGTATGTATTGGGCATGGCAAAGTGGTTATATTAACTTTAAATTTGAAGGCAGTTCCAGCCGATGTAAGTCCAAAAATAAAACCTTCCAATTCCACATTGGTGGTTATCTTGCGCCTCATAAAACCTTAAAAACACTAACCTATCCATCTTCAATAAAATCTTCAGTAGAACTTGTAATTGATTTAGAAAAATTTTTGCAGCACCTTGATTTATCTGAATTATCAACCATAATGTCACCTGGTGATAAAGCCGTTGAGTTGTCCAATCATTATACAGATTTTATTTTGATAAAAAAATGAAATTCAAAACTCTACTGATACTAACTCCTTTGCTACTTTTTGTGTTTGCCTTCCGCAATACCACCTTTTTTATTGATGTTCCATCTAATTTTCCAAAACCGGTTTATGAACTTTCAAAAGACCCACTTACTATTGCTAGAATTGAATTAGGAAGAGCCTTGTTTTACGACCCACTGCTTTCCAAAAACAATACAATCTCCTGCGCTTCATGTCACTCACCGTTTAACGCTTTTGCACATACCGATCATCCACTAAGTCATGGTATTTATGATTCCATTGGCAAGAGAAATGCACCAGCTCTATTTAATCTTGCTTGGCAATCGTATTTCATGTGGGATGGCGCAGTTAATCACATCGACGTGCAAGCCTTGGCTCCTATAAGTGACAAGCGCGAAATGGCTGAATCACTTGAAAACGTGATTAAAAAATTAAAAGGTTCTAAAATCTACCCTACGCTCTTCCAAAAAGCGTATGCAGATAGTGGTATAACAAGCCAAAAATTACTAAAGGCAATGGCCCAATTCCAACTTAGCCTTGTGTCGTGTAATTCAAAATATGATAAAGTACTTGCTAAAAAAGATAGCTTCACGCTCCAAGAAAATAATGGCTATAAACTTTTTAAACAACATTGCAATAGTTGCCACACCGAACCGCTTTTCTCTAATTATCAATTTGCGAATAATGGCTTACCTCTAGATAAAAACTTAAACGATTATGGTAAAGGAGCTATTACCAAACAATCCAAAGATAGTTTGCTTTTTAAAATTCCCTCTTTAAGGAATTTGAGTTACACCTACCCTTACATGCATGACGGGCGCTTTAATAAATTAAGTCAAGTTATAAATCACTACACCAATGGCATTGTTCAATACCCTAATCTATCAAAGGAACTAAAAAATCCAATTCAATTAACACCAAATGAAAAAGTAGATCTAGTTGCATTTTTACTCACCCTGAACGACAAAGAATTTGTGAGGAATACGAATTTCCAATTTCCAAAAAATATTTTTCTTCAGAGCGAAGGAAATCAATAATTCAATCGTCTAATTAATTAAACAACACCTTAAACTATGAAAACAATTAAGCTCTCGACCATCTTACTACTAAGTGTTGGTCATTTTAAAGCGCAAAGCCCGGCAATTACTTCCTGGCTTCAAAACAATATTACAACGGGTACCTATTACCCGAATGGTAATTCAACCGCACAACCAAACAATATTTTGGTTAATTGCCAGAGTGTTCAATACTCGGCAAACAATGTTTATGTTTTAACAAAGGGTATTCCAGCTTATCCTACAGGCCCATTTCAGGATGGTAATCCTTCACAAGCAACTAATCAAAATGCTATTTTTAGATTTCCATTAGCGCCGGTTCAGAACACAGGTACACCTGTAGCCACTGCATTGGGTAATATTGCTGTTTTTATTAATGGTGTTGCCGGTTTTGATTCAAAAGATGGGGTATCATGGAAATCCAGCACCAATGCTTGGGCAGGCGGACCTTTAGGTGGCACAGGTGATAACGTATGGTATAGGGATGCAATTGTATACGAAAAATTAGGATTCGACTGTTCAAAGGGACATCCGGCAATGGGTAATTACCATCACCATCAAAACCCTTCGGCATTTAAATATGATTTAAATGTAATTTCTACTGTATGCAATCCTTACGATGCCAATGGACTTTATGTTATCAATACATCACAACATTCACCTTTAATTGGTTTTGCTTATGATGGTTTTCCTATTTATGGCGCTTATGGATATCAAAACACAAATGGTACAGGCGGTATTGTTAGAATGAAATCAGGGTATCAATTAAGAAACATTACTAGCAGAAACACCGTTAATGGTGTTACGGTAACTGCAGGACCTCCAATAAATTCAACCTATCCGCTTGGTTCTTGTATCCAAGATTATGAATGGGTAGCTAATGCCGGGCAAGACTACTTGGATATCCACAATGGAAGATTCTGTGTTACACCAGAGTATCCAAGCGGAACCTACTGTTATTTTGCTACAGTAGATGCTAATCATAACTCAGCTTATCCGTATTTAATTGGGCCAACCTATTATGGTGTTTATGCCAACAGAAAAGTAACTTCAATTACCGAAACCACTACAACATACACTACTGTTGTTTCAATCTCAGAAAAAGAATTTAACTCAATTAATACAACTGTATTTCCAAATCCTGCCAGTGATATGGTGTTGATTCAAGTAGATGGATTGTTAAAACACGACCTAAATTTGGAATTAGTAAATCTTTCGGGCAAAGTTGTAATGCAAACTACCCTTGTAAAAGGAAGCACAATTGGTTACTTCGACACACAAACTCTTTACAACGGCGTTTATTTCATAAAACTGAAAAATGGCGAGTTAAGTTCTACCAAAAAAATTGTAATCCAACATCATTAAGCTAAAAGGATTCTTAAACGCAATTCTGAATAAATTATTCTTTTATATCTTAATAAGATATAGATAATAAATACCGAGACGATTGAATAGGATTTAAAGCCCCTGCTCAATCGTCTTTTTTTGTGGTTGATTATCAAGTACTTTATTTAAAACAAAAATTATTTAAAACAAGTTTGTAACTTTTTTGGAGTGCTTTGCTTATACTCCATAGCTGTTCAAAATTTCAGTAAATAATTTATGAAGAAAGTACTACTAATCTCGTTAACGCTGATAACACTGAGTTTTACATTAAAGAAAAAATTCACACCTCCAGGAACTATTTTCGTAAAAGAAAATTTTTTTGCAGATAAAGCCGAAGTATCAAACTTTGCATGGCAAGAATATGAAAATGACATAAAGAACAAATTTGGGGTTAATTCTCAAGAATATAAAGCTACCCTGCCCGATACGACTGTTTGGAGAAATAAAAAAACCTACAACGAACCCTATGTTCAATATTACTACAGACATGTTGCCTACAGAGAATATCCGGTTGTAGGAATTACACAAGAACAAGTAATCAACTACTGTAAATGGAGAACTGAAAAGGTAAAAAGTTCATATTTCGTAAAACACAAAAAAGAATTGAATATTCTTTATCGTCTGCCTAGCGAGGATGAATGGGAGTTTTTAAACAGTTTTACATATAAAAAAACAAATCACTACTTCTTGGATACTTCAGAAACGGTTGGTCAGCATCCCGATGTAACAAGGCCTGTGAATTCGGGTTATCCAAATGAACTAAAACTTTACAATTTAATTGGCAATGTCGCCGAAATGTTAGCCGAACCTAACATTTGCAAGGGTGGTGGTTTTTTAAACAGACCTTGGCAAATAGTTCCAGGTAAACAAATGAAATACAATGAGCCAAAAGCATGGCTGGGCTTCAGATGTGTGTGTGATTATAAAGCAGACTAATTTTCCCAAACTTTAGTTTATCTGTGCCTGTTTTAAACTACTCACTTGGTCATAAAAATCCAGAGGTTTTCATTTATTCTGTAAATTTCTATCTTTAGCCTGTACAATTAATATAAACATGCAAGCTAAATTCATTCCCTACACAAAGGAACTTCTTCGAGGAGAAGAATTGCTAAACGAAAGTTTAAAGCACTATCAATTTATGGAAGGCAGAAGAACATTGAGAGAATTTTCAACTGAACCTGTTCCAATGGAAGTGATTAATAGCATCATCATGTCTGCCTCTACTGCACCATCAGGAGCAAACAAACAACCTTGGACCTTTTGTGTTGTAACAGATCAAACATTAAAATCTAAAATAAGAGAAGCCGCGGAAAAGGAGGAATACGAAAGCTATAATGGGAGAATGCCCCAGGAATGGCTAAACGACTTAAGTTACTTAGGAACTGATTGGCACAAACCTTTTTTGGAAGATGCGCCAGCTTTAATTATTGTATTTAAGCGTTCATATGAGCTTGTTGATGGACAAAAAAGAAATAACTACTATGTAACTGAATCAGTTGGTTTGGCCTGTGGTTTTCTGCTACAATCAATTCATCAATGTGGTTTGGTTGCCCTGACACATACACCAAGCCCAATGAATTTTTTAAGCAAATTATTGGCCAGACCCGAAAATGAAAAACCGTTTTTATTAATACCAATTGGTTACCCGGCTGATAATGTAATGGTACCGGATATTAAAAGAAAAGGAAAAGATGATGTAATTGTTTATTACTAAACAATTACACTTATAAATTGAAAATTGAATAGTAAAAATCACAAACGCCATTAAGCAATTAATTTGTTGCTTCGAAAAAATATAAGAAATTGGCTTACGCTTTGTAATTAAACACAGAAAATTTTTATAAAAAAAGAGAGATTCACCTGAACCTCTCTTTCTTACTTTGTTTCTATTTTGAATTATTTTTTTGCCTGCAAATACAATTCGTTAACCTTGTTCCAGTTAATGACATTAAAAAATGCGTTCATGTAATCCGGACGTCTGTTTTGGTAATTTAAATAGTAGGCATGCTCCCAAACATCCATCCCTAAAATTGGTGTTCCTTTGCATTCTGCGATGTCCATTAAAGGATTATCCTGATTTGGTGTACTGCACACACATAATTTACCGTCTTCTTTAACGCATAACCAAGCCCAACCGCTTCCAAAACGCGTTGCACCTGCCTGCGCAAAATCTGTTTTAAATTTTTCAAATCCACCTAACTCAGCTTCAATTGCTTTCCCAACTTCATTGGTTGGAACTCCGCCTGCATTTGGCGCCATAATTTCCCAAAATAAGGTGTGGTTATAATGTCCACCACCGTTATTTCTAACAGCCATTGGGTATTTTGAAATATTTTTGCAGATGTCAATAATCGACATTTTTTCTAAATCAGTACCTGCTGCTGCATTATTGAGGTTAGTAACGTAAGTCTGATGGTGTTTTCCGTGATGGATTTCCATTGTTTTTGCATCAATATGCGGTTCTAATGCGTTAAACGCGTATTTTAGTTTTGGTAATTCAAATGCCATAAAATTGTGTTTTTGTTTGTCAAAGTTAATGTTTAATCAATTAATTATGCTAATAAAACAGCCCCAATTATATTTTGTTTTAACAAAAAATAAACAAGTTCTCATAACTTCATCTAATTCCTTAATTTTGCCGCCTAAACTATTACAGCATGAAATTTTTTATCGATACAGCCAATTTGGCTCAAATTAAAGAAGCACAAGATTTAGGTGTATTGGATGGCGTTACAACTAATCCAAGCTTGATGGCTAAAGAAGGCATTAAAGGTGAAGGTAATATCTTAAAACACTACGTAGATATTTGTAACATTGTAACGGGAGATGTAAGTGCAGAAGTAATTAGTACCGATTTTGAAGGCATCGTTAAAGAAGGTGAAGCTCTTGCCGATTTACACCCACAAATTGTAGTTAAAGTACCCATGATTAAAGATGGTGTAAAAGCCATTAAATATTTCACCGAAAAAGGAATCAGAACCAATTGCACTTTAGTATTCAGTGCGGGCCAAGCGCTTTTAGCTGCCAAAGCCGGTGCTACCTATGTATCGCCATTTATTGGAAGATTAGACGATGTAAGTACAGACGGTTTGGTTTTAATTGAAGAAATCAGAACTATTTATGATAATTACGGTTATCAAACCCAAATTTTAGCGGCCAGTGTAAGACACCCAATGCACATTATTAATTGTGCTAAAATTGGTGCTGATGTGGCTACTTGTCCTTTAAGTGCTATTACTGCTTTGTTAAAACATCCATTAACCGATAGCGGCTTAGCTCAGTTTTTAAAAGACGCCGGGAAGTAATAATAGTTAAACTAAATTCTTTATAATCTCTTCGCAAATAAATTCGGCAGCTTTACCGTTGCCATACAATTTTGGATAAGTTAAGCCGGATTTAGTTGTTAAGGCATTAAATGCCGAAATGATTCTATCTTTATCAGCATCAGCAATAATAGCTGTGCCGCATTCAACTAATTCAACCCACTCCGTTTCGGGTCTTAAAATCACACAAGGCTTTTCAAAATAAAAAGCTTCCTTTTGTACCCCTCCGCTATCTGTCATAACCAGTCGGCAATTTTTTTCCAGCGCAATCATCTCTAAAAAGCTGGCAGGTTCTGTAATTACAAAGTTGCTGTTGCCTTTAATTTGTTGATACAACTCAGCACTTAAATTTTGTTCCAATAACTTAGCAGTTCTCGGATGAAGTGGTAATACAATTTTTAGTTGATGCGTGTTACTCAATTGATTCATCGCATTAAACAAGGCATTAAGGCGTTGAGGCTCATCAGTGTTATTATTACGATGAATGGTTGCTAAAACAAAAGCATTTTTTTGAAGCCCTAAGCGCTTTAACACATCCGTTTTTTGATCTGCAATCTCACTAAAATATAAACTGTTATCATACATCACATCTCCACATTGGTAAATCTTTGGATTATCAGCATGATGTGGCGCTTTAGCATCCGGATTAAATCCTTCTTTAACTAAATTTGTAAAACCTATTTTTGTTGGACTAAATAAGAGTGTGCTTACGTGATCGCACATGATTCTATTCACCTCTTCGGGCATTGCTTTGTTATAAGAGCGTAAACCAGCTTCAATGTGCACAACGGGTACCAATATCTTACTTGCTGCTATTCCACCAGCCAGGGTTGAATTGGTATCGCCATACAAAACAATGGCGTTTGGTTTTTCGTTTATTAAAATCTCTTCTATCCCTTCAATCATTTTGGCTGTTTGCTTGCCATGACTTCCACTGCCAACATTTAAATTGTAATTTGGTTGAGGAATTTGTAACTCATCAAAAAAAACGGCACTCATGTTTGCATCGTAATGCTGGCCGGTATGCACAATGATTTCTGTTAACTGATCCGCAAACCTGGTTCGAATGGCTCTGCTTAAAGCTGCAGCTTTAATAATCTGTGGTCGAGCGCCAATAATGGTAACTATCTTTATCATATTAATCCTTTGTCTGCTAAGCTTGTATAACTATTATCTCCAACAATAATGTGGTCCAGTATGGAAATGTCAAATAGTTTAGTTGCTTCTTTTAATTTTTTTGTTAATTGAATATCCTCATTGCTGGGATTTAAATTGCCGCTTGGGTGATTGTGTGCTAAAATAACGCAACTGGCATTATTTTCCAACAAGAGTTTACAAATTAGCCTCACATCAACAACGGTTGCAGCCATACCACCTTTACTAATGTGTTCTGTTTTTATTAATTGATTTGCTCTATCAAGCATGGCAATATAAAACTCTTCGTGTCTTAAATCACTTAATAAAGGTTTAAATAATTCATAGGCCTGAACCGGTGTTTTAATGGCAAGTCTCTCTGCGGGTTCTAATGCTTGTCTTCTTCTCCCTAATTCAAAGGCAGCAACAATATTAATGGCTTTAACTAAACCTACCCCTCTGTACTTTTTAAATTCGTTAATATTTAGTTTGGCAAGATTAGCTAAACTGTTACCGTTTTCTCTTAGCATCCGTTGTGCCAGCTGTAATGCGGTTTCAGTGCTGTTGCCGCTACCCAATACAATGGCCAGCAGTTCTGCATCGCTCACATTACTTTTGCCTTTTGTAGCAAGTTTTTCACGTGGCCTGTCATCAGCCGCCAGACTCTTAATATTTAAGTGTTTATTTTGCAACCTAAACGTTTATTCATGCAAATTTAGTTTTAATTTTGACTTTTTATGCGATTGTTTAAAGCCGAATCTGTACAAATTTTTAAACTCCGGGATTTTAGAAATTTTATTGGTATGCGCTTTTTTCTGACCCTGGCCATTCAGATGCAATTTGCAACACTTAGTTTACAAATTTACTATGAGTACACTAACCGCGATGAGTTTATTGTTGGCTTGCTTGGTTTGGCAGAAGTAATCCCATTTGTTATCACAAGCTTCTATAGTGGATACGTTTCTGATAATACAGCTAGAAAAAAAATAATAAGAATTGGTGCATGGGCATTAACACTAAATTCCATTTTATTATTTTTAAATAGTGAACCTAATTTTGAATTTGGCAAAAGTTTAGGTTATCATTTTATTTTCTTCATTGTGTTTTTATTTGGTATCATTCGTTCTTTTCTGGGCGCAACAACGCATCCTTTCATGAGTCAAATTGTACCTCGGCATATGTACACCCACTCTGCAACCTGGAATAGCAGTGCATGGCATTTAGCTTCTATTTTAGGTCCTGTTATTGCCGGCATTATTTACTCGATGAATAAAAGTTATCATGCAAATTATTGTCATGCACTTGTTACTTTATTCTTTTTAATTGCCTTGCTTTTTACTGCATTTATCAAACATAGTGGAGCAATCGAAAAAAGTGAACAAAAAGAAAGCGTTTATCAAAGTTTTAAAACAGGTTTAAACTTTGTTTTCAGTCAAAAACTAATACTCAGTGCCCTAAGCTTGGATATGTTTGCTGTGTTGTTTGGCGGCGCTATAGCCATATTACCTGCATTTACAGACAAGGTATTGCATTTAGAACCGGATGCCTACGGATTTTTAAGAACTGCACCGGCACTTGGGGCCATCATTATGGCCTTAGTAATGGCTGTTTATCCTCCTAAACACAAGGCAGGATTGGCACTACTATTAAGTGTAACGGCCTTTGGTATTTTCACCATTGGTTTTGCTTTGAGTACAACTTTTTGGATGGCATTTATGATGCTCTTCCTTACCGGTGCTTTTGACAACGTGAGTGTTGTTGTACGTCATAGCATTTTGCAATTTGCAACACCTGATAACATGCGTGGTCGCGTAAGTGCAATTAATAGTATTTTTATTGGAAGCAGTAATGAAATTGGTGCGTTTGAAAGTGGCGCTGCGGCCAAATACCTCGGCTTAGTAAAAAGCATCGTTATTGGAGGCTCCTTAACAATTATTACTGTAGCCTCTGTAAACTGGTTTAATCCGAAACTTAAAAAACTAGATCTTACTAAATTTTGAAAGTAAATAAAGAAATAAAGATTTTATTGGATGAAGCATATTTTAAATTCAACCAAAAGAACTTTATAGCTAATGATCCTATTTGTATCCCACATTTATTTTCAAAAAAAGAAGATATTGAAATTTCGGGTTTTATTGCCGCAACACTTGCCTGGGGAAACAGAAAATCCATCATAAACAACTGCACCAAATTAATGAAGTGGATGGATATGCAGCCCCATGACTTTATTCTGAACCATCGAAAAAAAGATTTAAAAGTCTTTGAAAAATTTGTTCACCGAACCTTTAATAGTGATGACTGCACTTATTTCATCAAGAGTCTTCAGAATATGTATCAGAAACATAATGGTTTGGAGAATTTATTTTGCAGTTCGCCAACTAACATAAAAGATTCCATTGAAAATTTCAGAACTGTTTTTTTTGAATTACCACATTTGAGTAGAACAGAAAAACATGTGAGTAGTCCGAATAAAAACAGCAGCAGCAAACGATTGTGTATGTATTTGCGTTGGATGGTTAGAAAAGATGCCAATGGTGTTGATTTTGGAATATGGAAAAATATACAAACAAAAGATTTGTATTTACCATTGGATGTTCACACTGGTAATGTAAGCAGGTATTTAGGTTTGCTTAACCGTAAACAAAACGATTGGAAAGCTGTAGAGGAAATTACCTCCGTACTAAGGCAATACGACCCAAAAGACCCGATTAAGTATGACTTTAGTCTGTTTGGTTTAGGCGTTGAAGGACTGTTGATTCAATAGACTTATTCTTTGATAAACTTAATTCGTTGCTTGGAATCTGAACTTATTATTTCAAGAATATAGGTGCCTGAATTTAAATTGCTCAAATCGAGTTCGGTTGTCAATTCATACTTTGCAACTAATTTTAATTGTAAATCATAAATAGTGCATGTTCCTTTTTGCTCCTTTGGATAATCAATATAAAGTTTGTCCTTTACCGGGTTTGGCTTTAAGGTAATAACCTGTGAAACATTTTTTGAAATACCTGTAGGCGTAATGTTAACTACTTTTGAGGTTGAATCTTTTGAGCATCCAAATTTAACAACATGACCAACCGTGTAGGTTCCGGCAGTAGTATATGATTTTAATGGATGAACTGATGTTGAAGTACTTCCATCCCCAAAATACCATTTGTGCGTAAAAAGTGTTGTTGTAGACACTGCACTAAATTGTACTGAAGCAGCAATAGAATTTGAAAAAGTGAATGCTGCATGTGGCTCATAAACACCAATATTCCAGGTTAATAAACTATCGTTAACCGTTTTATTTGCCATTAATTGCAGATGAGAAGCAACGTTGTTTGATAACCCGGCTTTAAAAGAATTATTAATAACCGACTTTTTGAACAACACTTCGTAAAACACACAAGCTGCTAAATAAGAGCCCTCAAGTGAAGGATGGCTATTATCACCCGAATATAAATTAACACTTGGACTTTGCGTAATTGAAGCCCTAAAAGCTTCACCAACCGGCGAAACAATACTTTTAGTTGTATCAGCAAACAATTTATAAGAGGCACGTAATCGATCCTGCATACCTGTGTAAGTGCAAACCGGTGGATAAGAAGCGCAATTAGATGCATCGCCAAATTTACGTCCCCACGTTTCATAAAATACAGTTTGTGAACAAGCATTATTATGATGAATTGCACTATCTAATTTTATCGCAAATGGTGTAGTCTGCGTATTCACTTGCGACGGAGAAAAAGAAGGCTCCTGACTTTGTGCTTGCAAAACAACATATTGCCAAGCTTGCAGGTTAATTTTAGCTAAACTGGTTGCATTGTTGAAGTGGTTATTAAACGTATGCCCGCCGGGTGTATTCTGGTCATATACCAAATCATCGCCATTGGCCTTAGCTAAACTATCAATTAATAATGGCAAATCATTTACATAGGTGTAACTGTTTCCCAAAAACAAACAGGTTAATGTTTTAGTACTTGTTTGTGCAATTACCCCAAGATTAAAGCTAATTAAAGCTAAGGCAAGTAATAGTAGTTTAAATGATTTCATAATTCCTTAATTAATTGAATTCTTGTAATACCTTTAAAACAGATGCATGCATTTCATCGGTATAATCTAGGTGTGTTACTATGCGCACTGTGTTTTTACCGAAGACAGCCGTTTTTATATTTTTCTTACTTAATAGTGCTTCAAATTGTTCTCCGTTATAACGTTCAGGCTTCAAATTAAAAATAACAATGTTGCTATAAACATTCAACACATTGTTTACATAACTGCAATTTTTCAATACAGTACCTAACTCTTTTGCTTTTTTATGATCTTCTTTTAAGCGTTGTACATTATTTTCTAATGCATACAAACCAGCCGCAGCAAGAAAACCAGCTTGACGCATTCCACCTCCAAAAACTTTACGCAAGCGCCTTGCCTGTTTTATGAAATCTGCATCGCCAAGTAATAATGAACCAACAGGGGCACCTAAACCTTTACTCAAACAAATCGAAATTGAATCAAAACATTGCCCAACAGCTTTAGGATCATTACCCGTTTCAACCAAAGCATTAAAAACGCGTGCGCCATCTAAATGCAGTTTTAATTTTTTTGTTTTACAGACTTCTGTGATTGGTTTAATCTCGCTCACATCATAAATACTTCCGCCTGCTTTGTTAACCGTATTTTCAAGACAAACCAAACTGGTTCGTGTTAACCAATCGTAATTTCCGTTAATGTTTTCTTCAATTAAATTGGCTGTAAGTTTTCCTTCATTACCCGTTAACAGCTTTGCCTGTACACCACTGTTAAAAGAAATACCGCCACCTTCATAATTGTAAATATGAGAATTAACATCGCATAATAATTCATCGCCGGGTTCGGTATGCACTTTAATTGCAATTTGATTCGTCATTGTTCCACTTGGGCAAAACAAAGCAGCTTCTTTACCAAATAAATTGGCTGCGTAAGATTGTAAGTTATTTATTGTTTCATCTTCAGCAAAAACATCGTCACCTACCTTAGCAGATAACATTGCCTTCATCATAGCCTCATCAGGTTTGGTTACTGTATCGCTTCTTAAATCAATTAGCATTTATAGTATTTTAAATGGAACTATTAATTGACAGTAGTTTAGTATGCCAATAATTTATTTAATTTCTCCGCAAACCGTTCTTTAGGTAAAAAATTAATCTCCAAGTCGGCATTCATAGGCACAGGTGTATCCAAACTTCCTTCGCGCATAACAGGAGCATCTAGATATTCAAAACAGTGTTCTGTGATTAATGCGCTTAACTCTCCGCCTATTCCACCTGTTAGTGTGTCTTCATGCAATACAAAAGCCTTACCAGTTTTTTTAACTGAATCATAAATTGTTTCAGTATCTAATGGTGCAAGTGTTCTTAAATCAATTACTTCAACATCTAAATTTTGTTGTTTAACCAACTCTAAAGCCCAGTGCACACCCAAACCATATGTTACAATGGTTGCGGAATTACCTGAATGAACTATGTTCGCTTTTCCAAATGGTATGGTATAATACCCGGCAGGAACATCCTCACTAATACTTCTGTAAAGTGCCTTGTGTTCAAAAAACATTACCGGATTAGGGTCTTCAAAAGAACTTAATAATAAACCTTTTGCATCAGAAGGAAAAGCAGGATAAGCTATTTTTAAACCGGGCGTTTTAAAAAACCAGGCTTCATTACTCTGACTATGAAATGGTCCGGCAGCAACTGCCGCACCGGTTGGCATGCGCACTACCACATCTGCATTTTGCCCCCAACGGTAATGACTTTTTGCTAAATTATTTACAATTTGTGTAATACCTTCACTTACAAAGTCAGCAAATTGCATTTCCACCATGGCTTTGTGTCCGTTAATTGACAAACCAAAACCTGTACCAAGAATAGCGCTTTCACACAAAGGTGTATTTCTTACACGTCCCTTTCCAAATTCTTCTACAAAACCTTCCGTTATTTTAAATACACCACCGTACTCTGCAATATCCTGTCCCATTAACACCAAATTAGGATGCTTTTGCATGGCTAATTTTAAGCCATTGCTGATGGCATCAATTAAACGCATGTTAACTGTTTCGCCACTTGATGGTTTGGTATCTGTAATAGTTACAGGCTTAAATAATTCGCTTAACTCCTTTTCTGTATTAGGTGCAGGAGGCGTTTCGGCAAATGCTATTTCCAATCCTGCTTCAATTTCTTTTTTAATATCAGCTCTGATCGATTCAATTAATTCCTCCGTAAGTACTGATTCATTTAATAAGAACTTCTCAAAATTATTAACCGGGTCTTTACGTCCCCAAAGATCAAATAATTCTTTTGGTACATATTTAGTTCCACTTGCCTCCTCATGCCCACGCATCCTGAACGTAACACACTCCAATAAAATTGGGCGCGGTTTTTCACGAATACTTTCTGCAAGTGTTTTAATCGTTTCATATACTTTTAAGATGTTGTTACCATCAATGCTATGTCCTTCGATACCATATCCAATTGCTTTATCAGCGAATGATTTGCATCTGAACTGTTCACTGCTTGGTGTACTTAATCCATAGCCATTTGCCTCCACAACAAAAATAACAGGCAAATCCCACACAGCTGCTGTATTAATGCTCTCGTGGAAATCTCCTTCACTGGCACCACCATCACCTGTAAATACAACGGTAGCTTTTTGTTCTTCTTTTAATTTATTTGCCAACGCAATACCATCTGCTACACCTAACTGTGGACCAAGGTGAGAAATCATACCAACAATTTTATACTCCTGGGTTCCGAAGTGAAAACTTCTGTCACGGCCTTGGGTAAAACCACCCGGCTTTCCTTGAAATTGCGAAAATAAACGATTAAGAGGAATACTACGTGTAGTGAACACACCTAAATTACGATGCATCGGTAAAATGTACTCCTCGTTATTTAAGGCGCTTGCAACGCCAACAGAGATAGCTTCTTGTCCAATTCCACTGAACCATTTAGCAATTTTACCTTGTCTTAATAACACAAGCATTTTTTCCTCAATTAATCGAGGCTTTAAAATGTTTTTGTAAAGTGTAATCAATAAATCGTCCTTGTGTTTCTTTCGATCATACTTTACCGGAGTGTCTGCTGTAATCTGCATCATATCTTTTATTTACTTTTTTTATCAATTAAAACGTTAAAACCAAAGCCAAAACTTAACCAGGCAATGCCGTGTTTGTTTGACTTTTCTCGAAGTTCACTATATTGATTCATGCGGGGTGAACGTGGGTCAAAGTTGAATAACACAGATTGGTAGCCAAAATAAATATTGAAACATAATTTTGGATCTACAATAAAGTTGAAACTTGTTTGAGCTTTAATAAAAGGCGTTGAATATTTAGTCTCTTGGAATGGTTTGTTAGCGGCAGATGTATCTTCAATTACCTTTTTAAACTCACTTAGTGCAATGCCGGTTTGTAAATTGTAGTTGATGTAAAATTTATCAGAGTAAAATTTATCATATCCCAAATTAACAATGAAAGAATTCACTATAAACCTGGTATCATATGGAATAGTGAAGGTTGTTTTAGGGTCTTTGTAATAAGTGAAAAAATCTGGATTATTTTTAAATGCTGTTTGACGAAAACCTATACCCATGTGAAAATTATCAAACAATCGGTAATTGGCAGTTAAATCAAATTCATACACACCTTTAAATGCAAAACGGAACATGTTACTGCTAAAACCTGCAGGAACTCCGGCATGACCCCTTATGGTAAATAAGGCGTTTTGCTTATCAATTTTAGGAGCATCTGTTTGGCCGGTAATAAAGCTAAAAATTAGCACTAAACAGATGGTAATGACCTTTTTCATTGTAAGGATAAAGATACAGCTTACAACGTAAATATGAAAGAAATCGGGTTTTAATTTATAAGCCGATTATTAATTGTTTTGTGCGCCTGCATCAATCCAACATTTTATTTTTTTACGATCATCTAAACTCAAAGCACCACTTGGAGGCATGGTTTTTTTATCAAAGACTTCTTTTTCAACTGTTTTGTTTTCGACCTTTGCTACAAAACCAGTGTAATTTGTAAAATCACCATGACTGGAGCCTGAACCATGGCAACCGGAGGACGTGCAATTTGATGACAAAATAGGTTTAATGTCGTTTGTGTAATTTGTAGCCGTGCTACAATCAAGATTTTTATATTCGTTTTTTCGGCATGTAACTGTTAATGCTGTTACGAACAAGAGTACTATAATAATTTTTTTCATTTTCTTTTTATTTAAAACTGTAATTAATTGCCAGGTTTATATTTGCCGCATAACGCGACTGCCAGCCATTTAAGCGTTGATAAACCGGCATCCCATATTCTAAACAAACACGGAACCTCTCCGTAAAGCCTTGATTTGGCTTCAATGTTAATCCTGCATATAAAATATTTCTAAAACCTCCACTATTTGCTGTATTTGCAGCCACTTCCCTTGCAGTATTTAGCTCGGCATCTGAGCCCTTTATTTTTTCCAGATAGGCACTTTCCATGCGCAAAGAGGCGCTTAAGGGTTTGATTATTTGCCATGCGACCCAGTTATTGATTGCATATTCATTTCCAAGCTGATAACCGAGTTGATTTTTATAAGGCCTGATAACCACATTTGCCTGGGTAGAAAAATAAATCCTGTTAAATGATTTGATATAACTCAGCGTCAACAGCGGATCGAATGTTCCACTTCCCAACTGCATCATGTATGGAAAACGACGGCCCGGATACATCATACTGGATGCTCTCCCTTTTTCACTAATACTTCCTATTGGAAGGTTAACACCGATAGCAGCAACTAATTGTTCGTCACTTTTTTTAACACAAGAATAGAGAAAGGTAATTCTACTATCAGCTAAACCACCGGTTCGCATGGTATGCGTATGAAAATTTTCTGAACCGGGCATCATCATTTTCATTTCATTATTCATGTGATGTAGCATCACCATAGCAGTTAGTTTGTTATTGATCCCATACATACCCATCACCATATGCATTTTCATATGCATAAATAGGGAGGCCGCATCGTATGACTTTAATTGCTCATCCACACCAATTGGATTAGAGTTGATATCCATAACATTATCCATATACATGCGATTATAACGATAGGAAATCATCCACTCTCTTTTAGCATGAACATTGCTAATCATTACGCCTGCGGGAACAGGATTATTTGCACAACAAATCCCATCACTACTGCACGTAAATTCACATTGAGCCGTTGCACGGTTAACAAATACTATAAGCAAGATTAGCTTAAATAAATACTTCATCATGAAATGCAAATAATTAATAATAAAACAACCTAGTTTACCCAAGGTTTAATGAAATTAACAGAACCTGAAATCTTAAAGAGATTTAAGATCATTCAGGTTCTATTGAATTTACTATGTTGCTTTAAAGCAAGATTAATTAATTACCTGCGTAACGGTAAACATGTCTACGTAATTGTCCGAAATCATCTTTGCCATGGAACCAGCATTGTGAACAACCGGTGTTGTTGAAAAAGTAATAGATGATGGAGAAAACCACTCTAGCAAGTTAGCTTTAATTGTAACCTCAGGCGTTTTAGATGTAGTTACATTAGCGTCTATCGTAAAAAGAAGTGTAACTGTTTTTAAAACACTATTTACTCCTTTAAATCCGCCAATGTGGTACATTATTTTTTTATTTAAATCACTTGATTGTGGTGAAGTACCTTCTAACTTGGCCATAATGTACCCACTGCTCCATGTCCAAAAATGACCTTGTGCAGGGTCCAAAGCTCCAGATTGTGCACCGGAAACATTTCGCGTACTATCCACACCAATCATAAACGTAATGGACTTATAATTCTTAACAGGGATATTTTTCAAATCAAATGTTAAAGAAGCTACATCATCTGCCTTTACTATATGATAACTCTCCGATTCTGTATAAACAGAATTATCAGTTGCAGTTAATTTAATATTACTCACATAATAATTAAACTTACTAACCTTAAACGTATCGTTATTATTAGTATAATTAGTTGTATTTAAAACTAAGACCGCGCTACCAACTCTATTATCAAATTTAACTTTTAAACTACCTTCGGTAGCAGTTGGTGCAGGCGTGGTATCATGACTATGATCGTCCGTCTTCTTGTCTTTTTTACACGATGCCAAAAGAAGTGTAACCGCAAACGAATAGATTACTATATTTTTAATTTTCATATTTTGAAATTTATATTTTTTTAATTGTAATTAAATTTTAATTCTTTATTCTTTATTTCCTTCTAGAACAGGGAAACAAATAAAATTGTCCGAAAAATAATTAAGGACATTTTCCAATTACGCCGAAGCCGGCGGGCGGTCCAATAACGAATTAAATTTATTAATAATTAAAAGTTGTTGTGAATTAAATCTTATCGAGTAATTAATGGTGTTGCTTGCAATCAGTAGTTCAGATGAAGCGCAAGCAACTACGCCTTCAGATTCCGCCTTTAATAAGGAAGCGCCTTGCGACTCAGCCTCTTCAGCCTTTTTTAATTGCTTTTTTAAATGACATTTACCCTGACATGTATTCTTCTTCTCAAATCTTTTAACGCATTTTGTTTTAGCTATCGTTGCTTTGTTAAACTCAAAATTAATTACGACAACTAATTTCGTCAGCTGAGATACTATTAAGGACAGAAGAATAACTATACTGAGTGCTCTTTTCAACCTTATAAAGTTAGTCAAAATTGAAAAGATAATCAAACTAAATGATAAAAATCATGAGGCGCAGACAATCCTACGCATTCAAGTCACCATAATCCAGTTTTTTCTTCTGAAATTTTAGGATAATGGTTGTAATCAGTATAAAAAACGGAACATACATCATGAACTTTGGTAAGTCAAAATGTTCCAATATAATAATCGATTTACGTTTTAATCGTTCACTCATTAAGTACATAGCAGGAACCAAAACCAAAGTTAAGAAGGTTGCAAAAAACAATCCAAAAATCATTGTCCAGCTTAATGGTCCCCAGAACACAACATTATCCCCTCCGAAATAAATATGTGGATTACCCTCGCTGAATAATTTTTCAAAATCAATATTTAAACCTACTGCTAAAGGTATTAATCCTAAAATAGCTGCTGTTGCTGTAAGAATAACTGGAGTCATACGTGTACGACCAGACTCAACTGTTGCCTCCCAAAGACCCATACCACGTTTATGTCGAAGTTCTTCAGCGAATTCAATTAGTAATATACCGTTACGCACAACGATACCGGCTAATGCTACAACACCAATACCTGTCATCACAATACTCATATTCATTTTGAAAATGGCAGTTCCTAAAATAACTCCAATCACACTTAAGATAATTTCACTTAAAATAATTATTGGCTTACCAATAGAATTAAATTGCAACACCAAAATAAACAAGATCAATAAAATTGATGTTTGCAAGGCTCCACCTAAAAAGCCTGCTGTTTCTGCTTGCTCTTCTTGTTGCCCTGTGAATTTAATTTCCACTCCATCAGTTGTGGTTTTAAAATCATCAGCCGCTTTTTGTACTTCAGCAACTACATTATTTGGGTTATACTCTTGTTTTACGTCGCTCGAAAGGGTTATAACACGCTTATTGTTTCTTCGTTTAATTCCGCCGTATGTATTTTCATATCTCACATCACAAAAGGCTGAAATTGGTATTGAGCGAAGCATTCCACCCATGTTGAAATCACGGAACGTAATTTTAAGGTTGCGTATGTCCTCAATATTAGTACGCTGAGCATAATTGTATCTCAATTGGATTGGATATTCATCATTCGCATCTCTAAACTTACTTGGATTATCAATACCAAAAACTGCCTTTCTGATTTCCATGGCTAACTGAGCTGTTGATATCCCTTCACGATTAGCTCTTTCTCTATTCACGTCAAACACTATTTCAGGTTTACTGTCTACAAAATCGCTTTTATACTCTACAACACCAGGAACTGCAGCAGATTCTAAAAAGCGTTTTAAACTTTTTGATGTACTGATTAAATCTTCAAATTTATCGCCTGTTATTTCAATATTAATTGGCTTTGCTACAGGCGGTCCACTTTGCTCTTTATTAGCGTTAATTTCAACACCGGGCATATTCCATTTCATGTTTTGCAGTTCTGTTAGATATGACATGGTGCTTTGTCCATTTCTATCTGCAAACTCTACAAAATTAATGGCTATTTTACCTCTGTTTGGATAAGCGCTTTGATCCTCGTCTTGCGGATCGGTTACACCAACCGTAATATTTGTAATAATTGAAGAAACAATTGGATTGTCTTTACCAATAACATCATTTACTCTCTTCTCTACAATTTTTACAACCTCATTTGTTTTAAGAGGGTCGGTTCCCTCAGGCAATTTAATGTATACAAAAATATTGTTCGGATCTCCTTCAGGGAAAAACACGACATTAGGTTTACGTATAGCAAATAATACAATTGAAAGCACAAATAATAAGAGCGTGTATGTTAACATCCTGCCCGGACGTTTTAATGCATAAGTTAACAAGTTAGCATAGGCATTCTGAACTTTTGGCCACGTTTTAGTCTGAAATTTTTCGATAACACGGTACAACCATAAACGGTGTAAAACCATAAAGAAGGCAAGGAATAGTATAAAGTTACCCATACCAAAACTTCCTTTGGCATAACAAAACAAAGCGATGAGGGCGTAAACGCCAAGTCTCATATAAGCCTTGCGATTAATCTTGCCATAGTTTTTAAATTCCTCGTGATGAGGCTTCATAAAATCAACCGCAAACACCGGGTTAATAATGTAAGCAACAAATAAGGATGCCAGTAAGGAAACAATTAAGGTAATTGGAAGGAAAAACATGAATTTACCTATCACACCATCCCAAAATGCCAAAGGAATAAATGGAGCCAGGGTTGTTAATGTTCCGCTTAACACAGGTAAAAATACTTCACCGGCTGCCATTTTAGCTGCTGTTTTAATATCACGTTTACCATTATCGAATAAACGATGTGTGTTTTCAATTACCACAATGGCATCATCCACAACAATTCCAAGCGCTAATAAAAATGCAAATAACACAATCATGTTCATTGTAAATCCAAGACTAGGCATAAATATAAATGCAATGAACATGGATAGCGGAACAGAAAGGGCAACAAACAACGCATTGTTAACACCCATAAAAAACATTAGAATAAAGGTTACTAAAATAAAGCCAATAATGATTGTGTTGATGAGATCATGCAACGTTATTTTAGTTTTTACTGATTGATCAGCAGTAATATTAATATCAATATTGCTTGGAAATTCATTTTTCTTCAGGTCGTCTACAATCTCACGAATTTTGTCAGACGCCTCAATTAAATTCTCTCCTGCACGTTTAATTACATTTAATGTTATTACATTTTTACCACCTAATCTTGCAAAACTCTCTGCCTCTTTAACAGTATCAACCACTGTAGCAAAGTCTTTCAAATACATTTTAGCACCGCTTTGAGAAATGATAACTAAATTTTTTATTTCCTCAACAGACTTAAATTCGTTCTTAATACTAATGAGTCTCTTGCTACCATCCATTGGTAACACGCCTCCACTTATAGATAAATTTTCTGAAGAGATTGTACGCTCCAAATCACCCATTCCTAAATTAGCTCCTTGCATTTTATACATATCAAGGTTAATCTGAATTTCTCTTTCAGGTGCCCCAACCAACTTAACTTCTGTAATCTGCTTTAAGCCTTCTATTTTATCTTTTAAATCGTCTGCATACTTCTTTAGTTTGGTCAAGTCCATGTCTCCTGCCAAATTGATATACAGGATAGGAAGTTCACTAAATGCTAATTCCTTAATAAAAGGTGGACGCATTAAACCCTGAGGTAAATCCGTTTTTGCTTCATCAACTTTGTCCTTTAATAGTTGCCTGGCTTTATCCGGACTTACATCCGTTTTAAATTCTACTACAACTAAACTAACATCCTGCATTGACGTGGATGTTAACTTTTTTACACCCGGAATTGATTTGATTTTCTTTTCCAAAGGTTTTGTTACTGTATTCTCAATGTTTTGAGGTGAATTACCAGCATACACTGTACTAACGAAAAACTTCGGAACTACGATGTCCGGGAAACTTTCTTTTGGCAAACTATTATAGGTACTAATACCCCAAACAGTGATCAGCAAAGTAATCACATAAATAGCTATTTTATTATCTATTGCTAAACTACTTAGTTTAAACTCTTTAAATTTCATATACAATTAAATTATGATGAAGCAGTGAGAATGATTAATTGATTTTTGAGTTATTGATTTTTAAATCATCTCCTTCGTTCACATTTTCAAAGCCACTTGTAATTAATGCATCTGAAGCTGACAAACCTTCTAAAACTTCTACGAAAGAATTATACTCTTTCCCTCTCTTCACCGGACGTTTTGTTGCTTTATTGTTTTCATTAACTAACACAAATGGGTTCCCGCTGAAATCAGTTTGAATATATTTTACTGGTAATACTATAACTGGTGCAGCAGATGTATAATCATTAATTTTAATTTGAGCGATTTGATTTGGATGGTATTCTTTTTTGTTATCCAAATTAATTTCAACATTAAAAGTTCTGCTGATAGGATTAATTGCACGTGCAGCATAATTAACTTTGGCAACTAATGAATCTTTTAAATCAGGAAAATAAACAAGAACCTGATCGCCTTTGTGAACTTTGCTGATATAACTTTCAGCTAAATCTGATTTTAATTTTAAATTATTAAAATTGATTATTCTAATAGCAGGCATACCTGGTGCGGTTAATTGGCCAAGCTTAACATCAATTGCATCAACCGTTCCATCAATTGGCGAAACAATTTTCGTCATTCTTAATTGCTCCTGTAAGGTTGCCATTTTTTTATCCATGCTTTCCTTGTTTGTTTTTGCAGCCAAGAACTGAACTTCTGTTCCGATCTTTTGATCCCAAAGAGCCTTTTGTTTTTCATATAATTGACTAACCAACTCTGCATTAACTTGCAAATCAGCTAATGATTGCTGAATAACTCTAGAATCAGTTTCAGCAAGCACAGTTCCTTTTTTAACCTCTTGCCCTATCTCTACATTAATCTTAGTTACTGTTCCGGGCATTTCGGCTGCCACACTCACATTCTCATCAGCATCAACATGTGCCTGAACATTGATGTAGGTTTTAAAAATTTGAGTTGTCAACGCTTCAGTTGAAACTAAATTAGTTTTTTTAGCAGAATCACCTTGTAGTTTTTTAATTTCTGCCTGTACAGTTACTAACTCAGCTTTTAATTCACCTTCGCGTTTGGTGAGTTCTTCCAGTTTGTTATTACTGTTATCGGAGCACGCTGCAATAAAAAGCGTTAGAAAAATTAGGTTGATGGAAAGTTTCATAATATTGATTTTATAATTTCAGTATTTTATTAGTTTATTTATTAATTAGTGCACCAGTGGCTTTAGCATGATCTATTTTAGAAATGATAGCATCATACAGTGAATTGAAATAATTAACCTCTGCTTCACGCATAGCAGTTTGAGCATTAATAATTTCCAGGTTATTTCCCACCCCTTGTTGAAATTTCTTTTCTGATACTTCGTATACATGTTTAGCCAATTCCATATTTCGTTTGTTTGTAGCTAATGACTTTAATGCATTATTAAAGGTAATTGCAGCCATACTTGTTTCTAACTGAGCAGCTAATTCCAGATTTCTTAAGGTGTTTATATTTTTATTGGCATTAACTTTTGCTTGTTGTATTTTATAATGTCTTTGCAAGCCATCAAACAAAGAAAAATTCATCGTCACTCCCACTAATGCAATAGGAAACCATTTTTTTACAGGATTGTTTTTATCAAATTCAAATATATTTGCGTTTGGACGCATAGTATTGTACTGATATGCACCATAAGCCGCAATGGTTGGCAAATAACCCCACTTTAATCGTTTAACATCCAGATTAAGCAGAACCTCCTGTGCTTTTAATAACTGATAATCATCGCGCTTATTAACATCAGATGACATTGGATTAAGTTCCTGATTAAGTTCACTATTCGAGTTCAAACTATCAGTTAACTGAATTGGATTGTTGATTGGATAACCCATTTGAAACTTTAATAAATTTTCACCGATTCCAATCATTTGATTTACTTTCTCTTTTTCAGTAGATAAATTGTTTTTGGCAACTTCTAATCTCTCCACATCAATCAACTCAACAAAACCTTGTTGATTATACTGCTTTAATTCATTGTATGACTTGGTCAACTTTTCAATATTTGCATCCAACAGCTTTAAGCGCTCCCTGTTGATTAACACCGTGTAATATGCTTTTGATACCTGAGTAATTACCTCCGTTTTAGTTCTCTGGGCACTAATTTTAGACAAAGCAATGAATTCCTTTGCAGCTTTAACGCCAAATAAATAATCGGAACTAAAAAGTAATTGAGAAGCATTTAATCCTGCGGTTGAGTTATACTTTAAACCAAACTTAATTGCGGCAAAAGCATCTGCAGGAGCCATTGGATTAAAAGCATTGGCAGGTAATAAGGTTGTTGGAATTTCAAGATAGTACTTAAAATCAAAACTACCTGTAATCTGCGGCAAACCAATTGCCATGATCTCGTTTTTACGATATGCTGCCAATTTTAAATCATCATTGGCATTCAAATAATTCGGACTATTTTGAATGGCATAATCTACCGCTTGTTTCAGCGTGTAACTTGATTGTTGCTGCGAGAAGAGACTTAAACCTTTAAACGCAACTAAAATTATTATTAATTTTAACTTCATAATTATTCTTCTTCAATATCTTTGTATTTGTTAATCATGCGATGCCCTTTTAAGGTGCAAACGCCATATAAGAAATGTTCTGTTAAGGCTAATTGAACCTCCAAAATTTCAAACTGTTCGTGAGGAAACATCTCACCTTTCATACCCAATTCAACCAACTCAACACGCAACTTTGAAAGTAACTTAACATTAATGTTCTCACGGATATAACCCTCTTTTTGTCCTCGTAATAATGAATTCTCAACAGTTTTTAAGATAAATTCATTTTTAAACTTCATAAACATTTTCCATGTTTCCGGATAATATTTATTTAATTCAAAAAACAAAATAGGATTCACCTTAGAAAATATTTCCCGCATGCTATCCATAATTTTAAAGACTTCCTCAACAACGTTTTTGGAAGTATCATGCGCATTTTGAATTCTGCATTTATCGTCCTCCAAACTAAGTGCCATTAAACTGTGTACCATTTCATCCTTGTCTTTAAAAAACTGATAAATGGTTTTTTTACTTATCGATAAATGTTTGGCTACATCATCCATGGTAATGTTTTTGATGCCGTACTTAAAAAATAATTGTTCAGCACCTCTTAATATTTTTACCGCGGACTCTTGACTCATAAAATTCGGGCACAAAACTAAGGAAACTTTTTTTGTCTTACAAGTTTCCGATAAGAAAATTATATTTTTTTTGCATCTTTACGTTTTTGGTAGATAAAAAACTAAATAGGTGGCAAAAAATTAAGAAATGGCTTAACAACAAGTATAGGCTGGTAATCCTCAATGACAGTACATTTGGAGAGAGTTTTTCTTTAAAATTAACACCTACAGGCCTGCTTATCGGAATCGCCGCGATTACAATTATCATGACTAGCTTGGTAATCAGCTTAGTTGCATTTACACCCCTAAGAGAATACATTCCGGGTTATGGGAACGTAACTGAACGAAAATTAATTGTGAATTTGAGTAACAAAGCTGATTCCCTTGAAAGTATCATTAGTGCGCGTGATTTATACATGCAAACAGTACTTAATGTGTTAAATGAGCAGCATGAATCCAAAACTGAAAAACCTTTAAAGGATACAAGTGGAAAATACAAAAATGTAAATACTTCTGCCGGTAACGCCGATAAAGCCTTTAGAGAAGATTATGAAAAAAACGCAACCAATACAAGTATAGGTGTAAAAAATCCAAAATTATCAATGCTCACTAATCTAATATTCTTCAATCCGGTTAAGGGCATCATTAGTGAGTCTTACAATTTAAAAGAGAAACATTTTGGGGTAGACATTTTAGCTAAAGAAGATGAAATTGTTAAAAGTACCCTCGATGGAACCATTATTTATAGTGGATTTAGCGCGCAGGATGGCTATGTAGTGCATATTCAACACAGTAATAACATTATTAGTTTGTATAAACACTTAGGAAGCACTTTTAAAATATTAGGAAATAAAATAAAAAGCGGTGAGGCTATTGGTACGGTTGGTAACACGGGAGAACTAAGCAGAGGTGCCCATTTACATTTTGAAATCTGGTATAATGGTTATGCCATCAATCCACAGGAGTTAATAGCATTTTAATAGAGAGGTTGTTTTTAAATTACTAAACGAATTCGTTTTTTAAGAATTCGGAGGATAATTCTTTAATTTATCCATAAACAAAAGGTCGTTTTTTGATGCATGCACTTTCAAATTGATTAGAATTTCATTTGCATGATTTTGAATAACCTCATTCTGAATTTTCTGTATAAGTTGATACACCTTGTCACTTTCCCCTTCAACCACCGTTTCAAATGGACAAACCAGGTGCTTTAAACCACTCTCCTTTATTAAAGCTATTGCTTCATCAATAACTGCCAACTTATTTTTTTCAGTGTGCAGCGGAAGTAATTGTATAGCCACGTTAATTATCATGTAATTCCAATTGGCTTAATTTCAAAGACATTGTATTTACCAATGACTGTAACGCTTTTTCTGCCATTGATTTGATAATAGGATTAAGATCTCCTGTGAGATCAACACTGCATGAACCGGGCTGGTTGGCATTACCAATAAAATTGGCCTTCAGCGAAAAATTAAATTTTGCTAAACCCTCGCTCGAGAACAAGATGTGCGATGAAGGTACTTTTTCAATTATTCGCACCTTCATAGGAGTTATACCTCTTATATTGAAGCTGCATTCGTTTTCATTAAAAACAAAATTCTCAACTTTATCAGTCGGTAAAATATGATGAAAGTTTTTGAAATCAGATAAGAAATTAAATAAACTTACCAGTTTACTTTTAGTTGAATTAACCTCGCTATTAATAGTAAAAGCAGCCACTTCTTTTTATTTAATAAGAGCTTTCCCCCACTCTGCAGGGTTATTTCTCCAATCGTTTAAATTGGCTACAGAACTTTCGTTAATGTATTTTTTATTAACGGCTGTATCTATTAAGGTTGAATAATTAGAAAGTGTTTTTAAAGAACATTTTGCTTCTTCAAAATTCTTAAGCGCCTCATCAAAACCATAAGTAAAAATAGCAACCATACCTTTTACATTGCAACCTTTTTCGCGTAAAGCATTTACAGCTTTTAAACTGCTTCCTCCGGTACTTATCAAATCCTCAATTACAACAACTGTTTGTCCACTTTCCACATCACCTTCTATCATATTGGTTAGTCCATGTTTTTTAGCTTCGCTTCTAACGTAAACAAAAGGTAAACCTAATTCCTGCGCAACTAATGCACCTTGGGCAATTCCACCGGTTGCTACACCGGCAATCACATCCGGTTTTGCAAAATGTGTATTAATCGTTTCAACAAATTGTTGTCTTATATAGGTTCTGATACTTGGATAAGAAAGGGTTTTTCTGTTATCACAATAAATTGGGGATTTCCAACCGCTAGCCCAAGTAAACGGATTTTCAGGTTGTAATTTAATTGCTTTAATTTGTAAAAGAAATTCAGCAACTTTAACTGCCGGATCATCAAAAGTAGTCATAATGCAAAGTTACTCCATGTTTCAATTGAATGTCTAAATTTTTATGAACAAACGAATTTATTATAACGACTGTTTCATCGATTTTACTGATGATACAACACAATCAGCACATAATCAACAAATTGGAAATAGCACTTTAAATACTGATGAAATAGAAAAAATTGTTAAATCACTTTTAAATGGTAAAAATCTGTCCACTTCTCTTCAAAATTTTGATGTTTTGGTTAATCATTTCAAAGAAAATCACTATTTCATTGTTGCAGCCGGTGGATTAATTAAAAACCAAAACAAATACTTGTTTATAAAACGTTTAGGCAAATGGGATTTACCGAAAGGTAAACTCGAAAAAAAGGAAGGTTCGGAAGATGGTGCCATAAGAGAATGTGAAGAAGAATGTGGTGTAAAAGACTTAACTATCCTTAAGGAGCTGCCATCCACTTTCCATATCTACGAGTACAAAAAATCCTATGCATTGAAAGAAAGTAAGTGGTACTTAATGGAAACCAATTATTCCAAAACGTTAACTCCACAAATAGAAGAAAATATAACTGAAGTGGATTGGTTTACGTTAGATGAAATTAAAGAAAAAATATTGGGCAACACTTATTCAACTATTAATGATTTAGTAACTAAGACATTGTATTAAACATGAATCTTAATAAAATAGAGCAACAAGTTATACAACTGGCCAACGAAGTTGGTGCCTGGATCAGGAACGAAAGAACCAATTATAACCCATCGGATACAGAAGTTAAGGGATTAAACGATCTTGTAAGTTACGTTGATAAAACCTCCGAAAAAAAATTAGTTGAAGGGCTTAAACTTATTTTACCCGAAGCAGGATTTATTGTTGAAGAACAAACCGAAACTGAAACAAAAAACTACAATTGGATTGTTGACCCTTTGGATGGAACAACTAATTTTATTCATGGCATTAATTGCTATGCCATTAGTATTGCGCTAGAGTTAAATGGAGAGATACTGATTGGAGTTGTATTAGAAATAACACAAAATGAATGTTTTCATGCATCAAAAGGCAACGGTGCTTTTTTAAATGGTAAACCAATTAAAGTAAGTACTACTGATAAATTAGGAAACAGTTTAATCGCAACAGGTTTCCCAATTAATAACTTCTCCAAAATACAAGCCTATCTGCAAACACTTGAAGTTTTTATGAGACAAACCAGAGGAATAAGAAGGATAGGCGCTGCGGCCGCTGACTTGTGTTTTTTAGCATGCGGAAGAGTTGATGGCTTTTTTGAATTCAATTTAAAACCATGGGATGTTGCAGCAGGTGCATTAATAGTTAAAGAAGCAGGTGGAATTGTAACTGACTTTAGCTTAAAAGATAATTGGTTGTTTGGCAAAGAAGTGATTGCAAGTAACACAAAATTAAATACAGATTTTTCAGGTGTAGTGTCTTCACACTTCACAAAGTAACTTAACTTTTTGTGATGCTCGCAAGATCACTCCAGAACTCAGGATATGATTTAGTTACCACCTCTGAATTTTTTATGCAGATACCTTCATGCTTCAAAGCCAATGGCGCAATGCACATCGCCATGCGGTGATCATGATACGTTTCTATTTGCAAATTAACCAATGGATTAACTCCTGGTTGCATTTCAAGTGTTGAATCAGTTGATTGCAAAACAGCTCCAAACTTTTCAAGTTCATTTTTTAAAGCAACAATTCGATCTGTTTCTTTTATTTTTAATGTTTGCAGACCGGTAAATTTAAACGGAATTTTTAAACCCACACAAGTGGCTGCAAGTGTTTGAGCAATATCAGGAAACGCAGTGAAATCAAGATTTAAACCTTTTAACGCTACTGGCTTTTTAGTTAAACGAACACCTTTTGTTGTGTAAGTTGTGTTAACGCCCAGCTGATCATATATCCTTGCAACATTGGAATCTGATTGCGTACTAATTTCCTGAAGATAATTTAACTGTATGTCACAGTCTTTACTTAGTGAAGCCAATTCATAATAGTAAGAGGCAGAAGACCAGTCTGACTCAATAACAAATACATCTTCTTTTTTTTTGTAATTACCTTGATGCACTTTTAAGTGATCACTACTTTCATGATGTTGAATACCAAATTCATTAAGTAATTTTAATGTCATATCTAAGTATGGTCTGGAAACAATTTGACCATCCAATTTAATGGATAAACCATTTGATAACGAAGGTGCTATTAATAATAATGCGGATATAAACTGACTACTGATATCACTTCTAATTTGTACTTCGCCACCCACTAATTGTTTACCGTGAATTTTTAATGGAGGAAAACCTTCTACTCCAAGATATTTTATATCTGCTCCGAGTTCCAACAAGCAATCAACCAAAGGCTTTACGGGTCTTTGCTTCATCCTGTCCGATCCCGTAATAATCCACTCTCCATCCGTTATACTCAAAAAAGCGGTTAAAAAACGCATAGCAGTTCCTGCATGGTTTATATCTATAGAAGCCTGATTTGAATTTTGAATAAGTTTAAATGCATTTTGAAGTAAGGCACTATCCTCTGAAGTTGAGATATTCTCGATATTCAAATTCAATTCACCAATAGCATTTATTAGTAATAAACGATTAGTAATGCTTTTTGATCCTGATAGATTTATCTCCCCATTCAAAACTGTTTTATCAAATTTCAATTTTAAATCCATGACATCACTGATCTATTATATAACTGAACTTTTATAGTTGAAAATGGACAACACTAATTTATGTAAGTTTGTGGCTTTGCTGTATTAAATAATAATCAAGAATAACCAAAGCTGCCATTGCCTCAACAATTGGAACAGCTCTAGGCAAAACACAAGGATCGTGCCTTCCGTGTGTTTCCAATTTTACTTCCTCTCCAGTTTGATTTACTGAGTTTTGTGCTTTACGTATACTTGACACTGGTTTAAATGCAACACGGAATGCAATATCCTGACCATTGCTTATACCACCTTGAATCCCGCCGCTATTATTTGTTTTGGTTGCAATTTTACCATCACTAATAAAAAATTCATCGTTTAATTCTGACCCCTTAAATGATACTGAATCAAAACCGCTTCCTATTTCGAATGCTTTAACAGCATTAATACCTAACATGGCTTTTCCAAGTTCAGCATGCAACTTATCAAACACAGGCTCACCTAGTCCTGCCGGCACACCTTTTACAACGGCACTAATAATTCCACCTATAGTATCACCTTCTGATTTAACAACTTCAATTAACTCAATCATGCTTGTCGCAACATCCGAATCAGGACAGCGAACAATTGAGGTTTCTATTAAACCAAAATCCAACTCTTTATAGGTCTTAGTGGTTTTTATAGAACCTACTTGGGAAACATAAGCAACAACTTCAATTCCTAAATTGACAAGTAGTTGTTTTGCAATAGCCCCGGCAATAACTCGTGCTATTGTTTCTCTGGCTGATGACCTACCTCCTCCTCTGTAATCTCTAATTCCATACTTAGCTTCATAAGTGTAATCAGCATGTGATGGACGGAATTTGTCCTTTATATTAGAATAATCTTCCGACTTTTGGTCGTTGTTTTTTACAATAAACCCAATTGGCGTTCCGGTAGTCTTTCCTTCAAAAAATCCTGATAAAAACTCAACCTGATCCTTTTCAGAACGTGGAGTAACAATAGAAGATTGACCTGGCTTTCTGCGATCCAATTCCGCCTGTATCTTATTAAAGTCAATCAAAATTCCAGCAGGACAGCCATCAATAACACCTCCAATGGCACTACCATGGCTTTCGCCAAATGTAGTTACCGAGAATATTTTTCCAAATCTGTTTCCTGACATGATATTCTAATAGATTTTAAAATTACAAATTAGTATTTAAAGAAGCAGCAATTATATTAATTAATGACAGTTATAATTAAATTTACTTACGTAACCGTTTAACTTTTTTAAGTTTAGATTTAATCAATCTACTTTCCTTCTTAATTAAATCTGCTATACTGGTATTAGATAAAATCATTAAAGTAGAAATCCTCACTTCTGTCATCACCTTTTTTATACCACAGGTAACTTCATCCTCACAATCGTCACATTTTTCATAAAAATTTAAACTAGCACAAGGTAGTAATGCTATAGGACCGTCAGTTAGTCTGATAACTTCCGTTAAATATATGTCTGATGGAGACTTTAATAAATAATATCCGCCACTAGCACCCATTTTACTTCCAAGAAGTCCATTTTTTCTCAACTCTAAAAGAATAGCCTCTAAGAACTTTCTTGGAATCTTTCCAACATCAGAAATTTCAGAAATCCTCATTTGTTGCTCCTCTGAATTCGCTTTAGCAAGAATCATTAAGGCTTTAATAGCATATTTGGTTTTTTTAGATAGCATACCAATAGGTTAACTTCAAAATTACAAAGAAATACAGCACTAAGCAATTTAAAATAGAATTATACAATGTGTTATGTATAAAAATTACGATTAATTCGACCTAAAACAACGAAACTATTTTTTTCTTTTGATTACAGTCAAATTAGGAAAACTGAAGAATAACGATATAAATATCTTTTTATCTCCTACTAATTCACTAGAATATATAGACAATGTTGCTTTTGGTCTTAAATTTCAATTTATATTTGCACCCGTAATGGTTTTAAAGTATAAAAATACTCAAGTTAATAAGACTATGTGCATGTGCTGCATGATGCAACGATGTTGTTAACGGATGATTATTTATTAAATGATAGCCCCTCCGTTAATATGGTGGGGCTTTTTTTATCAACTAACTTTTAAAACAAAATGGAAAAAATATACATTAGCGACTCCGGCCCGGAAATTTCAGCAGCCATCTATGGATTTTGGAGATGGAATACCAAATCACAAACTTCAATTAAAAAAATTGAAGACATTATAAACTTTAATCTTGAACTTGGAATAAACACCTTTGATCACAGTGATAATTATGCCGATGGAAAAATAGAAGAATTATTCGGCCAAGCTATTAAAGCCAAATCCTTTAAACGTGATGAAATCGTAATTTCTACAAAAGCAGGTATTATCCCATCAAGGTCAACATCCTATAAACGAATTGATCTAAGTCCTAACTATCTTAAAAAAGCTGTTGATGCCAGCCTTAAGCGATTAAATACAGATTATCTGGATATTTTTCTACTGGAAGAATTTGATCCCTTAATTAATGCAGAGGAAACTGCTTCTGCCCTTACGGAATTATTGCTATCAGGAAAAATTAAACATATCGGTGTTTCTAATTTTAATGTTTTTCAGCATCAATTATTAGCTTCCCGCTTATCCAAACCTCTTATTACCAATCATATTGAATTGAGTGTTTTAAACACTACCGCAATTAATGATGGCAGACTTGATTTTATAAAAGAGCAATACAGTAAACCAATGGCTTGGGCGCCTCTAGCCGGCGGAAGGGTATTAAACGGGAAAGACAAAAAAGCTATTAAAGTCCGTAAAACGCTTAAGGAAGTCGGCAAGAAATATGATTCCAACATTGAGCAAACAGCCGTTGCATGGCTTTATCAATTGGGAGCTTTGCCAATTATTGGTAGCACAGATAAAAACAGAATTAAAAATGCTGCCAGTGCCTACAACATCAATTTAGCTCCGGAAGACTGGTATTTAATTTACAACTCTACTAAATAAACTATGCAAAGCTTTAGAACAGAATTAGAATTAGTGAATCATTCAACCAAAGCACTGGTTGAGAAGGATGTTATTGAATTGGATAAAAAGATTAAGGAATATAGAGCAGGTAAGATACCCGATGAAAAATTCAGAAGTTTACGTTTGGCCAGAGGCGTGTACGGACAACGTCAACAAGGTGTTCAAATGATACGAATTAAGTTGCCTTTTGGAAAAGTTACCACCAAACAACTTATAAGGATTGCCGACATAAGTGACGAATACTCAAATGGTAATCTACACCTAACAACAAGACAAGATATACAGATTCATCATGTAAGTTTAGATCGCACACCTGAACTTTGGGCAAAACTTGAACAGGATGAAATTACATTACGTGAGGCTTGCGGTAATACAGTTAGAAATGTAACTGCCAGCGCAGAAGCAGGAATTGATCCAAATGAGTCATTTGATGTTTCAAAATATGCGCACGCTGTATTTAGTTACTTCCTAAGAAAACCTTTTGGACAGGAGCTAGGCAGAAAAATAAAAATAGCTTTTTCAAATAATGATAAAGACACTGCAGTGACCTATATACACGATATTGGTTTTATTCCAAAATACAATTCATTAAATGAAAGAGGTTTTAAGGTCTTAATTGGTGGTGGCCTTGGAGCTCAGCCATTTCTGGCGCAAGTCGCTTATGAATTTTTACCTGAAAACAAACTTATGCCATTTATAGAATCAACCATTCGTGTTTTTGACAGACATGGAGAACGCAGCAGCAGACACAAAGCTCGAATAAAATATCTGATAAATAAAATTGGAATTGACTCATTCTTGAACCTATTGAAAGAAGAAGAAAAAGCCCTTCTGAATAAGACCTATGAAATTGAAGAGGATATAGCGAATGTTGCTCCACAACTAAAAAAAACAGCACCTCTTGAAAGACCTTTAATAAATAGTGATCAATTTGTTACATGGTTAAAAACAAACACATTCAAGCAAAAACAGAATGGCTACCATGGTGTTTACGTTAAAATTCAGTTAGGAAATATTTCTGCCAACAAAACAAAAGAACTTGTTAAAGTTATTGAGCGTTTCGCTTTGTCTAGTGATATCAGACTAACGATTAATCAAGGTATCCTGTTAAAGTATGTTTCAAATGAAGAATTACCCTTTCTTTATGAAGCACTAACGAAAATCAACTTAGCTACACCTGGTTTCGATTCTGTTGCCGATATAACTGCCTGTCCCGGAACCGATACATGTAACTTAGCAATTTCAAACAGCACAAATATTTCAGTTGAACTTGAACATGTAATTTATAATGAGTTTCCTGAGTTAGTTTATGATCGTGATTTAAAAATAAAAATCAGCGGTTGTATGAATTCATGTGGTCAGCATGGGCTTGCGCAAATTGGTTTTCATGGTAGTTCCTTTAAAGTTGGTAATAATGTTGTACCAGCCTTACAAGTGCTTTTAGGAGGAGGAACATTAGGTGATGGCAAAGGACGTATTGCGGAAAAAGTAATTAAGGTAGCCAGTAAACGTGCTCCGGATGTCCTACGTAATTTATTTGTTGATTTTGAGAAGAATTCCGTAGAAGGAGAGTATTTTAATTCCTATTATGATAGACAAGGTAAAGACTATTTCTACCAATTACTAAAACCAATAGGAAATACCTCAAATTTAAAAGAAGAAGAGTTTTACGATTGGGGATCTGAGGAAAGATTTAAAACTGAGATCGGAGTTGGTGAATGTGCTGGCGTAATTATTGATCTTGTTCAAACCCTATTTTTCGAAGCAGAAGAAAAATTAGCCTGGAGCGCTGAAGCATATGATAACAAACAATTTGGCGATAGTATTTATTACACCTATGCTTCCCTAATTCATGCAGCAAAAGGATTGCTTTTAAATGGAGGTTTTCATGTAAATACGCACCATGCCCTTATAAACGATTTTGAAAAACAATTTGTTGAAAATGGAATTTTCCCAATATTCAAAGAATTAGTATTACAAATTAATAAAAATGAGCCATCGGAAGAATTTGCTGACTATTACTTTAATGAATCCAAAATCTTTATTAAAGAAGTGAAAGCGTACAGAGATAAAATCAAAGAAAATACTTTAGAAAACGTAAAATGAAAAAGAGGTTCTACATCTATATAAAATACGATTATTGTTGTTGCAGTATGATAATGTGTAGCTCAGAATGATTGATTACCTCCGTGTCATCCTGAGCCAACTCGAAGGATACTTCGTAAACTGAAAGGAGGATTAAAATCATCAAACAATTAAAAAAATAACAACAATGAAAAAAGGAATATATCCTAAATTAACAGTAGTAGGAGCCGGACCAGGCGACCCTGAATTAATAACCTTAAAAGGTATTAATGCATTAAGAGAAGCTGATGTGATTTTATATGATGCATTAGTTAATAAGGAACTTTTAAAATATGCTCCAATAGGTTCACTTCAAATTTTTGTAGGAAAAAGAAAGGATAAGCATGAATACACCCAGGAGCAAATAAATAATTTAATAATAGATTTAGCATTTACTCACGGAAAAGTAGTGAGACTTAAAGGTGGCGATCCTTTTGTATTTGGAAGAGGCAGTGAAGAGATAGCATATGCAGACGCATTTAATATTGAAACAGCATTTGTTCCTGGTATATCAAGTTCAATTGGTGTGGCAGGCGTTAGCGGAATTCCTGTTACACATAGAGGAATTGCGGAAAGCTTTTGGGTGATAACAGCAACAACCCAAAATGGTAAATTATCTGATGATATTTATGCGGCAGCTAAAAGCAAGGCTACTGTGGTCATCTTAATGGGCTTAAGTAAACTAAAAGAAATATTAGACGTCTATAAATTAGAATCAAAACGTAATTTACCTATAGCCATTATTGAAAACGGAACATTGCCAAATGAAAAGATAGTAATTGGTGATATTTCAAACATAGGACACTTAGCTGAAGAAAACAAAATTAAGTCTCCGGCTATTATAGTAATTGGTGAAGTGGTAAGCCTGCATAAAGAATACAATTTCCTAAAACAAATTAACATTTCTCATCTGTACAATTAATGAATTTATATTTAGTGATAGCCGCTTCAATTATTCTAACCACAAGCCGAGCTCAAAAGGATTTGTTCAAAAACTATACCGGCTCGTCACTTTGGTTAGGTTACTATCCTAGTATACGTATCTCATCAAAGTATACACTTAACTCTGATATACAGTACAGAAACTCTCAACCATTCTTAGCACCTTTTCTTTTTCTTGTAAGAACAGGTTTGGTTTATAAAATAAAAGATAATGTGAGTACAAGTGTAGGATACGCCCTGTTTTCAAACGTCTTAACAACTCATGAATTAAAAAAAGAAAATAGAATCTGGCAGGAAGTATTTATTAAAAACAGCTCCAATTCTTATAAATTTTCTAATCGAATAAGAACCGAGCAACGATTCTTTGAATCAACTAAAAACAATAAAGCAGTTTATTTTAAGCAGTTAATTAATCGGATAAGATGGAAAACCGAACTTGAAATTCCATTATCAAAAGATTCAGAATCATATTCTCTTTTATTCTCAAACGAAATCATGTTTGCTGCTGAAAAACTTACTAATTGGTTCTTCGATCAAAATCGTTTAGCAATTGGTGCCAACATTAAATTGTTTAAACAAACATACCTATCACCACAATTATTGCACTTATTACAATCTACAAATAACAAAATTACAAACACTACAATTGCAAGACTAAACATTCTTCAAAAGTTTTAATGTCACAAACATCACATAATCAATTATTCCCTGTTTTTTTAAAACTTAACCAATTAAAAGTTTTAATAGTTGGCGGTGGAACTATTGCCCTCGAGAAACTCCAGGCTATAGTTGCGAATTCTCCATTGGCAGAAGTTACAATTATTGCATTATCGATTTCGCCAAAAATAAATGAAATAGCATCTGAAAACAATAAGATTAAGTTACATATAAAAGCATTTGAAGATTCAGATCTTGAAGGGTTTGATCTTGTTATCGCAGCTGTTGGGGATATTAACCTAGCTATTACGATTCAAAAAGCTGCCAAAAACAAAGGTATTTTAATTAATGCGGCAGATAAGCCTGAACTATGTGATTTCTACCTTGGCTCAATTGTACAGAAAGGACATTTGAAGATAGCGATTTCAACAAATGGTAAATCACCAACAATGGCCAAGCGGGTTAAAGAAATATTAAATGATGTGTTTCCGGATGAAACTCAGGAAGTATTAGAAAACTTGTATCGTATCAGGCAGGACTTAAAAGGCAATTTTGAACATAAGGTAAAAACCCTAAACGCCATTACTAAAGATTACAAATTCCCAAATCCAACACAATCACTAAGAAAAAAGGTTCTTAAAGCAAGTCTATTTTCAAGTATTGCTATTGTATTGATGATATTCGGACATTTATTGTTTTCGTATTTACCATTTAACAGTATTAATGATTTATACACAAGTATAACGAATTCACTTGACAACTATTTTTGGTTATATATTTTAGGTGGTTTCATTGCACAGATGATTGATGGAGCTCTTGGGATGGCTTATGGCGTTAGTGTAACAACCTTTTTACTGAGTTTAGGTATTCCTGTTATAACACCTGCGGTGGCAAGTGCCAGTATGCATGCATCTGAAATTTTCACTACAGGATCTTCCTCTCTTGTTTACATGCGCTACAAAAACGTGAATAAAAAATTATTCAAAAAATTGCTAGTTCCAGGTATAATTGGAGCAGTGCTTGGTTCAGTTTCTATTTCATTTATCAGTAAAGAAAATGTTAGTTACATTAAACCATTGGTTGCGATTTATACTTTAGTATTAGGTGTATTAATAATAACACGTGCACTAAACATTAACTTAAGAAAACCGGATAAAATAAAGAGAATTTTCCCTGTGGCCTTTATCGGTGGTTATCTTGATTCATTAGGAGGTGGCGGTTGGGGCCCTATTGTTACAACCTCATTAGTAGCAGGAGGAAGAAATCTAAGATATTCAATTGGTTCATCACACCTTGCAAAGTTTTTTGTAGCAATTGTCAGCACGCTTACATTCTTCCTGATTATTGGCATAAGTCACTGGCAAATTATTTTTGGAATAGTGATTGGCGGAATGTTGGCTGCTCCTCTTTCAATATTTCTCTCTAACAAAATACCAACCAAAAAAGGCCTACTGCTTGTAGGCACATTAGTAATTCTAATCAGCATAAAAACAATCTTTAAATTATGATAACAACAGATATAGCCATTATAGGCGCAGGACCAGTAGGTTTATTTGCAATTTTTGAAGCGGGTTTATTAAAAATGCGTTGTCATTTAATTGATTATCTGCCACAACCGGGCGGACAACTTTCAGAGATTTATCCTAAAAAACCGATTTACGACATACCAGGTTACCCTAGTATATTGGCGCAGGAATTGGTTGATAATTTATTAAAACAGACAGAACCATTTAAACCAACATTTACACTTGGTGAACGAGTAGAAAAAGTTGATAAAATAGCTGAGCGTGATTTTATTTTAACGACCAACATGGGTACAAAAATAAATGCCCGTACAGTAGTTATTTCAGGTGGATTGGGATGTTTTGAGCCTCGTAAACCGGAAGCCATAGGTTTGGAAAATTTTGAAAACGGAAAAGGTATTTCATATATGGTGTTAGATCCGGAGGCATACAGAAATAAAAATATTGTATTAGCTGGCGCAGGAGATAGTGCCTTAGATTGGACTATTTTCTTAGCTAACATCGCAAAACAAGTCACACTTGTACACCGAAGCGAATCATTTCGAGGTGCACCGGACAGTGTAAACAAGGTGATGAATTTGGCGGTGCAAGGAAAAATAAACTTATTGTTAAACACTAACTTAACACATGTTGAAGGAAATACAGTGTTGGAAAAAGTTGGTGTAGTGAATGTTAAAACGCAGGAAAAACATATCATTAATGCTGATAATTTAATCCCATTGTTTGGTTTAAGTCCAAAATTAGGGCCTATTGAGAATTGGGGATTAACAATTGATAAAAATGCTATCGTTGTAAATACTGAAGATTATTCAACAAACATTGAGGGTATCTATGCAATAGGCGACATCAACACGTACAAGAATAAATTAAAATTAATTCTCTGTGGATTTCATGAAGCATCACTTATGGCTCATAGTGCATATAAATACATAAATCCTGGTGTTAAGTACACCATGAAATACACAACAGTGAATGGCATTAACACATTTTAATTCAATGGAAAAAATTAATTTCTATACTAACCTATTTGAAGGCAAGGATGCGTTGCATATCTTAAAACATCTTTCAGGAGACGTTTTAAATCGTTGCGTATTTTCAACAAGTTTGAGTTATGAAGATCAAATACTCACCCATTTAATTTTTGCAAATACTTTAAATATTGATGTGTTTACGATTGATACCGGACGTTTGTTTCCTGAAACACATGCTGTATTAAACGAAACACTTAAAAAATACAAACAACCTATTAAAGTTTATCACCCTCAAGCAAAAGAATTGGAAAACTTAGTCTCTCAAAAAGGACCGTTTAGCTTTTATGAAAATACTGATAACCGTAAGGAGTGTTGTTATATAAGGAAAGTTGAACCTTTAAAAAGAGCTTTGAATGGTTATGACATCTGGGTTACCGGTATCCGAGCCGCGCATTCCGATAACAGAAAAGATATGCAAATGGTAGAATGGGATTCCATTAATCAACTAATTAAAATCCATCCTATTCTAAATTGGACAAACGAAGAAGTAAATAAATTCATACAAATGAATAACATCCCTTATAATAAATTACATGACAAGGGTTTTGTTAGTATCGGTTGTCAACCTTGCACAAGAGCTATTAAGGAAGGTGAGAATTTCAGAGCTGGAAGGTGGTGGTGGGAAGATACTACCAAAAAAGAATGCGGATTGCATGTAAGAAATTAAAATAAATAAAATTAAGTTATGCGTAAAACAGATTATTTAGACCAGTTAGAAAATGAAGCTATCCACATCCTAAGGGAAGTTGCCGGACAGTTTGAAAAACCAGCATTATTGTTCAGCGGAGGCAAGGATAGTATTTGTTTAGCACATCTGGCATTAAAGGCCTTTAGGCCTGGTAAATTTCCTTTCCCTTTAGTTCATGTTGATACCGGGCATAATTTTCCGGAGGCATTAAAATACCGGGACGATCTCGCTGCCCGAATCAATGAAAAATTAATTGTGAGAAAAGTAGAAGATACAATTAAAGCAAAAAAACTACAAGATGCTAAAGGCAAATTCCCAAGCAGAAATGCCTTGCAAACTTATACCTTACTGGATGTAATTGAAGAATTTGAATTTGATGCATGTATAGGAGGTGCGCGCAGAGATGAAGAAAAAGCAAGAGCTAAAGAACGTATCTTTTCTGTAAGAGATGAATTTGGTCAATGGGATCCAAAAAAACAACGTCCAGAACTTTGGAATATTTATAATGGAAAAATAAATAAAGGAGAGAATGTACGTGTATTCCCAATCAGCAACTGGACAGAATTAGATGTTTGGAATTACATTAAACGAGAAAAAATTGACCTTCCTACAATTTACTTTACGCATGAACGAGATGTTGTTGTTACGGATAGCGGTCAACTGATGGCAACCTCTGAATTTCTTCAATTAGACCAAAGCGATGTAATTACAAGAAAAAAAGTAAGGTACAGAACGGTTGGAGACATGACCTGCACCGCTGCGATAGAAAGTGAAGCATATTACATAGATGATATCATTCAAGAAATAAAAGATGCTAAAATAAGTGAGCGGGGTGCAACACGCATGGATGATAAGATAAGCGAAGCAGCCATGGAAGACAGAAAAAAAGGCGGATACTTTTAATTAAACAACTAAATTATAATTATACATATGGACTTACTTAGATTTTTTACAGCTGGAAATGTTGACGATGGAAAAAGTACGTTGATCGGAAGATTACTTTATGACAGTAACTCAATATCAACTGACATTATTGAAACACTTACCAAACAAAGTAAAACAACCGGCATTAATACAGATATTGATTTAGCGTTGTTAACTGATGGCTTGAGAGCCGAGCGTGAACAAGGCATAACAATCGATGTAGCATATAAATACTTTACAACTGAAAAACGCAAATTTATCATCGCAGATACTCCTGGTCATATTCAATACACCAGAAACATGTTTACCGGTGCATCTAATGCTGATCTAGCAATTGTACTAGTTGATGCTAGAAATGGGATAACCGAACAAACTAAAAGACATAGTATTATAGCCTCCATTTTAGGAATTCCTAATCTTGTTGTTTGTATAAATAAAATGGACTTAGTGAATTATTCGGAAGCCGTTTATAAGTCAATTATTGAATCGTTTGAAGAATTTGCAAAACCATTGAATCTAAAAGAGATTACGTTCATTCCGGTTAGCGCTTTGGCAGGAGACAATGTTGTAACAAAGTCAGAATATACTAATTGGTATCAAGGTAAAACGCTTTTAAATTATCTTGAAACAGTTCAAATTGTAATCAATACTAAAAATGAAGAATCACGTTTTCAAGTGCAATACGTTATTCGTCCGCAAACAGATGATTTACATGACTATAGAGGATTTGCCGGTAAAGTAATCAGTGGTAAATACCATAAAGGGCAGCGTGTTGCTGTGTTACCATCCGGAATAGAAACAACCATTCTTAAAATTGAACAAAACTTGAATGAATTATCAAAAGCAGAAACTAACGATCCTGTAATACTTCACTTATCAGATGATATTGATGTAAGCAGAGGAAATACGATTGTACCCGTTGAGTCAAAACCAAGAACAGAAAAGGAGATTACCGCTACAATTTGTTGGATGGATAATGCGGCATTTATACCAGGCCAAAAATTAGTTTTACAGCAAAACAGTTTCCGAACAAAGGCGGTATTGAAAGACATTCTCAATAAAATTGATATCCATTCTTTTAAGGCACTTGAAAGTGATGGAAACATTAAATTAAATGACATTTGCCAGGTTAATATTAAAACAGCTGAGCCAGTTAGTTTTGATTCTTATTCGGAAAATAGAAGTACCGGCTCCTTCATTTTAATTAATGAGAACACCAATAACACAATTGCTGCTGGCACTATTCAGTAAAATAAAAACAGACGATTATTAGCTTACAGCTGTTGTAATTGCTCTTTGGTTAACTTTCCATTGATCCATTCATCATCCATGATGGCATTATACTTTTTATAAAATTGAATGGCAGGTGTATTCCAATTCAACACTTGCCATTCCATTCTCTCTACGCCTTCACTCTTGGCTACCTTAACCACTTCATCAAACAATAATTTTCCATAGCCGTTTTTACGTTCGCTTTCCGTAATAATAATATCCTCTAGAAAAACACATTTACCTTTCCAGGTACTGTATTTAAAATAATAAAGTGAAAGTCCTATGATTTCGCCATCCTTTAACAATACAAAAAAATCAAAAATTTTCTCAGAACCAAATCCCCAATTCTGCATTTGCTCAAGCGTTACTACTACTTCGTTGGGAGCCTTTTCATAAACAGCCAGTTCTTTAATCAATTTTAATGCCCCGCTTAAATCTTCCTTTTGTCCTTTTCTTAATTCAATTTTCATTTAAACTTCAATCTAAATATTACTTTTTGTAAAATTCGTTTCACTATTAATTCACTTGCACCGTCCAAAAATTCCAATTGATTTACCTTACAATAGTTTTTTAACTGGGCTTCACCAATATCAACTCTATAAAGCAAAGCATCAATTGAAGATTGTTTTAGCTGGCTCTTTATAGTCTCAACAATTTGTTTATAATTACTACTTAAAGTATCAATAAATCCTGTATTAATGCCACTCATTTCAAAATCTTTCCTTAACTGCTCAACAAACATGTTAAACAGCTTGGCATTAATAAAGTCAGGTATTAACTCATCGTTTTGCATTCTCCAACAATAAACGCTCTACCGGCTTTTTATTAATGATATGAGAATTAATTATTTCAGGAATGTCTTCCTTTTTAACATTCACATAAAAAATTCCTTCCGGATATATCGCCACAGTTGGACCGTAATCACAAATTCCTAAACATCCACTTTGGTTTGCTCGTGTTTTTAATTGAACATTTAAGTCCTTTAATTGCTTTTTAAATTCGGCAACCAACTCTAATCCGTTACTATTTCCACAACTCAAGCGTTCGCTTCCGCTTCGTTGGTTAGTACAAACAAACACATGTACATCAAAAACCATAAACTTTATTCTTATATATTTGTTTCAAATATATGGGTAAAATTTTAATCAGTGGAGGTAGTGGACTAGTTGGTAAAAAGCTGACAGCTTCGTTACTAAATCAACAACACGAAGTAGTATGGCTCTCAAGAACTGAAGATTTAACTGCAAAAGTTAAAAAATATAAAATTGACTTAAATGCCAATTATATTAATAATGATGCTTTTGAAAATGTAACTCACATAGTGCACCTAGCCGGTGCAGGAATAGCCGATCACCGTTGGACAAACAGCTATAAAAAAGAAATCATTGATTCACGAGTAAAAAGTGCAGAGTTGATTTATAATTGTATTATATCTAACCGGTTTCCTATAAAACAACTGGTAGGTGGCAGTGCAATAGGTTATTATGGAGGAAGGCAAAGTAAAAATCTTTTTACTGAAACAAGTGAACCATACACTGACTTCCTCTCTAAAAGCTGTATAGATTGGGAAAAAAGTTATAAACCCTTTATAAATTCCAATATTCCAACCTCAATAGTTAGAATTGGTGTGGTTTTAGATAAAGATGGTGGGGCTTATCAGAAAATGTACTTACCATTTAAATTTGGGTTTGGATGTGCGATTGCAAGCGGAGAACAATTTTTTCCTTGGATTCACATCACGGATTTAGTGGGAATTTTCGAACACTTATTAAATAAATCAAGTGAAGGAATATTTAACGCAGTTAGTCCAGGCACAATTACCAATTCAGAATTTAGCAAAGAACTGGCTAAAAGTTTTCATAAAAAAATATGGCTGCCAAATGTTCCAAAATCAATTCTTCAACTAATTATGGGAGAAGGGGCTGCAATGGTTACTGAAGGCCTTGCAATTTCAAGTGAAAAAATAAGAAATGACGGTTTTGTTTTCCAATTCCCCAACATTCAAAAAGCTCTGGCTAACCTTAACGAGCGTGTTTAAAAAATAAGTAAATTTAGGCTTTATTATGTATCGCTTATTTAAGCTGTTTTGGACCTACAATATGCCTCGTTGGTCAATATTATTTATTGATACATTTATCTGTGCCTTTGCCCTAACCTTAGCTTTCTTATTACGTTTTAATTTTGAAAATATTCCGGAAGTAGATGCAGCTAATTTTTTAAAGGATTATGTCATCCTTCTATCAGTAAGATTCTTCTCCTTTCTTATCTCAAAAACATACAAAGGTGTTGTAAGATACACAAGCGCCAAGGATGCGATTCGTATTTTTTCAGTGATACTAACCGGTAGCTCATTAGTTTTTGTTTTCAACCTTATCGATTATTATTTCATAAGTAATACTTACTTCATTCCTAATTCAGTTATTATAATTGATGCGCTTGTAACCTTGTTTCTAATGATTAGCTCTAGGTTGGCTGTAAAAGCGATGTACAGCGAGATTAAAAATCCTAACAAAGAAAAATTAAATGTGCTCATTTTTGGTGCAGGAGAAGCAGGATTAATTACGAAATATGCATTAGACAGAGATGCCTCAATTAAATACAAGGTAATTGCGTTTGTAGACGACGATGAGAAAAAGAAGGGAAGGAGTATTGAAGGCGTGTTTGTTTATCACAGCAGCCAATTAAGTGAACTATTAAATGAATTTGAGGTAGAATACTTAATTATCTCCATTCAAAAAATTTCGTCAAAACGTAAAAACGAAATCACGGATTTATGTCTTGAGAAAAACATCAAAGTTTTAAATGTGCCCCCGGCTTCCAAATGGATTAATGGAGAATTAAGTTTTAATCAATTAAGAAGTATTAATATTGAAGACTTACTTGAGCGAGAACCGATTAAGCTTAACACAGGTTCAATTCAACAGCAATTAGAAAACAAAGTAGTACTGATTACAGGTGCTGCAGGAAGTATTGGTAGTGAGCTAGCCAGACAATGTGCAGCGTTCCGACCAAAAAAAATATATCTGCTTGATCAGGCCGAAAGTCCATTACATGAGTTAGAACTTGAATTTTCAGATAAGTATAAAAGTGTAGAATTTGAAGTTGTGGTTGCTGATATCAGAAACATTGAGCGCCTAAGAAATGTATTTAACACGTTCAAACCTCAAATTGTTTTTCATGCTGCTGCCTATAAACATGTTCCTTTAATGGAAAATAATCCGTCAGAATCAATTCTAACCAATATTTTAGGAACTAAAAACGTAGCGGACTTTGCAAATGAATTTAAAGTAGAAAAATTTGTATTTGTAAGTACAGATAAAGCAGTAAATCCATCAAATGTGATGGGTGCCAGCAAACGAATTGCAGAAATTTACATTCAAAGTTTGGGAAAAAATTCCACTACTAAATTTATCACAACTCGATTTGGAAACGTACTTGGCAGCAATGGCTCTGTTATCCCTCGATTTAAAAAACAAATTGAATCAGGTGGACCATTAACCATAACGCACCCGGACATCACGCGCTTTTTTATGACCATACCGGAGGCAAGTCAACTTGTAATTGAGGCTGCGTGTATGGGTAACGGTGGAGAAATATTTGTGTTTGATATGGGTAAATCCGTTAAGATTGTTGATTTAGCCAGAAAAATGATTTCACTGAGTGGTTTAAAAGAAGGTAAAGACATTAAAATTGAGTTCACCGGTTTAAGACCTGGCGAAAAACTTTATGAAGAACTTTTGGCTGATTCTGAGAATACACTTCCTACTCATCATTCTCAAATTTTAATAGGAAAGGTTAGAGAATATGATTACAACGACGTAAAATTAATTATTAATGAACTGATTGAAAGTTTTAAAACACAAAATAACCAACTAATTGTACAACGCATGAAAGAGCTGGTACCTGAATTCATCAGTAACAATTCTGTCTTTCAAAAACTAGATAACTAAATGGAAAACTACATTCAAAAGGCACTCGATTACCCAGGCTATATTAAACTCCTTGAGGGGCTTATGGAACAAGGCAAAACAACCGGAGAAAACCAATCAGCTGATATGCTAAATTATGCCAAACTTAATCTAGCACGAATTCATCGTCTTGAAAAAACTACTGAAATTCTTCCTGAACTTAAAGAACTTATCAAAAAAATCAACAAAACTTATACTTGGTTAATAATTACTGAGGGATGGTGTGGCGACGCAGCACAAAACATAACGCCTCTGTACTTTATGAGCTTATTAAATCCTAAAATTAAAGTTGCTTTAGTTCTTCGCGATGAAAACCTTGAATTAATGGATCGTTATCTTACAAATGGCGGACGTTCAATTCCTAAATTAATTTGTCTGGATGACCAATTAAAGGAAGTTTTTAACTGGGGTCCAAGACCGGAGGCTGCGCAGAACTTGGTAAAGGAGTTATTAGCCAACAAAGCAAGTCTCGAAGAAAAGAGTTTCGCATCACAAAAATGGTACAATGCCGATAAAACAGTTAGTCTTCAAAAAGAATTTTTTGATTTGATAAACAAACACATGAGTTAGTAGTTAAAAGATTATGCTTACATCACTAAAATACTGCAACAGTTTAACCGAATACAGCCGTTTTATAACCAGGGAGGTGAACATTGGCGATTTGAAAATGGGTGCACATAACCCGATTCGTGTTCAAAGTATGACCACAACGGATACCATGGACACCTTAAAAACAGTTGAGCAAAGTATCCGAATGATAGAAGCGGGTTGCGAGTTGGTTCGAATTACGGCACCAAGCTTAAACGACGCGAAAAATTTAGAACTGATTAAAAAAGAATTAAAAGCCAGAGGTTACAACACACCTATTTGTGCAGATATCCATTTTACTCCAAACGCAGCAGAATTTGCTGCAAGAGTAATCGAAAAAGTACGTGTAAACCCGGGTAACTATGCCGACAAGAAAAAGTTTGAAGTAATTGAATATACAGAAAGTGCTTATGCAGCTGAATTGGAAAGAATCAGAGAGCGTTTTACGCCATTAGTTAAAATATGCAAAGAATACGGCACAGCTATGCGTATTGGCACTAATCATGGTAGCTTGAGCGATCGAATATTAAGTCGTTTTGGAGATACACCGTTAGGCATGGTGGAGAGTGCCCTGGAATTCTTGCGTGTATGTGAAGACCATAACTTTTATAACATCGTTATTTCCATGAAAGCAAGCAATACCCAAGTAATGGTGCAAGCGTATCGTTTATTGGTGGCAAAAATGATTGAATCCGGAAGAAATTACCCATTACATTTAGGTGTAACTGAAGCCGGTGATGGAGAAGACGGAAGAATAAAATCAGCTGTTGGAATTGGAACGCTTTTAGAAGACGGACTAGGTGATACTATTAGAGTAAGTTTAACTGAAGAGCCTGAATTTGAGATTCCTGTTGCCAAACAATTAGCAGAAAGATATACTCAGCGCAAAGAGCATCAAAGGATAAAAGAACTTACAACTGAACTGCCTTATAACCCTTTTGAATACGAACGTAAAAAAACCAAAGAAGTTATTAATTTAGGAGGGCATCATGTACCACGCGTTATTGCAGATTACAGCATGAAAAAAGAAGTAACTGCTGCTAGTTTATTCGCTATTGGTTTAAATTATTCGGTGCCATTAGACAAATGGAATTTAACCGACTCAGCAGCTGATTATGTTTTTTTAGGTGATAACTGCGTAAATTTTGAAATCCCTGGGACGCTTGGCTTGATTTACAATTCGCAAACCTGGCTAAAAAATAAAACTCAGAAACAAGCTTATCCGTTGTTTTGTGGAGAAGAATATTTCAAGAGTACTGAGAAATCAGAACAAATAAATTTTATTGCTATTGATATTCATACTTTAACACAATCCTTCATTGATAAATTAAAAAATGAAGCTAATTGCTGTTTGGTTTTAGACTCGTTTAACTTGCATACAATGCCTGAATTAAGAAGAATGTGCATTGAACTAAAAACAAATGAAGTTAAATGTCCAATTATTATTAAATGCAATTACAAAGACTTAAACGAATCGCAATTTCAATTGAATGCCAGCACCGACCTTGGAGGCTTATTGCTGGACGGGTTTGGTGATGGTATTTGGATAAAGCAAAAAGATTGTGTCAATACACAAATTTGTAACTCAACTGCTTTTGGTATACTACAAGCTACCCGCACACGCATTAGCAAAACAGAATACATAAGTTGTCCAAGTTGTGGACGTACTTTGTTTGACTTACAGGAAACTACTCAAAAAATAAGAGAACGCACACACCATTTGAAGGGCATAAAGATTGGGATTATGGGCTGTATTGTTAATGGGCCTGGCGAAATGGCTGATGCAGATTATGGCTATGTTGGTACAGGTGTAGATAAGATTAGTTTATATAAAGGGAAAGAAGTGGTTAAGAAAAATGTAAACAGCGCAAATGCTGTTGACGAACTAATCTCTTTAATAAAAGAAAATGGTGATTGGGTAGAAAAACCTTTATAAAATCATGATTAAATTAAACCATTCGAAGGCAGTTAAATTACTTCAAATGGCTTACTCAGCGGAGCGGGCCGCAGCCTTTGCATACATTGGGCATGCTAATTCCGTAAAAAACATCGACGAAAAAAAAGCTATCAAACAAATAGAAGACGATGAATGGCATCATCGACGTGAAGTCCTAAAAATAATGCAGGAATACAACATTCCTATTTCGAAGTGGTATGAATTCAGATTTTATGTTATTGGTAAATTAATTTCATTCTCTTGTTATGTAATTGGTTGGTTTATGCCATATTATTTTGCTGGGAGATTAGAGAGTGGTAACGTATGTGAATACTTTCGTTTAAAGATTTACTTTAATTCACTTGGAATAACTAAACACGATAAGATTTTATACGACATGGGTATAAAAGAAAAAGAACATGAAGTATACTTTTATGAGCAGATAAAGAATAGCAAACTCCTACCCTACTTTGAGAAATTTTTTAATTGGGGTCCAACCCAAAGTTTCAATAACATTGATTTAGAAAATCAATTACCGGTTGAAAAATCGGATGTCTACTGTCAGGTAAAAAGCAAAAGCGACAAGTCTTAAATTCCAGTCACCTTCTTTGAAATTACCTTGTCCTTTTTAACCTTTTTGGGTCTATCCAATTGATTTACTTCACCAAGTGAAAGTCCTATTTCACCATTTATGGAAATTTTGAGGTTAATGCATCTATAATTTTGAATCATTAATCTTTAAATCTATTTATATGAAAATTATCTCAAAAATGACAGTTTTAACCTGCTCGATAGGGCTGGTTGGCGTATTAGCCGTTAAAAACAAATTAAATGCAAAAGCATCAAAAGGTGATCCTTGTGTATTTCTGTCGCTAATGGGCGAACAATCAATTGAGGGTTTTGCTAATTCGAAATCGTTAATTGGCGTAAACAAAGCCATAGAAACAGGCGAATCGTTTTTAGCCAAATCTCAAAACAAAAACGGTGGTTGGGGAGCTGGTTCACACGCCAGACAAGACGAGATGAATCCTTTAGCAGTAAGTACGGATCCTGCTACAACAGCCATGGCCGCAATGGCACTTTACCGTTGCGGACACACCATCTATAGTGGAGAATTCAAATCGAACTTACGAAGCGCCGTAGATTACTTATTAACGGAAGTGAATAAAAACAAAAATTCTGATTACATCACCTCAATAAGAGGTACACAAATTCAATCTAAACTTGGTCAAAATATCGATGCGGTTTTGACTTTGCAATTCTTTAATCAATTACTACCTACTATAACTGAAAGTGATTTGAAAAATAAAGTAAAATCAGCAGTACAAATCTGCGTTGATAAAATTGAAAAGTCTTACGACAATAACGGAAAAGTAGTTGGCGCAGGATGGGCTGGCGTATTACAATCGTCTTTTGCAAACGCAAGTTTAGAAATGGCAGCAAAAAACGGTGATATAAAAGTGAACAAAGAGAAACTTGAAAAAGCAAGAGCTTATCAAAAACAAAACTATGATGCTGATAAAAATACTGCTAAAACAGATGATGGTGCAGGTATTATGTTGTATGCTGTAAGTAGTTCTGTTCGCAACAGTGCTGCAGAGAATAACGAAGTAAATCAAATAATGGATAAGGCTATTAAAGAAGGTAAGTTGGATAAAAAGGCACAGATAAATCAGGAGAATCTGCAAAAGGCAGGACTTTCAAAGGAAGAAGCAACCAAATATGTGGTAGCTAACAAAGTATATAATGCTGCCAAAGGTAAAGCAATGCAAGAAGATGTATTAAACGGATTTGGAAATAATGGCGGTGAAGAATTCTTAAGCTTTTTACAAACCGGTGAATCAATGATTGTGAGTAAGGATAACGATTGGAAAAAATGGTATGATAACATTGGCGGGAAATTAATTAAAATTCAAAATGATAATGGTAGTTGGAATGGACATCATTGTATTACCAGCCCGGCCTTTTGTACAGCAACTTGCTTAATGGTACTTAGTATTGAGAACGATATTGCTGCTTTGCAAAAATAAAAATTCTTAAACATAAAAAAAGGTTGACGATAATGTCAACCTTTTTTGTTTTAATTATTACACTGTAATTATGTTTTTTCCTAACTAAATGGCACCAAACGCACACCAACTGTAAAAGCATTCAACTTTGGTCCTTGCCCTGCTTTAAATAATTCATTTAGATTGTACTCGCCAAACATTGTAAAATTACTATATCCAACGCTAACATGTCCTTTAAAACCAATTGGTGCAAGATTATAATTATCTTTTCTTACTTTTTCATATGTATTCCCGTTTTGCGTTAACACTTGTTTAGTACGAGAAGCTATCAAGTACTGCCCAACTACACCTAATGCAATATGAAAAGATTTATTAGGGTTTTTATTCGTGTTAAATTCAACTAATAATGGTACTTGCAAATAGGTATTTCTGAATCTATTTCGTTTGAAATCAAAGGTATTTGTACTATCAATCGTACCCCATGTAAAACTACTATCGGCGCGCAAGGTGGTTTTATTATTTAAGGCATATATGTGATAATCTATTCCAATTCCAGTATTTAAAGTAATGTATTTTTTATATAAATCAAGTTGTAACTGTCCAAGATTAAATTGAAAATTAAAACTGCGGCTGTAATCCAAATCCATGTATTTGTATTTTGTTTCCATGTTTGAACTAAAATTAGGCGCCATATAACCATTAACACCCATGGTAAATCCTGTCCAATGTTTAAAATCATCTTCATCGTAGCCATTTTTATATTTTGATTTTATTGTATCGCCCGCATTTTTTCCTGCAATTATGATTATTTTCTTACCACCAAGTTTTATGAAAGTAGAATCCTGTTTGTCACACGATCCACAATCACCAATTGAAACACTAGTGTTTTCGTCAATTACTTTGGATACAGATGAGCTAGAAGAAGCATCAGCCTTAATATCAGGAGCATTGCCCTTTAAACGAATACTGCTGGCACCTGTTGCATTTGCCACTACCTTTTCTGTTACAAATAATTTAGCGGAACTGGCGCCACTTGCAATTACAGCAGCTTGTTTAGCATTTAAAGAATAAGACTTCAAGGAAGAAGCTCCAGAAATATTTGCTTGAACAAAATTGGTACTGCCTGTAAATTTGACATCACTTGCTCCGCTTAATATCAATCCAATATATTGATTTGCAATGTCCGCTTTAATGTTACTTGCTCCACTTGCATTAAAAGATAGCGTATCTGAAGTTAACTTGTTCTTAGTTTTAAAATTTGAAGCTCCACTTATTTCTAAAGTCTTTAAAGAAGGAGCTGATAAATAAAATATTATATCATCCTTGTAATTACCTTTCGTGCGGAGATACAGAGTATTATCTTCTTGTCTTACAAAAACGTTTTCAAATTGTTTTTCTATTGTAACTACTTTTAAGGAAAGTGAGTCGGATTGAGTAAACACTACTTCAGCAGCTCCCGAAATGGTTAAATTATTGAATTTGTTTAGTTCGTAATTTTTACTCTCTTGAGCATTAACTGCCGTAACAATTAAACTTAAAATGCTTGCGTAAATACTTGGTTTCATATGCTTAATAATTAATTTTTATTTTTTGTTCTTCTTCAATTGGAGTATTGTTATTTTCTACTTATAATAAATCTGACTTACCGGATTATCAAATTGTTTGTTTGTTTGAGCATAAGACGCTTGCTCTTTTTAAAAAGTTACAGAAAACATCAAAGTTTTTTCATTTAATTGATTTTCAATGAGATATAATTTCATTCGAAATTCTGAAATTGAGCTTTTTATCCACAAGTTTTTAAAATCATCAGAATCCAAGCTTTTAGCAGTATATTTGCCAATTGCTTTTTTATGATTGAAGAAAACACACCTGCGTTATCCGAAAAGAAACTTTATCCATACCAGGAAGCTGCAGTGGCAAACATTTTCAATAAATTAATTGAATTGCCACCAAATGCTAACATCCTTTTTCAATTACCAACAGGTGGTGGCAAAACCATCATTTTCAGTGAAATTGCTAAACGTTATATTACTCAATTTAATCGTAAAGTATTAATTCTTACACATCGTATTGAGTTAGGTAAACAAACTTCAGAGGTACTTAACAGTGTTGGCATTTCAAATAAAATCATTAATAGCGAAGTTAAACAGTTACCTCAGCAAAGCCATTACCAAAGTTTTACAGCTCTTGTAGAAACACTTAATAACCGATTACAAGATAACGACCAGTTTCTAGAAGATATTGGTTTAGTGATTGTAGATGAGGCCCATAATAATTCGTTCAGGAAAATATTTCACTATTTCGAAAACGTTAACATTCTAGGTGTAACTGCAACTCCATTAAGTAGCAATAAAAAATTACCGTTGTATCAAACATACAGCACTCTTATTGTTGGCGAAAGTATTGCAGATTTAATTCAACAAGGTTATTTATGCGAAGGCCAAACATTTAATTTCGATGTGAATTTAAGTTCTCTACGTGTTGGTAATAATGGTGAATTTACAGTAGGTAGTCACGAATTACTTTATACGCAAGCCATGATGCAAAGCAAGCTAATTGAAGCTTATGAGGAATATGGTAAAGGTAAAAAAACATTGATTTTTAATGCTGGTATTCTTACAAGCAGAGTTGTTTATGAAACCTTTAAAAAGAAAGGCTACCCTGTTAGACACTTAGATAGTACGTTTAACGACAGAGACCGTGCAGAAACGCTGGAGTGGTTCAGAAATACCAAAGATGGCGTACTAACCAGTGTGAGTATTTTAACAACCGGTTTTGACGAACCTGAAGTTGAAACCATTATTTTAAACAGAGCTACCAAATCGCTTACCCTTTATCATCAAATGATTGGAAGGGGTAGTCGTGTTTTACCGAATAAAAAACAATTTAACATTGTTGATTTAGGAAATAATTCGCGTCGTTTTAATTTGTGGCAGTTTCCTATCGATTGGAAACATGTTTTTGTTGCACCTCATCTTTATTTAGAGCATAAATACAAAGACGAATGGGATTATGAATTAGAAAATGACTATGATCTTCCACCGGAAATTAAAGAGCGTTTCTTAAACTCAAGTGCCGAAGCCTTTATTGTAAAAGACCGTTATTTAATGGCTTTAAGAAAAGGATTTAAACCAGGTGTTGTTTTAGACGAAAGTTTAGAAGACCACTTTGGGCGTATAAAAGATAACGCAGCAGATTTTGATGAAGCAATGGAGCTCTTTAATTTGCTCAGTGAAGAAATGAAATATAGAGTTGCGCAGTTTGGTAAATGTATTAATTCAACAAAAAACCATACTGATTACCAGTATCAAACATATAGCAGCAAACTGAGAAGAAGAATCATGAATTACTTTGCCGAGTAATTTATTTTTTCTTAAAAAACTTTTTACGTTTAAAATTTCCCTTTTGTGCTGGCTTTGGCTTCTTGATTTCTTCAGGATTATAAATTGGAACAGGCCCATAAGACTCATTAATTACCGGCTTCTCAACTTCAATACCCATTAAATTTTCAATGGTTAAAAACCTCATCTGATCCTTTGGATTAACAAAGGTAATGGCTACACCCGTTCTTTCAGCTCTTGCAGTTCTGCCAATTCTGTGAATGTAATCTTCAGGATCCGGCGGCACATCGTAATTAACAACTAAACTTATTCCATCAACGTCTATACCTCTGGATAAAATGTCGGTCCCAATTAAAATTCGTAAACGCCTGCTTTTAAATTCGCGCATTATGGCTTCACGCTCAGATTGCTCCAAATCACTGTGAAATGCTTTCGCATTAAATTTATTCCTTAAAAAACTTCTCTCCAAATCCTTTACCTTGTCCTTAGTTGAAGAAAAAATAATCACACTTTGATACTCACTATTGCTAAGTATTTCATCCAACAATTTATCTTTCTGCTCATTAAAAACATTATAGGCTAATTGCTTAATGCCTGCTGCCGGCTTACTGATGGCAATATTAATACTTACCGGCTCATGTGTAATTTGCTGAGCTAATTGTCTCATTTTTGGCGGCATCGTTGCCGAAAACAAAATTGTTTGACGCTTTGCCGGTAAATGCTTAATGATATTTTTGATATCATCAAAAAAACCCATATCCAGCATTCTATCGGCCTCGTCTAAAACAAGATGCTGCAAGCCTGAAAAATCAATATCGCCGTTTTGTAAAAGTGCCATTAACCTGCCTGGTGTAGCACAAACAATTTCAGCCCCGTTTTCAAGTGCATTTTTTTGATTTGTCCAGGTAATTCCATCATTACCTCCATATACCGCAATAGAACTAACACCCGCAAAATAGGCTAATCCGTCTATTTGTTGATCGATCTGCAGCACTAATTCTCTAGTAGGTGCAATAATTAAAGTGTTTAAGTGTCTTTTTTCAGAACTTAAAATATTGTGAATAATCGGCAACAAAAAAGCTGCTGTTTTACCGGTACCCGTTTGTGCACAGGCAATAACATCCTGCTTGTTTAAAATAACAGGTATTGCTTGCTCCTGAATTGGCGTAGGTTGCTTATAACCCATGCTCAATAACCCCTCCATTAAATCCGTATTAAACTGGTAATCTGTAAATAGTGCCATATAAACTGTAAAGATAACCAAATATTGCGGCTCCGGCGTAATGTATAAAATTTAGCTTTAATTAATGGGTTTTGTTTTAATAAATACTAAATTTACTTTCTTATTTTTTTAGAATGAAAAAATATTCCATCAAGAAAGAACACGTACGCGAATTATTTAAATCGTTTAATAATTTAAATGTTTTAATCATTGGCGACGTAATGATAGATAGTTATCTATGGGGTAAGGTTAACCGTATTAGTCCTGAGGCGCCGGTTCCAATTGTTACAGTTGCAAAAAAAGAGCGTCGCTTAGGTGGTGCGGCAAATGTTGCACTTAACATTCAGGCCTTAGGTGGTAATCCTATTTTATGCTCTGTAATTGGAGTAGATTCTGAAGGCCAAAATTTTTTAGACCTTCTTAAACAACAGAAATTAAGTCAAAAAGGAATTTTAAAATGTCGTGACAGAATTACAACTGTTAAAACCAGAGTAATTGGTAATAACCACCAACTAGTAAGGATTGATGAAGAGGTTGAGGAAGAAATTACAAGTTCTGAAACGCAACAATTACTAACACTGATTTCTTACATTATTAATCACGACAAAATTGATGTGATTATTTTTGAAGATTATAATAAGGGCTTAATTAACACTAAAATCATCAGTAAAGTGGTTGAATTGGCAAAGAGCAAATCCATCCCTACTTGCGTAGATCCTAAAAAACGCAATTTTAATTCATACAAAGGGGTTAGCTTATTTAAACCAAATTTAAAAGAACTAAGTGAAGGTTTAAAAACAGATTTAAGCCTTGAGGAAATAAAGGACATACAACGCGCAGTAAGCAGTTTTAGAGTTAAACAAAAAGCTGAAACTATTCTGGTAACCCTAGCCGAAAGGGGTGTTATCATTAATTCAAGAAAGCAAAAAGAACATGTTAAGGCACATTTACGATCGATAGCTGATGTGAGCGGCGCTGGAGATACCGTAATTTCAGTAGCAGCTTTGTGCAGAGCTTTGGAATGTAATGATTACTTCACCGCAGCCTTATCCAACCTAGCAGGAGGATTAGTTTGTGAGGAAGTTGGTGTTGCTCCTATTGATAAATCAAAATTATTAAACGAAGCGTTAAACCTTGATTTTGTAAAGTAAACGATTTCATTATTTGTTTGTTATAAATAAATGCTACACGATTCAGTTACGCCATACCAGAACAAAGAAGTTGAAAAAAAGGAACAGGTCGCGCAAATGTTCGACACAATTGCCAATCGATACGACGCCCTTAACAGTGTTTTATCATTAGGTATCCACAAAGCCTGGCGAAAACAATGCGTTAATATTTTAGCCGAAAGTAAACCCAATTTAATACTTGACGTAGCTACCGGAACGGCAGACTTCGCTCTTGAATGCGCAAAACTAAACCCAAAAAAAATAATTGGTGTTGATATTAGTGAAGGTATGATGAAATTTGGAAGAGAAAAAATTTCTCAATTAAATTTATCAAACAAAATTGAGTTAACCTACGGAAACGCAGAAACCCTATCCTATAATGATAACGAGTTTGACGGCATTGTTGTTGGTTTTGGTGTACGTAATTTTCAGAATCTTGAAAAGGGATTAACCAATCTTCACAGAATTTTAAAACCAGGCGGACAACTTATCATCCTTGAATTCAGTTATCCTACCAATTTTTTCGTAAAAGGATTTTATACTTTTTACTTAAGTGTTATTACACCATTAATCGGCAGACTTTTTTCAAAAGATAAACGAGCATACAGTTATCTAGCAGAAAGCGTGAAAGCGTTTCCTCACAACCAAAGTTTTGTTGATATCCTAAATAAAAACAACTACCAAACAACTTATTTCAAAAAAGTTTGCTTTGGTGTAGCAGCAATATACGTAGCAAAAAAATAATATTATGGAAGCATTTGTAAAATCAGAAATTAAAAACGGCATTGGAACAATTACATTTTTTCATCCACAAAGTAATAGCATGCCAGGTCAACAATTAAGAAACCTTGCTGCAGAAATTGAAAAATTAGGAAATGACAGCACTGCAAAAGTGATAGTATTAAAAAGCGAAGGTGACAAAGCATTTTGTGCCGGTGCCAGTTTTGATGAATTAATAGCCATTAAAGACAAAGAAACCGGTTTAAAATTTTTTACAGGTTTTGCAAGCGTTATTAATGCTATGAGAAAAGCTCCAAAGTTTATCATTGCACGTGTGCAAGGTAAAGCAGTTGGTGGAGGTGTTGGTATTGCTGCCAGTGCAGATTATACTCTTGCTGTGCAAGGAGCAAGTTGTAAACTAAGCGAATTAGCTGTTGGCATCGGACCCTTTGTGGTTGGACCAGCAGTAGAACGAAAAGTAGGAAAAAGTGCTTTTTGTGAACTAACAATTAATGCAACGGAATGGAGAAGCGCTGAATGGGGAAATGAAAAAGGCCTCTACACAGATTTGTATGAAACTACAAGTGATATGGACAAAGCAATTGCTGCGTTAGCTGAAAGATTAGCCAACAGCAGTCCGGAAGCGATGGCTATGCTTAAAAAAATAATGTGGGAAGGAACTGAAAATTGGGATACTTTATTGATTGAACGTGCAGGAATGAGTGGCACACTTGTTTTAAGTGATTTTACCGTAAATGCCATCAATAAGTTTAAAGGAAAATAAACTACTTGTTAGTTGGATTAACTTTTAATCCAAGGATTAGTAAATCACGCATCACGCCATCCATGTTGGCTATTTCAGGGAAATTAGCCCATACTTTGAACCCGTAATTCTCGAAAAGCTTCAAGCTAACATCGTTGTGTCCAAATATAAAACCAAGTAAGGTGTGCACATTAATCTCTTTTGCATAAGCAATTGCCTTTACAAGACAGGCTTTGCCAACACCTTTACCTCTTGCTGATTCTTCGAGGTAAATACTAATTTCAACACAACCGTTATAAGCTGGTCTACCGTAAAAACTATTAAAACTTAACCATCCGAGGTAGTTGTCTCCCTCCTTAATAATCCAAAGTGGACGTGTTGTTTGATTGTGTGCCTGAAACCAAGGCAACTTACTTTCAACTGAAACAGGTTCCAAATCAGCAGTTACCATTCTACCAGCAACTGTGGAGTTGTAGGTAGCAACAATTGCCTTTAAATCAGTTGGTTTTGCAAATTCAAACGTCAACATTAATACAATAGATTATGATAAGGATACCGTTTAACATGAATGTCTTTAACTATTTTATACAGAACAGATTTAAACTCTTCCAAATTCGTTTTTTGCTGTGCACTGATAAAAACACAGGTAGTATTTAAACTTTTCATCCATGTTTTTTTAATATCATCTAAACTTAAATTTTCTCTCAACAGAGGAGTCAAATCATCTTCGTCTTTTGGCACATACGTAAAAGCATCGATTTTATTAAATACTAATATCGTTGGTTTATCGCCGGCTCCTATATCCTGCAAGGTTTGTTTTACAACATTAATATGATCCTCAAAACTTTTGTGTGAAATATCTACAACATGAATCAGAACGTCGGCTTCACGCACCTCATCTAATGTACTTTTAAAACTTTCAACTAATTGTGTAGGTAATTTTCTAATGAAACCAACTGTATCACTTAATAAAAAAAAGAGATTATCAATTGTAACTTTACGAACGGTTGTATCGAGCGTTGCAAATAATTTATTTTCGGCAAACACTTGACTTTTACTCAACATGTTCATCAACGTGCTTTTTCCAACATTGGTATAACCAACTAATGCTACCCTTACCAACTCGCCTCTGTTTTTTCGTTGGGTAGCCATTTGCTTATCAATCTCTTTAAGTCTTTCCTTTAACAAAGAAATTTTGTCTCTGATAATACGTCTATCTGTTTCAATTTCTTTTTCACCCGCACCACCACGTGTACCGGTTCCACCACGTTGTCTTTCCAAGTGAGTCCACATACCGGTTAAGCGTGGTAATAGATATTGGTATTGTGCTAATTGAACCTGTGTTTTTGCATGTGCGGTTTGAGCCCTCTGTTCAAATATTTCAAGAATAAGTGTTGTACGGTCTAAAATTTTCTTGCCCAATACTTTTTCTAAATTCCGTTGCTGGGATGGAGATAACTCATCATCAAAAATAACAACGTTGATATTATTATCTGTAATGTAATTTTTAACCTCTTCCAGTTTTCCTTTACCAATAAATGTAGCTTTATCTGGCTTTTCTAGTTTTTGGGTAAATACTCTTCTTGTTTCTAATCCGTATGTTTCAGATAGAAAAGCCAATTCATCCAAATACTCTTTGGCAATACTTTCATCCTGCATTTTGTTCATTACGCCAATTAAAACGCAAGTATGAACAGGAATAGCAGTTGAAAAAGGTTCAGGTTTCATTCAAATTATTTCCCTTGAATATTGGCAACTACATAGTCAGCAATTGCCGCAGCTTGTTCAGGCGTTACATCAGACGCAGGCATAGAATTTTTTCCGTTAAGAATAACTGACTTAATTTCTTCTACTGAGCTGGTTAAACCACTTAAATCTTTAGCCCCGGCAGCGCCTAACTTACCATCTCCACCATGACATAGAGCACACTTAGCCTCAAACAACGTTTTACCATCGTTTGATACAACTTCAGTTGAGTCACCTGTTATTGCCTTGCGCTTATGATAAACTTCGGCTAAACCAAAGCTTCCGGTGATCAAAAGTAGGCTTAAAGCAGCCAAAATTTTATTTTGCTTTTTAAACCCAATTATTGCTAATGGAATAGAAAGCATTACCATTGTAATTTTTATCCAGAACAAATAATCGTATTTGCTTCCAAATGGTAATTGTGTTGCCAAATAAACACCAGTAGCTAGAAACAAAAAGCTAATAACCATTTCAGGCACTTTTACCTTTTTGGTAAATGATTGTAATAAATCGGTTTTGTTGCTTAAAAGCAATATTGTTTTAATTACATAAATGATTAAAAATAATGTAACTACTAAGTAATGTGTGTGAAGAATTCCTTTATACATATACAAATTTTAAAATGTAAAATTAACTATAATTAATTAATTTTCAATGGAACGTTTATGCTTCCAGCGCCTGTGACTCCATAACCAATACTGAGGCTGTTCTTTAATAAGAGCTTCTAAGTGGTTTGCGTAGCGTGTTGTAATCTCCCCTTCTGCATCATTTGCCGGCTGATCGGTTATCAATTCCGCATCGAGTTCATAAGTATTCCGTTTAACCTTTCGCATAGCAATAAAAAGTACCGGTATGTTAAACTTCTTTGCTATTTTTTCCGGTCCACCAAAAAAAGGCGTATCCTGATTTAGAAAATCTAACCAAAAACTGCTTTCTTTTGGCGGTGTTTGGTCAGCAATTAAACCAATACTCCCGGCTTTATTTTTTGGCTGGTATCCAATTAAAAAACGAAACGCATTTTGCATGGCTACTAACTCAACTAATCCTCTATCTCGCAATTTTGAAATCAAAGCATCCATATTTTTATTTGATAGAGGATGGTAAATACCAATTATCTTATGCGGATAATTGAGTTGATGCGCGATTAAACTCCACTCCCAATTACCATTATGTCCCAAGGCCAGAATGGCATTGGTTGGTTGTTGATGATAACGATTAAATAGGTTAATGGCCTTAGGTGTAAAATAACAATACTTCTTAAATTGGTCGTTACTTATACTAAGTAACTTTAAGTTTTCGAAAATTAAATCACACAAATGTTTGTAAAATTCTTTTTCAATTATAGCTCTTTCTTGTTTTGACTTTTCAGGAAAAGATTTTTCAAGATTTGTTCTTACAACGGCCTTTCTGTATCCTATAAGATGATATGCAACAATGTAAAGAAATCCACTTAAACAGTTTAGCAACCAAAACGGGGCTAACGACAAGAGATAAAGAAAAGGGTAAACAACTATTTTGAAGAAAAAACTCAAATTAAAAATTAGGTTTTAACATGTATTTACTGTAGAATTCAACAATATGCTTTACTGCTTCATCAGTTGTGTCTACAATCTTAAACAAATCTAAATCCTCTGCATGAATGTTTTTTTCCTTTTCCAACATGGTTCCCTTTATCCAATCAATTAAACCTTCCCAGTATGATTTCCCCACAAGTACAACCGGAAATTTTGCAATTTTATGTGTTTGCACAAGTGTAAGCGATTCAAACAATTCATCAATAGTACCAAAACCTCCGGGCATTCCAATAAATCCTTGTGAATACTTCAAGAATATTGTTTTGCGTACAAAGAAGTAATCAAAATTCAAACATTTATCCGAATCAATAAAATCGTTGTGCTTTTGCTCAAAGGGTAATTCAATATTTAAACCAACTGATTTACCTCCTCCTCTTCTCGCTCCTTTGTTAGCGGCTTCCATTATGCCCGGTCCACCACCTGAAATGATTCCGTATCCTTCCCCAACCAATTTAAAAGCAATCTCTTCAGCCATTTTATAATACATATTGTCTGGTTTTGTGCGGGCGCTTCCAAAAATTGAAACACAAGGTCCAATTTTGCTCATCTTTTCAAAACCTTCCACAAATTCACTCATGATTTTAAAAATCTGCCAGCTGTTTTGTGCTTTAATATCACTCCAATCTTTAGTTGCAAATGCGTTACGAATTTTATTTTCTCCCTCGTTGGTCATATAATTTTTTTTATAAAAATAGCACAAAAATTTGGTATCCTCAGGCTGTAAAAAGAAGAGGTTTAGAAACAAAAAAACCTACTGAAAAGTAGGTTTTAAGAGTAGCTCCCCCTCCTGGGCTCGAACCAGGGACCCCGTGATTAACAGTCACGTGCTCTAACCAGCTGAGCTAAGGAGGAATTTACCGATTAGGGCTGCAAAAATAACACGTTTTTTCGAAATAAACAATATCTTTACCAAAATTTTTAAAAATTATTTAATGAGCTTATTAGTAGTTGGTACAGTTGCTTTTGACGCAATAGAAACACCTTTTGGTAAAACAGATAAAATCGTTGGAGGCGCTGCCTCATACATAGCCTTAGCCTCTTCTTATTTCTATAAAGATATTCAATTAGTTTCGGTAGTTGGTGATGATTTTCCGGAGTCATTTTTAAACACCTTAAAGTCGCAATCCGTTAAATTGGATGGGCTTCAAATCAAAAAAGGCGAAAAATCGTTCTTTTGGAGTGGCAAGTACCATAACGATTTAAATAGTCGCGATACACTGGATACACAGTTAAACGTATTAGCTAACTTTGATCCAATAGTGCCTGAAAACTCTAAGGAATGTGATTTTTTAATGTTAGGAAATCTGGTACCAGCCGTTCAAAAGAAGGTAATTACTCAGCTAAAAAAACGTCCAAAATTAATTGTATTAGATACCATGAATTTTTGGATGGATATTGCTTTGGATGATTTAAAGGAAAATTTAAAATTAATCGACGTTCTTACCATCAACGATAGCGAGGCTCGTCAGTTATCTGGCGAATACAGCTTAGTAAAGGCAGCTCAAAAAATTCTTGCAATGGGACCAAGCACCTTGGTGATTAAGAAAGGTGAGCATGGTGCCCTATTATTTAACAAAAAAGAAGTGTTTTTTGCTCCTGCATTACCGTTGGAAGAAGTATTTGATCCTACTGGTGCCGGTGACAGTTTTGCGGGTGGTTTTATTGGTTATTTAGCTAAAACAGGCGATATCAGTTTTGAAAACATGAAACGTGCCATCATATATGGAAGTGCCATGGCTAGCTTTACAGTTCAGAAATTTGGAACTGAAAAATTAATCGGTTTGTCAGATAACGAAGTAAATGAACGCGTACAGGAATTTGTAAGCCTGGTTCAATTCGACATTTCACTGGTTAGCTAAGATTATTTGCAATAAAAAGCGTATTTTTACGTTTATTGTTCAATGAAGTTAAAGACTTTAGCCGTTATCCTTTTATTTGGTATTTTAATTGCCTGCAGCACAAAACGTAATACGTTTGTGAGCAGAAATTACCATAATGTTACTGCACGATTTAATGGCTATTATTATTCCTGCGAAAACGTAAACGAAGGAATTTACAAAATCGAGAAAAATAATAAGGATAATTTTGAAAAGACTTTACCCGTATTTATCTACCCAAGTCTTGAAAAAGCAAAAGTAACTTTCCCTGAGTTTGATAAAGCCATCAAAAAGTCTTCTTTTTGCATTCAACGCCACACGATTAAGGACAAAAAATTAAATGAGATTCCAAGCGCCGGAAAGTGGATTGACAACAACTGGATTAACATAGGAATTTCGCAGTTTTACAAAAAAGAGTATTACACTTCTTTAGAAAATTTTGAATACGTAGCCCGCACTTATACAAAAAGCCAGGATAAATATGTGGCCATGCTTTGGATAGCAAAAGTTAACAACGAAATTGGTGCAGTAAGTGTTTCTGAATCAATTTTAAGTTTACTAAGAAATGAAAAGAAACTACCTGCTTACGTAAAAAGAGAGTTGCCACTTGTTGAAGCAGATTACTATATGCGTCAGGGATTAAATACTGAAGCATCCACAAAATTAATGGCTGCAGTAAGAAACACAAACCTAATTCACGGCCTAAGCAAAAAAAGAAGAGCTAGATATGCATTCATCGTTGCTCAGCTTCTAGAACTCAATAAGGATAACAAGCGGGCCAAAAAATATTATGAAAAAACAATTAAGTTAAATCCTAATTATGATTTAGTGTTTTATAGTAAGATTAAATTAGCCAGAATGCTGGATGTAAAACGCAACAATTCAGAAAAAACTAAAAAAGACCTCTTAAAAATGGCTAAGGAATTTAAAAACTCCGATTACTATGATGTAATTTACTATACACTTGGTGAAATTGAAGAAAAAGAAAATAATAAGGATTTAGCCTTAAAATATTACAAAAAATCAGTTCAAACCAGCGTTGTTAATCCAAGTCAAAAAGCATTATCTTATTTAAAAATTGGAGAACTAAATTTTGAGAAAACCAACTATCAATTAGCAGGCGCTTATTATGACAGTACGGTAGTAACATTACCAAAGGACCATCCGCAATACAATTTAATTGTAGCCAGAAAAAAAACACTTGAGAATTTAGTAAAGCAAATTAACACAATTAAAAATGAAGATAGTTTGCAAAGGGTTTCAAAACTGAGTGAAAGCCAATTGAATAGTTTAATCGATAGAATTATTGAGAATGAAGAACAGGAAGAACTTAAGAGACAAAAGGAAAAAGAACTTGCTGAAAAAGCCCTAGAAAGCGGAGCTGGCGGTGTACAAAATGGTTTGGGTCAAAATAACAGAGATAACCAACCACCGTCTGCCAATGGTGCACTATTTTATTTTTACAATCCTAATACAGTAGCATTTGGGGTTGCTGATTTCCAAAAAAAATGGGGCAATCGTAAATACGAAGATAATTGGAGACGTTCTAACAAAAGCATTTCTGTTGATGATCCTACTGTTGGAACATCAACTGTTACTCAAAACACTCCTTCAAAATCGAACAAAAAAGCAAGAGATAATTATAAAAAAGGCTTGTACACTAACGATAGTTTAATTGCAAAAAGTAACAATAATATTATTGAAGCCTATTATACCATGGGAAGTATATACAAAGAAGACCTTCAAAACAATAAAAAGGCAATAGCAACTTACGAAGAATTAAACAGCCGCTTCCCGAAAAATAAATACCTACTTAATAATTATTATCTGTTGTACAGAACTTTCACCATCGAAAAAAATAATGAAAGTGCAGAAGCGTACAAAGCAAAAATAATAACTGAGTTCCCTGAAAGTGAATTTGCTGCTCTCTTAAAAAACCCTGAGAACATTGAAAAAATGAATTCTAAGAAAACGGAAGTTGAAGCATTTTACATACCTGTTTATAAGGCTTACCGCAAGGAAAAATATGACGAGGCTTATGCAGGAGCACAGGAAGGTATTGTGAAATTTGGCAACAATGATTTCCGCCCAAGATTTGAGTTTATTAAAGGAATTTGTGAAGGGAAAATAAAAAGTATAGACACAATGGAAAATACACTTAAGCTATTGGTGGCACGATACCCAAAAGCAGATGTAACACCAGCAGCCAATGATATTTTACTCGCCATTAAACGCCAAAAAAACCCTGAATTATTTGACCCTAAACCAAAAAGCAATGCAACTGCTAGAGACACATTTATAGTAGATTTTGAAAAAGAGCATTTTATTGTTGCTGTTTTACCTGACGATCCAAAGATCGCTAATAGCTTTAAAAGTAATCTTGATGCATTTTGCACAAAATACTACCCTGATAAATCATTCAATATTACCAGTAATATATTTTCTGTAGGTAAACAATTGGTTGTGCTTAAATCGTTTAAAGAAGCACTGGAAAGTAATGTTTTTGCTAATAACCTTTTAAATGATAAAGATTTGTTTAGTGGAGATGCTAAGCGAGAAATGGTTGATTTATTCCCGATTTTAAACAGCAATTTAACCTTGTTGTACAAAAATAAAAATACAGAAGGCTACAAAACCTTTTACATCGACAACTACAAGAATTTATCAAATAAGCCTAAATAAGATTTCCCTTTTATGAGTAACAAAAATTATAAATTCGGTACTAAAGCAATTCATGCCGGTGCCGAGCCTGATCCAAGTACTGGAGCCATTATGACTCCGATTTTTCAAACTAGTACATACGTTCAGGAATCACCCGGTAAACACAAAGGATACGCCTATGCACGTGGTAAAAATCCTACACGCGAAGCATTGCAAAAAAACATTGCAGCACTTGAAAACGCTAAACATTGTTTATGTTTTAGCAGTGGTATGGGTTCTATGGATGCAGTAATTAAATTATTACGCCCCGGTGATGAGGTAATTACCGGCGATGATTTATATGGAGGTAGTTACCGAATGTTTACCAAAGTATTCGCTAACTATGGCATTAAATTCCATTTTGTTAATATGACTAATGCAGAAAATATTAATAAATACGTGAATGATAAAACTAAATTGATTTGGGCTGAAACTCCTACCAATCCAACGATGCAAATCATTGATATTGAAGCATGCGGCGCGATTGCTAAAAAGCACAATTTGATTCTTGCAGTTGATAACACATTTGCATCACCATATTTACAAAATCCTTTAGCACTTGGCGCGCACATTGTTATGCATAGTGTAACAAAATACTTAGGTGGTCATAGTGATGTTGTTATGGGAGCATTGGTTTTAAATGACGATAAGTTGTATGAACAACTTGCTTTTATACACAACAGTTGTGGTGCTACTCCGGGCCCAATGGATAGTTTCTTGGTAATGCGCGGTATCAAAACCTTGCATTTGAGAATGGAGCGTCACTGCTTTAACGGAAGAAAAGTGGCTGAGTTCTTAAAAACACATCCAAAAATCGAAAAAATATACTGGCCTGGCTTTACTGATCATCCAAATCATTCCATTGCTAAAAAACAAATGAAAGATTTTGGCGGTATGATTTCGATTGTCCTGAAAGGTGCGGATTTAAATGAAACATTTAAAATAGCTTCGTCTTTTGAAGTATTTTCATTAGCTGAGAGTTTAGGTGGGGTTGAATCTCTAATCAACCATCCTGCAACAATGACGCATGCCAGCATACCAAAGGAAGAAAGAGAAAAAGCAGGTGTAGTAGATAATTTATTGCGTTTAAGTGTAGGAGTTGAAGATATAGAGGATTTAATTGAAGACCTGAAAAAGGTGTTGGGTTAAACCTAATCAACTTAACAAAATTTCTTTTATTAAAAACCATTACGAAGTCAAATAACAATGCAACAAAATAAATACATTGAATTGTTAGGAGAAAAGCAAGCGCAGCTTCTAGATTCATTCTTTATCGAAATAGAAAATGGTGTTTATGATAAAACAAAAAGTTTAACCTTAACACTTAAAGATCTTGCACATCCTATAACCTTGCGTTGTATTCGAGCTGACATGCAATCGTTTGTCAATACATTTATTGATCCTTATCTTGATAAAAAAACTTATTTTGGTAATGCAAATTTTGTAGTTGATGCCGGTGCTAATATTGGCTACACTGCTGTATTATATGCCAATTGGTGGCCAAATGCTACCATCGTAAGCATAGAGCCTGATTTAGAAAATTACGAATTGGCTTTGCTTAACACTAAAAATTACAGAAACATTCATGTAATTCATGCTGGTTTATGGCACAAGAATGCTAAGTTACAAATAGAAGCAGGACAAGAAGATGGATTTGTTGTTAGAGAAATTTCCAGCGAAACCAAGGTTAATGAACAAAACCAAAGCGAAGGAATTAGTTTGGATGAACTATTGTATCGTTTTAAACAGAATCAAATTGATTTTTTAAAAATGAATATTGAAGGAAGTGAAAAGGAAGTATTTTCATTTAATTATCAAAATTGGTTGCCAAAAACAAAATGTATGTTAATTGAATTGCATGACGGAAAGAATAAAGGCTGCGCTAAAGCCGTATTCAATGCAATTAATCAATATCAATTTGCGGTTGCAGAAACGGCTAATTATGGAATTGTATTTTGTGAAGAAGGTATTTACAGAAAATGGTATGCATCATGGTACAGAGACAACATTTATAAACCAAATATCAATAAAACAAGGTTTCCTGAGTTTTATTTGGATAAGGAATATAAATAGTACTTAAGCTATTCTACTGCATCTGATTCCTTAGCGAACATTTATTAACTCACTCATTATTTTTTATTACCTTTACACTACAAGTTGTTCTATCGCTGCAATTAAATTTGCAGAGGAAAGTCCGGGCAACACAGGGCAACCCACCATTTGTTAAAAATGGGTACATAGCGCCAAAAGTTATGTAACAGACAGTGCCACAGAAACCAAGTAGCCATACTTTTGTATGGTGATAATGAAACAGTGAGGTAAGAGCTCACTCATTTAGTTAGTAATAATTAAATGTGGTAAACCTTGGGTGTTGAAAAACCAAATAGGTTGCAACTTACAAGCGGCCCGCTTGTTCTTAAGAAATTAAGAGTTGCAATGGGTAGGTTGAAAAGATAAATGATAGATATATTCAGTTTACTGAATGAAACAGAACCCGGCTTACAAACTTGTATTATCTCTGAAAATTCTTAGTGCTTCACTAAACACCTTACAATGCCTTCAGCAATTATTTTACTCATTTTATAATTGCTTTCATTTGTCCACCCTGCAATGTGAGGTGTTAATATAACCTTGTCGCTATTTAGTAAATAGTTATAATCTTCAGGTAACTCCGTTGAACCTATTTCTTCGAAAGATGTACTTTCGTACTCCAGCACATCTATACAAGCACCTTTCACCTTACCATTCTTAATAGCTTCAACTAAGTCAGCTGTTTTCAAGCATTTTCCTCTGGCAGTATTTACAACGTAAATAGGCTTTTTAAATGAACTAAAAAAATTCTCGTTTGCATAATAATGTGTTTCTTCAGTCAACGGTAAATGCAAACTCACTATATCTGCTTCTTTATAAACTGTTTCTAATTCTGCCTCTGTTACATATTCGTTTCCAAAGTTTTTTTTGTATTTATCTACGGCCAATACTTTAACATTAAAACCTTTTAATTTTTCAGCGAAGCTACTACCCATTTGTCCATAACCAACAATTGCTATGGTCTTCCCTTCCAGTTCAAAGCCTCTGTTTTCAGCTCTTAACCATTTCCCCATTCTTACTTCAGCATCTGCTTTTTTTAGATTATTTAAAAGCATCAACAACATCCCTAAAGCATGTTCTCCAACAGCAGTGCGGTTTCCTTCTGGTGCACTTAAACAAGTGATTTTTTGTTCGTTTGCAAATGCCACATCTATATTTTCCATACCTGCACCTACTCTACCAATTACTTTTAGTTTGTTACATTGACTTAAAATTGCTTTAGTAAGCTTGAATTTACTTCTGATAACAAGTCCATCATATTGTGGCAGTATTTTTATCAATTCATCCGCTGATAAATTCCAGAATGCATCGAATTGAAGTTTATTTTCAGCCAAAATATGCTCCAAAATTTCATGATTTTGATCTGCCAAAAGTATTTTCATAGGCATCAAATTTAGGTTATTCTTAAATATGCAAGTCATATTTGTCCAAATTTTGTAATCACTTGAAAATTAAGGTCTCTATTAATTAACAACTACTGCACAAGCTCGCTGTTTATAAATAAGAATTTGACTTATTAACATGCTTAACTCTGTAATATACTGGTTTCTAGCACTCAAGCGCAGCGGCTATAGTTATAAACAGGTTATTAAAAATCAGGGGAATTCACTAAATTTATAGTAAGCTAAAATTGTTGCACTTTTGCCCTCCCCCTTATGAATAACGATAATCAAAATAAAACCCGCAAAAGTATTTTACGCAATCAGCCTGTTGCTTTAAGTGAATTAGGAAAACTACCACCACAAGCAGTAGATTTGGAAGAAGCTGTGCTTGGTGCTATGTTGCTGGAACGAGAAGCTTTAAGTAACGTTATCGATATTCTTTCAGATAAAGCATTCTACAAAGAACAAAATGGAAGAATTTATGCTGCAATTGTAGCCTTATTTAACCGCTCAGAACCGGTTGATATTTTAACTGTAACACAAGAGCTAAAACGTACCGGAGAATTGGATTATGTTGGTGGAGCTTATTATATCTCTTCACTCACAAACAGAATTGCCTCGTCTGCTAATATTGAGTTTCATGCCCGAATTGTGGCTCAGAAATATTTACAACGTGAATTAATCAGAATCAGCACAGATACAATTAAGACTGCCTACGAAGACAGTACGGATGTATTTGGTTTGTTGGATGAAACAACTAAAAATATTTTTGAGATTCTCGACTCTAATGTTCGTAAGCAACACGATAAAATGAGTACACTCATCAGTAAGGCAATTGAAGAAATTGAAACAGCTTCTAACCAGGTGGACGGTTTAAGTGGTGTACCTAGTGGTTTTACAGCACTTGACAGAATTACCGGTGGATGGCAAAAATCAGATTTATTAATCCTTGCTGCTCGCCCTGGTATGGGTAAAACAGCTTTTGTGGTTAGTATGGCTAAAAATGCTGCTGTTCAGTTTAAAAAACCAGTAGCTATTTTCAGTTTAGAGATGAGTAGTCTTCAATTAGTGAAGCGTTTAATTAGTAGTGAAACTGAAATTAGCCAGGATAAAATCTTAAAAGGAAATCTTGAGAATCATGAATTTGTTCAATTAAACGAACGCATTAAAAGCCTTGCTGTTGCACCGCTTTACATTGATGATACACCTGCTCTTTCTATTTTTGAATTGCGCGCTAAAGCACGTCGATTAAAAGAAAATCAAAAAGTGGAAATGATTATTATCGATTATTTACAGCTTATGAGTGGTGGACCTGATGGGAAAGGTAATCGTGAACAAGAAATTAGTACTATATCCAGAGGATTAAAGAGTCTGGCTAAAGAACTTGAAATACCTATCATTGCTTTGTCTCAATTAAGTCGTCAGGTTGAAAACAGACCAGGTGGTAGCAAGCGCCCACAATTAAGTGATTTACGTGAGTCGGGTGCAATTGAACAAGATGCTGATATGGTAATGTTTATCTACCGTCCAGAATATTATGGATTAGAGGTGGATGAAGAAAATCAACCAACAAAAGGCAGAGGTGAACTAATTATTGCTAAAAACAGACATGGGGCTCTAGAAACCGTTAAACTAAGGTTCCTTGGACAATACGCTAAGTTTGCTGATTTAGATTATGTTGAAGGTAGTGATGCGATTTATTCTCATAATACCAATACAGGTTTACAGCAAAACGATTCGTTTTTAAATAACGAAGGCAGAAGCGTAAAAACAGTAGAGTCAAAAAACTGGAACAAAGTAGATGATTCAAGCTCTGATATTATTAAACGAAACGATATAGAAGATTTTTAATACTTTAAAAAATGAAAAAATTAATCCTTACAATTATAGTGACACCTTGCATGGTAGCTTTGCTTATGAATTGTAAAAGCTCCAAATCAACATCCTCAGCAACAGTTGTTGATAAACAATTACCTACAGAAAAAGAAGTAGCCAGTTATAAAAAAATAAACAATAACATTACACTTGCAGATTTACAGGCAGGGCACAAAATATACTATTCAAAGTGTAATACCTGTCATCAAAACTTTGAAATTGTAAGTTTTAGCGAAAAAAAATGGCGTCACGAAATTGACGACATGAGCCCTAAGGCTGAATTAAATGAAGATGAAAAGAATAAGTTGACACTTTACATTTTATCCTACCTAGCCGCCAATAAAACGCAGTAATTTAAAGCATGTTCTCCTTTAGATTACAATTAGCTATATTCATTATACTTATTGCTCAATGCCATTACTTTGCTCAAATCAAGGCTGATAGTATTTTGTCAGTAATTAATACACTAAGTTCTGACACCTCAAAAGTTAAAAAAATACTATCAGTCTCTGAGAAGTTAATTGAACAGAATAATGTTGAACTTGCCAAAAAATTATTGGATGATGGGAATAAAATCTCGGAAAGAATAACCGACAAAACATACCAAGCAAAGGTTTATAGAGGTTATGCAATTTACTACAGGCAAGTAAAATATTTTAACAAAGCCATTGAATCGTGCAATAAGGCTCTTGAATTAAGTAAATCTAATGAAACACTGCAAGGTAATTATTTTCACTTATTAGGCTCTCTTTATGAAAACATGGGCAAAAGCGATTTAGCTATTGAAAATTATTTTAAAAGCATTCGAATTCGTGAAAAGATTAATGATTATAAAGGATTAGGAGGCTCATATAATAATCTTGGAAACGTATATAATGGCTTACAAAAAACAGATTTAGCAATAGAATCTTTTGATAAAGCGCTTGAATACAGAAAAAAGAGTAATGACTTAGCTGGGGAAGCAGCCACACTCAACAATTTAGGATTAAGTTACAAAGAAAAAGGTGAATTCAGTAAAGCAATTACCTATCTTGAAAATTCCTTAGAACTAAAGAAAAAAATAAATGACACTAAGCGATTGGGGTCAGGCTATACAAACCTTGGAACTATATATTTCAGACAAAATGATTTCCGAAAAGCAAGAAATTACTATGCAACATCTGTATATTATGATAGTAAAGCCGGTTTGGCAGACAAGAAAGTTTCTGCTACTTTAGGAATTGCAAGGTGTTTTATTCAGCTTAACGACAAAGATTCATCCAATTATTTTATTAAAGAAGCCGAGGGTAAAATTGACAATCTATCACCATTAGAGACTCAGAATTTACTGTATTCAACCAAAGCTGAATACGACTCTTTAACTAATAACCTGACAAGCTATATTCAAAATACTCGAAAATCAATCGCTATTTTAAAACAAACATTCAATGAAAATACCGCTAAGAATGTGTCAGATCTACGAGTTACCTTTGATATCGAGACTCAGGAGAAAAAAATTGAATTACTTAATAAAACGAAATTATTACAGGAAATTGAACTGAAGAACAAAGCACTACAACTCACCAAAAACGAACAATCCTTACAGTTATTAAACAATGAGCAGGCGTTAAACCAACTCTTAATGAAACAAAAAAACAACGAGATAATACAATCAAAATTAGAGAATGCCAGTCAATTAAAAGATATTGAATTACTAAATAAAGAAAAACTAATTCATTTAAAAGAAGCTGAACAACAAGCAAAGCTTTTAAAACAACAGCAATACATTATCTATCTCTTCATTTTTATTGGAATAGTATTGGTAGTAGTTGTATTCATTGTCTACAAAAATAACCTGCAAAGAAAAAGGTTTAATAAAATAATTTTGAGTCAAAAAACTGAAGTTGAAAACCAGAAAAACATTGTTGAAGAAAAGCAGAAGGAAATTATTCAGAGTATTCATTATGCCAAACGCATCCAGGATAGTTTATTGCCGAATAAAACTTATATTGAACGAAATTTAAATAAACATGGGTAGAATTTTAGCGATAGACTATGGTTCAAAACGTGTTGGATTAGCTGTAACTGATCCTTTAAAAATACTTGCTACAGGTTTAACAACCATTCACAGCAAAGATTTAATAGAATATCTGGAAAAATACTGCAAGGCAGAAAACGTAGAATTAATTGTAGTTGGAGAACCAAAACAACTAAATAATCAACAAAGCGATAGTGCCAGATTTATTGAACCCTTTGTTAAACACCTTCAAAAAAAATTCCCTCACATAACGATTGAGCGATTTGACGAACGATTTACGAGCAAAATTGCGCAACAAACAATGTTATTAGGTGGCCTGAAGAAGAAAGATCGTCAAAACAAAGAATTAGTGGATATGATGAGCGCCACCATTATACTTCAGGATTACATGCGATTTAAAAACATCTAGTTGTAATCGAACTAGTGCTTTAACACCACTAATTTCTTGGCTTCTGAGCTTCCTGAAATCATAGCAAAATAAATGCCTTCGGGTAATTCACTCAAATCTATCTTTTGATTTTCTTTTTGTACTATAAGTTTGTAAGCAATAAGTCCTTGTGCATTGTAAATTGTAAGTTCTTTTCCGGGCTCAACTGATCCCAAATTTAATACACCATTTGTTGGATTTGGGTAAAGTGCAAAATCATTCTCTTTGTGGACAGAAGACAATGCCGTTGTAACACAGTTAATACCATTTGATGTAGCAGTTGTAGTTAACACGCCACCATTCACATACCAGTTCTGCCAGCTACCTCCGGCGGCACTTGGATTAGTCCAATTTTTAATATTAAAAGCAGTTACACCAACTGAAGTTCCTTTTACAGCATACACCTTTAAAGCTGCATTACTTCTGTTCCATGTTAGTGGTTGAGATGAGTTGCAGGTTTCGGGTTGATTAGGTAAAACACAATTTGGCTGAATGAAATACGCATTGTCATCGTAGGTTGGAAATCCACCAAAAACTTTTGCCATACCGGTACTATCTATACATATGGCTGTATATTCATCACAAGCCAAACCATAAAACGCAACGGCAGAATCCTGAAACAATCTTGCCAAAAAAGTTGTTTGTCTTCCTCTTCTATCCGGATTATCGTAGTGTGTATCCGTAATTACACGTCTGAGTAATTTGTGTTTTAAAAAATCATTATTTCCAATAGTCACCATTGAACCATAAGGGTTGGAAAGAGCAACAGTTGATGTGATAGATCCCATAGCAGCCGTATAATAAGCCTGACCTTGAATAGCCATTCCGGCACTGGTGCCACCAATTGGTACCTTTTTTACATTAATTAAATAATTCAATGCACTATCAACAGCACTGTTTTTCCAAAAGGTTGCATAATCGTTTTGATTACCTCCTGCTATAAACACACCTTCAGCTTCTCTAAGCCGTCTTCTAACGTAAGGATGATTCGCAGCTGACACGCTTGGTATAACAAGTGTTTCAACAGAGTTTAACGTATAACCTAAACTTGAATATAAATAACTGTTGTAACCACTACTTCCGGTTACTCTGATAACAACAACATCACCACCACCTGTTCCGGCTAAAAACCATTTCATGGCATTATCATCTTCGGTGGCACCACCCATTAAACAGATGCGGTATTCTGTTGTTGGATTTACATTACTTGTATCTCCTGTAAAAAAACTGGTATAAGGTGTTTGAGCCTTTATGTTCAAACAAATTAATAATGCTGTTAATAATCTTAGTTTCTTCATAATTACTTTTACATTCTTTCAGGAACATTAATACCAAGCAAATTCATTGAATTTTGAATAACATGTGAGCAGGATTGACTTAAACTTAATCTGAAATTCTTCAGCGTTGCATCTTCCTCTCTTATGATGTTAAATTCATGATAAAAACGATTAAACAATTTAGTTAGTTCGTAAACATAATTCGCAACAACAGCCGGATTGTAAAGGTTTGCAGCCTCTTCAACAACCGCCTCAAAATCATAAATCATTTTAATTAACTCTCTTTCAATTGCTGTTAATTGAAATTGATTTGTATGGAATTTTTCTATTTTTTCGGCCTTACGTAAAATGGATTTAATTCTTGCATAAGTGTACTGGATAAACGGACCAGTGTTCCCATTAAAATCAATACTTTCAGCAGGATTGAATAACATTTTTTTCTTAGGATCAACTTTTAAAATAAAGTATTTTAAAGCGCCTAAACTGATTGTTTTGTAAAGTGTTTTTAATTCATCTTCTGTAAAACCTTCAACCTTCCCTAGTTCAGAAGTAGTTTTGGCAGCTGTTTCATACATTTCATGTAACAAGTCATCTGCATCTACTACTGTCCCTTCCCTACTCTTCATTTTACCATCAGGCAGCTCAACCATTCCATAGCTTAAGTGATAGCATTCCTTAGCCCAGCCATAACCTAACTTTTCAAGAATCTTAAACAACACTTTAAAATGATAATCTTGCTCGTTACCAACCGTATAAATAAGTTGTTGAAGCTCCGGAAATTCTTTGAAACGTTCTATAGCCGTACCGATATCCTGTGTGATATACACGCTTGTTCCGTCACTACGCAGAACTATTTTTTCATCTAAACCATCTTTACTTAAATCAATGGCTACGCTGCCATTATCTTTCTTGTAAAAAACATTTTTTTTCAATCCTTCTTCAACAAGTTCTTTCCCTAATAAATACGTATTACTCTCATAATACATTTTATCAAATGCCACGCCAATGTTTCCGTAAGTTTCTTTAAAGCCATCGTAAACCCATGAATTCATTGTCTTCCAAAGATCAATTACTTCTTTATCACCGGCCTCCCAGCGTTGTAACATTTGCTGTGCCTCTATAATAATTGGTGCAGACTTTTCTGCCTCCTCCTTTGTTTTCCCTTCCTGAACCAACCCCGCAATTTGTGCTTTATAAAGTTTATCAAACTCAACGTAATATTTTCCTACCAAATGATCGCCTTTAATGCCCGAAGATTGGGGTGTTTCACCATTGCCCAATTTTAACCAGGCTAACATGCTTTTACAAATATGAATTCCTCTGTCGTTTACCAAATTCGCTTTAATCACTTTGTGTCCGTTTGCTTCCAACACCATAGCCATAGAAAAGCCTAACAAATTATTACGAATATGACCTAAATGAAGGGGTTTATTGGTATTTGGTGACGAGTATTCCAACATAACGGTTTTACCGCTACTGTTTTTGGACTTTAAACCAATTTGCGAATTCTCTTTTATACTCTCAAAATAACCTAACCAAAACGAAGGTTTCAGTCCAATGTTCAAGAAACCCTTTACCACATTATAATGCTCAACAACCGGCTGGTGCTGCAAAAGGTAATCTCCAATTGCTTTACCAATTGCATCAGGGCTTTGTTTTGTTTGTTTGGTTAAATTAAAGGTAACCAAGGTAATATCACCTTCAAAATCTGATTTTGTTTTTTGAAAACTTAATTCAACTGAACTTAAATTATACAGCGAAATTAAGGCTTCCGAGATAGAAGTATTAAGAATTTTCAGAGCATTAAACATGTTTAAAATTACTAATTTTAAACGTATTTTAAAGAGATTATTTTGATTAATAATGCTATCTTTATACACTTGTAATGAAAACGGTAATCACGAGTGAGGATAAAAGTTTCTTTAGGCTGAATGAAATTATTGCTTACAAAAGCCTAATTAAACATTTAAGTTTAAGAGATTTAAAAGTTCGATACAAACAAACCTGGCTTGGATTTAGCTGGAGTATCATCAGACCACTTGTAAATAGTATCATTTTTGGTGCGCTAAGCCTACTCATCAACAAAGAAAGCTCCATTTCTACTAATTTCATTACGGTTACTTCCGTTGTTATTTTCTGGCAACTACTATCGTCTGTAATTACCGATGTGAGTAATTCCCTCGTAGCCAATTCAAACATCCTAACCAAGGTATATTTTCCTAAAATAATTTTACCCATCTCAAGCATAACCATTAGTTTAATTGATTTTTGTATTGCCTTTGTCATTTTCATCATTACCAGCATTTGTGTAATTGGTTTACCTCCATGGCAAATAGTGCTTTTACCATTACTCATCCTTTATGCCTTATTCTTTTCGCTCTCCATAGGTTTATTTTTCGCAACAGCATCAGTAAAATTTAGGGATGTTAAATTCTTACTTCCCTTTTTAATGCAGATTGCCTTTTATTCGATTCCGGTTTTTTTGCCAACTTCTAAGTTTTTAAGCCTTAATATACCATCCATCTTTAAGGATATTTATTTCCTGAATCCTTTTGTTGGCATCATTAATGCTTTTAAATATTGTTTATTTGGCGTGTACGAAGGTCCGCCATTCAACTATCTGGTTATTAATTTAATTACTATTGTAGTATTAAGCATTCTGTCAATCAGGTATTTTTTAAAATTCGAAAAATCGTTTGCAGACTATATTTAAGTTATGAGTGAGATAGCCATTAAAGTAGAAAATCTCGGAAAAAAATACCACTTGAAGCATCAACAAACGGATGCTGAGGATTCTCTTGTTCGTTCACTCTTTAAAGGCACCAAAAATTTGTTACGCAGTAATTCGAATAATACGGCTGAAGAATTTTGGGCATTACAAGCTATCAACTTTGAAATTAAAAAAGGAGATCGCGTTGGTATTGTTGGAAGAAATGGCGCCGGAAAATCAACTCTCTTAAAAATATTAAGTCGGATTGTAAAACCAACAACTGGTAGAATTGAATATGAAGGAAGAATGGCGAGTTTACTGGAAGTTGGTACTGGTTTCCATGGTGACTTAAGCGGACGTGAAAATATTTTCCTTAATGGCTCAATATTAGGCATGACAAAAGCGGAAATTGAAAAACAGTTTGATGAAATTGTTGCATTTAGTGAAGTTGAGCAGTTTTTGGATACACCTGTAAAACGATACAGTAGCGGAATGTATGTTCGGTTGGCATTTGCTGTTGCAGCGCATTTAAATCCGGAAATATTAATTGTTGATGAAGTACTTGCTGTAGGTGATGCTGCGTTTCAAAAAAAATGTATCGGTAAAATGAATGACATCAGTAAGGCAGGTGATAAAACGATACTATTTGTAAGCCACAGCATGCAAGCTGTTCAGAAATTATGCAATACCGGAATTTATTTGAGTAAAGGTAAATTAATGGAACATGGAAGTATTGATAGCATTATCAATCGCTATTTGAACTCCGGTGAACAATCGCAATCAATTTATCAACTTCAAAAACCTGACTCAACAACCCTGGGTTATGCTGAGACAGTATACATTGAAAGCGAAAAAGGGCAACCCTTATTAGAAATACCTGTCGGGGACAACTGGAGAGTTAAAATTAAAATTACGCTACTACAAGATGTAGAACATTTTATAGGTGGAATGGGCATTGTTTCTGCATTAGATCAACCAATCAGAACAACTTGGACAAAGCCTCAAAATATCCAAAAAGGCAATTACGAATTAATCTTTACTAACAATGATTTAATGCTCACTACAGGTACCTACAAAATTGTTATTGGTTTATCAAGCAATGAAAGAACTTTTCATTATGATGATTCAACTGTAAGTTTGAACATCTCAGATGCTGGCGATACAGCTAATAACAACCGAATTGTAAATACCCAGAGCGGATTAATTTTAAATCCGATGGCTTATGAGTTTAAACAATTAAAGTGATAATATTTAAAAGAAATTAAAATGAAACTACACTTAGGCTGCGGCCAAAAATACATGGAAGGTTATGTGAACATTGACTATCCTTCATCTGAACACACCATCCAGCAAACAAGCGTAGCAGATGAGTTTCATAATCTGTATGAATTAAAATATGCTGCACAAAGTATTGAAGAAATTCGATTACATCATGTATTTGAACATTTTGAACGAATGAGTGCTTGTGCATTTATGGCAGCATGGAACTCCTGGCTTAAGATGGGCGGCATTCTTAGAATTGAAGTTCCGGATTTTGAAACAACATTTAAGAAAAACTTTTCCTTACTAGGCTCAAAAAAAGAAGGCGTTGGCTTAAGACACATTTTTGGTTCGCAAGAAGCAGCCTGGGCAGTACATTATGAAGGTTATTCTAAAAAACGTTTGGAGAAAATTTATACAGCATTTGGATTCGAAATTCAACAAGTACTTCCTAACGATTATAAGAACACCTATAACATTGAAATCATTGGAAAGAAAATAAAACATTTAACCTTACAGGAAGCTAAAAGTGCAGCTAAGAATTATTTATCTGATTACATGGTGGATGATAGTGATACTGAAAAGAGAATGTTGGAAGTTTGGTACGGTAATTTCGAAAAGCAATTAATTAAATCGTTTGCCGGATAATTTTCAAATATCTGTTATTATTCCAAACTATAACCGTGCAGAACTTCTGGTTAAAGCGATACAAAGCGCCCTCCAACAAACCTTACCGGTTCTAGAAGTGATCGTATGCGATGATGGCTCCACTGATAACTCAAAAGATTTGGTTACTCAATTAAACCATCCAAAAGTGAAATGGATTGATTGTGGGAAGAATGGTAGACCGGCTATTCCAAGAAACATCGGGATCAAAGAAAGTAAAGGTAATTGGTTAGCCTTTTTAGATAATGACGATGAGTGGCTGCCGAACAAATTAGAAGAACAGGTTAATTGTATTAAAACGCATCAATTAAAAGCTGTATGCACAAATGCTTTTGATGTTAAATTAAATGATCCAAATTCTTCCAAACTGCTATTAAGCTACCCAAACTCTGAAATCACATTTAGTGATTTAATAAAGGAAAACAATGTCATTTGCAGTTCAATGCTAGTGGCCAAAGAGGTACTTACAGACTATTCTGTTTTTCCGGAAGAACCGGAATATAAAGCTATTGAAGATTATGTATTATGGTTACGACTATCAACACAATTTAAGTTTGGATATATCAATAAAGCATTACTAAAGTACTTAAATGAAAATCAAACATCGATCCGAACAGCACATTCAGACCCTTATGTTATTTTTGATTTAGCGTTTAACAACCTGGATAGTTGGTTGAAGAATAAAAATCTTAAACTAACAGCTTTACAGCGTGCAGACTATAAAGCAGCTAAACTAAATGTTAAACGCAGAGGTGTTCCAACAGAATGGAGTGAGTTTCAGAGAAAGTTAAATTCCAAACTAAATCAAATCTTTAAATCATAACTAACTAAACACCATCACCTAATCAATTGCAAAACGAGCCTCTCATATCTGCTATTCTCCCTATCTACAATGCAGAGTTGTTTCTTGCAGAATCAATTGATAGTATTTTGAATCAAACTCATCAAAACTTTGAATTGATTTTATTGAATGATGGCTCAACTGATAATTCCGAAAAAATCTGTTTGTCCTATACCGATTCAAGAATAAGGTATTATAAACATGCTAACATCGGTTTAGCAGCAACACTTAATAAGGGAATTGAATTAAGTAATGGTAATTATATTGCAAGGCAAGATAATGACGACATTTCTATGCCGGACCGATTTGAAAAACAATTAAATTTTTTAAAGCAACATCCACAGGTTGTTTTGTTAGGTACTAGAGCATTAATTTTTAGTGAAAAGTATCCAAATTATGGACAGCATAACCACCCTACTTCATCTGCCATTTTAAAATTTGATTTATTATTTGATAATCCATTTGTACATTCTTCAGTTATGTTCTCAAAAGAAGTAGTGCAATCGCTTGGTGGTTATTCTTTAAACAGGGATTATTATGAAGATCATCATTTATGGTCGGCACTCGCATTTAAAGGAAAGGTTGCTAATTTGCCAGAGCACCTGGTAAAATACAGACACCATGAAAAAGGTTTGTCAAAAATCACAAGTTACTATGAAGCAAGTCCACTTTTTAATCAGACCCTTTACAATCTAAACAAACTGCTTGTGCATGAAAGCAAAGGGAATCAGGAATTAGCCAAGTTATACCATCACAACTATACACTTACAGATCAATTTAATTTTGATTTAATACTTTCAACGCTTACAAAAATTAAAAACAAATTAGTAGAGGAATTCCCTGAGGAGTCAATTGAGCTTGAAAAGCGTTATCAAGTCTATAAAAAAGTTCTTCAAAGTAGGTATAATATGTTTCAGCGAAAAATAACACCAAAATTTTCATTGAAACAACTTTGGTTAAAGATTGAATACAAATTATTCAGATATAAATCCACCATTTACGATTAATAAAAATGAAAATTATACATTGCGTAGAATCTTATTATCCTAATGTTGGAGGAATGCAGGAAGTTGTGAAGCAGCTTTCTGAAAGACTAGCTAAATTAGGCCATACTGTAATTGTTTGCACACGATTTCATGAGCAACGTACTTCCAATGAAATAAATGGTGTTAAAATAGAAGCATTTAAAATTGAAGCCAATCCGTTTGAAGCAAAAACAGAAGAAGAACTTCGTTATCAAACGTACTTATTAAATACAGATGCAGACGTTATTACATTTTTTGCTGCACAACAATGGGCCACCAATTTAGCGCTACCACTTTTAAATAAACTAAAAGCAAAGAAAGTGTCTGTGCCTACCGGATATTCAGGCCTGTATTGGCCGGAATATAAACAGTACTTTGAAGACATGAAAACATACATTCATGGTTATGACATGAATGTATACTTGAGTAATGATTACCGAGACATTAACTTTGCGAGAGAAAATGGTGTAAACAAATTAATGATTATTCCAAATGGCGCTGCAGAAGATGAATTTCTAAAAACAGAAACCATCAATGTAAGAAAAGAACTTGGTTTAAAAGAGGATGCTTTTCTATTATTGCATGTAGGCAGTTACACAGGATGGAAGGGGCATGATGAACTTTTGGAAATTTTCAGAAAAAGTAAATTAAAGAATGCTGCATTAATTATGGTTGGCAACAACTATGAGCATTTTTTTAAAGCCATGCCTAAATATCCTAAAAGGTTATTGAATTGGTTGCTCATTAAATTATCTCCCAACAAAAAAGCGTTTTTTAACCATTACTCCAGAGCCTTTACTGTTGCAGCATATAAACAGGCTAATATTTTTATTTTTCCTTCTAATATTGAATGTTCGCCGATTGTTTTATTTGAATGTGCTGCTGCCAAATTACCGTTTTTAGCAACTGATGTAGGCAACTCCATTGAAATTGCTGAATGGACAAAAGGCGGTAAAATTTTACCTACCAACAAGGACAGTAATGGTTTTTCATTTGCAAAAATAGAAGAGTCAATTAAAGCCCTAGACAGCTTTTACGATAATGCAAAAGAGAGAAAACAAATGGCTGAAACTTCGCATGCTATTTGGCAAGAAAAATACAGTTGGGAAAAAATAACCTTGGAATACGAAAAACTCTATAAACAGCTAAGTGGTTCATGATTATTACTAAATTAATAGGTGGCTTGGGCAACCAAATGTTTCAGTTTGCAGCCGGATTGGCTTTGGCAATAAAATGGAATGTGCCATTAAAAATAGACGTTGGTCATTTGAATGCAGATCCTAATGGGGCTTATACGCCACGCCAATTAGAATTAACCATTTTTGATCACCCATTTGAAATTGCAACTCAAAAAGACATTGAACAATTTCAGGAATCCACGCTATCGAAAGTTCTTTACAAATACTTTAAAGTGGTTTCTAAATATCAGGTTGCTAATGAATCGGGCCAAACACTCAATTCTCAATTCTTTCATTTACCTGCCAATACTTATTTAAATGGCTTTTGGCAAAACGAGGCTTATTTTGACAAAGCAAGTAATGAGCTTAGAAAAGCGTTCACGTTTAAAAAAGAAATTATTACAAGTTCTGCTACTTTAAAAAACCAACTAAAACCGGTTTCTGTTTCCTTGCATGTTAGGCGGGGAGATTATGTAACACTAGCCGCTGCCAATCAATTCCACGGCTTGTGTAGTATTGATTATTATGTGAACGCAGTTAACTTTTTACAAGCGCAACTTAAAAGCGAATTAGCTATTTATGTTTTTTCTGATGATGTGGCATGGTGCAAAACTAATTTACCAATCCAGAATTGTCATTTTCTTGAAACGTCTTCAGCAGCTCAGGATTTATATTTAATGAGTCAATGTCAACATCACATTATTGCCAATAGCAGTTTTAGCTGGTGGGCGGCATGGCTTAATGCAAGTTCATCTAAACTTGTTGTTGCACCTAAATATTGGTTTAACGGCGTGGAGAGTAAATTACTTGGTGTTATTCCTAATTCCTGGCATTGTATTGAGTGAAATTAGGTTTTCTCATATTAGCCCATCGTTACCCTAATCAATTAGTAAGGTTGATAGAGGGTTTGTTATTAGTTGATGGTAGCAAAATTTACATTCATGTTGATCAAAAAAATACAGCAGAATTCCAATCAACAATAAATCAATTTAAAAATAACTCCCGTGTAGTTTTTATTGAAGAAACCTACAAGGTGTATTGGGGTAGCTACAACCAAATACTGGCTACCTTAGCGCTTATTAAAGCTGCAGTAAAAAGTAACAGCGAAGATTATTGTATGCTTTTAAGCGGACAAGATTTTTTAATTAAAAAACCTTCTGAGCTATTAAACTTTTTTAAAAGCAATAAAGGTTCAGAATACATGGTTCACTTTAAACTGCCCGATGTGCAATGGCAAGATGGAGGTTTAAACCGCCTTGGAAATTATCATTTAAATTTTCCTAAGCACCCTTGGTTTAGCAACAAATTAAATGCTGCAATTGGCAAACTACAAACTGCAATTAAATTTAAGCGTCGACCCTTCTTTCAACAATATGGCGGCTCTAACTGGTTTAATTTGTCTATAGAGGCTTTACGATATATTGTTAACTACCTCGATAAAAATCCGGCTTATTTAAAAACGTTTAAATACAGTTTAACCGCCGATGAAATTTTTATTCAGTCGATTTTAATGAATTCAGAATTCAAATCTAAAATGATTCCTCAGGACTTAAGGTATACCAATTGGTCAACAGGGCCTGAATATCCTAAAATACTGAGAGAATCGGATTTTGAAGAACTCATTCATGTCGAATCAAAATTCTTTGCCCGTAAATTTGACGCCACAAAAGATTCAATTATCTTAGACAAATTAAAAGCTTATCTTGAATCCTAGCCCAAAAATATCTGTTCTAATGCCTGTTTACAATGGGCAAACCTATTTGCGTGAGGCAGTTGATAGTATTTTGAATCAAAGCTTCACAGATTTTGAATTCATTATTATAAACGATGGCAGTAAAGATGAAACAGCTACTATTTTAAAAACGTATTCTGATTCGCGAATTGTACATGTGCACAACGAGCAAAATTTGGGACTGATTGCAAGTTTGAACAAAGGTATTGCCTTGGCCAAATCCGAATTAATAGCCAGGATGGATGCAGATGACATTGCCCTACCCGATCGATTAGCCCATCAATACAGATATTTGGAACAACATCCTAACTGCATAGTAATTGGTGGTGATCATCATAATTTACATAATGGTAAAATCACAAAAGTAAAGAACCACTACTCTAGCGGGCAATTAAAAAGTATTCTATTGTTTGCAACCTGTTTTATCCATCCAGCCGTGCTGTTTAAAAAAAGTGAGTCCACATTTTACAATAAAGATTTTTTACATGTTGAGGATTATGAACTCTGGACAAGAATGGCACTAAACTCAGAGTTAGGACATTGTGAGCAGCCAATAATTGTTTACCGTAGTCATCCCAGTCAAATCAGTCAGCAGCATAATGCAACACAATTAGCAAGCAGTTCTCGCATCCGGCAAAATTATTTGAAGGCATTGGGCTTTCAATACACCGAAAAAGAATTGCAAACACATAATCTAATTGGCAATAATTCATTTATTACAAGCGAAAGTGTTTTAAAAGACATCGAAGCCTGGTTAAAATCATTGGTTAATCAAAACGAAAAACAAATGGTCATTCCGGTACATGATTTTAACATCACCATTCATAAATTTTGGTTGGATAGTTGCGGAAACAGCAATTTGGGACTAAAAGCCTACCGTATTTTCATGCGTTCTTCCTTAAGTAATTTAAAATCAATAGATACGAATACAACTTTGTTACTCGCCATTAAGTGTTTAATTCGTAAATTTAAAAGGTAAAAACGCATCAGTTCATAATCGTCCTGCTTACAAAACGTAATTAGTATGAATAGGATTGATGACAATTAAAAAACAAATTAGTAAGATATATGAAACAAGCTTATTTAATAAACGGAGTTAGAACTGCTGTTGGAAATTTTGGAGGTACTTTATCTACCATCCGAACTGATGATTTAGCTGCACATGTTTTAAAAAAATTAAAAGAAAAAAACAGTACTGTTGATTTCGAAGAGGTTGGTGATGTGATTTTAGGCTGCGCCAATCAAGCGGGTGAAGACAACAGAAACGTGGCGCGTATGGCAATCTTATTAGCCGGTTATTCTTATAAAGTACCCGGTCAAACTGTTAACCGTTTATGCGCAAGCGGACTAAGTGCTGCTATTGATGCGGCCAGAGCCATACAGGTTGGCGATGAACAATTAATGATTGCCGGTGGTGTAGAAAACATGACACGTGGTCCATTAGTTATGAGTAAAGCAAGTTCAGCATTTGGACGTGACCAACAACTTTTTGATTCAAGTTTTGGATGGCGTTTTATTAACCCTAAGTTAAAAGAGATGTATGGTGTGGATGCGATGGGTGAAACCGCAGAAAATGTGGCAACTCAATACAACATCAATCGTGCGGATCAGGATCAATTTGCATTATGGAGTCAGCAGAAAGCTGCTAAAGCAGTTGCGTCTGGTCGTTTTGAAAAAGAAATCGTTAGCATCGAAATTCCGCAACGTAAGGGCAATCCGTTAGAGTTTAATAAGGATGAATTTTCTAAACCTAATACAACGTTAGAAGGATTAGCAGGATTAAAACCATCGTTTAAAAAAGATGGTACTGTTACGGCTGGTAATGCAAGTGGTTTAAATGATGGTGCTGCAGCATTGTTATTAGCAGGCGAAGAAGCTATTAAAAAGTATAATTTAAAACCTTTAGCGCGTATTGTAAGCGTGGGCATTAGTGGTGTTGAACCAAGAATTATGGGGATAGGTCCTATTGAAGCAGCTAACAAAGCATTACAACGTGCAGGTTTAAGCATGAAGGATATTGATTTAATTGAGTTAAACGAAGCATTTGCTGCGCAGGCATTAGCATGTACAAGAGCATGGGGCTTAGCGGATACGGATGAACGAATTAATATTAATGGTGGTGCTATTGCTTTAGGTCATCCTTTAGGAATGAGCGGTGCCCGTATTTTAAATTCAGCAGCTATTGATTTAAGCCTTCACCAGAAAAAATACGCATTAGTAACGATGTGTATTGGTGTAGGCCAAGGTTATGCCGCAGTAATCGAAAGATGTTAAACGATTAATGAACGTAAACACAAAAGATACCATTGTTGCTTTAGCTACCGCGCACGGTAGTTCGGCTATTGCCGTCATTCGTTTGTGCGGCGAACAAGCCATTAACATTGCTGAGAAACATTTTTATTCTAAAAAAACAAACAAGGCAAAATCATTACAACAGGTAAAGTCACACTCTGCAGTGTTTGGTGTTTACATTCATAACGATGTTATTATTGACGAAGTTTTAGTTAGTGTTTTTAGAGGACCTAAGACCTACACAGGGAATCACATTGTGGAAATTTCCTGCCATGGCTCGCCCTTTATCATTCAAAAATTAATTCAATTATTTTTAAGTGAGGGTGCCCGTATGGCTAACCCGGGTGAATTTACCATGCGTGCATTTTTAAACGGTAAATTAGATTTAAGTCAGGCCGAAGCTGTAGCCGATTTAATAGCCAGCAACAGTGCCGTAAGCCACCAGGTAGCCATGCAGCAAATGCGTGGTGGTTTTAGTACAAAAATTAAATTATTACGCGATAACTTAATTGATTTTGCTTCCTTAATTGAATTAGAATTAGATTTTAGTGAAGAGGATGTGGAGTTTGCCAACCGTGATGATTTAAAAAAACTCATCAATACCATTTCAGGTATTTTACAAAAATTAATTCAAAGCTTTGAAGTTGGTAACGTTATTAAAAACGGCATACCGGTTGCCATTGTTGGTAAACCCAATGCAGGTAAATCAACCTTGTTAAATGTGTTGTTGGAAGATGACAGAGCCATTGTAAGTGAAATACCGGGCACCACGCGCGATACCATTGAAGATGAAATAACCATTGACGGTGTGTTGTTCCGTTTTATTGATACGGCAGGCATCCGAACCACCAGTGATGTGATTGAGCAAATTGGAGTAAACAAAGCCTTTGAAGTCATTAAAAAATCAGCCATTGTTATTTATTTATTTGATGGGCACGAACTCAGCAGTGGCGATTTAAAATTGGAATTAGAATTATTACAACCACACATAGGCAATTCGCAATTAGTGGTGGTAGCCAATAAAACCGACGTAGAAGGCGAAGCCGCACTTCGAAAAGAATTCATTGATTACCCTCAGATGTTATTTATCTCTGCTAAGGAGCATCAAAACATTGAGGTGTTAAAGGAAAAATTAGTTTCATTATTTGATACCAGAACCGTTGATGCTACTGACACGATTGTAACCAATGCCCGCCATGCCAACTCTTTAAGCAGAGCGTTTGAAGCCTTGCAAAAAGTAAAACAAGGATTGGATCAACAAGTAGTTGGCGATTTATTGGCTTTAGACATTCGTTATGCTTTAGAAGAATTAGGCAGCATTACCGGCGAAGTTACCAACGAAGACCTCCTCGACTCTATTTTTACCCGTTTCTGCATTGGCAAATAGATATCACATTTATCAAACATTTGAAAATAAATACCTACAAACTTTGTTTTGTTTACAGATAAATAAATTGTATATTGATTGAGTTAACTTTAATTTAATTATATGAAAAAAAATCTACTAAAATTTAGTCTTACAATGATGGCAGGCGCTACTTTTGCGCAGCCTATTGTTACAGGCATTAGCCCAACTTTAAGTACTATTGGTTCTAACGTAAATATTACAGGAACAGGTTTCAATACAACTCCTTCTCTCAACATCGTTTACTTTGGAGCTACAAGAGCCACTGTAACAAGTGCATCGGCAACGAGCATTAATGTTAATGTGCCATTAGGCGCTAATCACAAAATGGTTAGTCTATTAAATGCACCCACCGGCTTAACAGGCTATTCAAATAGTCGCTTCAGCACTAATTTTCCGTGCGGCACTAATTTATCTACCAGCACATTTACTTCACCGCTTTCATTTGCCGTTGCAGGTGGCGGCGAGAGAACTACTCACATAGCGGATCTTGACGGCGATGGTAGAGCAGAAATGATTGTTGCCAATCAAAGCGGTAGTTTGGTTTCGGTATTTAGAAATATTTCAACACCTGGTAATTTAAGTTTGGGTTCTTTCGCTGCCCGTCAAGATTTCGGTTCAACTACACCTTTTGCAAGTGCTGTAATGGACTTGGATGGGGATGGAAAATTAGACATTGTAACCTGCAGTTATTTTTCAAACGTAATTTCGGTTTTAAGAAATACAAGTGTTAGTGGTACTGTTTCATTTGCTTCGGCTGTTAATTTTAATTGCGGCTCTGGCGCATACGGCATCATAACCGGCGACATTGATGGGGATGGTAAACCAGAGGTTGTAACAGGTAATTACACGCAGGGAGGTATTTCGGTTCTAAGAAACACATCCACAATTGGAACAATTTCATTTGCAGCAACTGTTAATTTTATTGGTTCAGGCGAATGCCATATGGTTGACATTGCCGATATTGATGGTGACGGTAAAAAAGATATTTGTGCAGCATCAAGATTGGCGAATGTGATTTCTGTTTACAGAAACATTTCTACAACAGGCATAATTAACGCCGGTTCGTTAGCAACAAAAGTTGATTTTGCTACTAGTGCCGGTGGAGATGCTCTTGCTGCCTCAGATATGGATGGTGATGGTAAGTTGGATTTGGTTGCAGCAGGAATCGGTGGAAATTTATCAATACTAAGAAATACAGCTACAATTGGTATAATTAACAGTTCATCTTTTGCTTCACCTGTTGCCATTTCTACAGGAGCAGGAACTTCTTATGGACTTAGTTTGGGAGATGTAACAGGCGATGGTAAACCGGATATTTTTCCTTGTGGTTCTAGCATTAACTCGCCATTAATTCAAAATTTATCTACGCCGGGCGTCATATCACTCTCTCCAATAACCAATTTCCCAGCTGCAGGTACTTTCGCCGGCGGCTTTCACACTGCTATTGGCGATTTAGATAACGACGGAAAAAACGACATCATTAACGCACCTCTTTCTGGAACCGATATAAATGTTTATAGAAACAGAACAGGCCTAACTACAATTTCTTCCATTACCAATCCGTTATGCAACGGTTCCTGTAACGGTGGCATCATTTTATCAACGCCGGGTTCAACATCAACTGTATTGTGGTCCAATGCTTCAACCTCATTTACGCAAACTGCTTTATGTGCAGGTTTATATTCTTATTCCGTAACAAGTGGTACTTGTGTAGCTACATCAACTGTAACTTTAACTCAGCCAGCTGCTTTATCACTTAGCACAAGTACTTCAAGTAATTCAATTTGCTCTGGTAACTCTGCTACTTTAACAGGTAATGCAAGTGGTGGAACAGGTGCTATAACTTATTCATGGAGTTCAGGTGCATCTACACCAAGCACTGTAGTTAGTCCAACTACCAATGTAACTTATTCTTTATTGGCAACAGATGCTAACTCCTGTAACGTAATGGGAATGGTAACTGTTACCGTTAATACTACCCCTACCATTACTGTTAACAGTGGCGCAATTTGTTTTGGTAATTCCTTTACAATAAATCCAAGCGGCGCTTCAAGTTACACCTATTCAAGCGGCTCAGCTATAGTAACACCAACTTCAACTGCTGCCTACACTGTAACAGGTTCAAATGGAGCATGTGTAGGAAATTCTGTAGTAAGTAACGTTACTGTAAATGCACTTCCTGTAATTTCTGCAGCGAGTTCAAACAGTGCTTATATCTGCGCAGGCCAAACAGCAAGTTTAACGGCAAGTGGTGGTAATACTTATGTATGGAACACAACTGCTACAACTGCTGTTATTGCAGTTAGCCCAAGTACAACTACAAGTTATACTGTAACAGGTACTAACACAGTAGGCTGTTCTGCAATTGCTGTTGTTTCTCAATCTGTATCTACGTGTACAGGAATTAATTCTAACGCATCGTCATTAACATCTAACTTTAGTTTGTATCCAAATCCTGCTTCAAGCATTGTAAAAATTGAAGTAGCTCAAAATGTCACTAACACAACTGTACAGATTTATAATGCAATTGGCCAATTAGTAATTAGCTCAAGTTTAAATGAATTAGTATCGGAATTAGATCTTTCAGGATTAAACAACGGGATTTACACAGTAGTTGTTACACAAAATGGTTCTGTAAGTGGCACTACTAAATTAATTAAGAATTAATATTTCTTTCCTTCTAAATTTAAGCCTCGGAATTTCCGAGGCTTTTTTTATTTATTGAATCTGAAATACAGTACTGCAAGAACCTAAAACTAAAAATCCCCTCCGTTTCCGGAGAGGATTCTTTAAAAATTCAAATTACTTATTGCCGCTCTCATCGCAACTGTGCTCGTGATGCATGCAATGCGAATAACGGTGTTTGCCGTATTTATTAAACTCTGTTTTGCCTAAGGTACCAAATAATATCCCAAAGCATACTGCGGCCGATGCCAGACCAATTAAAAAACGATGTCCTTTTTTCATGCTGTTAGTTTTGTGGGTTAGTAGTTTCTTCTTTTTTGTATGAGTTGTGGCAAGAGTCATGGTAACAGTGATGATCCCACTTGCTCATTTTGCTTTTTAGCTCGGTGTATTCTTCTTCACTCATGTTCCTTACCTTATCGGCCATGGCCATGTACATGCGTGGTCTGCCCCAATAATGCATTCGGCGCCAGAATAACATTCTGAAAATGGCACCAATGAAGAAAAAGAACAACATCGTTTTTAAAACAAAAAACGGTGCGAAAAATAAAGCGGCTCCAATGAAGGCCCCGCCGATTACTGATTTAATGATTCCTCTGTTCATGTTAATTTATTTTTATTTGTTTTATACCTAGGAAGACGAACAACGTTGGAACTTACTTTAACTAATTTCCAATTTTAATATTCCTTAACAATTGGATTTACCCCAACGTTCTTTTAAACGCTGTTTAAATTCTTCCTTTTCTTCGGGGCTCATGTTCTCGAATTTTTCTTTCCAGCGGCGGCCACGGTATGGGCCACCACCGCCATTCATTTTAAAGCCACCAAATAAAATTTTGCAAAGCACCAGTAAACCAAGCGCCTGCCAGTAACCTAAATGACCTACGTGAATAAGATCTGGTAAAATGGCATTCCATAAATACATAACAAGGTAAGTTAGCAGTAGAACACCTGCCGCAGCAAGTATAACCATGCCAATGCCTTTGGCAATTTTTTTAGGGGTTGATGAAGATGTGTTCATAATCGTTTTTTAAGTAGTAATAAATTCTTGATATAAATTAGTAAGGCGGCTGCGTAAAAACTTAACGGCGTAACCTTTGCGGCTGATAATGGTTTTTAAATTCTCTCCGCTGCGGTCAGCAATTTCCTGCAAACTCAGTTCCTCAATTTCATTTAGCACAAAGGCCTCGCGTTGGTTGGCCGGTAATTCATTAAGTGCTTTAATGAGTTCGTTCCAAAACAGCTCCTTAAATTGTTTCATTTCGGGTTTGTGCGAATCATCGGCTAATAAAATGTCTTTAAAATTCAGTTCGCCTTCTTCGCTTTCGTAGGCTAAATCATCCAAGGAAGAATTTTTCTTTTTGCGGTAAAAATCGGTAATGCGGCTGCGTGCCACTTGAAACAACCAGCCACTGATGCTTTCCAGCTCATCCAAATTGGTAAGTTGAGCAAAGCGGTACCACACTTCCTGCAAAAGATCTTCGGCATCCTCGTTAGAGCTTACCTTGGAACGGATAAAGCCAAACAGACCTTTCCCCTGCGATTTAATGGTATCGGATTGTATTTTTTTTATCTCTTCAGCCATGGTTTTAGCCCCAGCAATTCCCTCCATGGTAAAGGTAGACGAAGCAAAAGACTTTTTACTTTAAAAAAAGCCATTTTTTTTAGTAAAAGTATCTAATAAGTTGATTTGGAGGGGGATTAAGTGAACTTTTGATTAAAACTAAAAGAGCCACACGTTATAGGTGTGGCTCTTTGTAGAAGATTAATTGTTACCTCTTCCACCGCCTGATGGATTCCCAGTTGTGCTCGGTGCATTTATGAGTTTATTAAACATTGGCTTTTTAAGTGAGGCGATCAATGAAAAAGGAATTGAGAAACCGAATGAAGTATTTAATTTTGTACGTCAGCGTTTAATTGATAATATAAGTAAAGAAGGGCTAAAAGATGGTTTTGACGGGATTTTGATTTGTATTGATCTAGTAACCAAGCAAATTACATATGCTGCAGCTAATAACAGTCCGGTTTTAGTTCAGAATAATGAGTTAATTGAATTAGAGGCCGATCGTATGCCGGTTGGTATGGGTGAACGTAAAGAAGAATTTAAACTCTATACTATTGATACTAAATCTGGAAATACCTTATATTTATTTACAGATGGTTATGCTGATCAGTTCGGAGGACCGAAAGGAAAAAAGTACAAGTACAAACAGTTAAATGAATTGATTTTAACCAATAGCACAAAATCATTAATTGATCAACACCAACGCTTAAAAGAATCATTTGAAAACTGGAAAGGGGATTTGGAGCAGGTGGATGATGTATGTGTGATTGGAGTGAAATTATTCTGAAAAAAATAATATTTTTAAATGAGTGAAATTTAAAATTCCTTAATCTAATTTTTAATTATCTTCATTGCAACTAATTTTAATGAGCAGATTACTGATACTTTTTGTTGGGGTATTTTTGATGCCTCACAAAGAAGCGCTATTCAGTTTTTGGCAAGGCTCGCAAACCAAACCTAAATTTGAAGTTAGCGGCAGGTTGGTACTTAGTAATACCTGGTGTTTTGGCATTGCGCCAAAAGAAGGAGAACAGCAAGAATATGAAAAACGTGTTTTTTCGGCAACAGGCTTTTACCTTCAAAAAAACAACAGTAAAGAAACAGCCCAGGTGATGACCGATGTAAATGGTAACTTTAAAGTTAAATTAAGCAAGGGTACCTGGACACTGCATTCCTTAAAATTTGAACGCATGCTGGTTTACTGCTATAACGGCACCTTTGATGCAAAAAGCCTTTCGCCGGATTCACTACTCCGGTATTCTACCTACTGCCACGTTCGAGACAGGGATGAGATAAACGTAACAACTAAAAACATGAGCGGGCTGGTAATCCACATTTACCAGTACTGCGGCCAAACAGCTGAATAAAACATAATACTATGACAACACGCCTTTTACTTTTTTTACTACTTAATTTTGCAGCCCTTGGCCTTGGCGGCTTATTTACCGGCGCTGCCGTTACCGGCGATTGGTACACCAATTTAAACAAAGCCCCTTGGACACCACCGGGCTGGGTGTTTGGTTTTGCCTGGACGAGCATCATGATCTGCTTCTCCATTTACATGGCTCAATTATGGCCCCTCATTGAAAACAAAAAAATTATCATTGCCTTGTTTGTTTTGCAATGGGTACTAAACGTAGCGTGGAATCCAGTTTTCTTTTATTTTCATTTAAGCGGCATCGCCCTGGTGGTAATCATTCTTTTAACCCTCCTCATAGGCTACATGCTTTTTAATTACTGGTCTACCTTAAAATGGTCGTCTGCCCTACTCCTGACCTATTTTGTGTGGCTGCTTATTGCAACGTCATTAAACGCTTACATTGTTTTTAAGAACTAACACAGTCATTTTAAAACTTATTATTTTGGGCTTATTAATTGCCTGAATTCATTTCTTTTTCCTTTTATTTTTTGTACATTGGCTAGGTTTTATGCTTAAAAAATTACTAGCCATAGTCTTTGTTCTTAAAATCTCTTTTAGCTTTTCACAATCGGGTAAAGCTAAGATTGATTCATTAGAAAATGTGCTTAGAACAAGCAAAGAAGAAAGCGTTATTATTGAAACTAAATCGGCCTTGTTTATTAACCAGTTTTTATCCGGCCAGGAAAAAAAAGCAATGAATCACTATTCGGAAGCTTTGGCCCTCACCAAAAAATTAAACTACAAAAAAGGCTACCTCACCTTGTATAATAATTACGGCACCTACTTATACAATAAAAATGAATTTGACTCAGCCTTACTTTATTTTACAAATACAAATAAGCTTGCTCGAGAATTAAAAGATAAGAATTTTACATTAAGATCGCTTAACAACATGGCTTCCGTAAAATACATGAAAGGCGATAACAAAAGTGCCATTGGTGATTATAACGAAGGCTTACAACTAGAACATGAACTTGGTTTAAAAGAAGGCAGTGTTATCAGCTTTAACAACATTGGTTTTTTATACAATTCATTAGCCATGTACGACAAAGCTTATGGCTATTTTAAAAAAGCAGAAAAATTAGGCAATGAAAATAACAGTGCCAGTTCTTTAGTGTATTCATACGATGGCCTCTCCATGACCTTTGTTAAACTGAAAAACACCGACAGTGCCATTTATTATGCCAAAAAATCCCTCGAACTCGGGCGAAAACTAAATGATTTGTATACAGTAGGCTATTCACTTGATAACTTAGGTTCGCTTTATAAAAACTTAAAGAACTACCAAGAGGCCTTAGGGTATTATAAGGAAGCAACAACGGTGTTTGAAAAGATAAATGATTACAGATTAGGCATGACCATCTATGCCAATCTCTCTGATCTGTACTTCATTTTTAAAGATACAATCAATGCAAACTTATGCGTTGAAAAAATGATGCAACTGAATAGGAAATTTCAGGTTACATTGGATCGTAATTCATACTATCACCTCTTTGCAGATATTAGTTACCGTAAAAAAGAATACAAACAAGCATACGACTATCTTAAAGCCTATACAGGTTTAAGAGACAGCATGTATAGTATTGATGTGGCACAGCAGATAAATGAAATAAATACCAAATTTGAAACCGATAGAAAAGAAAAACAGAATTTAATTCTGCAAAAGGATAATGAAAAACGTGTTCAGGAACTCAACAACCAAAAAACAGTAAGGAATTACCTGGTAGCCATTATCATTTTTGGTGTTCTTGTTTTCATTGGTGCCATTGCCATGTTCCGTAAAATTAATCGCATCAACGCACAACTCTCTGTAAAAAACAAAGACATTGAGGAGAAAAACCACACCTTAACAGAACAGAAAAAAGAAATTCTGGATTCGATACATTACGCTAAAAAAATTCAGCATGCCCTACTCGCTAATCACGAGTTCATTAATCAACACATTGCACAGAACTTTATTTTGTTTAAACCAAAAGACATCGTGAGTGGTGATTTTTATTGGGCCACAACGGTGAATTCTACCGGCGGTAATTTCTTTTATTTAGCCGTTTGCGATAGCACGGGTCATGGTGTGCCGGGTGCCTTTATGAGTTTATTAAACATTGGGTTTTTAAGTGAAGCCATTAATGAAAAAGGCATTTTGGATCCGGGACAAATTTTTGATTACGTGCGTCAGCGTTTAATAAACAGCATTAGTAAGGAAGGGCAAAAAGATGGCTTTGATGGTATTTTACTTTGTGTAAACCAAAACACAGGCGCCATGAGTTATGCCGCTGCCAATAATGCGCCTATTGTAATTAAAGGCAATGAAATACTATCGTTACCTTACAATAAAATGCCTGTAGGTATGGGTATTAGAGATGAAAACTTTGAAACGCATTCCATTAAACTTAACAAAGAGGAAACCCTTTATTTGTATACAGATGGTTATGCCGATCAGTTTGGTGGACCCAAAGGAAAGAAATTTAAGTACAAGCAATTAAATGAATTGTTAACCACAAACCACTTAAAACCATTGCATGAGCAACAGGAAATTTTAAATGAGGCTTTTGAAAATTGGAAAGGTAATTTAGAGCAGGTAGATGATGTGTGTGTGATTGGGATTAGGGTTTAGTTACATACTTCACTCCTATTTGTTTTTGATAATATTGCCACGATCACGATGATTAGAGGCCGGAACTACAGATTCATGAACAAATTACCGGAGTCTGAAAAAAAACTATTGGAAAGCGAAACTATTTGCAAAACCAATCAACTTAACCACGAGTTGGTGGAAACCTGATGTCTGAATTGCCCGGAGGGGGAAGTGGTTATAAGTTTTATGGCACTCCAAGCCCACAAACAGGTGCCATTTGGTATAAATCAACTAATGACGGATTTGGTTGGAATCCTTCATTTACAAATTGTACAGGACCCATTACTTCTAACGGTATTCAGGCAGACCCTGCTGTTTTGAAATTAAATAGTTCAAATTATTTAATGATCTATGTAAGTAAAAACTCTCTGCTCACATCAATAAATGAAGAAAAAAACACGGATAAATTAATTGTATACCCTAATCCAAATAAAGATCAAATTTATTTCAATAACTTATTTGGTGCAGGAATAATACAAATTACGATAACTAATATTGAAGGTAAAACAGTTATAAAGCAAAACCTACAAAATCCATTTGTTTTGAACCATCAACTACCTAAAGGCATTTATTACATTGAAGCGATTGCCAATAATGAGGTAATACGAGAAAAACTGGTTGTTGACTAATGGTTGAATAAAAATGAAAAAAGGAAAGAGAATTACTTCCAACATGCTTCATTAAAATCATTTAAAACAGTATTTTTAGCAACTAAATTTATAAACTTATGGATTTTCGTATTGAAAAAGACACCATGGCGAGGTAAAAGTACCTGTATATCCGTACACGTAAACTAAAAAACAATATCCATGAAAAAAGCTTTGTAATTGAACAAAAAGCTGCCGAACTGGCGTTGAGGCAAAAAGAGATTGTGGACTCTATTCAGTATGCCAAACGGATTCAATCGGCTCATATTCCAAAGGAGTCAATAGTAGCAAAAACAATTGAACGTTTAACTAAAAACAGTAACACTAACTAATTACATTTTATGTTACATTTAGGGTCAAATTTGTGATAAGATTCTTCCTTTATACTTGTTTTTTAGTATTATCGTTTTCGAGTAATGCGCAAAAGATAGATTCCTTAAAGAATATCTTAAAAAAACAAACTGCTGATACTTCTGTACTAAACAACTATCTTAATATTGGTCAGGAATATTATTATTCTGGTAATATTGATTCGGCATTAAATTATTATAGTATTGGCTTAAAAAAATCCATCAATTTAAATTTACCTAAATACATCTGTACCTTTTATAGCGAATGTGGTTTAATGTATCGCGAGAAAGGTATTTATAATAAAGCGAGCGAATACCTATTAAACGCGCTAAAAGTTGCTGATGAACAAAATTTTGAAATCAAAAAAGCAAGCTGTTACAATGGTATTGCAATCATCAATTCTATTCAAAAAAACTACGACAAAGCATTTGAATTTTATAATAAGGCCATGGTAATTTACCAAAAAAAAGGTAAGCTAAGTGGACAAGCCTCCATTAATAATAATTTAGGATTAATTTACCTCGATCAAAAAAAATTTGATGAAGCACTAAGCTTATTTCATCGAGCCAAAGATTTAAACAAGCAAACCAAAAATGACTACGGTTTAGCTGCCAACCTGGAAAATATTGGTATTATCCATGAAAATAAAAAGCGTATGGATTCTGCACAAACTTATTTAGTTAAAGCTTACTCTATTTGGAAAAGCAGAAATGACACACATAGCCTTGCTATTAATATGAGTTACATTGGCAATTTACTTATTAAACAGCAAAAATACCAATATGCCATTGACACATTGTTGAAAGCTTTGAATTTCGCAAAACGCATTCATGTAAAAACATCCGAAAGAGATTTATCCTTTTATTTATCAGGTGCATATGAAAAGCTTGGAGATTTAAAAACAGCCTTAAATTATTACAAACAAGCAAAACAATTAGGAGATAGTATTCTAAACGACGATAAATTAAGAGAAATTACGGAAATGCAGATCAATTATAATTATAACAAAAGGCAAATTGAAGACTCGTTAAAATATCAGCTCGAAGTAACAGGAAAAGAAAAAGAAATAATTGCGCAAAAGAAAAACACAGGCATCACATTAGTTATTTTAGGAATTATACTCGTACTACTATTCTTTGTTGTTAAAGGATACTTTGAAAAAAATAAAGCAAACACCTTAATTACACAGCAAAAAATACTAGTAGAACAAAAACAACGCGAAATTCTTGACTCAATTAACTATGCAAAAAAAATACAGAACACTTTATTGGCTAACGACGAATTTTTAAAATCCAATTTAAAAGACTATTTTACATTCTATCAATCAAAAGATATTGTTAGTGGAGACTTTTACTGGGCAACTAAAAAAGATCACCTATTCTATTTAGCAGTTTGCGATAGTACAGGCCATGGTGTTCCTGGCGCATTTATGAGTTTGTTAAACTCGGGTTACCTATCAGAAGCAATTAACGAAAAAAACATTCATGAACCTGATAAAATTTTTGACTATGTGCGCCAGAAACTGATCAACTCTATATCCAAAGATGGACAAAAAGATGGTTTTGACGGGATTCTGATTTGTATTAATCATGAAACAAAAAAAATTACCTATGCTGCAGCTAATAATAAACCAATTTTAGTTGCAGATAATAATCTCACTGAATTGCCATGTGACCGAATGCCTGTTGGTGCAGGAGAAAGAAAAGAAGGTTTTACTCTGTTCAATGTCGAATACTCAAAAAATGCAATGTTATACCTTTATACGGATGGATACGCAGATCAGTTTGGTGGCCCTAAAGGTAAAAAGTTTAAATATAAACAACTCAATGAATTACTGCTTTCGAATCATGCAAAATTAATGAGCGAACAAAAAGAAATCTTTAAATTTAATTTTGACGCATGGAAGGGTGAACTGGAACAGATTGATGATGTTTGTGTACTTGGTATTAAAATCTAATTAATTAAATACCATTCGGAGGTCTTTTAATAAACAAAGCCAACCCTTTATAAAATCATTTTCTACCTGATTGTGAATTAAACTTAACCCTTCTCTATCAAATCACTTACGTCTTTGATAGCTTGCTTTAAATTTTTCTTTTGCTCAGCTAATACTTCTTTTGTTTCTGCTTTGCCAAGCGCCAACTGCAATTCTAAATGCTCTAACTTCCCTTTTATCTCATCTTTTTTCTCAGTTGCTTTTTCAATTTGTGAATTCAACTTAGCTTTTATTTGATGATACTCAGCAAGTGATTCCTTTTTAAGATCTTCAAAGTAATCAGACAATTCTGCTTTACCTAAGGCTGCTTGTACCTGCAACTCTTCTATTTTAACGGTTGCTTTTCTAAAAAAATTAGCAACTGAATCTCCAAAATTTTCCATATTTTTTTATTAAAGTTATAACCTTATGTGTTCGCAAAGATTGACAATCATTAGATAATATTATGATATTTGTCAATTTAGTTATTCTTAAGCTTAAAACAACTTTGTCAAACTCTTACCAAAAAATTAACTTCCAGAATAAATTGCTCCACCGATACTATCTTTGGCGGCACCTGTAACGCTCTTTAATGTGTTTATCTTGTTTTCCATTCTCAAATAACCCAAAAAAGCAAATATTAAAGCTTCTTTAAAATCAATTATTAATCTTTCAGGCACAATAACTTGGCATTTGGTTTTAGCTTGGATTAATTCAATTAAAAACTGATTATGCGTTCCACCACCCGTACAAATAACTTCCTTTAATTTATTATTATTTAAAACAGATGCGATTTGATCAGCTAAATGATGTGTGAATGTACTAATAGCATTCTCAACCTTCATGCCATTTAATAATGGCCTAACCGATTTTTCAAAATCTTCTCTACCCAAACTTTTGGCCCCCTTTTTTTTATAAAACGGTAATTGGCTTAGCTGAGATAACAATGCAAGATCTAAACCATTTTCCCTCGCAATCTGTCCATTCTTATCAAATGGCAAATTTAATTTTCCACATAAGTTATTAAGGGCCATGTTGGCTATGCAAACATCAAAAGCAATGCGTTTTTTGTTTTGTTTAAAAGAAATATTTGCAATGCCCCCAATATTTAAGCAGGCAGAATAATTCCCAAATAATAGCTCATCGCCAATTGGAACCAAGGGTGCACCCTGACCATTTAAGGCAACATCCAGACTTCTGAAATCACAAATCGTTGTGATGCCTGTATTTGCTGCTAAAGTAGCGCCGCACCCTAATTGCGTTGTAAATCCATTAAAAGGCTCATGAAAAATTGTATGGCCATGACTGGCAATAAAATGAGGACGAACCTTTGTTTTTTTAATAAATTGATTACATGCTTTTGCAAGAAATTTACCGTAAAATGCGTTTAGTTCCGAAAAATCTCGAGCTCCAAGCTGATGTGCTGATTTTAAGGATGCCTCCAACACTTTGGGATACGAAATAGTTTGAGCGTCAATAATTTGGTAGTTTAATTTACCTCTCACAAATCTAAATCGACATAAGGCAATATCAAGTCCATCCAAAGATGTACCGCTCATTAATCCAATTCCTAAACTATCCTTCATTTTGATTGTTAATCAACGTAAATAAGGGTTGAAAATAATTATAATTTTAATTGCATGGTTATCTCTACAAAGTTATATTTGCAACTCTTAATTAAATCTTTAAAAACTAACATATGCAGTTTGAACTAACAGAAGAGCATTTAATGATTCAAAAAGCAGCAAGAGATTTTGCTCAAAATGAATTAAAACCGGGTGTAATTGAACGTGATGAACACCAAAAATTCCCAACCGAACAAGTTAAAAAAATGGCTGAGTTAGGTTTTCTGGGCATGATGGTTGATCCTAAGTATGGCGGAGGTGGTATGGATGCCATTTCATATGTATTAGCTATGGAAGAGATCAGTAAAGTAGATGCCAGTTGTTCTGTAATTATGAGTGTAAACAATAGCTTAGTATGCTGGGGTTTAGAAATGTTTGGTACAGAAGAACAAAAACAAAAATATTTAGTTCCCTTGGCTAAAGGCGAAAAAATAGGAGCATTTTGCTTAAGTGAGCCTGAAGCCGGTAGCGATGCTACTTCTCAAAAAACAACTGCTATTGATAAAGGCGACCATTACTTATTAAATGGTACCAAAAACTGGATTACCAATGGAAATAGTGCAAGTGTCTATTTAGTAATTGCTCAAACAAATGTTGAAGCCGGACATAAAGGTATTAATGCTCTTATCGTTGAAAAAGGAATGCCGGGTTTTGAAGTTGGTCCTAAAGAAAACAAAATGGGGATTAGAGCCAGCGATACGCATAGTTTAATGTTTAACGATGTAAAAGTTCCAAAAGCAAACCGTATTGGTGAAGATGGATTTGGATTTAAATTTGCAATGAAAACATTAAGCGGCGGTAGAATTGGAATCGCTTCTCAAGCATTAGGAATTGCAAGCGGAGCTTATGAATTAGCTCTTCAATACAGTAAAGAACGTAAAGCGTTTGGAAAGGAAATTAGTAAACATCAAGCTATTCAATTTAAACTAGCTGATATGGCTACAAGAATAGAAGCGGCAAGATTATTAATATACAGAAGCGCCTGGTTAAAAGACAACCATTTACCAATGGATAAAGAAAGTGCAATGGCCAAGGTTTTTGCAAGTGAAACAGCTATGTGGGTTACTACTGAGGCTGTTCAAGTACACGGTGGTTACGGGTATGTAAAAGAATATCATGTAGAGCGTTTAATGCGCGATGCAAAAATTACTCAGATTTACGAAGGAACTAGTGAAGTTCAACGAATTGTTATTTCAAGACAAGTATTAGCCTAAATAGCTTTAAACATAGCTCAATTAAAAATAAAAGAGAACATATTTTGTTCTCTTTTATTTTTTTGGCATTATATTTGCAAATAAAAGTTAAATCATTTTGATCATGAAAAAAAATTTAATCATCCTCTTGCTTATCGCCATTGGTTTTTTTGCCAAATCGCAAAGCAGTTGTGCTAGCGCCGCTCCTTTCTGTGCTGGTGGCACATCAGGTGTAACATTCCCTGCAACTGTTAATGGTCCTCCTGCTCCTCCGGGGCCTGCTTATGGCTGTTTGGGCACTCAACCTAATCCGGCTTGGTATTATTTACAAATCAGTTCTCCTGGTAACCTTGACCTTTACATTGCTGGTTCTGGTGGAGCTGACGTTGACTTTATTTGTTGGGGGCCTTTCACAAGTTTATCAGCAGCTTGTGCAAATTTAACTACACCAAATATCGTTGATTGCAGTTATTCAAGTAGTCCAACTGAAACATGTAACATCGTTGGTGCCACAACCGGATCCTATTACATGGTTTTGATAACCAATTTCGCCAACATCGCACAAAACATCATATTTAATCAAATCGGCGGTACCGGTTCAACCAACTGCAGTATTTTAGCTTCAAGCAGTACAATTTGTGCTGGCGCTACAGCGGTTATTACAGCAAGTAACAGCAGTAACTTAACAAGCCCGGTATACTCTATAAACCCTGGTAGCGGAACAAGTACAAATCCTAGCTTCACTGTATCTCCAGCTGTTACCACTACGTACGTTGTTTCTGTAACCGGTTTAAATACCTTAGGTGCAACTGTAACACAAACAGCAACTGCAATTGTAACAGTGTTACCAAAACCAACTGTAGCTCCAACTTTAACGCAGGCTACCTGTACCAATCCATTTAATGCTTTTAATCTGAATTTGAATTTCCTCCCCCCCACGCCCGTCCCCACCTACACCATTAATTGGAGTCCGACACCGGCTGGTATCCTTACTAACACGCAATTCACTGCAAATAACGTGCCTGCAGGAACCTATAACGCAACAATAACTGCGCAAGGTGGCTGTACAGCAACAACAAGTATTAATTTAATTGATGTAACAGCGCCAACGCTAACCGTAATTAATACAACCGGCTCCTTTTCGATAACTTGCGCTTCACCTAGCGTTTGTATGACCGCACAAACTACACCTGCAAATTGCACTTACTTTTGGACTAACTCAGCAAGTACCTTTACTTCTAACAACGCAAGTATTTGTACAAGCACTTTAGGAACTTATACAGTAATAGCTACCCACCCAAGCAATACCTGTACAGCCATTCAAGTTTTAACAATTGGTATCAATACAGTTGCGCCTACAGGTACAGTAACACCTCTTACCTCAACAATCAGTTGTTCGTCAAGCGCGCCAGTATTCACAGCTACTGCGTTTACACCAACAAGTAATATGCAAATTAACTGGTATACTTCAACAACTGTTGGTTTAGTGCCAATCGGTGTTAACATCAATACAATCTCAATTCAATCATTACCTCTTGGAACACATGTTGTAACTTTCTCAAATACTGTTAATGGTTGTGTTTTTTCAAGAACTGTAACGGTTACAAGTACTGCTTATTTTCCAACATTTATCCCAACAAGTAACACTAACTTTACGGTTGGTTGTTCTCCAAATCACACCACTACACTTTGTTTCAGTTCTCCTACAAGCACTAATGGATCTGTAGATTTCTGTTTCTACCCTGGTCCGACCATGACTACTTCAGTTCCTTCAGGGTCATTCAGCAATGCTTCAGGAGCGTCTTGTTTAACTACAAGCATAACAGGTCAGTGGAATTTAGTTTTAAGAGACGTAGTAAGTGGTTGTCAAACTTCTCTACCTGTATACGTAATAGCTAATACAGTTCAACCACATGTAAACTACGCTGTACCAACGCTTACCTTAGATTGTAGAACTCCTTGTTTTCAAGCCGTAGGAAGCAGTACAACGGCTAATACCAATGTAGTTTGGAATTATCCGGTACCACCTCCAAATACAACTACAAGCCCTTCCATTACAATTGGATGTGTTGGATTTGGCCCTAATACCTGTACTAATTGTATTGGTGCATATGGTGTCTATACGGTGGTTGTAACTAACACTATCAATTCTTGCCGAAACACTCAAACAGTTGGTATTGATCAAAACTTCCAGTTGCCAAAAATGGTGACTAACTTAAGTTCACCTAATTTTTTCTCTTGCAAAACAACCACTGTTAGCGTAAACGTTTCTTTAGTATATGTTGGTACAAGCACAGCAAACGCTATTTCAGCTACCAATACCTTTGTTATTCCAGTTGGCACATCAAGTTTATTTACTACAGGTGGTCCAGGAGTTGTTTCTGCAGTTATTTCAGATTTTATTGTTCCCGTAACTCCAACTTTAATTACGCAAGGCAATGTTAATGGTTGTATTTCCACATCTGTAGTTACTATTAATGGTGACTACACTAAACCTGTTATAGCACCAACTCAAAACTACACATTAGATTGTGCAGTAAGTGCTTCAGTTGTAGGAGTACCAGTTCGTGTAGTATTAAGCAATTCTCTTTCTGCTTGGTCGGTTTTATTCAAAGCTTATCCTCAAGGAACATCATTTTCTCCTCTAAGCTTTATTACACCTCCGGTTGGTGGCACTTGTTCTCCTGGTGTTATTAGCCCAACAGTATTTGTTGACAAGGCAGGTACTTATGAGTTTGTAGTCACAAATGATGTTAATGGCTGTACTGAATTCTCAACTTTAAACGTTCTTCCTGGCATAATTAATGCTGGTATGAATACCTCATCAGATTTCGGATACGCGCCACTAACTGTTAACTTTAACAATACAAGCGCTTCTTCTGGTACCATTAACCCATCTGCAAATGTCATCTCTTCTTGGAGCTTTGGAAATGGAACCTACTCTACTTCTATTTCTAATTCAGTTTCAACAAGTGCCACATTTGTGAACCCAGGTACCTATACTGTTTTACTAGTAAGTTCTAAAGGTGAATGTATAGATAGTGCTTTAAAAGTAATAAAGGTAGATATTCCTTCTAAACTGGAAATACCAAACATTTTTACACCTAATGATGATAAAGTTAATGATGTGTTTTTTGTAAAAGCAAGTAACTTAACCAGCATTGAAGCAGTCATTTTTGATCGTTGGGGAACTAAAGTATACGATGTTGTATCAACTACCGGCAATATTGCCTGGGATGGCAAAAACTTTAAAGGTGCGGAGTGTGCAGCAGGTACTTACTTTTACATCATCAAAGCTGAAGGTAAAGATGGTACTGTTTACGAGAAAAAAGGAACTGTTTCCCTAGTTAGATAATTCTCGAAAAATATCATTAAAAACCCAATAATTTAAATTATTGGGTTTTTTTATTTATTAGTGGTTATTTAAAATAAAATATTAAATTTGAGGCTATATTTAGAGTAAATAACTATTTCATATGAACATTCACGAGTATCAAGGTAAAAGCATTTTAAAAAGTTTCGGTGTATCAATTCAAGAAGGTATTGTTGCAGAAACAGCAGAACAAGCTGTTGAAGCAGCTAAAAAATTAAAAACCGATTATAATAGCGATTGGGTAGTTGTTAAAGCTCAAATACATGCAGGTGGCCGTGGTAAAGGTGGTGGAGTTAAGTTGGCAAAAAACTTAGACGAGGTAAGAGAGAAAGCCGGACAAATTATTGGCATGAATTTGATTACTCCTCAAACAAGCGCTGAAGGTAAAAAGGTACATAAGGTATTAATTGCTCAGGACGTATACTATCCTGGTGCTAACCCAACAAAGGAGTTTTACATGAGTGTATTACTTGACAGAGCTAAAGGAAGAAATACATTTGTATACAGTACTGAAGGTGGTATGGACATTGAACATGTTGCTGAAACTACCCCTGAAAAAATCTGGAAAGAAGAAATTGACCCGCGTGTTGGCTTACAAGCTTTCCAAGCACGTAAAATAGCTTTCAACTTAGGATTAAGCGGAAATGCGTTTAAAGAAATGACCAAGTTTGTTACAGCATTGTACAAAGCTTACGAAAGTATTGACGCAAGTTTATTTGAAATTAACCCAGTTTTAAAAACTAGTGATGATAAAATTATCGCTGTAGATAGTAAAGTAACTTTTGATGGAAATGGCTTATATCGTCATCCACAATACGAAGCTATGCGAGATATTTCAGAAGAAAATCCAATTGACGTTGAAGCACGTGAGGCAGAGTTAAACTACGTACAATTAGACGGTAACGTTGGTTGTATGGTAAATGGTGCAGGTTTAGCAATGGCTACAATGGATATCATCAAGTTAAGTGGTGGAGAGCCTGCTAACTTTTTAGATGTTGGTGGAACAGCAAATGCTGAACGTGTAGAGAAAGCTTTCAGAATTATTTTAAAAGATAAAAACGTAAAAGCAATTCTTGTAAATATTTTTGGTGGAATCGTTCGTTGCGACCGTGTTGCTCAAGGTGTTGTAGATGCTTATAAAAATATGGGTAACATCAACGTTCCAATTATTGTGCGCTTACAAGGTACTAACGCCGACATTGCAAAAAAATTAATCGATGACAGTGGTTTAAAAGTTTACTCAGCAATTGAGTTTCATGAAGCCGCTTCACTTGTAAATAAATTAATCAACAGCTAAAAAATCAATAATAAAAATGAAAAAATCAATTTTATTTTGCTTATCCATCGCTACTGCGGTTTCTTTTACATCATGCGGCAACGATTCAGATAAAACAGATGAAACAGTAAACATCGATTCTGCGAAAGTAGATGAAACAAAAGTTTCTCCCATATCAGAAACATTCTTTCAAGTTCCTTCTCCGGGTGAAATGCTAACATTTATAAAAATGATTGGTAACACCAGCAAGGATACAAAAATGTTGAATCCTGCATCAAATGCTAAAAATTATTCAGATGCTAAATCTAAAGCACTTAATTTTGGTATTTACAGTTGTGATTTAAGCTACTGCAGTATTTTTGAAATTGGGGCTGAAGCTTTAAAGTACTTCCCGGTTGTAAAAAACTTAGGTGATCAAATTGGAGTTTCAACAGCAATTAAGCCTGAAATTTTAAAACGATTACAAGATAATTTAGGTAAACCAGATTCTTTGGCTTTAATTACAGATGACATTTATTTTTCATCTTTTGAAACTTTGGAAGACAGTAAACAAGGTCCAACTTTAGCATGCGTTGTAGCAGGTGGTTGGATTGAGAGTATTTACATTGCAACTCAACTTGCACAATACAAAGCTAACAGTCCTATTATCGATCGCTTAGCTGATCAAAAGTACACGTTGGAAAACATCATCGAGTTTTTCAAAAAGCACGAGTCTGATCCAAATGTAGCTGCAGTAAAAGCAGATTTTGAAGGATTACTTGCAGAATTTAATAAAATTGCCGAAAAAGATGCAGAAGCTTCTAAGCAAACTGATGCTTCAAAAACTAAAATCTTAGCTGGTGGTAAACAATTAAATATTACTGAAGAAAATTACAACGCTATTAAAGAAAAAATTAAATCAATTAGGAACGGTTACGCACAAATTAAGTAAGCGTTTTAAAATTCTAATTATAAAAAATTAAAAATGAATCCTATGAAAAAAATTTTAAGTATAATCGTTGCAGTGTTAATCAGCTCTTCTGCATTTGGTCAAGCTGGAGTTTGTAGCAATTTCCATAAAAAATATTGCGTTTTAGAAAAAGGTAAAAGCGAGAAATGGCAGTACAATGCACAAAGTAAAAGTGGTTTATTTAATCAAGGTATGGTAAGTAAATTACGTTGTGTAATTTATAAAAACATGGATTACAGAATTTCTGTATGTTGCGAAACTGTTCTAGGTGATAAAGTAAATTACAAAATTTACGATTCCAGAACCAATGAATTATTATTTGATAATGGTACTGCAGAAGACACACAAGTATTCGAATTCCAAAGCGTTGGTACACGTCAATTAATTATTGAAGTGGTTGTTCCTCAAGGTGCAACTGAAAAGGACAAGCATAAAGCAGCTGATGGTGCTTGCGTTGGTCTTTTAATTGAACACAAGGTAAGTGATAAACAAGGTTTTTCTACTTATTAATCAAATACAAACTTATTTAAAGGCTGTTTCAGTATCTGAAATAGCCTTTTTAATTTATAGCAAATGGATACAAAGTGGATGGAACGAACAAGCTTATTGGTTGGCGCCAAAGGCTTAGAAAAATTAAATAATGCACATGTTCTAATAGTTGGTTTAGGCGGTGTAGGTTCATACGCAGCCGAAGCTATTGCAAGAAGCGGCATAGGAAGCATGACAATTATTGATGGAGATGTGGTTGATCCAACAAATCGTAATAGGCAATTACAAGCATTAAGTAGTACGCATGGCATGAAAAAAGCCCACCTAATGGGTGAACGCATACAACTAATTAATCCTGAAATTAAATTAGATGTAATTGACAGCTTTAAAAACCCTGATGAAATGCAGCTTTTGCTTAAAAATAAATTTTCTTATGTGATTGATGCAATTGATAGTATTTCACCTAAACTTTATCTGATACAAACCGCCTATTACAACAACCAACGAATCATCAGCAGCATGGGTGCCGGAGGAAAAATGGACCCTACAAGAATTAAAGTAGTTGATTTGGCTAAAACTAGAATATGCCCGATGGCCTATTATGTTAGAAAACGTTTGCGTTACATGAATATTTATAAAGGGATAAAATGCGTTTTTAGCGATGAACCTGCAGCAAAACATTCTATCATGAGAACAGACGGAAGCAATTACAAACGCTCAGCTTACGGAACAATCTCCTATTTACCTGCAGCATTTGGATTAACCTGTGCATCCGTTGTTATTCGAGATATCGCCGGCTGGAAGGAGCCTAAATACGGCGAAATCAAAGAGAAATACAAAAAATAATAATTTGGAATTTAAAACGCATTCACACCCTGAACGGTTGTGTACTTCATGGTGTATTTAATTCCCGGATTCATGTATTTATAGGCACTATGACTCATTAATGCCGCTTCATGAAAACCACATAAAATCAATTTTAATTTGTTTTTATAAGTATTAATGTCACCAATTGCGTAAATTCCTTCAACGTTAGTGCTGTAATCATCTGTGTTAACCTCAATGGCATTTTTATCAAGGTTTAATCCCCAATTTTCAATAGGTCCAAGTTTAGGACTTAAACCAAACAATGGGATGAGATGATCTACATTAAAACCACTTACTTCATCTGTTTTTAAGTTTTTAATTTGAACGGACTCCAATTTATCACCACCATCAATACTTTCAATTGCACTATTCAGTAATAAGTTAATTTTTTTAGATTCCGCCAGTTTCATCACCTTATTAACGCTATCAGGTGCCCCTCTGAAACTTTCACTTCGGTGAACTAAGGTTAATTCGCTGCAAACTTCAGAAAGAAAAATAGTCCAATCCAAGGCACTATCTCCTCCACCGGCAATTAACATTTTACTCCCGCGGTATTTCTCAGGATCCAATATCATGTAATTAATACCCTTACCATTCTCAAATCTTTCAAGTCCTACAACTTCAGGCTTTCTAGGTTCAAAACAACCCAAACCTCCCGCTATCACAACCACTTTAGCATTTACGGTCGTACCTAAATTCGTTTCAACCACAAAATCCCTTTCTCCTCTTTTTTCAAGTTTTTCTACACGCTCGCCCAATGTAAAAGTGGGTTTAAAAGGCTCGGCTTGCTTCATTAAATTATCTATGAGTTCTTGTGCTAAAACTGTTGGATAACCGGGAATATCATAAATTGGCTTTTTAGGGTAAATTTCAGATAATTGTCCGCCAACCTGAGGTAAATAATCAATCAAATGACATCTTAACTTAAGCAAACCTGCTTCAAAAATTGCAAACAATCCTACCGGACCTGCACCAACAATTACAATATCAGTTTCTATTTTCATAAATTTTACGCAAATATAGGGGATTAAAACCTTGTTAAATCTTAAAAAAAACAACAATTGTTAAGTTATTTTGTTTAATTTAGTAATCTATTAACAAAAATAAAAAGATGAAAAAAACACTACTTTCCATTTTAACAGCAGGTACAATTTTAAGTACCAATGCTCAGGTGCCAAGTCCGGCATGGGCAACTTTGCAAAACACCAATTATACTTTAGCAGCAAGCATGTCTACAAAATTTTTAGATGTTGTAAGTTCTAACGTAGTATGGTCAATTGGCTACAGTGGCGCCGGAGTAAGTGCGAATTATGTAAATTTCTCTCGTACCATTAACGGAGGAACAACATTTAACACTGGTGCAGTGTACGCCAGTACTTTAAACCCTGCAGTTGGTGATACAAACACTTATGTAATTGCTAATTTGGATGCAATTGATGGAAATACTGCTTGGGTATCTTCATATCTAAAAGGTCCTGGCGCTCAAGGTGCTATCCACAGAACAATTGATGGAGGGGCTACTTGGCAAAATATGACTGCTCCTGGAATGTACACTAACAGTGCTTCTTTTTGTAATATTGTTGCTTTCTTAACTCCTTCAATAGGTGTAACTCAAGGTGATGGTCACCCGGGTAATGCTAATGAATTTGAAATCTGGAGAACCAACAATGGTGGTACTACTTGGACTATCGTTCCAGGTGCTAACATTCCAAATCCAACTTCGGGAGAATACTTTTTAGTAAATGTTTACGAAAAACAAGGAACTACTAACCTTTGGTTTGGTTCAAATAAAGGCCGTGTTTTCCGTTCAACCGATGCTGGTTTAACCTGGAGTGCAAGTGTATTACCAAGTGCACCATCTGCTAGTATTCAAGTAAGCGATATTGCTTTTTGTAACGCTAATAATGGTATTTGTACTGCAATCAACACATCAGTAACACCTGCTGTTTTCGAACAGTACGTTACCTCTGATGGTGGTGCTAACTGGACAAAAGTAACTACAATTGATCCTTTGTTTGGAAGAAATGATGTGGCAGGTGTACCTGGCACAAACGTGTTTGTTAGTGCTGCTAACACTACTACAGCTGCTTCTGGTTTCTTATCTTACTCTAGCGATGGTGGTCTTACATGGACTAACTGGGGTGGTACAGGTATTCCTTACTTAGCAATTGATTTCTCTGATGCTGCTTCAGGATGGGCGGGTACTTTCCAAGCTTCTCAAACTGCTCCAACTGGTGGTATTTATAAATTTAATGGGGCAACTTCTATCTTTACTGCTCCAAGTGCTGTTTGTTTTTCTGCCCCATCAACTACAGTTAATCCTATGAACTGGTCTTTAGGTAACTCACCTGTTACATATTCTTGGTCAGTATCACCTGCTGCCGGTATCTCTGCTTCAACAGGAACTAACCCTACTTTAACGTTTACAGCACCGGGTAACTACGTGGTAACTTTAGCTGCAACAAATGCTTCTGCTTCTTCATCTAGCACAAGAACAATTAATGTTACTGCTTGTACTACTCCAACTGCTGATTTTACTGTACCTACAGGCACATTATGTAATAACGTTGCTTTAAACTTTACAAATATTACTACAGGTACTCCTACTCCAACTTATACTTGGTCAACCATTCCTGCAGCCGGTGTTACTATTAGCCCTAATGCAAATGCTACAAGTCCTGCCATTACTTTCAGTACCGGTGGTACTTATACTGTTAGCTTATTAGCTTCCAGCGTTGCTGGTTCGGTTGTAGTTAATAAAACTATTACAGTAAATACTTGTACAGCAAGTCCTTCATTCACTATCCCTGCAGCTTTATGTTCAACCGCAGTTATTACGCCAAGTAACAGTACTACTGGTCCTGGTCCAATTTCATATACTTGGTCAACAGCACCAACAGGAAGTGTAACGTTTGCGCCAAATGCAGTTGCAGCTAACCCATCAATCACTATCAGTGGTGTTGGTGTTTACACTATTACGTTAAGAGCTGGTAACGCTTCTGGTGTTGCTATAACTACACAAACTATTAACGTTCAAAATTGTGTTGGAATTAACGAAACTAAATTCGCTAATTTAACTGACGTTTCTCCAAACCCTACAACTGGTAACTTAAACATTACCTTACCTGCTAATGGCGACTATAACTTAGTTGTTGTTGACGTTTTAGGTTCAGTAATTATTTCAGAAAGAATTACTAATAGCAATACTGCTAGTATTAACCTAGCCGGAAAAGCTAAAGGTGTTTATTTTGTTACAATTTCAAACAAAGTTGATAAAGTAACTAAGAAAATTGTTTTAGAGTAATCCTAAACTATTTTAATAAAAAGAGGTTGTGCATTGAGCAACCTCTTTTTTTATGCACGTACTCTAAATTTGAGTAATTTTCGACTTTGTTTTGAAATCCATCTATAGCCTGATATTTGTTTTCTTCCTCACTAATGCGTTCGGTCAGAATTCATCAAATAGTATTCAGGCAAAGTATACCACCTCCGTAATAAGAATTGATGGAGTGCTTAACGATAGTATTTGGCAACTTTGTAAACCCGCAGGTGATTTTTGGGAAAACTTTCCTGACGACACTTCTCTTGCCTTATCTAAAACAGAAGTAAAGATTTGTTATAATACAAAATACCTTTACATAGCTGCAATATGTTATGATTCATTACCTGGTAAGTACATCATTCAAACATTAAAGCGAGATTTTTCCTACCCGGTAAGTGATGCTTTTGCAGTTAGTATTGACCCATTCAGTGATGGACAAAATGGATTCAGTTTCGGTGTAAATCCATATGGCGTTCAACGCGAAGGTTTAATTGCCATGGGTGGCGGACAAGGTGTTACAACTAATTGGGACAATAAATGGTTTACTGAAGTTAAACGTTACACAAACTATTGGAGCTTAGAAATGGCCATACCATTTAAAACATTAAGATTTAAGGAAAATTTAAAAGATTGGAAGATAAACTTTGCTCGAAACGATTTAAAAAGAAATGAAAACAGCACATGGGTAAAGGTACCAAGGCAGTTTAATATCTCATCCCTTGCTTTTATGGGTTCATTGGAATTTGAAACACCTCCGCAAAAAAATGGTGGTAATATTTCAATCATACCCTATACTATTGGGCGATTTACAAAAGATTATGTAGCGAATTCAAAAAATTTAATTGAAGGTAATTTTGGAGCTGACGGTAAAATTGTACTTGGTAATTCCTTGAATCTTGATTTAACTATCAATCCGGATTTTAGTCAAGTGGAAGTTGACAGGCAAATCACAAACCTTACCCGTTTCAGCCTGTTTTTTCCAGAACAAAGACAGTTCTTTATTGAAAATAGTGATTTGTTTGAACGCTTTGGTTTCAGGCAAATAAGACCATTCTTCTCCAGACGAATCGGGTTAGATGATGGAAACATCATTCCAATTGTTGCAGGAGCAAGATTAAGTGGCAAACCAAATAAAAATTGGAGAATTGGTTTAATGAATATTCAAACTGCAAACACCTCTATTAATTTCAGAGATATTTATTCGCAAAACTATCTGGTGGCTGCTGCGTCCCGAAATGTTTTCAAAAGAAGTAACTTATCTGCAATTTTTGTTAACAGACAACAACTGGATTCAACCGGATTTTCGGCTACTAATTTTAACCGGGTTGCCGGTTTAGATTTCAATATTTCAAGTGCTGATAATAAATTAAACGGGAAGTTGTTTTACCATCATTCCTTTTCCAATAACTTTAATAATAATGCTTTTGCGCATGCTTCATGGTTAGATTACACTACAAGATATTTCACCTTAGATTGGAACCATGAGTATGTGGATAAAAATTATAACGCTGAAGTTGGTTTTACACCTCGCATTTTTCAAAGAGATTCCTCTAACCAACTGAAACGTTTGAGTTATTGGCGTTTTGAACCTTGGGTTAAATATAATTTTTATCCGAAAAAATCAATTATTAATAAAATCACACCTAATGTTTACGGCGATCATTATAGAAATGAAAAATTTATTAATACAGATTTTTTAATCAATCCCGGAATAGATATTTTCTTTAATAACTCGGCCTATATAAATATTGATTACAACACTAACTACACCAAATTACTTTACAACACGGATGTAACTTTTAGCGGGCAATCCAAAAAATTAGTTGCTGGAGATTATTATTATCAAAATGCTGCAATTAAACTAGGGAGCAACGTTCGTCGGAATCTATATGGTGCTATCAGCTCTAATATTGGTTCGTATTTCTCCGGCACAAAGTTTTCTTACGCTTTAGAATTAAGCTACAGATTACAGCATTACGCTATTTTTTCTGTAAATTATACAAGAGATGACATACAAGTAAGTTATCTTGATAAACCGGTTACTCTTAATTTAATTAGTCCGCGCATTGATTTTACTTTTTCTAAAAGTTTATTTTTAACCTTATTTGGTCAATACAACAGCCAGGCTAAGAATATGAATTTTAATGGCAGACTTCAATGGCGTTTTAAACCGATGAGTGATTTGTTTATTGTATACAGTGACAATTATACATCGGATAACTTATTTATTAAAAATAGAGCTATTGTTTTAAAATTTATTTACTGGCTTAGTGTATAAGTAAATAGAACTATATTTGATCACTGAAAACGCTATTGAAATGAAGATAATTTTTATGGGGACACCTGAGTTTGCGGTTGCTTCATTAGCAGAACTTATTAAACAAAACTACGATGTAGTTGGTGTAATTACTGCACCTGATAAACCAGCAGGGAGAGGTCAGCAATTACAACAAAGTGCGGTAAAACAATTTGCATTGCAGCACAACCTAAAAGTATTACAACCTGAAAATTTAAAAAGCGAAGCATTTTTGCAAGAGTTACGATCACTTAATGCAGACCTGCAGATTGTAGTTGCGTTTAGGATGTTACCCGAAGTTGTTTGGAATATGCCTAAACATGGTACCTATAATTTACATGCTTCGCTTTTACCAAAGTATAGAGGTGCTGCACCTATTAATTGGGCCATTATTAATGGCGAAAAAACAACAGGCGTAACATCATTTAAGTTAAAGCATGAAATTGATACTGGTAATATATTATTTCAGGAGCCAGTTGAAATTGAAGAAGACGAAACCGCAGGAACTCTGCACGATAAATTAATGAATAAAGGAAAGCACTTAATTATTAAAACAATTGAAGAGATTAAAAGATGCTTCGCTAATAATATTGAGTTAAATTTCATTATTCAAAATGACAGTGTTGCGTGCCATGCGCCAAAACTATTTAAAGAGAATTGTAAAATTAATTTTGCTTTAAACGCACAAGTGGTGCACAACCACGTGCGAGGATTAAGCCCATATCCTGCTGCACACACATCAATTGTTAATGATGGCAAAACGCAGCAATTAAAAATATTTAGCACTAAAGTTGAGATAAGTGATAGGTTAGGGAAAACCGGAGCAATTTTTAGTGATGGAAAAACTTATTTAAAAATACAATGTGAAACTAACCTACTAACGGTTTACGAGTTACAGTTAGAAGGGAAGAAAAAAATGACAACACAAGAATTTTTAAGAGGTTACAAATTAAATTTTGATTCTTTTTGCGTTTAGTAACGATTTGGGGGATTTAATGGCTAAAAAGCGTGTATTATTAACATAAACAGCGTTTATTCACAAATAAGGGGTTGTTTTTAGGGCATTTCAAGGCATTTTTATTAACAAATTGCCTATTTATCAACAAAACAAGCAAAAAATGACCTATAACACTTGACAAATAAGGAATCTGTGCTACATTTGCCATACAATTAACAAAAGTTTAACCCTTAAAAAACAAAAAAATGAACAAAGCAGAATTAATCGATGCTATCGCATCAGGTGCTAAGTTAACAAAAGCTGACGCTGGTCGTGCTTTAGATGCAACAATTGAGTCAATCCACAAAGCCTTAAAAAAAGGTGACCGTATTGGTTTAGTAGGTTTTGGTTCTTTCTCAGTAGCTAAACGTGCTGCTAGAACAGGTCGTAACCCTCAAACTGGTAAAGAAATTAAAATTGCTGCTAAAAAAGTAGTTAAATTTAAAGCTGGTTCTGACTTAGCTGGTTCAGTTAACAAAGGAAAATAATTGCTAGGCAATTGTTAAAAAGGGCTACCTAATACATATTAGGTAGCTTTTTTTTTACAAAAGGTTTTTTTTAATGAAAAAAAAACATTAACTTTACGATATCTAGTAATAGATTGTTATAACTAATTTAAACCAAATTAATTAAAATAATATTAACTAAAACAAACAGAAAACATGAAAAAACAACTACTATTTGGTTCAGCTTTAGTTACTGCTTTTGCAGTAAACGCTCAGAACCACAGGGTAAAACCTACCGGCATAGTAAAAGTTTCTAAAACGAACGAGTTAACAGTTTCGTCTACAGAGCCTACAATGTCATCTTCTACTGGTTCACAAAACCAGGTACCTACCTTATTGGCTAACAAAGATGCAGCTGCTTCTGGTACTGCTGTAACAACTTGGAAGTCTTTTGCGGCTTCTCAAAACGTTTTTGGTCATTTAGTTTCTAACTCTAGAATTATTAACTATGATGAAAACTTAGATGTTGTATCTTACATTTACCGTAAACCATGTAGCTATTCAATTTCACCTATTTCAGAAAGTAATTCTGGAGGTATCTTAGCTCATATCATCAGAAACTGGAACCCGGTTGCTATTAACGCTAGTGTTCAACCACAATTTGATAGTACTGCATTTGGTTCAGATGCTACTAATTTTAAACGTTACCCTCAAGGTGGTATTTATAATCCACCGGGCAACACAAACATCAACAATGCATACATCGTTGGTTGTGGTCCAACTACCGGTGGTAGCGGCTGGACAGGTAACTGGTTCTCAAGTAAACAATTAGGAAGTGCTAATTACAACAATATCCCAAGTACTACACCAAATGCACAACAATGGATACCAAATCCTCCGGGAACAAATCCATTAAAAGGCATGAACTTTAACCGTTATAACTTCTCAATTACTGACGACGGTAAAGTTAGATCAGTTGCCACAGTTGGTACAGACAACCCTGGTTCATCTCAAGCAGCTCCTGGTGATACTTCTTTGTACATTACAACCGGTAACTTCTCTGCTGGTACATTCTCTTGGACCGGTACTGAGTTATATCCTGATTTCAGAAAAGCACCGAATGATGGAGTTACTAACATGTCTGATGTATTAATGGCTTGGAACGAAGCCGGTACTGTTGGGTATGCAATAGCTTTAGGTCAAAATAAAACAACAACTGTTACAGTTAACCAAGGTATTCAACCACGCGTTTGGAAAACAACCAATTCGGGTGCTAGCTGGGCTGCAATTCCTGATATGGATTTTGCCTCTCCAAGCATGAGCATGGTAGTTAACGATTTACCATCTGCAATTAACGTAAACACAGCAGTAGCAGTTCCTTGGTTTAGAAGTGGTGAAGGTATTGATGCAGTAGTTGACAAAGACGATCGTTTACATTTTGTTGCTACAACAGTATCTCACTCAAGCGTTCATCCTGACTCTGTTTATTATATTTTCTCATATAATACAACTGATAGATACTATTACCCTCACATTCCGGGTTATCGTCCTTACATTTACGATTTTACTACTACAGGTACTACTTGGGCTGTTCGTAAAATTGACTCTTTATCTACTGAGTCTCCACGTGGTACTGCTGCTTCTGCCGGAAGTGGAACTGGTTACACTGAAAATCCATGGGCAGAAGATGCTGGTTCTAAACCGGTTTCATCTGGACGCATTCAGTTAGGTAGAACAGTTAATGGTAACCAAATTTACTATAGCTGGGCTGAGTCTGATACTTTAATTACAAACGGTAACAAAAAATGGAATACATTCCCTAACGTTAAAGTACGTATTTTAGATGTTGCAACTAACTCTTTAAGCCCTGAATTTAACATTACTAGTCCTGCTACGGCTTCTGTAACAAACAACCTTGTAAAAAACCGTGCGTTCTTCCACTACACCTCACCAAAATCTCCTAACTTAATGGGTAGTTTTGCTACTAGTTATACTTTAGCAATTCCTGCTTCAGTTACAAATAACCAATCACTAAACGGTAATGGTACTTGTGCACCTGAAAATCCTGTAATTCACTTCTTTAATGCCGCTACAATTACAAATGCAGGTGTTATTTATAATAATCCACCAGGAGTTGGTATCAACGAGAACAGCAAAACCTTAACTAAAATGCAGGTTATTCCTAACCCAGCTTCTAACAACGCTAATGTAGTATTTGATATGTTAACTGATGCTAAAGTATTAGTTAGTGTAACTGACGTAACTGGTAAAGTTGTAAAAAGCTTAACAGCTAACTCAACTTTAGGTCAAAATACAATTAACATTAATGTTAATGATTTAAAAGCAGGTATTTACTTTGTAAGTCTTTCTGCTAACAATCAAAAAGCTACTGCTAAATTAATCGTTGAATAATTTTAAGTAGAACTAATTTAAAAAAGCCGCAAGTAAAACTTGCGGCTTTTTTTTATTTTATATATCTTTAGTATAAGCAAAAACTCTTTTTCGTTTTTAAAATTTAATAATACCGTTTTTATAAAAGATAATTCTATTTAACCTTGTAGCTATTCTGCTTGCAAACGTTTGCTCTTCACAGAGTGATTCACATTTTTCTGATCATCAAAAAGCAAATGATGTTGCTTCAAGTCCAATTATAACCTGGCAGGCATTTGCAAATTCGATGAATATAAGTGGACAGTTAATTTCTAACTCTCGAATTCTTAATTATGACGAAGATTTAAACGTAGTTTCTTTTATCCATCCAAGGGCATGCACCTATTCCATCACGAATGCAAGTGAAAATAATTCAGGTGTGATGATAGCAAGGATAATTAAAAACTGGAATCCGATTGCGGTGAATGGAACATTTACGCCTCAATTTGATAGTACAGCTTTCGCTTCAAATGCCAGCCACTTTCCTACTTCACCAAACGGTGGTATTTACAATCCTCCGGGCAACACAAATATTAACAATACCTATATAGTAGGTTGTGGCCCAACAACCTTTAGTAATGGATTTAGTGGGAATTGGTTTTCTAGTAAACAATTAGGCCCGGCAAATTACAACAACACACCTTCTACTCAACCTAACGCACAACAATGGTTCGGCAATCCATCCGGAGGCAGTTTACAAGGGCATAATTTGAATTACAATAATTTTAGCGTTACGGATGACGGTAAAGTGCGCTCTGTAGGTAAACTTGGCACACCATTTAATGGCACAACGCAAGTAGCGCCTGGCGATACTTCATTGTATATTGCCACAGGAACTTTTAGTTTTGGAACTTTTAGTTGGAGTGGCACTGCACTTCATCCTGATTTTGAAAAAGCTCCAAGTACCGGTAAAGCTAATTTTTCAAAAACCGTAATGGCCTGGAACGAAGCAGGAACAGTTGGCTACGCCATAGCTATTGGCCAAGAAAAAAATGCAAGCAACCTTGTAAATAAAGGTATGCAACCGAAGGTATGGAAAACCAGCAATAGTGGTACAAGTTGGGCACTTATCCCTAATATCGATTTTACCTTACCGACTTTTTCAATGGTGATTAATGATTTGGCATCAACACTTAACACTAATACTAACGTTGCCGTACCCTACTTTAGGGAAGTTGAAGGTATGGATGCAGTTGTTGATAAAGATGATCGTTTGCATTTTGCAACAACCATTGTGGCACATGCTTCTGTTCACCCTGACTCTGTTACTACTGTTACCAGGCATAGATCCGATAATTACTATTGGCCGCATACACCCGGTAAGCGTCCGTTTATTTATGATTTTACCACAACCGGGAGCTCTTGGTCCGTTAGAAAAATTGATTCAATATCCAGTGAAGCGACGTTAGCAACTTTTAATGAGCAAGGGCTTGGAACTGGATATACTGAAAATCCTTGGGCAGATAATAATGGATTCAAACCTGTATCTTCCTCGCGCATTCAACTAGGCCGTGCAGTGGATGGAAAACAAATATATTTTACTTGGGCAGAATCTGATACGCTTATTACAAACGGTAATAAAAAATGGAACACCTTTCCTAACATCAAAGTAAGGGTGCTAGATGTTTCAACTAACTCATTAAGTATTGAAATGAATGCCACACATACAACTGGAATTGTAGGTACAAACAATAACGTAAGAAATAAGGCTTTCTTTCATTATTGCTCTCCAAAAGCAGCAAGTCTCTTACCGCCATGTAACATCTTTTCAATTCCTATGACTGTTTCCAATAATCAATATTTAAATGGAAATGGAAATTGTTCAAATTTAGCCCCTATAACCCATTATTTTAATGCTGTAACCATAAGTCAAGGAGGAATTATTTACAACACAATGCCTCATATTAATTGTTATTCTAGTTTGTACGAAAACAAAAAAACGCAATCGAACTTAACAATTTATCCCAATCCAGCTAACACCACTATTCATATCAACTTTGATTCTCAATACAATTTAAAAACAGAAGTAATCATTTCACATATTACCGGTAAAATCTTAAAATCTCAAATTGTTAATGCTCATATTGGATCAAATGAAATAAACCAAAATGTTGCTGATTTAAATCCAGGAATCTATTTTGTAAGTCTTCGCTCAGCCAATCAAAACGTTACTACCAAATTGGTGGTAGAATAAACAAATAAGAAATAAACTTAAATAAACTGTTTCAGATTAATTGCTAACTACTATTGATTAAAATCTGCTGAACAGCTAAACTTATTTTGGCAACAGTGTAACGTTGCCATATCTGGTGTATTGCTTCGCACTTCCCTTGTAGTAGCTAATCTTGTAAGTATAAACATCTTGTTTAATTAGTAGCTCACCTTGATTTTTGAAACAACCGTTCCACCCCAATTCAATGTCATTACTTTCAAATACCAAATGTCCCCATCTGTCATAAATCTGCATTTCAAACTTTGTTATACCAACTCCCTTAGCTTTAAACACATCGTTCATGCCATCGCCGTTTGGAGTAAATGCATTTGGAATATATAAATCACCTTCGTTTTGAATGGACACAACTTTAGTTACTTCGTTCTTACATCCTTTATCAGATACTACATTTAAACTCACGTAATAATTCCCTACTTCATTAAAATTATAAGTAATGTTAGGGGTATTATATGTATTAATTCCGTTCGTGTCTTTTATACTCCAATTCCAATTAACCACTTTAGAACTACTGTTATCAAGTATTTGAACTGAAGGTATTAAAAAAGATGGAGCATCGGGTAAAAACTTAAAATCTGCAAAGGGTTTAGGGTAAATTATAAAATTTCTTGCCAGTTTATTTGAACAACCGGCATTACTTGTGACTTGCAATTCTAGTTTCGATGTGCCCTCATTTTTTAAACAATAATTATTCAAATTTAAATAGTTACCTATAGAGTTACCATTTAATAACCAGTTAACACTTCCAACAGTTAAATTACTGTAAGCTGTAGTGTTAATGCAGTATGGTAAGCAACTATTTGGGATACTGTCAAATTTTACACTTGGTGTAGCATTAACGGTTAATGAATAGGTGCCAAAACTACTACATCCAAAGTTATTTGTTACCACCAATGTGTACACGCCATTAGCATTACTTTGCAAATCATTTAAGTTTAGCTGCGCTGTATTACCAACAACACCGCTGGAGGACAACCAAGTATAACTACTGGCACTTGTTTGAGGTAAAAGCGAAACCGAGCCACCTATGCATGGAATATTAGAAACTGATGGCGTAAAGGTATTTAGAGGATGAACTGTTACATTAACCGAACCATTATTTGCACAGCCATTACTTAACAATGATGTTAATGAATATACCCCTGAGCTGCTTAGCTGCAATGGTTCTATTGTAACTGACTGAGTAAATCCTGAAAAATTATTTGGTCCACTCCAAGTATATGTAACAGCAATCGGGGCGCTTAAGCTCAAGGAGCCTTGCACGCATGCCGGACTGCTACTTGTGAGAGCAACCATATTAGGACCAATAACAAAAATAGATTTGATAATTGAATCTTTCCAAGTACAGTTTTCTACTTTTAACTTGATAGTGTAAACACCTGCATTAGTAAAACAAACCGAAGCAACTGTGGGTGTATTGGCAATTGCAGCAGTTCCCGGACCACTAATAGTCCATAACCAAGTACTTGGGCTAAATTTTGAAGAGTCACGTAAACTTAAACACTGGTTTAAGCAAATACTTGCAGGCAAATTAAATAACGCTTGCGGACCTTGTCCGCAGACTAATGAGTTCGTTCTTGTAATTGTAGTTGCTGTTACAGCTGGTGCCGGGCTTGTTGTAAATCCATTTATTACAAAATTAGAATTGATTGGCGTTACTGAGTAATCAGTTACAGTGAAAGTTGGTGTATAAACCAAACAGGTGGTAGAATTTTGATCAAAGAAATTTTGTAAGGAGGTTTTGCCAATTATTGTAGAATACAGTGAACCATACTGAGCACCAGCATGAAAGTAAAAGGAACCATTAATTTTTAAATTATTAAAAGTAATAATGTCTCCACTGCTTGTGTTTATACATTTCGAGTTAACGATACTTCCGTCATTTCCATTAATTTCAATTATCAGATAATCACTGTTTGTGCCATTTTTTTTGTAATTACCGGAATAAATCAAATTTCCGTTGGCATTAACAATGGCTCCAGAACAATTTAAATTGTTCCCAAATAGATTTTGATACCTTTTTGCCCATACAATATTACCATTGCTATCAACATTATAAATGATTGAAAAATAGGTTCCTAAAGAATAAACAACAGCGTTTATATAAACGCCATTGGCATGCGCATTTACGCCATATACATCTTCAGGATCAATTCCATTATATGCATAAGACCAAATTACATTACCATTCGCATCAGTTTTTGTTAAATTAATATCATCGTTAGTAGGTGTTGTAAAAGAGCTTGCTCTTGAGCCAAAGTATATATTCCCACTATTGTCAAAATCTTGAAAAAACCCAATATCTCCAATCCCAGAATTACTTCCCGGTTTAAAATATAAATTACTCCACAAAACATTTCCATTAATATCTGTTTTTAAATTCCAGACTCTGAGTAAACTTTGATAAAAACAACAACCATTAATTATATGATTCCCGGCAACATCCCTTTCTGCATTATATACGCCACCATTACCTGCAGGCGAAAAACTAATGTATGGTGTATTACTAATTACATTTCCCAATTGATCAAAATTAATTATAGTAAATCCACTATTCTGGCCGGCAATATTTCTATTTACATAAACTGAATATATCCCGTTATAATAAGTAATGTCACTTAATAAACCATTCACAGTTAAAGGAATTTCTTTATCCCAAATAACATTTAAACATGTATCTAATTTTGTTAAAAATAAGTTATATGTATTTGAAAATGGTGAACTAATGTAATTCGTTGTATTAAGCATAACTATTGATTTATCAACAGGATCATAAATCATCTTTTTCCCAAAATCATCTTTATAAGGGTATTTTTTACCCAATCTCTTTATAACCGTGGTACTTTGTCCTAAAATTGAAAGCTTAAAAACAGTTATAAGTATTAAAAAAAGAAATCTCTTCACAAACATAAATTTAAGTATAATCAACTTAAATGGTTATTATAGTTTTATATCTGGTTAATATTCCCTTATAACCTGCAAATAAAAAATCCTACTCAAATATTAAGTAGGATTAATTTAATGTGGTACATTAATTACTAACCCAAATACTGTTGTAACAATTTGCTACGGCTACTATGGCGCAAACGACGAATAGCTTTTTCCTTAATTTGACGAACACGCTCACGTGTTAACTCAAATTTATCACCAATCTCTTCTAAAGTTAAACCATGGTTTAAACCAATTCCAAAAAATAATTTCACAACATCACGCTCTCTATCTGTTAATGTGCTTAATGCTCTGTCAATTTCCTTGCTTAAACTTTCGTTCATCAAGCCTGTATCTGCTTTTGGAGAATCAAAGTTCACTAATACATCTAATAAGCTACTTTCTTCACCATTTGCAAAAGGCGCATCCATACTCACATGGCGACCACTCACCTTCATTGTATCGCTAACTTTGTCAATTGGTAAGTCTAAAATATCCGCTAACTCTTCGGCGCTTGGCTCACGTTCAAATTCCTGCTCTAGCTTACTGTAAGCTTTGTTTATTTTATTTAATGAACCTACCTGGTTTAAAGGTAAGCGCACGATACGACTTTGCTCTGCCAATGCTTGTAAAATACTTTGACGAATCCACCAAACAGCATAAGAAATAAATTTAAAACCACGTGTTTCATCAAAACGACGCGCAGCCTTTATTAATCCTAAGTTTCCTTCATTAATTAAATCTGGTAAACTTAAACCTTGGTTTTGATATTGTTTTGCAACCGATACCACAAAACGTAAATTCGCTCTGGTAAGCTTTTCAAGCGCTGTTTGATCTCCGTCTTTGATTTTTTTTGCTAAAATTACCTCCTCCTCAGCAGTAATTAACTCTTCTCTTCCTATTTCTTGTAAATATTTATCTAAGGATGCACTTTCACGATTTGTAATCGACTTGGTAATTTTAAGCTGTCTCATAGTTGAATGATATAGATTTTAGGATTAAGTTGAACAACAAAATTAATAAAAAAACAGGAGTTTTTTTATTAAAAACGATAAAAAAGCGCATTTGTTTAACGGATTTAGCTTTTTGTACGACTATTTTTATAAAATGTTTCATTTTAGAGATACTTTTTTTAATAACCATGTTAATGTAACATTAAACAAATGTGAATTCTGACGATCAGATCATGAGCATTTTTAAGTCGCAAAATCTCTGAAAGCCTTAAAAATAAAGGAAATTCAACGAAAAGTAATTAACAATTGATGTTTAATATCAAGGTTAGCAATTAACAAAACACTGTTTGGTGTTTATGCTAACCCCTTGTTTTACACGCAACTAACTTATGTATTTTTATGAAAACCAAACCTCATCTTATGAACGGACAAGAAATTAAAGCTGATTTGCAGCAAGTGCTTGATAGCGACATCCAATTACGCAAAGAATTTGTTGAATTAAAGCGCTCATTGGGAGAATATCGCAATCAATTAATTATGCGTGAAGAGGATTGTAAACGTCTCCAGGTAACCATAGACGTGCTAAATACCAAATTAGCAGTTATGGAGCGCGACAACACCAATTACAAAGCCGAATTAACAGCTTTTAAAGAGCTAAGAGGTAGTATTAAAGAACAATTACAAGCAAAACAAGACGAAATTGATGCGCGTTTGCTGGAAATTGAATCATTAAAAAACGAGCTTTCTGCGATTGGTGAGAACTACGAACAACAAATAGCTGAAGTTAAAATGTCAGCCAATCAACATTTAGAATCAGTTTCCGCTCAGTTTCAGCAGCAAATTGACGAGTTAAAATCTAACTCTCATTACAAAGAAAGTGGCATTAAACAAGAATTTGAGAATGAACTAAATTTATTAAGCGCCTCCTTTGCAGACAAAGAACAAGCTTTGTTATTAAACCATTCTGAAGAATTGCTGACCCTTAAAAATAATCATGAAACGGAAATAACCTTCTTAAAAAACGAACATAGTCAACAACTTAATCAAATACAATCAACTAATTCTGAAGAAATAAATACGCTTCAACATTCTCATAAGGTAACTATTTCTAAACTTGAAGAAGAATTCACCAACAAATTAGAAGCTTCTGAGTACACCTTTAAAAATGAAATTGCAACCTTAAAACTAGAAATAGAGGAGCAACGTCATCAGTTAACAACAAGTCATCAGGAAGAAATTGAATCTTTAAAGAAAACGTCGTTTGAAAGAGAACAAGCCTTAACTGAAAAGTACGAAGCTCAGATTTTAAATCTTCAAACTTCTAGCAGCGCAACAACACAAGAGATTCAGCAACATTTTGAGCAACAATTAGCCGACTTAAAATTACAACATGCTGATCAGGTGGCTGAATTAACTTCAGGATTCGAGCAAAATTTATCCAATGCAACTAACGAATATGAATTAAAATTAAGTAATACTCTAATTCATAGCAACGAACAAAACTCCAAACTTACTCATGAGCTTAATAAATTAATCATTCAAACAAACGATTTACAATCACAGGTTAAGGATTTAAGTTTAACGATTGAAACTAATAATTCAACTATCAATGAACTGAGAACTACCAATGCTGATTTAATTATTCAATTCGAAAACGAAAAACAATCTCACTTAGAAGTTAGTCAGGAATTTGAGAGCTTTAAACATACCTCTTCCCTATCCTCTTCTGAGCAAGTTAATACACTAAACCAGCAAATTGAGAGTTTAAGCAACGAGTTGCAACATATTGGTAAATTGTTTGAAGAGAATACCAATATTTTAGCTGAAACTGAAAACAAATTGGATGAGTCAACTGAGTCTATCAACTCATTAAACCTTGTTCAATCGGAATTAAAAACTGAAATTGAAGGTCATTTATCCAAAATAGATTCATTAACAGAATCTGCTTACAATAGTGAGATTACAATTACATCCCTTCAAACAGAAGTTGACAATTTAACTACAGCCAATACCTTTTTACAAAATGAATTGGTTAGTTTGCAAACAACTAATGAAGGTATTTCAAATCAATTGCAAACTCAAAAAACGGATTTTGAAACAATTTTAAATCAAACCAGAAGTAACCATGGTGTTGAATTTGAGAAATTGTTAGCTGAAAACACCAATTTAATTACCGAAATTGAGTCGCTACAATCTAATTTCGATGCTAAAAGCAATGAACTCGAGTTATTGAAAAACGAATTGGATGAACTAAGTAGCAGAAACACTGGTAAAATTGATGATTTAAAAGAGACGCTTCAAACTAAAAATTTCGAGCTTACTAACCTAATTGGAACAAATGCTGCAATTAATGCAGAAAACGAACAATTGAAGTCAGAAATCGAAGCACTTAAAATGAGTTTGGAAAACGCCAGTTTTGCCAATGAAAATTTAAACTCTATACAGTCTAATTTAGAACAGGTAAGTTCAGAAAAATCCGGTTTATTATCAGAAATTTCAACTTTACGATCAGATATGGGTAGTTTACAAGACACTATTACCAATTTGAATTTAAAAATAACGCATTACGAATCTGAGATTGAAAACTTAAAATCAGCTACTAATCAATCTGATTTAAGCATAAAATTAGAACAACAAGATGCTTACATTGATAAATTATTTAAGCAAATTGACTTGTTAAGTGATGAGAGACTGAACCTGTTAAGTGAAAAAGAACAGATGGCCAGCCAGTTGTTAAAAATGAATGATGTGATTGGAGAAATTTCGCAAAATGTTGATAGTGAGAATATTAACGTAAACGATTTGAATAATCACAGAAAAAACATTATCTTAGCGAACGGTTCTAATAAGACAAGTGACAGTGGTCCTATTAAACAACAAATAAACGATTTAGTGCGTGAAATTGATAAGTGTATTGCTTTGTTAAGTGCTTAATTTAATCGCCATCAACTATGAGCGAAGTTAACATAAAGGTTGAAATTGCAGGGAGTACTTTTCCTGTTAAAGTAAATTTAGTTGACCAGGCTAACATAGAAGAAGCGATAGGTTTAATAAATACAAAAATTGCAGAGTTTGAAAAAACCTATGCAATAAAAGACAAAAAGGATGTTTTAGCAATGGTAATGTTGCAACTTGTAGCTCAACTATACAAACAAGCAACAACCGCCGAAACGGAATTAAGCAATTTAAAACAAGTGTTGGAAGATGTTAAAGTAATGCTGGCTCAGCATAACCAAGACATAATAAACATAAACAATGAGTAAAAAGTAAGTTTACTTTTTACTGATAACGCACAAAATTAAAAGCAGAAATGCATTTGGTTTTGTGCGTTTTTTAATTTAAAAAAGGAAGAAAAATGGAAATACTAACGATTGGACTGATAGCGGGGGCACTTATTTTAGGTGTTGTGGCCGGCTTTTTTATTGCCGGAAGCAAACTAAATGCAACTGCTACTAAAGAAAAAGAAAACATGCTAAAGGAGGTTGAAGTAAAAGCCGAAGCCACCAAACAAGAAAAAATACTCCAAGCCAAAGAAAAATTCCTCCAGTTAAAATCGGAGCATGAAAAATCGGTTCAGGAAAAAAATGCCCAAATAGCTCAACACGAAAATAAGGCTAAACAAAAAGAAGGAGAGCTGAACAAAAAACTGGAAGAATTAAACCGAAAAAATAAAGAGGCTGAAGAATTAAAAAATCAAGCGAATCAGCAAATTGAAGTTTACAAACACCGTACAGAAGATCTAGAAAAATCGCACCGCAAACAAGTTGAAATACTTGAAAAAATTAGCGGTATGAAGGCGGAAGATGCCAAATTGCAATTGGTAGAGAGTATTAAGGGCGAAGCAAAAACACAGGCCATGGCTTATGTAAAAGATATCATGGATGAAGCCAAATTAACTGCAAACAAAGAAGCTAAAAAAATCGTTATTCAAACCATTCAGCGTGTTGCTACCGAAGCTGCTATTGAAAACAGTATTTCTGTTTTTCACATTGAAGGTGATGAAACAAAAGGTAGAATCATTGGAAGAGAAGGAAGAAATATTCGCGCATTGGAAGCGGCAACGGGTGTTGAAATTATTGTTGATGATACCCCGGATGCTATTACGTTAAGTTGTTTTGACTCCATTAGAAGAGAAATATGTAGGTTGGCATTACACCAATTGGTTACAGATGGGCGAATCCATCCGGCAAGAATTGAAGAAGTGGTTGAGAAAACCAAAAAAATGCTGGAAGAAGAAATCATTGAAACCGGTAAACGTACTTGTATTGATCTTGGCATACACGGTCTTCACCCTGAATTAATACGAATGGTGGGGCGTATGAAATACCGCTCATCTTATGGTCAGAATTTATTGCAACACAGCCGTGAAGTGGCTAACCTTTGTGCTATCATGGCCAGTGAAATGGGATTAAATCCAAAAGTAGCCAAGCGCGCCGGATTATTGCATGACATTGGTAAAGTACCTGATGAGGAACCGGAATTACCACATGCATTACTTGGGATGAAATTAGCTGAAAAGTACAAAGAAAAGCCTGAAGTTTGCAATGCCATTGGTGCTCACCACGATGAAATTGAAATGACAAGCTTGTACTCTCCAATCATTCAGGTATGTGATGCAATTAGTGGCGCAAGACCAGGCGCGCGCAGAGAGATTGCTGAGCAGTACATGAAGCGTTTAAAGGATCTTGAAGCTTTAGCACAAAGCTACGAAGGTGTTGAAAAAACGTATGCTATTCAGGCAGGACGTGAATTACGTGTAATTGTTAGCAGTGACAAGGTAAATGATGGTCGAGCAGAACAATTAGCTTTTGAAATTAGCCAACGTATTCAAACAGAAATGACTTATCCTGGCCAGGTTAAGGTAACTGTTATTCGTGAAGTAAGAGCAACAGGTTACGCGAAATAATATAACCTATTATGCAGTTTGCTTTTCAATCTCGTTATCAAACTACAATCAATGCTTCTGTTGAAAGGGTATGGGAGGCTTTGACCAAACCTGAACTTGTTAAACAGTATTTTTTTGGAACTGATTTAATAACAAATTGGTCACCGGGCAGTAAAGTAATTTTTAAAGGGGAATGGCAAGGCCAGCCTTACGAAGATAAAGGAACTGTTTTGGAATACGAGCATAACAAATTTTTAACCTATAATTACCTAAGCAATTGGAGTGGTAAAGAAGATCGTCCTGAAAATTATCTTTTCATTCGTTACGAAGTAGCACCAGAAAAAGAAAATGAATGTGTTTTAACGATTACTCAGAGTAATTACGATGCTGAAAAAGCAACACATTCAGAAGCTAACTGGCAAGCTTTAATTGATGGGTTAAAAAAAATCGTTGAGTAATTTTTTAGATTAAGAAATAAGAAAAACTTTCTTTATAATTTTATTCCAATCACACACACATCATCTACTTGCTCTAAATTTCCTTTCCACTCATTAAAGAAATGCTCTAGAGCATTTGCCTGTTCGTTGGGCGATGATTGGTAATTAGCCACTAATAAATCGCAAAACTGCTTGTATTTTAATTTCTTTCCTTTTGGTCCTCCAAACTGGTCAGGATAGCCATCGGTAAATAAATAAATGGAATCTCCTTTTTCAACTTCTAATTTTTGAGTATTAAACTTTTGAATATTATCTTCAATAAACGCACCAACCGGAAACTTATCTCCTTTTACTTCAATTATTCTGCCATCCTTTTTTAAATGATAGATAGGATTATTGGCACCGGCAAATAATACTTCCCCACTCTTTTTATTGATCGATATAAGCGTAATGTCCATACCATCCTGAATGGATGATTCGTTATAACTTTGATGCAGGGATTGAGTTAGATAGCTATTAACGGTATCAAGAATTTTTCCGGGTGAATAAATATTTTTTTCTAGAACAGCTTTATTTAATAAATTATAATTAACTATACTCATTAAAGCGCCGGGGACTCCATGTCCTGTGCAATCAGCTGCTGCCACAAATATATAGTCCTCGGTTTGCTCCAACCAATAAAAATCACCGCTTAAAATATCTTTTGGTTGATATAATACAAATGAGTCGGATAAAACAGTTCGCCAATATTTTAAGGGTGGTAAAATAGCTTCCTGAATGCGTGTGGCGTACTTAATACTATCATTAATGTCTTTGTTTTTTTCCTCAACCAAATGCTTTTGTAATTCAATGATGCTGTTTTTTTCGCTGAGTAGGTTGTTAGCGTGACGTTGTTTTGTAACGCCCCTAATTAACAAAAATGAAACACCAATTAAAAGCAAACAACCACCTAAAGCTGCATAAATAATTAATTGTTTGTTATTAGATTCCAGTTCTTTTTTCTCTAACTCTAATTTAGTTTTAGCTGTTTCATACTTAGTTTGCATGTCGTTTAAAGACTTGATACCTTCACGGGAATAGATACTATCTTTAATTGTAAGACACGAATCCTGAAACGCAAAAGATTTAGGATAATTCCCTAATTTGTGAGCCACTTCAGACAAATTATAATATAAATTTTCTTTTACTGCTAAATCATTATGGTCAACATACTTTAATGCCTCATCATAATATTTTTCAGCATTCACATAATCTTTAATAAAATAAGAAGTATTCCCAATATTAATATAGCAGATCGAAATAGCATTTTGTCTATTATATTTTTTGTTGATTTCTATCGCTTCAAAATAATATTTATTGGCAGTACTGTATAACTTTTTATCCGAAAAAACTGTACCTAAATTGGCTAACAATGTTGCAACCTCCATGTCGTGACCTCGTTTTTTATGAATCTTTAATGCGCGCTCATAAAATTCAATAGCTAAATCGTTATTGTTTTGATTCGAATAAATAGTACCTAATCCAACATAGGCTATTGCAACATGGTTTTCGAGACCTTTTGATTTAGCCAAGTCTAATGATTTATTGTAAAACTCAATGGCTTTCGTATTGTTTTTCAATTTATAATTAATCAATCCTATTTGAAGATATGTTGATGCTATTAAATTATGATCGTGCTGCCTTTCAAATTCTTTAAGTGCAGTAAAATATAAGTCGATTGAAGTTTTAAAATCATTATTTCTTAAATAGTACTTTGCAAGCGCATAATCAGCCTTAGCGGTGTAAACTTGTTTTTTTAGACCCAAGGACTTCAACTTTAGTTGTGATAGGGTTGTAAAAGCTTTATTGAGCTGATTCAATTTTATAGCATAAATTCCATAATAATAGTTAGCATTTAAATAGTTTAAAGTGTCATTTTCTTTAATTGTGAAATATAAATTCTCTGCTAGTTTGTTTCCTTCAACTTCATCAATGAAAAAAAGTTCCTCTAAGATTTGGCATTGAATTTCATACTTACAAGCTTCAGTATTGCATTGTGTAAGTTCTGACCGCAAAGAATCAATAGTGGGCTGAGCCCAAATTTGGACTGAAAAAATAAATGCTAATATGAATAACCTGTATTTCAAAACAAAAAAGCCGGTACAGAATTGCACCGGCTTCTAATTTAGTAATTTTTATGGATTTGGTATTAACCTTAAATTAGTCGCTTTCAGCTTTCCTCCAACATTCACAACGCTGTATCTAACAGAACTATTAACAGCTATACCCAAGTCAGTAGCGAAAGGCTGTTCAAACTCAATTGGATTTCCTAAACGATCGGTGATAATACCAGAATCTCTGGTAATGCTTTTTATTGTTCCTCTTTCAGAAGGATCTAACAAAGTTCCATATGTAACTCCAGCTGAAACAACGGTATCAAACTGAACAATCATTTCATTAACAATACCCATCAGCTCACCAAAAGCTTGTTCAAATGGATAATCTGTTCGCGTAGTTGTGTCTGTAACAGTACCTGTGGTCCTCATTGTTGTTGGATCAGTTTTAACGTTTTTTACTTTACCTCTAATTGCCATAATATTTTTTTTAATTGGTTAGTTGGCCCTAATATAAAAGTAATTAATTAAAAACAAAAGTTGGTTGAACAACTATTTTATAAATGGAGAAATTTGATTATAGATGTTACTATTTAATAACATCAGATCAATCATTTAATAACAATTATTTAATTGCGTTGTGTTTAAGCAGATTTTACTTACCAAAATCCAAACCATCCTGGTTGCCTTGGTTTTGGTCGCCCATACCTTTCATTTGTTTGCCGCGTTTAAAAATACTGGCATCCATTTTACCAAATAAATAAGTAACGGTAAATCTAAAAAATCTATTTTCCCTTCGTCTGCTTAACTCCTGAATATAAAAGGGTGTTTCGTAATAAGTTCCCATTCTGCGTGTATTCATTACATCACTAACCGTTGCATTTAAGATCCATTTAACCCCAATCATTTTATTTACACTTACATCAAAACCATAGTTAGGTTGCGAATACCCAAGTAACAAAATTCTTGGTGACTCATAACTACCATTCATTTGCAAAGTAAAGTTTTTAGGAAATTTATAACTGATAGTTGATTTTACATTATACGCATAACCCGTTGCGGTTACAATAGGTTCCGTTGGCACAACCAATCCTCTTAAATAAATATAGAACGCATTCGCATTTAACATTACATCTAAGTTTTTAAATAAAGTATATTTAAATGTATGTTCCATCCCATAACGAATACTGTTAGATCCATTAACCGTGGTATTCACCAAAACATTGGGATTATTCGGGTCAGGGTAAGCCACATCAGTAATTGGTTGTTCCTCATATCTGAAATAACCACTACCTAAATAATTCCCCTTCTCAAAAATTTTATTGTAGTTCAATTCTGCAATGTTTTTAAATTCAGGCCTTAATTGAGGATTACCAATTCTATAATTCTGAGCATCCGCAAACATAACCACAGGCATTAACTGGAAGAAATTTGGACGTTGAATTTTTCTACTGAAATTCAATTGTAGCTCTTGTTGCTTAGCTAATTTTTTTGAGAAATAAATTCCAGGGAAAATTGATTTTAAAATATCTTCTGAAGTTGATGGATAATTGTATGAAAAAGAAATATTCTTATCTGTTATATTTCCGAGATAATAGGATTGCTCAAATCTTAAACCGGCTTGATAACCAATTCCCCAAAATGTAGTACTGTTATAGTTAACATAAGCAGCGTTGATCATGTCGTCAATTACGTATATATTGCTCATGGCACTGTCTTTTACGTACTCATTTTTAGTGTAACTATAGTTTGATGTAGTATTAGCCTGTGTGGTTTGCTTATAGTAAGCTTTAACACCGGCTTCAAATTTTTTAGTCTCCGTAATTGGATTTACAAAATCCAATTGGAAAACACCTTGATGTGCATTATTACCACCTTTATTATTTTGCAACGTGACAGGTAAATTAGGCAAATACGTAGAAAACAGAAATCCGTTATCAGCTAGTGTTCTGTTATAACTTACATCTGCAGTAAGTTCCTTACCAACTTTTGGATACGTTTTTTTGTACATTAATTGTGCATTGTAATTGTAAAACTTAGCAAACTGCTCATTTACACGTTCTGCACTTAACAATGACACTTTATCTTTATCAAGTAATTCAAAACTTTGATCATCGCTCGATTTAATCTTACCTGATACAACCATCCCTGATAAAGTAATCATGTTACGAATATTGATATTATAATCAATACCCAATCTTCCAAAATTAAACACGTTTTGAAAGTTGGTGTTATTCTCCTGATTAAAATAGCCGGTAACAGTTTTATTTTTTGCAGTGTCTAATTGTGTTCTGTTTGTAAAACCCTTCGTTCTGTTCATTTGCTGGTTGTAAGAATACATACCGCTAAAATTCCATTTACCTTCTTTTACATTTAAGTTCATCATACCACCATAACGATCGCTGGTTCCAATATAAGCCATGGCCATTCCATTATAACCGGGCTTCAAATTCTTTTTCATGATGATATTTAAAATACCACCAGTAGCATTGGCATCAAACTTTACGGAAGGATTAGTTATTATTTCAACTCTATCAATCTGATCGGCTGGGATTTGTTGTAAGGTTAAATTACTAGGTCGTCCATCAACAAAAATAATCGGACTCTGATTTCTTAATTGAGCGTTTCCATCTGCGTCTACTGTTACACCAGGTACATTTTTCATCACATCAACACCGGTTCCACCTTTTACAGACAAATCCTTATCAACATTATAAACGCGTTTATCGATCGATAGATTAACAGAACTTTTTTGTGTAGTTACCTCAACTTCGTTTAATAGTTTTTCATCAGGCTCTAATTTCATATCGCCTAAATCCACTTCCAACTTATTTGGAACTTGAATGAAAAATTTTGAAATACTAGTTTTATACCCAATTTGACTTATTTTTAATCTGAATCCTCCCATTGGTGGTAAATTCTCGATATTAAACTCACCATTGTCTTTAGCTAATACGCCATTTAAAATAGTATCCTTATTGTACCAAAGTACAACTACAGAAGCAAATTCAACGGGCTTTTTAGTTTTCGAATCAAGCACTTTACCATACACTCGGCCTTTTAAGTCTTTCATTGCTTTCATCATGGAGTTGTTCACTTGTGAGAAGCCTGAAGTGGTAATAGAGATTAAAATAAATAGGGTAATTAACTTTTTCATGAAGATTAATAATCAAGAACACAAAAATAAAGGAATGGTTGAATGAAAATCGGCGTTTTTATTCAAAAGGCTGCTTTACGGGTAAAAACGGCGTTAATAGTTGTTAATTAATTATTTCTGCCTCAAAAAGCGATTCAAAATGTTTCAGCAAAAGCTTTTTAACTTCCATCATATCGACTGATCGATTAAGTTCTTTTTGGATACTTGTTACTGATTTATCGCTAATGCCACAAGGAACAATGTTATTGAAATAATTTAAATCAGAATTCACATTCAATGCTAAACCATGCATTGTAACCCACCTACTACATTTCACACCCATTGCACAAATTTTACGTGCCTTATTTATTTCATCCGGATCAAGCCAAACACCTGTTTCACCTTTACTTCTATCACCTCTTATCCCCAATTCACTTAAGGTTAAAATAACCGCTTCTTCCAATAGGCGCAAATATTTATGAATGTCTGTAAAAAAATGATCCAAATCCAAAATTGGATACATAACCAATTGACCTGGCCCATGATAAGTAATATCACCACCTCTATTTATTTTATAATACTCAGCATTTTTTTCCTTCAGCTGCGTTTCATTAACAAGCAAGTGCTTTTCATCACCACTTTTCCCAAGAGTATAAACATGCGGGTGCTCAACTAACAATAAATAATTTTTAGTTGTAATTTGATCTGCTTCCGAAAGGCTACGGTTTTTTGTTTTCTGCTCTACAATAGAATTAAACAAGGTCTCTTGGTAATCCCAACAAGCCTTGTAATCCATCAACCCTAAATCTTTTACTATAACGTGTTTTGGGCTAATCAAAATTTACTTAATTCATTTTTCAAATGATTAATAACGTTCACCTCAACAGGGTCAACATTTTTATTTTCGGCAATGTAACAACTGATGTAATCGCCAATATTGATTAAATAAAAGAACTGTTCCAGTCTTGTTTTTCCTTTAGCTTCAATATCAATAACCTTAGCAGCGTATTTTTGAAACACCGGTTTGCAAACCTCATAACGCTTTTTCGTTCTGCTAAAATCAAAAGAAGTGCGGAAAGTAACTACAACCAAACTATCATTTCTCTCAGTCCAACCTACTAATTCGTTATGATTCATTTCCGGAAAAACATGATGCCAGCACAATTGCTTACCATTCTCATTTACCTGTTGTCTGAATCTAACACAAACACCTTCGCTACCGCCCAAACCGTAAATTACGGCTAACTTTCCAGTTAAATCTTTTCCAATTGATTTTGCCTCTGTAGTGATTTGACTATTTAAATCTGTTAATAGCTGTCGAGATTGTTCAACTTCTGCTAACAAAGACGCAGGAGCTAATTTTTTTTGAATAAATACTTTAATTAATTGTACCAATGATAAACCAATACAAGAACGAGGCGGCTGACCACCGGGGATTTCAATAAATTCGATTAGATTTTGTTTGGCTAATTCTAAGATCTTTCCTCCACTGGTAATACAAACTAACTGAGCATTCTTACTCATGGCTTGTTCCATTGCTTGAACAGTTTCTTCCGTATTACCCGAGTAACTTGAAACAATTACTAATGTGTTTTCATTTACAAACGCCGGTAAAAAATAATCTTTATTAATCAATACCGGCACTTTAACTGAATCAGCTAATACTTCTGTTAGGATTGTACCACCAATACCTGAGCCACCTAAGCCGGTAATAATAACATTGCTTATCGTTTTTTTTGGCTCATGAATTATTGCAGAATTAGCAATAGCAAGTGCTTCCTTTAATTGATTGGGGAAATTATCTACGAGTTTTATCATACAATTACAAATTTAAAGAATTCAGTTAATTTTTCAATTAAATTTTTCCTTCGTTTAACAACAACTTTGTTTTTAAAATACCAACCATGCTTAATGAGTCTGTTATTTCACCATTCATAACCATTTGATAAACTGTTTCGAATGGTAGTTTTTTAACCAATAAATCTTCACTTTCTTCAGGCTCTGATTCTTCAAAAGATAAATTTTGAGCCACATAGATATGACAATATTCATCAGTTGCTGAATTGCTGGTATGCATATTACAAAGTAAAGTAAACTTTTCAGCGACAATACCGGTTTCTTCTTTTAACTCTCGTTTAGCAGATTCAATCGGGCTATCATTTAATGGTCCTCCACCTTCAATTATTTCCCAACTATAACAATTAAGAGGAAATCGCCATTGACCAACAATCCAAGTGTTATAATTCTCATCCAATGGAATAATTCCGATTGCTAAATTTTTAAAATGTACTGTGCCGTATATGCCAGGCTTGGCAGCAGGGTTAATAACCTCATGATGACTAACCTCTATCCAAGGAGTTTCATAAACTTTTTGAATTGACTTTATCTTCCAAGGATTTATTGAATGGCTCATAGTATAAATTCGTCTAAAGATTAAAAAAAATTGCTTTGTTTTATATATTGTTCCGGTAAATTTTACTATATTTAACCATATAATTTTGTTAGTTGTAAAAATACGTTAAAAATTTATGTGTTCTTTTGGTTCTATAAAACGTTTCGCGCTTTCCCTTTGTCTGATACTAACTAGTCTCTTAACTTTTGGTCAAGATTTATTTTGGGTCGGGACCTCTGGTAGCTTTAATGATCCTAACCATTGGAGTTTAACAAAAAATGGACCAGCCGCAGGAATAATTCCAACCAAAAACACAACCATCCATTTTGAAAAGGAAGAGGCAGGAACAATTGTGATCAATTTTGTTGGTGCAACTAATTTTAAAAAATTACAAATACTTAATTCTTTAACCCAATATCATTTTATCTTTTCTAACTTCTCTGAAACCAGTATTTGGGGAGACTTTGAGTTAGCTCCAAACAGTAAAATAAGCGGTTCAGGTAAATTCATTTTTAATAACGAAGGAGCTCTTTCTAAAGTCAATTTCTTAAACCAAGTTTACGCAGGAAACATCTACTTTAAGGGCGGTAATTGGCAAATAAAATCAATTAATACTTCCGACGATAAAAGCGTCATCCTTGAAGGAGGTAACTTCAATTTAAATAATTCAAGAATAAATACCGGGAACTTTATAAGTAATAGCGGTAATGTTGTTATAACCAACAACACCTCGGTTTTAGATGTGAAAAATAGCTTTGAAATTGGAAACACCACCCAATTCAACTCTAATGGATTATATGTAAAAACACCACTTGATGCTGGTCATTATAAGGTTGCAAGTGGCGTAAATTTCGGTTCCAACTACAAAACTTTAAACTCAACATTTGCGGTTTGTGGCGCAACCTTAAGTTCTGTTGGTATTTCCTGTTCCGGGGTTTGTGATGGAACTTTAGTTTTAAATATTGACCCAACTTGCCCAGGAGCGCCCTATAACTTGATTTGGAGTAATCCTTCTTGTGCATTACCAACTCTTAATAACGTTGGGCCGGGTACTCATACCATTACCGGGCTATGCGCTTGCGCCGATTTTTACAGCGTACTTGTCTTTGATAATATTGGTAATTTATTAACGATTTCAAATCAAGTTAATATTCCTGGTCAATCTGCCATTAACTTTGTACCAATTGCTTTTGTTCAGCCTGTTTGTAATGGTGATTGCAATGGTTCCATTACAGCCAACTTAAGTGGTAGTGTTGGCCCTTATACAGTAACAATTAATGGCAGTTCAGTTGTACCGGTTCCGTCAGGTAACACAACCTACTCAATGCTTTGTGGTGGCACTAATTCATTCTCAGTTATTGATACAAAAGGATGTGTTCGCAACTTTACAGTAAACTTAAATCAACCAACTACATTAACTCTGACTTCAGTTACTTCAAGTCTTAATTGTAATGGAGTCTGTAATGGGTCCATTGTTATTAATCCTATTGGAGGTACTCCCAATTATACTGTCGTAAGTTCTATACCTACATCAAGTACTGTTTCAACCGGAGGTTCAGTGGCTTTAACCGGACTTTGTCAGGGGGTTGTTACAACGACTATTACAGACTTTAAAGGTTGTATAAGAACTTCAACATTTACAATTAATCAACCTCCAACCTTTACGGCTACGTCAACTCAAACCAATGTTACTTGTTTTGGTTCATGTACTGGTATTGGTTCAGTAACTCCTTCGGGAGGTACCGCTCCCTATACTTTTACTTGGAATCCGGGTGGTAATAATTCCCCAATTAACTCAACTCTTTGTGCAGGCGTAAACACTGTAACCATTCGCGATCTTAATAATTGTACATTGGTTCAAACTCTCACAATTACACAATCTCCTTCCGTAACAATCTCTACAACACAAACTAATGTACTTTGTAATGCTCAATGTAATGGTGCAGCCAGTGTTACCGCATCAGGAGGCGCCGGAGCATTTACCTTTACCTGGGTTGCACCAGGTAATACTACTATTTCAACTACTCAAAGTGCCGCAGGACTTTGTGCAGGTGCATACACTGTTTTCGTTAGAGACCTTAACAACTGTTTAACTCAAAGTGTAGTAACCATCACACAACCACCGGCATTAACTATAACCGCTCAAACTCAAAGCATTCAATGTTTTGGTGTTTGTAGTGGAGCAGCTACCGTAATTACTACTGGCGGAAATGGAGCGCCTTTTAATGCTACCTGGACACCAAGCGGATCTGGCACAATAAGCAATGCGCTTTGCGCAGGAAGCTATACCGTTGCCATCACAGATGCTTCTGCTTGTCCAATCAGCACAGTGTTCACTATTGCGCAACCGGCATCCATTACCATTAACGCAAGTACAACAAGTTTAAGTTGTAATGGTGTATGTAATGGCTCAATTAGTTTTACAGCTACCGGAGGGTTACTGCCACTTGCAACTCCAACCTTAATGACACCCACTGGCTCAATTGTGGGCAATCCACCTTACAATGCACTTTGCGCAGGCAACTATACTATTATTGTAAGAGATGCTTCCAACTGTGTTCAAACAACTACATTAAATTTAGCCCAACCTCCTTTATTAACAAGCAACGTCGTTACCAATTCTGTTACATGTTTTGGTGCATGTAATGGTACACTTTCAGGAAGTGCTGCTGGAGGAACACCAAGCTATACTCTTAGTTGGTTAACTGCTACAAGTGTGATTCCGGGAGGTACGGTTACTGGTGCTTGTGCAGGAACTTACACATTCCAAATCGTAGATGCTAGTGGCTGTGCAAGTAATTCTGTTGTAACTTTAAATCAACCTCTGGCAATATCCACAACCATTAACGCTACAAGCCCACTTTGTTTTGCCGGCTGTAATGGTTCATTAAACGCTACTGTTTCAGGTGGTGTTCCTGGTTATACTTTAAACTGGTCCAATGGTTTTACCGGTAACCCTAATACTGGTTTATGTGCTGGTCCTTATACGTTAACCGTTAACGATGCTAATAACTGTAGCGCAAATTTCACTACAAACGTTCTTGCTCCTTCAGCAATGACAATCAATGTAGCCACCTCGTCAGTAACATGTTTTGGAAGTTGCAATGGTTCTGCTTCTGTTACTGTATCCGGCGGAGCACCCGGCTATACTATGACATTTAATACACTTCCGATTGTTACCAATACCACCGGAATTGTCGGAGGACTTTGTGCAGGGCCATTCACTGTAAGTGTTAATGATGCCAATGGTTGTGTGCAGACTCAGAACTTTACAATTGCGCAACCGTCTTCCATTACAATTAATGTTAGCACAACGAGTTTAAGTTGTAATGGGGTTTGTAATGGTTCTATTAGTTTTACAACTTCCGGAGGAACGGCTCCGATTGCTACTCCGACTCTATTAACTCCTACGGGCACTATCGTAGGCAATCCACCTTATAATGCTCTATGTGCGGGAGTTTATACAATTATTATCAGAGACGCATCTAATTGCTTACAAACAACTACCGTTAATTTAGCTCAACCTAATTTATTAACCAGCAGTATTGCAACAAATTCTGTTACATGTTTTAATGCATGCAACGGTTCACTCTCCGGAAGTGCAGTTGGCGGAACACCAAGCTACACTTTAAGTTGGCTAACAGCAACAAGCGTAATACCCGGAGGTATAGTTGCAGGCGCATGTGCTGGCACCTATACTTTTCAAATCCTTGATGCCAATGGTTGTACCTCTAATTCTGTCGTGACCGTTAATCAGCCGCCAGCTATCACAACAACAATTAATGCAACAAGCCCTATTTGTTTTGCAGGTTGTAATGGCGTTCTAAACGCCAACGTTTCGGGCGGTGTACCTGGATATACTTTGAATTGGTCAAATGGCTTTACAGGGAATCCAAACACCGGTTTATGCGCTGGTGGTTACACATTAACAGTTAACGATGCTAATGGATGTACATCTAATTTCACGGCAGCTGTACTCGCCCCTCCTCCAATGACAATTAATGTGGCAACTTCATCAGTTACGTGTGCAGGAAATTGCAATGGCTCTGCTTCTGTTACCGTTTTGGGTGGAACGCCGAATTACACAATGAACTTTAATACAATTCCAATTGTAACAAACACAACTGGCATTGTAGGTGGGCTTTGTGCAGGACCTTTCATTGTAAGTGTTAACGATGCTAATGGATGTGTTCAGAATCAGAACTTTATAATAACTCAACCAATTGCTTTAAGTGCTGCCATAACTGGTACTCAAAATAGTTGTAATGCATGTACGGGTGCAGGAACTGTAACTGCCTCTAATGGAACGCCACCTTACAGTTATTCCTGGACCAATTCATTGAGTGTTGTTGTTTCAAGTTCAAGTGTCGCAATTAACTTATGTCCTGGTAATTATACAGCTACCGTAACCGATTCACAAGGGTGTACAGCAACAGTTAATCACTCCGTATCACAAGTTGTAACGGTTATTGTTGTTGCAAGCGGTACTGCAATACCTTGTTTTGGTGTTTGTTCTGCTTCTGCACAAGCAAATGCTATTGGTGGAACCTTACCTTACACATACACCTGGAATGTAACAGCACCTACTCAAACTACTCAAACGGCTGTAAACTTATGTGCCGGTAATTATACCGTTACTGTTTCAGATGCTTTAGGTTGCGCTAATACAGCAACAGTCAATTTTGCAAATCCACCGGCAATAGTAATTGCACCTACTCAAACGAATCTTACTTGTTTTGGGATATGTAATGGGGTTCTCAATTCTAATGCATCTGGTGGGACCGGTGCTTTAACATATACATGGTTACCTGGTGGACAAAATACTAGTTCAATCACAGGACAATGTGCCGGAAATTATACAGTAATTGTAAGGGATGCTAATAATTGTACTCAAACCGCAACAATGACATTAACACAGCCACCACAAATTAATGCCGTATTGAATGCAACAAATCCTAACGCGTGTATAGTTAATAATGGAAGTATTTGTGCAACACCTTCAGGAGGTTCCGGACCGGTTTACACTTTTACCTGGTCACCTGCTGGTGGTACCGGTATTAATAGTAACTGTTATTCGAATTTAGGTGCTGGCTTATATTCAGTGGTTGTAGCTGACAATGTTGGTTGTACACGAACATTTACTGCTAGTCTTAGCTCTCCTAGTGGTCCAACTCTGACTATCAATACAAGCTCTATCAATTGCTTTGGTGGCTCTACTGGTTCTGCAACAGTAACAGCAAGTGGTACTCCAGCATTCACCTTTACATGGACACCGGCAGTTGCTTTCGTAAATATTGGAAATACCAGTACGGCTACAGGTATGACATCGGGCACTTACAATATCGGTGTTACAGATGGTAACGGTTGTATTGTTAATCAAACGGTTGGAATTATTCAATCGCCTTCTTTAAATGTCAACTCTTCTGTATCAAACGCATTATGTAACACAAGTTGTAATGGTTCTATCACCTTGTCAACGAGCGGCGGAACTCCAACATATACATTCTCATGGTTGCCTGCCATACCGCCAATTACTGGCCAAGGAACACAAACCGTAACAAATCTCTGTGCAGGAAATTATACGGTAAATATTACAGACGCAGCTAGCTGTATCGTTACAAGAACATTTGCAATTACCCAGCCTGCAGCCATTAACTTTACAGTTACTCCAACTAATTTATTATGTAATGGCGTTTGTAATGGATCAATAACAACACTCGTTAATGGTGGCACTGGTCCATATACATTTACTTGGACTCCTGTTGGTGGGTTCTTAGGAGCAATAACTCCAACAATAGTTAATCTTTGCGCAAACGTTTATACTCTAACCATTACAGATGCTAATTTATGCATTAGAAATGTTACCGCTCAAGTAACACAACCAACTGCGTTGACAAGTACAGTTAATTTTTTAAGTGCAACATGCTCTAATTCATGTAATGGAACTGCTACAATAACAGCTTCGGGCGGAACGCCAACCTATAGTTTTAGTTGGAGCAGCAGCCCGTCAACCTCTAGTATTGTTAGTACGCTATGCGCAGGAAATGTTGTAGCTACTGTAAGTGATGGAAATGGATGTACCTCAAACAACAGTTTCACAATTACTGCGCCTCCTATATTTTCGCTAAACCTTTCACCATTTAATCCACTTTGTAATGCTGCATGCAATGGCAGCATTTCTACTACAACTGTTGGAGCTCAAGGAGCGGTAAGTTACGTGTGGAATCCTGCCGGAAGTGGACAAAATCCTACAGGCTTGTGTGCAGGTAATTACACAGTTATTGCAACAGACGGGGCAGGTTGTATTGCCAACTCAGCAGTCATCTTAAATAACCCTCCTGCAGTTTTAGCAAATGTAACGTTTACAAATCCTGCATGTAATAGTAATTGTAATGGTATTGCAGTTAGCACGCCAACTAACGTTGTTGGAGCAGTCAATTACACCTGGCTACCAAGTGGAACAACTACAACTTTAAATACAATTAATGGTCAATGTGCCGGAAACTACACAGTACAAATTCAGGATGCTAATGGCTGTGTTGATTTACAAACATACACTTTAACCAATCCTCCTATTTTAACTGTTAACTCTTCGGTTGGTCCTTCCGCTTGTGCTCCTCCTAGTGGTTCAATAACTGTTCTTGCAACGGGCGGAACACCAAGCTATACTTATACGTGGCTCCCTCCGGTTGTAAGTACAAGCTCAGTTTTAACCGGTTTAACGGCAGGCGTTTATACAGTTGTTGTGAATGATGCTAATAATTGTACCAACACAGTTTCAATTCCTGTATCAAGTTCTAATGGTCCTAGTTCGGCAGCTATTACAGCTACAAACATTACATGTAATGGACTCTGTAATGGATCTGCTTCCGTAACTACCATAACAGGAGGCACACCGGGCTATACAATTTCCTGGGTTAGTCCACCAGCGCCAAGTTCAGCAAACCCAATTTCCGGACTTTGCGCAGGTAATTACACAGCTCAAATTACTGATGCTAATAATTGTATCTTATTTGCAGGTGTAACGATCACACAACCTGCTTCTTTAACAATTTCTCCAAGTTTTACATTACCAACATGTGCAGGAATTTGTAATGGATCTATTATTCTAAATCCAAGCGGAGGTGTTGGACCATTTAATTATACCTGGACACCTGCTGCACCAAATACCGCAACTTTAAATAGCTTATGTACTGGCAACTACAGTGTACAAATTGCGGATGCTAATAATTGTATCTCTACCCAATCCATTTCATTCCCTGCATTTACAAATATTGCAGCCTTAACAACTGCCACAAACAATTTGTGTTTTGGTAATTGTAATGGTAGTGTAAATGTGGCTGGTTTTTCAGGTGGTTTACCACCTTATACAATAAACTGGAATACAGGACAAACAACAGGTTTCATTAATAGCTTATGTAATGGAACATATTCTGCGACAGTTAATGATAATCAAGGTTGTACTAACACGTTTACTGCATTAATTACTTCTCCAACTGCAATCACGGCAACAACTTCAGCCAGTCAACCTTCCTGTGGTATGTGTAACGGCTCTTCAACAGTTGTAGCTGGTGGCGGCGTTGGCCCTTATACTTTATCATGGACCAACGGAAGCTCAGGCACAACGGCAAGTAGTTTATGTGCAGGGATCTATCAGGTTAACATTGTTGACTTTAATGGCTGCAGTAGTTTACAAAATGTTTTAATTAACAGTTCAAGTGGGATTACAGGTCAAACATTTAATAATCAAAATGTATTATGTGCAGGTAATTGTAATGGATCAACAACGGTTACGCCAATTGGCGGTACCGCTCCAATAACATATAGTTGGGTTGCTCCATCATCTACCAATAGCTTTGTAAGTGGTTTATGTCCGGGTAATTATTTTGTTCAAATGACAGACGCGCAAGGATGTATCAGAACTGCAAGTACAACAATTAATGCTGCAACTACCCTAACCTTAACACCAAGTGTTGTTAATCCTTCATGTGCGGCAACTAATGGAAGTATTAACGTGAACGTAACTGGTGGTACCGGACCATATACTTATACATGGTTGCCTGGTGGTGCAAGTACAAGTAGTTTAACAAACTTAGGAGTTGGAAGTTACACTTTACTTACTCAAGATAACAATGGCTGTGCTTCGTCGCAACAATTCAATTTAACGAATCCGGCTGGTCCTGCATTAAGTTTTACTCAAACTAATATTAATTGCTTTAATGCCTGCACAGGTTCAATTGTAGTTGTTGGTACAAGCACAAGTTTACCAATAACTTATAATTGGAGTAACGGTTCAACTTCTCAAACTGTTACCGGGCTATGTAATGGTGTAATTACATTGACGGTATCAGCAGGTGGATGTATAACCATCCGTAGTTTTACAATAACACAAAATCCTCAGCTTAACTTAAGTCTCTCTAATATAAATGATCCGCGTTGTAATAATGATTGTAATGGTTCAGTAACACTCATACCTTTTGGAGGAACCTTGCCTTATACTTTCAGTTGGAATACTGTGCCAACAAGTAGTCTTAACCCTCAAACAGCTTTATGCAGCGGAACTTATATTGCAACCGTAACTGATAATAGAGGATGTACCCGAACACAAACGGTTAGCCTGCAGAACCCAACCAGTTTAACTGTTACCAATACATTTAGTAACAGTACTTGTAGTAATAGTAATGATGGAAGTGCAACAGTAACTGTCTCAGGTGGAACACCTACTTATAACATACTTTGGAATGGCCCAAGTACCTTTACTTCAAGCTCTACAACCTTATCAAATATTCCAATTGGTACGTATACCGCTACTGTTGTAGACAGTAGAAGTTGTGCAAGTACAAGTACATTACAAATCATTCCTACTACTACATTGGTAGCGATTACTAACACACCAAGTGCGTGTATTGGCAATTCAGTTGTTTTATCAGGAACTAATTCAATTGGAGCAAACACCTATAACTGGTTCTTATTACCTGATTTAGTAAATCCGGTTTCCACTAATTCAGTTTTTACAATTCCTTTTGTTACAAATACTAGCTCATATGTTTTACAAGTTATTTCGACAGTAACTACCTGTATAGACACCAGAACAGTTGTTGTAACAGCCTTGCCATTTCCTATAGTGAATGCAGGACCATCTTTTACTATTCCTGTATTTTCTTCTGTAACCATTGGTGGTAGCCCAACTTCTCCTACTGCACTAAGTTATACCTGGACACCTCCATTTACACTTGATAACTCAACTATTCCAAATCCAACTGCATCGAATACTGTAAATACCATCTATACTGTAACGGTTCAGGATGCAAATGGATGTATAGCTTCTTCAACTGTTGGTGTAGATATTTACCCTGAAATTGATATTCCAAACGGATTTAGCCCTAATAACGATGGCAAAAATGATCTTTGGATTATTGATAACATTGAGCAGTTTACTGACTGTACAGTTGAAGTGTATAACCGTTGGGGTGAACAATTATTCTTTAACAGAGGTTATACCCGAAAATTTGACGGTAAATACAATGGGAAAGATTTACCAGTTGGAACATACTACTACGTTATTAATTTAAACCATCCTGTGTATCCTAAACCGTATACAGGACCATTAACTATTTTTAGATAAGATGAGAAAAAGTAGTTTTATAATTTGTTTTTTTCTTTTGACAGTTGTACTTAATGCACAACAGTTACCTCAGTATACGCAATACATGTTAAATGAAATGGCAATCAATCCTGCAGTTGCCGGAAAAGATGAGTTTGCTGATGTTAGATCTAATAACCGCTACCAATGGATTGGAATAACGGATGCTCCAAGAACATATATGTTAACATTGCATGGCCCGATTAAGGATAAAAACATGGGGCTTGGAATGCATCTCTATACAGACATCGTTGGACCTACAAGAAGAACCGGACTCAATGCAAGTTATGCTTATCATTTAAAACTTAAAAAGGATTTATTCTTATCTATGGGTTTAACTGCAGGTATTATGCAATGGGGTATTGATGGACATAAACTAAAATTACACGATTCAGGTGATGAAAATCTTTTGGTTTCATACCAAACAACCTATGTGCCTGATTTTGGGACAGGTTTATATTTTCATAAAAAAGACGTGTTTTATTTTGGTTTATCAGTGCCCCAAATTTATCAAGCACCAATTGGTCTTTACCCAAACAGTTCTACTACCAGTAAATTAGTAAGTCACTTTAATTTAAATGGTGCCTATAAATTTGAACTCAATGATGATTTTAAAATTGAGCCGTCGTTTCTTTTGAAATACGCATCGCCTGCTCCTCCAAAAATTGATGGAGGTGTACGTTTAATTTATCAGGAACAAATTTGGTTAGGAGGCGCTTACAGACACAACGATGCATTTACTGCTCTTATTGGATATTTTTATAAAAACTATTTGATGATTGGTTATTCTTATGATTTTACTACAACCAACATTAAGCGTTACACAACCGGCACGCACGAAATTATGCTTGGTTTAAGATTCTCTCGCAAGCAAGCAGCCACTTGGGAACAGCCTAAATAAATATAAGTTATACAAAACTTAGCTTTACAGTTGCATTATTAAACTTATTTCACTTAATTTGAGAGATTAATTAACAGAACTATGTCTATTTGGAGATTAAAACCGGTATCAGCTTTTGAAGCTGATATGAAAAAAAACGATTTAAAACGCGTATTAACCAAATGGGGCCTAACCTCCCTGGGTATTGGTGCAATTATTGGAGGTGGTATATTTACCCTTACCGGTATTGCAGCTCATGATTATGCAGGACCTGCTTTGGCTTTGTCCTTTGTTATTGCGGGTATCGGTTGCTTATTTGCTTCTTTATGTTATGCCGAGTTTGCTTCTGTATTACCTGTTGAAGGTAGTGCCTATGCATACGCATATGGAACAGTTGGTGAATTATTTGCATGGTTTATTGGTTGGAATCTAATTCTAGAGTACATGATGGGTGCCACTACCGTTGCCGTAGCATGGAGCGGATACTTTGTAAAACTTTTACATTTATTTCATATTGACTTTCCTATATGGTTATGCAATGACTTAGCAACTGCGATAGAAAAATCAAAAGAATTGGGATTAACTGCTCCCAGCTTTGCATTCAACCTACCTGCTTTTATTATCACCTGGGTAGTAACTGCTATATTAGTGAAAGGAATTAAAGAAGCAGCTAAAACCAATAACATTATTGTAGTTGTTAAAATTGCAGTTGTACTTTTCGTTATTATAGTTGGTGCCTTTTATATTAACACAGAAAATTGGACACCATTTATTCCTGATGAAGTTCCTGCTCTAGATAAAGAAGGAAATGCAACCGGGAAGATGAACTTTGGTTTTGGAGGAGTTTTAACAGCAGCTACCATTGTTTTCTTTGCATACATCGGATTTGACGCTGTATCAACACAAGCAGGTGAGGCAATTAACCCTAAAAAAGATGTACCCTTTGCAATTGTTGCTTCATTAATAATTTGTACACTTTTATACATCCTTGTGTCGCTCGTATTAACCGGTATGGTTAAATACTCCGAATTAGATAAGGCTGCTCCGGTTGCTTCTGCATTTTCCGGTATTGGAATAAACTGGGCCGTTCTTATTATCACAATTGCTGCTACAGCCGGTTTAACTTCTGTTATGTTAGTAATGATGCTTGGCCAAACACGTATCTTTTTAGGTATGGCTAAGGATGGCTTACTTCCGAAATTTTTTAAAGCACTTCACCCTAATTTTAAAACCCCACATAAGAGTACAATTCTTGTTGGTGGAATTATTTCACTTGTTGCTGCCTTTACACCGATTGATAAAGTAAGTGAAATGTGTAGTATGGGAACCTTGTTAGCTTTTGCTATGGTTTGCGTTGCTGTAATGATTTTAAGATATAAAAAACCTGAATTAGAAAGACCATATAGAACTCCTGCAGTATACGTAATTGGTACTTTAGGAGTAGCCTTTAACTTATTTTTAATGACACAGGTAAGATTAGCAACCTGGAAGTTTTTTATAGTATGGGGTGCTTTAGGTGTGATTGTTTACTTCCTTTATAGCAGAAAAAACAGTAACCTTAATAATAAAGACGTTGAGGAACTTTAAATAAGTTTAAACTGAAACATTATGCTCTCTTAAAGCATCGTTTAAACTTGTTTTTAAATCAGTGCTTGGTTTACGTTTGCCAATTATTAAAGCACAAGGTACTTGGTATTCGCCGGCAGCAAATTTTTTGGTATAACTTCCTGGAATAACTACGCTGCGCTCAGGCACATAGCCTTTTGTTTCAACTGGTTTGTCTCCGGTAACATCAATAATTTTTGTACTTTGTGTTAATACAACATTGGCACCTAACACAGCTTCCTTCCCTACTCTAACACCTTCAACAACAATACAACGACTGCCAATAAACGCATCATCTTCAATTATAACAGGCGCAGCCTGCACTGGTTCCAATACACCACCAATTCCAACTCCGCCACTTAAATGTACATTCTTGCCAATTTGTGCGCAACTGCCAACTGTTGCCCAGGCATCAACCATGCTGCCACTATCAACATAGGCTCCAATATTTATAAAACCCGGCATACAAATTACACCCTTGTTTACAAAACTACCATAACGAATAATAGAACCAGGAACAGTTCTAATTCCAGCTACTTCCATTCCAGTTTTTAAAGGAATTTTATCGTAATACTGTTCAGGTCCTTCTTGCATAATTTTCATTGGCATGGTTGGAAAATAAAGAATTACTGCTTTTTTTACCCAATCATTAACCTGCCAAGTACCATCGGCCTTTGGTTCTGCTACCCTAATTAGTCCCTTATCTAATTTTTCAATTACTTCATGAATAACCTTAACATTCGAATTATCTTTTAATAATTCTCTATTTTCCCAAATTTGTTCTATTAACTGTTGCATATTTGCTTATTACTAGGTGCCAAAAGTAACGAATTTATATAGTAGAGATAATACCTCTTTTTTAATTTTTTTTACTTTTAAAATAAAATTGTATATTTGTAGCCCAAAATTGGTTTCGTAGCTCAACTGAATAGAGCATCTGACTACGGATCAGAAGGTTAGGGGTTTGAATCCCTTCGAGACCACAAAAAAAATCCTGAAACAAGTTTCAGGATTTTTTAGTTTAGTGAATCAACCAATTTAATTTACAATTACCAATCGTTTTATTTCTTTTTTCGAATCAACAATCCCTTCTATTAAGTACACACCCGGAGGCATTCCTTTAAGAGAAATCATCGAAGCATTTGAGTTTAAAGTATGTTCATATACTTTCTTACCTATTGAGTTATAAATTCTTATTTCTATTAAAGAAGTAGATGTGCTGATGCTGAATTCTCCATTAGATGGATTAGGGTAAATATTAAAGTGCGATGCTTGATTGAAAGGATTAGAATGAATATTTGTACATGCAGATACTGATTGTGAAATAACGGCACTTGCTGAACAATTTAAAGCATTGGTTCCTGTAACAGTGTAGCTTGTACTCGTAGTTGGACTAACTACAATAACCGCTGTATTGCCCGCACCTGCATTCCATGTGTAATTTGATGCACCGCCTGCAGTTAAAGTTGCACTACTTCCCACACAAATGAAACTTGGGTTACTGCTTACAATATTTACCGTTGGGTTAGCATTAACTGTTAAGTTACTAACTGCTGAAGCACTGCAACCTAAGGTATTGGTACCTGTAACAGTATAAGAAGTATTTACTGTTGGTGAAACGGTAATTAAGGTACTGGTAGCACTGGTATTCCAAGTATAACTAGAAGCTCCTGACGCAGTAAGTGTTGTGCTACCTCCTGTACAAATTGATAAAGCTCCGGATGTTAAACTTACTGTTGGGCTTGGCAACACGTTAATAGTTTGAGATAAAGAAGACGTTACGCAATTGGTACCATTTGAAATACTTACATTATAATTACCATTCGTTGATGGCGCAAAGGTATTTGAAGTAGCACTTGGAATTAATGTTGATCCATTGTACCATTGATATACAGCCCCTGAAACCTGATTAACTGAAATTGTAGATGAATTTGGGCAATTAATGGTACCTCCACTTACACTTAATGAACTTGATAACGGAACGGTGCAACCCGGAATACCCCAAATACTTAGCGTGCTGCTCACTTCATTGGCAGCAATGACTATATGCATTCCATTTGGGCTTTGTGATTGAGGTATAAAAATGATTCCCTCTGCACCTCTATCAGGTCCATTAGAAAGTATATTTCTATTATTAACATACGTTACAAATACAGGTGCTAAAGGATTGGATACATCGTATACCATAACGCCGCCAATCCTTTCAAGAGCTATGAATGCGTATGTATTTCCATTAATGGTACCAATAGCTACTCCCTCCGGTTCCGGCCCTTTGTCATCACTTCTGTCTTTAGCTGTTGCACCTGTATTACTGGCATTAAACATTACAGAAAAACTTGTATTAGCAGTGATACGCTCAAAATCATCTTTACTATCGTAAACCATTACACCCGTATTGGCATTCCATATTGAAAAAGAACGTGAACCAAAACAAAAAACAGAATCAATATCACCATCATTATCGGTATCTCCATTTTTATTTGTACAAACTAATCTACCTAATACATTATTATTCTTCAAATCAGCTTGATTTGGAAATTTTACTGGATCTAAACTCAAAGTTGCGAACCTCCCCTCCTCATTCATACCGGTATAAGCACGCGCATCGCCTTCATTGGCAATAATATAATAGTTAACTCCGCCAACAGTATAACTTGCGATAGCATCAGGCAAGAAGAAACCTTTAACAGGGAAATTACTCAAATTAACACCTTTAGTTAAGTTTGAGACATCCATGCAATTATTAAGCGTGGTGGCATCTTTTGTTCCAAGCGATTTAATTGATGTTATGGTGTTAGTCAATAAATTAATTTCAACAATAGCATTATTTTCTTGCAATGTTACCCAGGCTTTTGAGTCATCTTTAGAAACAGCTACATATTCAGGCTCAAAATCTTTAGAGGCAATACCGCTTACACCAAAAATTCTTATTCCTTGTGCCTTAAGTGCAGCTTCAGAACCATTATATGAAGTGAAGGTTATAGCAGTTACATTAGATTGGTTTAATGAAGTAATACCTCCGGAAATATTAATAATACTAACTGAACCGTCGGGATCATTCGTATATGTATTATTTGGCTCACCCTCATTAGCAGTAATCACGCGCGTACCTGCATTATTAAACGTAATCATATCAGGCATAGGGCCAACCTTAACAGAATTTAAAAACGCACCATTCATATCTAAAAACACAACTCTACCACTATCCTGTGGATTAATACTATTTTCAATTGCACAAGCAACGGTTCCGTTACGCACAGCAATTGAATTAATTGCACCATATGTTGTGGTAGAAATAGATGAAATTAATGTTGGAGCAGACGGATTGATGAAGTTAATAATATCAACTTTATTACCAATTGAATTAGCAATATACAACCTTTGGGTAGTTGGATCATGTGCAACAATTTCTGCTGAATTAGAACCTGTCAAAGAATTTGAGAAACTAGCTAATAGGCTTAATGTTAAGGCGCTACTCGGAGCCGGTGTTGGTTTATCATTGTCTCTGATGTAAACAGAACAAAGAGTAGTAGTACCTATTGTAGCATTCACAGGGTTAGTAAATTTCAATAAAAAATATTCATCACTTTCGATTAAAGCATCGTTATTAATTGTAATAACTATTGGAAAAGTAGAGTTTACCGGAGCACCTGCCGCAAAAGAAACAGTTGTGGCACTTAATGAATAATCTGCTGCAGTGGCATTGCTCCAACTTGAAAGAGTTAAGCTTAACGAACTAGCCGCGCTGCTTGTAGCAGTTAATTTGGCGTAAATGGTTGCTGTAGGAGAAGCTTCAAAAATAGTTGTATCATTACTAAAAAAAGAAATTGTTGCCGGGCTTGACATTACTGAGAATGTAATTCCGGATGTTGATGTAATACTCGATATGGTTGTTGTTGTAAAAGCCCTTGGCGTAATCCACGTGTTGGTTACTAAATTAAAAACGCCTGTTGCAGTAATGATATCGCCACTAGGATCTGCAGCAAAGTAACTTGATCCGGTTAATTTACCACCGGTGTATGTATCACTAATTGGCAATTGATAACCATCCGTTAAATTCAAAGAGGCTGTTCCTATAGCCGTACCCCAAAATAAAGCGTCTGTAGGCACTGATGATGATGTGATTGAAGCAACAGGTAAATTAAAAACAGCCACTCCATCGGCATTACCACCACCGTTTCCAAATACACCTGCGCTGTTAGCAGTGCCAATACCGCCATCTCCGCCAACATTCTTAACATTAAGTACTTTTATTTGGTTGAGTGTTGGCGTCATACAACTACCACCAACGTATACTACCTGCCCTGTTGCAACTGAACCTGAAGTTATTGCAAATGCATAACTTAAACTACCTCCTGCAATCCAACCTGCTGCTGTAGCAACACCATTATTATTAACTATAATTGTATATGGTGTTGTACCAAAGTTAATGTTTTGCGTTGCAATCAACTCCACAAATTCTCTACAACTATCCGTTCCTGTAGGATTCGGATGAATTTCACTAATTAATAATCCGGGATTTTGCGCTATGCTAATTTTTGCTAAACCCAATAAAAAATAAACGATAAGTTTTTTCATGCTTTAAAATTTTGTCAAATTTCTGCATGAAAAGATGGGTTGTTGTTATGTGAAAGAATTATTTATGTTCAGCAAACATTAATTAATTTCAGTCAAAATTAATTCAATGTTAAAAAGTTCACGAATAACAATCGATTTTAATTTACATTACTCTTTATAAAATAGTTCTGAATAATAAGAACAAAGATCCGGAGATTAAGATCGTGACCGGTAAAGTTAAAACCCAAGCTAATAAAATATTTACAATTGTTTTTCGTTGTAAATTCTTTAATCCTTTTTTAGCCACCATACTACCCATAATACCGGAACTTAACATATGAGTGGTACTAACAGGTACCTTATATCCAGTTGCCACAGCAATGCCAACACTTGCAACTAACTCTGCGCTTGCGCCCTGAGCATAGCTCATATGCTGCTTTCCAATTTTCTCACCTATCGTTTTTACAATTCGTTTCCAACCAATCATGGTACCTAATCCTAAACAAATCGAAATCATAATGATTACCCAATTAGGTGCAAATTCAACTAATTTTTTTACACCTTTTAATTCATGTGTTAGCTTCTCAAATTCTGATTTTGAAATGGCAAAATTTTCGCTTTTCATTAACTTCTCTGCACTTTTTGTGATTTTGACCACATCAGTTCTAACATCAAATCTATTTGCTTCTTTAATTTCATTTGAAAAATTGAAGTTTGCAATTGTATTTGTAAAGTGATCGGCGTGTTTCCTTATTTTATCCAAATTACTGAACTCCTCTTTTCCGAAATGAGTTGTATCTGTGCTTATTACGATTTCTTTAATTGCCATAACTTGTGAGTTCACCTTTTGTAAATTAACTGAATCATCCAATGCGTATGTTGCAGGTAAAATTGCAATCAATATCATTAAAACTATACCAACTCCCTTCTGGCCATCATTTTGTCCGTGAAAAAAACTAACCATCCCACAAGTTAGCATCAATAATATTCTGATTGGCCAAGGAGGCGTTTTACCGGGAATGGGTTCCTTATAAAACAAATCATTTTTTACGAAGCGTTTAAAAATAAACATGATCACAACCGCCAATGCAAACCCTGCAAATGGCGAAATTAAAAGGGCCCAACCTGTTTCTTTGGCTTTATCCCAGTTAACTACTTTATCCCAACTTAATTTAGCATCCGGTAAAAAATAAAAAGCCAAACCTATTCCCAAAATGGAACCTATAATTGCGTGTGAACTTGAGGCTGGTATTCCGAAGTACCAAGTACCAAAATTCCAGATAATAGCACTTAACAGCAAGGCTAATATCATTGCTATGCCATGGTAGACATTTGAATCAACCAAAACCTCCATTGGTAAAAGGTTAACAATTCCAATTGCGACACCGATACCACCGGTTACAACACCTGTAAAATTAAGTAAACCGCTATATACAACAGCTGTTGTAGGTTTTAAACTATTAGTGTAAATAACTGTAGCAACTGCATTAGCCGTATCGTGGAATCCGTTTATGAATTCAAAAATACATGCAAGTAAAATACAAACCAATAATAATACTGCTAAAGTGGTAGTTAAGCCAAACATAAATTGTGAAGAAATAAAGCGTAATGATACAATAAATAATTACTTTACACTTTAACTCTAAACAGCCATAACATTAAGGAATTGTTAAGGATTTGACGTACACAAAAGCACGATAATTTATCAAGAAATTATTGCAAATTCTTTAAAACTCACAATTTTTTGGTGTTCTTGGAAACGGGATCACATCACGAATGTTAGTCATACCGGTAACAAAAAGTACAAGACGTTCAAATCCTAAACCAAAGCCTGCATGCTCGCAAGCTCCAAATCTTCTGGTATCCAAATACCATTCCAATTCATGTGTTGGTATTTTCATTTCATTCATTCGCGTTACCAATTTTTCCAAACGCTCCTCACGCTGACTGCCTCCAACGATTTCACCGATACCGGGAAACAAAATATCCATGGCACGTACTGTTTTGCCATCATCATTCTGGCGCATGTAAAATGCTTTAATATTTTTAGGATAATCTGTTAAAATAACAGGCTTCTTAAAATGCTTTTCAACTAAATATCTTTCGTGTTCACTTTGCAAATCTACACCCCATTCGTTAACCAAATATTGAAACTTTTTCTTTTTATTATGATTGCTTTCTCTTAATATTTCGATGGCCTGTGTGTAAGTCACTCTCTCAAAACTATTCTCCAAACAAAATTTTAATTTATCCAACAGATTTAGCTCACTTCTGTCTTGTTGCGGTTTTAACTTCTCTTCTTCGAGTAATCTTGCATTGAGGAATTCTAAATCATCATAATTTTTATCCCATGCATACTTGATAACATATTTAAGTAACTCTTCAGCTAAATCCATGTTATCATTTAAATCATAAAAGGCCATCTCCGGCTCTATCATCCAAAATTCAGCTAAGTGACGCGCTGTATTACTGTTTTCAGCTCTAAATGTGGGGCCAAAGGTATAAATGTCGCTGAATGCCATAGCTGCCAACTCACCCTCTAATTGCCCACTAACTGTTAGGTTAGTACTTTTTCCGAAAAAATCTTGCTGAAAATCAATCTGACCTTCTTCGTTTTTAGGCAATTGATTTAAGTTCAATGTGGTTACTCTGAACATTTCTCCTGCACCTTCTGCATCACTGCTGGTAATGATAGGCGTGTGCACATACACAAAACCTTTTTCTTGAAAAAACTGATGAACAGCAAATGCCAAACTATTTCTTACTCTGAAAATTGCACCAAACGTATTTGTTCTGAAACGCAAATGCGCAATTTCTCTCAAAAATTCCAAACTATGTTTCTTAGGCTGTAATGGAAATTTTTCAGCATCACTATCTCCTAATACCTCAACTTTATCAGCCTTCACTTCAACAGACTGCCCCTTACCCAAGGATTTAATTAATTGCCCTTGAATGCTTACAGAAGCACCAGTAGTTATGCGTTTTAAGATTTCTTCAGGTGTATTATTAAAATCAACTACAACTTGTAAATTAGCATTACAGCTTCCATCGTTTAAGGCAATGAACTGATTACTTCTGAATGTTTTAACCCAACCTTTTACCAAAACCGGAATATCCGTTTCAGTAGACCTTAGTACATCTTTAATTTTTGTACGCTTCATTTTTCTTTTACTACTAATTTAACTTAAATTATTGCAATGTATTACCGCAATTTATTATTGAAAGCAAAGTTAAAAAACATTCAGCATTTTCAAACTTAAATTGATGATTCTTTGAATTTTAAACCCTTAAAATCAGGCTTTGTAGAAGTAATTAGTGGTTTCCGTGCTCACTGTATTGCCTGTTTTGATTAATGCTCCCTTCTTATCTAACCTATATTTTTGATAACCAATCGCCTCTAAAAAATCATCCATCTTCTGAACAGTTTCAGTTGTTTTGCTCTGTAGAACATTTTCGTCCTGCTCAATCAATAAATAGGGCTTATACGTTTTAAGTGTTTCCTCCATGCCTTGCAGAGCTTCATATTCAAACCCTTCAATATCCAGTTTAATAAACTTTAGTTTTTTAAGATCCAGTTGAGCAACAAAATCGTCCAATCGCTTAACTTCAATTTCTTCACTGTAATCATAGGTTTCTAATTTGATGGAAGCCATGCCTAAATTATCGTCGCTGGAATTATATCTAATTTGCTGTTTTTCATTTTTGCTACCCAAACCTACTTGAAATACTTTAATATTTTTAAGTTGATTTGCTTCAATGTTGGACTTTAATTCAAGATGATTCTTTGAAAAAGGCTCAAACGCCATTACTTGTCCATTAGTAAGAAACTTCGACAAATTTAAAGCATACCAGCCAATATTAGCCCCAACATCAATTACCAATGCGTCAGGCGGTATGTTTTTCATAATAAAATCCAACTCCGTTTTTTCATATTCGCCGAGAAAAAACAAATTAGTTTGAACCCAATCACTTAAGTTCAATTTTATCCGAATGCCATTAACATGTCGCCAGACAACTGCATTATTTGTGAGTTTAAGAGGAAGTATTATTCTTTTGTAAACACCAAAGAAATGAGGTTTCATAAAATTAAACCTGAAAAAAAACCTCAAACACTCGCAGAAAAAAAGCTTCATGATTAAAGCAATTCGTAGTTTAAACTTGGAATTTTAGTGAGTTCAATAATTAACTCGTCGGCAATATCAACCTTGTATTTTTTTGAAAATAATCTAACGGTTTGATTATTCTTAACATCTTCAATAAAAAATTCCACATTGCTTTTTCCTTCATGCGAAGCCATAAGAGTTGAAAGTGTATTAATTAAATTTGTATTCACTTCTTCTGACTTTATCTTTAATTTCAAACTTGTAAAGGCAGATTTTTTAACTTCATCCAGTAATTCAATTTTATTGAGTTTAATTTCAAGGCTACCGGGTTGATTATATCTGTCTTGAATTTTCGCTTTTACAAACACAAACAAGCCTGCGCTCATAAATTTATTATAATCCAGAAAATCTTTACCAAACAGCATTAAATCAATACTGCCATGATAATCTTCAATTATTAATTTACCAAATGCTTTTCCTGTTTTACTTGTTCTATTTTCAAAACCGGTAATAATTCCACCAAAAGAAACTTCTTTATTTTTAAATGGTTCTAAACCTGCTTTGAGTTGCGCACAATTGGCATTACTCCTATGCTCAATTACTAATTTATAAGGATCTAAAGGATGTCCGCTAATAAAGAAACCTACCACCTCCTTCTCTTTGCTCAATTGTTCCAAAGCTGACCATGGTTCAATTTTAGCAGGAAGTTGCGGTTCACTTATTTCCACTTCATCTTCTCCGCCAAATAAACTTGCCTGACTAGTATCATTACCTAAACTCGTTTGATTACTGTATTTAATCATACGGTCAATTAATGTATTACCATCTTGATCAGGAACAAAAAACATAGCTCTATGAACACCATCAAAACTGTCGAAACCACCGGCTAGTGCCAAGCCTTCCAACGATTTTTTGTTTACACTTTTATTATCCAATCGTTTTGCAAGGTCAAACAAAGATAGGTATCTACCATTCTTCTTTCTCTCCTCTATAATATTCTGAACTGTATTTTCTCCAACACCTTTAATACTCGCCATTCCAAAACGGATGTTTCCGTCTTCGCTTACACTAAACTTTCCTTGGCCTTCATTCACATCCGGACCAAGAACTTTAATTCCCATTCGTTTACACTCCTCCATAAAGAAGGTAATTTTTTCGATGTTACCACTGTGGTTTAAAACACTTGCCATAAACTCACTCGGGTAATGCGCTTTTAAGTAGGCCGTTTGTTGCGCCAAATATGCGTAACAGGTACTGTGCGATTTATTGAATGCGTAACTTGCAAATGCTTCCCAATCCTTCCAAACTTTTTCGGCAACAGTAGTATCATGACCGTTAGATGCACAACCCTCCAAGTACTTACCCTTCATTTTATCCAACACATCTTTTTGCTTTTTACCCATGGCTTTACGCAGGGTATCAGCATCACCTTTGGTAAAGTTGGCTAACTTTTGAGATAAACGCATAACCTGCTCCTGATACACAGTAATCCCATACGTCTCTTTCAAAAACTCATCCATTCCTTCCAAATCATACACGATTGGTTCTCTTCCGTGTTTACGATTAATGTAATTTGGGATATAAGCCAAAGGACCCGGACGATACAAGGCGTTCATAGCAATTAAATCCGTAAAATTATCGGGCTTCAAATCCTTTAAATGCTTTTGCATTCCTGGACTTTCAAACTGAAAAATACCATTGGTTTCACCGCGTTGAAAAAGTTCAAGAGCTTTTTGATCATTTAAATCAATCGCGTCAATATCAATTTCAATACCATGATTTTCTTTAATCATAGCCAAAGCATCCTTAATAATGGTCAATGTTCTTAAGCCAAGGAAGTCCATTTTTAAAAGGCCTGCACTTTCTGCTACTGAGTTATCAAACTGAGTAAGCAACATGTTACCCTCCTTTGGTTTGGTTACCGGTACAAACTTGGTTAACTCATCCGGTGTAATAATAACACCACAGGCGTGAACACCGGTATTTCTAACACAACCCTCCAACTCATAAGCCTGCTTTAAAACATCCGCTTCGGGAGTTTTTTCTTCTGCAAGTTTTCGGAAGTTATAGGATTGTTCAACAATTTCTCTTCTATCCTTAATTTTCTCTAAATATTTCTCGCTAATTCCTTTTGGATTTAACAATGACTTTAAATCTGCTTCTAAACTATCCGGAAATGATTTTGCAAGTTTATCAGCATCTGGCAACGGTAGGTTTAAAACCCTTGCACTATCGCGGATAGCAGATTTACCACCCATGGTGCCATAAGTAATAATTTGTGCAACCTGTTTTTCACCGTATTTTTTAATTACGTAATCAATAACTTTATCTCGCCCTTCATCATCAAAATCAATATCTATATCGGGCATGCTAATACGATCAGGATTTAAGAAACGCTCAAAGAGTAAATCGTACTTGATAGGATCCACATTTGTAATTCCCAAGCAATAAGCAACAGCGCTTCCCGCAGCTGAACCACGTCCGGGACCAACACTTACTTTTAGTTCACGTGCTTTAGTTGTAAAATCACTTACAATTAAAAAATAACCAGGAAAACCCATACGCTCCATGGTGGCCAACTCAAAATCCAATCGCTCTTTTATTTCAGGCGTCATATTTGGATATCTTTTTTTAGCGCCTTCAAACGTGAGGTATTTTAAGTAAGCATTTTCACCACGATTTCCTTTTCCCTCGTCATTAGGATCTTTATCTCGCTCGTCTTCAAATTCAATCGGAATCTTAAATTTCGGCAACAACACATCTCGCCCTAATTTGTAATTTTCTATTTTATCAACGATCTCTTGCGTGCAATTAAGCGCTTCCGGCATGTCTTTAAATAACTCACCCATTTCATCGGGGGATTTAAAATAAAACTCATTATTCGGCATTCCAAATCTAAAGCCTCTTCCCCGCCCTATTGGCACTTCCTTTTGAACGCCGTCCTTAACACATAAAAGAACATCATGTGCCTCGCTGCTTTTTTTATCAATGTAATAATTATTGTTTGCAGCAAAATATTTTACGTTATGCTTTCTTGCAAAACTAAGTAACACAGTGTTTACATGTTCTTCTTCCGGCAAAGCATGTCTATTTAATTCAACATAAAAATCTTCTCCGAATTTTTCTTTATACCACAAAAAAGCTTCTTCGGCCTGTGCATCGCCAACATTTAAAATAAGCGAAGGTATTTCGCCTTGTAAACCACCGGTAGTTACAATTAAATCATTCTTTAATTCCAACAATATATTTTTATCAATCCTTGGTACATAATAAAAACCATCTGTAAATCCTTTTGAACTTAGCTTGCACAAATTCTCGTACCCGTTTTTATTTTTGGCCAAAAACGGAATGCTATAACCATTGTTTTGTTTACCACGCTCTTTATGGTCTTCAGTTACATACAACTCGCAACCTATAATGCATTTAAGTTCTTTCTTTTTTGATTCTGCTTTCTCTCCCTTGTCTACAGCTTCATTATGTTTTTTAATGTCTTTGTTTTGCTTATCAATACTTTGCCAAAAGAGAAAAGCGCCATACATGTTTCCGTGATCTGTAATTGCCAGAGCCGGCATGTTATAGCTAATTGCTTTTTTAACCAAATCATCCACATCGCTAACTGACTGCAAAACCGAAAACTGCGTGTGATTATGCAAATGGGAAAACTTAGTAGCCAATTCATTTGAAACTACCTTCTTAGTCTCTTCCGGTCCTGCTTCTTTTTCCTTAACTTCTCCCTTTTTTAAACTCAATTCATGAGCCAACAATTCAGTTAAGTCAACATCCTGATAATTGATTTGGGTTAGATCGCTAACAGTTAACTCCTTTACTTTGGTGATACCACGTTTTACGATTTCAAAAAAGGCTCTTGAAGTAGCCTGCACGTCAAACGCCGCATTGTGAGCCTCTGAAAACCCTTCATTAAATAACTTTGAATAAAGTTCCGTTAAGGTTGGCCATTTGAATTTACCGCCTCTTCCGCCTGGTATTGCGCAATACTCTGTCGTTTCATCATTTTTAGTGTCAATTATTCCTTTTCCCTGGAAATAATTTGGTAAACCGCATCGTAAAAATTCAGCACCAATAATATTTATATCAAACTCAATGTTGTGACCACATAAATAAGTTGTTTGATTAATAATCTCTCCGAATTGTTTTAAAGTGTCCGTTAAATCCTGCCCTTCCTTTAAAGCGCGCTCTGTGGAAATACCATGTATTTGAACCGCATTAAAAGGAATAGTGTAACCAACAGGTTTGATGATGATGGCTCCATTATTAATCAGTGCACCGGTTTTATCATGCAGCTGCCAGGCAATTTGCACCATGCGTGGCCAGTTATCAAAATCACTTAAGGGTGCATTGTAATTCCGTGGTAAGCCGGTGGTTTCGGTATCAAATATTAAAAACATTTTGTTAAGTAAGAATTAAGAAGTTAGATTTTAGAAGTTATTACCCTGTTGCGAATTATAACTACTAAAATGTAGCTTAAAGTTAAGGAAAAAAGAGGGGAGATTTTAATGTTGTTGAAAAGTTTAAAAATTAAGAATTTGTATGCTTTATCTAAGGTAAAAATCCAATTACAACCTTGATGTTAAATTAAACGTTAATCATATTTTTTAATAAATAACCATAATTACCTGATAAAATAAATTTATTGTGTATTTTAGAGTTGGATGTATTACAGACGCTACTTATTGCTATACTTGTATTTGAGTTGTCAATTATTTGCTCATTCGCAAATAAAAAGTTACATCTCACCCGAAGACAGCCTTTTTAATGAGGGAATGTATGCAGAGTCTTTAAATGAGCACTTAAAACATTTAACAACGCTGCAATCCAAAAATGACTATTTGGCTATCTCCTATTCGCATTATAAAATTGGACGTTCCTATTATTACTTAAACAATAGAAAAACTGCAATTGATTGGTTTAGAACATCAATCGACTATGCACGTAAGGTTAATGCTGATTCTATTATTGCTAAAAATCTCAGAAATATTGGATCTGTTTACATTGAGATGGCACTCAAAGATTCCGCTCTCATTTACCTGAGTAAAGCACGACCAATGATTCTTAAATTAAAAAATGACAAAGAGTCTTCTTTGTTATATGCACTATATTTTGAACTAAAATTGAGACTGTTTAATGATACCCTTGGTTCGGAGCCCTACCTCGATACCTGCGCTCTGTATTCGAAAAAAGAAGGAGATGCGAATACCTACGGTTTCTATCTAATAAAAAGAGGGATTTTTTATAGAAATACGCGAAGACCTCGACTTGCGATTCAATTCTTAAATGAAGCTAAGAAGACTTATGAGAGCATTAATCAACTTGAAGGACAGATGTATGCCTTGATTTGCTTGTCATCAACTTACAGAGATTTTAAGGATGCGGATTCTTGTTACTTAAATTATATGTATTATACAGATTTAAGAGACAAAGTATATAAGGATAAAACTGCCGAAAATGCTGCGAAATATGAAACGTTATTTAACACAAAAACTAAAGAGATTGAAAACCTAGATTTAAAACGAAAAAACCAATTGTTATTTTGGTTTATAGTATTGGGTATTATTTTGGCAGGTGTTATTTCCTTTACAATTTATAAAATCAAAGCAAATAACAAACAACGCAAATTTAATGAGCAATTAAAAGAAGAACAACGCAAACGTTTTTTAGAGGTATTGCAAACGCAAGAAAATGAGCGAAGTCGCATAGCTTCCGATTTGCACGATGGCGTGGGTCATTTACTTTCTGCAATAAAACTAAATTTATCAGCCCTTTCGGCCGAAAACAATAACGACAAAAGTATTACTGATAACCTAGGTAAAATGGTTGACTCCGCAAGTCTCGAAGTAAGACAAATCTCTCATGAATTAATGCCTCAATCGTTAACAGAGCTAAATATTATTTCCGCCCTTAACGAGCTGGCAAATAGAATAAATAAAAGTAATTCCATCACCGTTATTGTTTCTTCACAAAACGAAATAACTGATATCAGTAAAAAAACACAAATAGTAGTTTATAGAATTATCCAGGAAATATTAAATAATATTTTAAAGCATGCTAAGGCGAGTGCCGTTGATATAAATTTAACGCATTCTGAATCAAAACTGTTTTTAGTTATTCAAGATAACGGAATTTATTTTGATGAGAATGCGATTAAAAACTCAGACGGGATTGGCTGGAAAAACATTAGAGCGAGAATAGAAATGTTTAACGGCGAATACTCGATCTCTTCAAATACCAGTGGAGGAACTAAAATATCAGTTTCACTTAATCCTGAAGTGTAATTAGTTAAAGAGTCATGCAAAATGAAATTATAAAAATATGGATTGCAGATGACCATCAATTGGTAATTGACGGTTTAAAGCTATTGCTTTCCCAAAAAAATAATGTAAGTATTGTCGGTGAATCAAATAATGGTACCGAACTATTGGAATCGTTAAAAACAAATTCTGTTGATTTGATCATCTCTGATTTAAAAATGCCGGGTGTGAACGGTTTTGCGCTCATGGCAATTATAAAAGAAAACTATCCGGAAATACCATTACTCGTTATAAGCATGAGCGATGAATTTGAAATTGTCTATAAATTGTTTCAAACCGAAGTTGAAGGTTACATTCTAAAAAATTCAGGCAAAGAAGAATTATTTAATGCAATAGATGATGTGCTGAATGGAAAAATACACTACGAAAAAAATCTCCTAAAACAGATTAAAGAAAAGCAAAAATCAAAATTCACTAAGCCTGAACAAACCAATTCTACTCTCAGCGCAAGAGAAATGGAAGTTTTAAAGTTAATCATCGAAGAAAAAACCAGTAAAGAGATTGCTGATATTTTGTGCATTGGCAAACAAACAGTTGATTTCCATCGAACAAATATTTACAAAAAAACTGATACCAAAACCTTGGCGGGGCTTATTAAGTATACAGTCAGCAATCAGCTTTTCTAAAAAACTCATATTTGTATGAGTTGATTTTTGTCGTAAAGTGCTATTACTTTACACAAAAATTTAAACTATGAAAACAAAATTACTTTTCCTGAATTTAATTCTTTTATGTATCATTAGCAATGCCCAAAATTGGACTTACGTTGGTAGTCCATCCGTTTCCGGCAATAGTGTTAGCATTTTAAATTATGGTTCGGCAAAAACTGTATTTAAGTCCGACGGAACACCTATCAGCGTGAGTTTTTCAAGTGGTTCAGGAAGCGGCTTAATCAAAGCACGTGCTTTCAATGGCACAGCATGGGTAGATTTAGGATTAATTACGACAACTACAACAATTGGAGCAATTGATTTGGAAATTTACAATAACGAACCTTATCTGGCATTTTTAGAATCCGGAGCACTTAAGGTAAGAAAATTTGATGGCACGAATTGGGTAAATGTTGGCGCTAATCTTCCGGGGTATTCCTCTAGCCAAAACTTTGATTTTGCTATTGACAATACCGGTACGCCATACGTGGCATGCAATGATCGAAAAATATTTAAATTTAACGGTACATCTTGGAGCCTTTTATATACACTTCCACAAACAGCGGGCAGTCTTACTTTTAGTTACTATTTTTTTGGTGATAACACCGTAACATTTAACTCAGCAAACGACCTTGTTTACAATGTAACCTCAAATGCATTTTTGTCCCCAATTTACAAACAATTTGTAAGGAAATTTAATGGAACCTCCGAATCTATAGTCGGTGATACGATATTGTTTAATAGCGGATTTACCTCATACTCTAACACAAAAATCTACACCAACTCATCTAACGAACTGTTTAGTTTCTTTCATAAACCTATTAGCAACAACCTAGTATTAAAAAAATTTAATGGCACAAACTGGATAAATTATGGCGATACCTCCAATTTCAGAAAAGATTTTGGTTTAAGCACTTTAACCTTCTCTAGTCCTAATTCATTTTTTATTGCGAGTCAGGGCAATCAACGAAAAGTCTTTTATTGCAGCGGACCAACCTCTAATTTCCAATTAATGGACACCTTAAACATAACAGGTACTTCAAATCTGGCTCAAATTACCGACCTCAGTATTCATCCAACTACCAGCGAAATTTATGCAACCTTTAATAGTTTAAATGCATTACCTGGAGATTATTCTGTTATGAAACATTCACCTTTGATTACTGGCCTTAATAATGCGCTAATACAAAGTAACCAATTGTATTTTTATCCAAATCCTTGCAAGAGTATTTTAACTATTAGTGGCGATAACTTGAAGTATATTAAAATATTTTCAAACGATGGCAAACTTGTTTACAATGATATAATTACCTCGAACGTTATTGATGTGAGCTTTTTAAACGCCGGATTATATTTAGTTGAAATAGCTAACGAAAAGAAAGAACAAAATAGGCTAAGGTTAATAAAAGAATAAATTCTTTACATGTATTTAGTTGTCAACTACTCAAGGTATTTAATTGCAGTTACTATTTAAACTACTTGATTATTCAATATAAATTTAGCCAATTCAAAAGCCTTCAAGTTTATGAAGGCTTTTACTTTATAGTTATCTCATTTGTTCTATTTATCCCGTAAAATCTCTTTAATTTCCTTTAATTCTCTATGAATAGAAATTAATAAATCGGTAGAAGATGTAACGTTAACGTTTTGCGAATGCTCTGAACCTCGCATTGAACGAATAACTTGCTCTCGTTGATCCAAAATCATTACTTTTAATTTTTCAGCATCATTTACACCAATAATACTCATGATGTTTTGTCTATGGTGGCTTCCACCGCCACCGGCTGTTTCAATTTTTAAATGTGTTAAACCAAAATATCTCAGCACAGGCCCCCCAATAAATGCCAAATCCTGTATATTTTCCAATGGAATTGTTTTTTCGATGTGCAAAATAATTCCCTTACTGAATTTTAAATTTTTATTAGTTAACTCACAGGAAAGTGTATGAAAAAACTTATTACTCAACCATTGCCCCAAGCCAAACAACCAAAAAGGCAACAATGCAATACCAAAAAAAGTCATAATCAAATAAAATGTCACAACTAAAAAAATATAAACCTTAACTTTTTCATTAAAAGTTGCCTTTGCTATCACTTGCTCTTCCATAAAGTATAGTATTTGTTAAAAAAATCAAATCTCTGGTACCACAATATTACAACTTACTTTCCGTTTAACAATCAGAGCCCCTAACATTTTGTGCATTCAACTTTTTTTTGTAATTTTATTTAAAATCGTGCCATGAAAAAACCAAAAGTAGTTCTATCCTTATTACTCTTAAGTACTTTTTCTATGCTTTTAATTAACGGCTGTAGAAAAATGGATGTAAACCTGCAACCTATAGTTGAGGAAGAGCTTACCGAGCCTGCTTTACCGGAAACACCATATAACTATGCTAAAAAGCATGGCGTTAACAGTCAATTAGCAACGCTTGGACGTGTTTTGTTTTTTGATAAAAAGCTATCCCAAAATAACACTACATCTTGTGGTAGCTGCCATAAACAAGAATTTGCATTTGCCGATAACGTACAATTTAACAGAGGTTTTGACGGTCAATTTTTAAACCGCAATTCTACTTCTATTCAAGGTTTATTCGGTTTTAAAACGCCAATTGTAGATACCATCGATGGTTTATTTCCAACAGCTAACAACCAAGAGGAATTGTTATTGTTTTGGGACGGAAGACAACGCAACATGGCCGACATGGTTTTAAACCCTGTTTTAAACCACAAGGAAATGAACATTCCGAGTTTTGATGTTCTAATTGCAAAATTAAATGAAATCAATTACTACCCTCAGTTATTTAAAAATGCGTTTGGTACTGAAGAGATAACAAAAGAAAAAATTGCGTTTGCAATGGAAGGCTTTTTAGCTTGTTTGAATACAAAACCAAAATCAGAGAAAAAAATTGATACTACCACTCAAACACCTCCTGCAAATTTGGATAAACATTTAACTGAATTTGAAAAAACAGGAAAAAGATTATTTCACGAAAAATATAACTGCGGTAAGTGTCATGATCCACTTTCGCAACCTAATTTAACCATAAACGTTCCAAGCGGAAGTTATGGTGGCGGCAATACACCGGTTATTATTAACCCAAATGGTGAAAAAGTAACTTTAATGTTTAACATTGGTTTGGAATTAATTCCTAAAGACCTTGGCTTAGGTGGTTTTACAGGGGTTGCAGGAGACAAAGGCGTGTTCAAAGTGCCGACACTTCAAAATATTTCTGTTACTGCACCTTATATGCATGATGGCAGATTTAAAACATTAGAAGAGGTTGTTGATCATTATGGACATGGCATTAAGGATGCGCGCACCTTAGCTCCTAACTTCAGAAATTTAGACGGCTCTGTAAAAAAATTAAACATTAGCAGAATAGAAAGAGATGCAATTGTAGCCTTCTTAAAAACATTGAAGAATACAGACTTTCTAACTAATCCGATGTACTCTAATCCGTTTAAAAAATAAACTATGCGACATTTTTTTGTTGCGGTGCTTTTAGCAACATCATCTTTTTGTTCTTCACAGGATAGTATTGATTCAATCATTCGTGTAAATAGAAGAATTAATTACTATGTAAATGTGCAAACCAATTTATTGTTGCAGCAATTTTTAAATTTCAATAGCAACATTGGAAATCCAAACCCATACATGTTTAATGTTACCTTAACTGACAAGTATACCGGTAATGGTTTGTTATTAGGAACAGGGCTAACGGCTTCCAATAATTTTAGTAACGATGGAATAGTTGAAATAACCGATGACAGAATTAATCTGGCAACCCGATTTGGTTATGAAAAGAAAATGTTTCAATGGCGAAAAATTGTTCCATTGTTTGGTGCTGAACTTGGTTTTGGGTACACCGAGCAACGCTTAAAAACCAAGCTAATACAAACGATTACCAATAGCGAAACCAGTTCTAAAACAACTAAATTGTTTTTTGGCCCGGCTTTGCGCGGCGGTTTAATTTATAAAATTACAAATGAGTTGTTTATTGGTACCGAATTTTACTTTAATTTACAATTATCAATTAATAAAACTGTTGTTGTAACCAACAATCCACAAATACCTACCCAAACTCAAAACAGGACCAGTTTACCCATAGACTTTGGCTTTCAAGCACCAACAGCATTATTCTTAGGTTATAAATTTTAACCTAAATACCATTCGAAAAAATTAAATCTCCCGTTTCGTAATTAATTGCACAAACTCCTATGCCTTTATCCGCTACAAGATCGTCAGCTAAATAGGTAAAAATGAATAATTGCATATCATGAAGATAAATCTCATTAAACTGGTGATGAATGGAACCTTCAATGAAAAAGGTATTCAATAAATTATGATGTCTGTATATCTGAACTTCCATCCGATTATTATGACCATTAACTTCTGTTATAAAAATGATGCGATTGCGTGTATGACTTGGGTATGGATAATTTTTGTCTGTACTTTTAGTTTCATAGAACAGATGAAATTTCAACCCATCGTTTTCAGGCACCGGAATGGGTGAAAAACTCAAACCTTTATCTTTTTGGGCCTTTTTGATATAACTTGTAACATTTTCTTTATCCAATTTATTTTTATAATTCGAAAACAGAAAAAATGCTTTGGATTGCCTTGCTTCTAAATCCAACAAAACGTGATAGTGGCTGTATTTTAAAGCGGCATTCATATTACGGAGAGATCTTATAGCGCCGAAGATATGCAAGCAACTCGGGTGATTTTGATCCTTGTAAATAAAATGTATGAGTTCAAGTGGATTTAATGTTTCTCCTTTACGACGTTTAACGATTGCCATCACAACCATTACCAAAGAAAAAATAAAAAGCAAACAGATTAAAACAAAGACTATAGCACCTAAAACAACCATTTAATAAATATCAGAACAATTAAATTAACAGTTTAAATTTTTACATGTAACCGCCCATTTGGGTTTTGATTTTCTTTTTGCGTCTTCCGCCACAATCCTTGCGTGTTTTACAAGATTCTGCCAATATCCCGATTAGTAACAAAGACATAATTGTTGTTTTCCAATTTGTTAGTTTAAAGTGATATGGTTTCATAGTTGAAAGGTAATAAATAAAAACTGGAATGCTTTATCTTAGACAAAAAATTTTAACAAAGCACAAAATAATTAATGGAAGAGGTCCTTATAGTAATCGCTGCGGTGACCAACAAGGCATAATTATTAATTAGTGCTGTGTGACCTACACTTCTTTCTTTTTTTAATTGTGAAAGCAATTAATAAACTAAAAATCGAAGTAATGATTAGTAGGGTCTAATTTTTTCACTCACAAGTTGTAAGATGTCTACTTTATTTAAGTGAGGAACATCTGAGAAAGGAATTTTAGTTAAACCATGCACCCATATGACCCAGTTCGTTTTACTTGCCATGTTTAATTTTCATAAAGTATCTCTCTAATACTTTCTTCTGTTATTGTTTTCGCAATTTGTAATGCATCTGTAGCTTGATTAATTGACACATAGATAGTCGCCTCATTAAAAACTGTCATATCTTGTCCTATAGCAGCATCTAAGAGATTATGAACTGCATAAAAGATTTTTTCTACTTCTTTCGGCAACTCCCAGTCTGTATCTTGCAAAGCTACAATTGGGTCAGTAAATTGCTCACTAAAATATAATAGATTACTGCTTTTACGGCTAGCTATCGCAGTTTTACTTGTTGAAAAATGTTTCTCTACTTCAGCAACTGTTTCTTTTAGAAGATCCCTTTCTACCTCATGTTTAAGTCCAACAACTGAGTCATAATAAGTTAATTCATTTTGCTCAGCGTATTTGTCCCAAATTGGCAATGCTAACTTTATCATGTTAATTGCAATCGCAAATTGTTTATCTTCCGATAAATCCTTAATATGTTCTTCAAGTGTCATTAAGTTGTTTAAATTTGAATAACTTTTCGCGTGCAAGAACGGGCCAGCTCGCACAGCATCACCTGTCTTTATACACAAACTTTTTTTGAAGATACAAAACTTTCTTAGAGAAGGCAAACAAAAACGCCTCTGCAGTTTATGCAGAGGCGTTTTTTAAAAATTTGAAACTTAAATTACTTAAGCCTTCACACTCGCTCTAATAATATTTAAAGCACCACCTGCTTTAAACCACTCAATTTGTTGAGCGTTATAACTATGGTTAACTTTAAATTCGTCTTTGCTTCCATCAGCATGCGTTAAGGCTACTGTTAATTGAACACCCGGCGCAAAACTTGTTAAGCCTAATACATCAATTACATCGTCTTCCTTAATTTTGTTGTAGTCGTTAGCATCAGCAAAGGTAATACCTAACATACCTTGTTTCTTTAAGTTAGTTTCGTGGATACGGGCAAACGATTTTACCAATACCACTTTAACTCCTAAATGACGAGGCTCCATTGCAGCGTGCTCACGTGATGATCCTTCACCGTAGTTTTCATCACCTACAACAATACTGCCAATACCTTTTGCTTTGTACTGACGTTGTACTTTTGGTACACCTTCATAAGCCCCGGTTAATTGATTTTTTACTGAATCTGTTTTTTCGTTAAACGCGTTTACCGCACCAATTAACATGTTATCGGAAATATTATCTAAATGTCCGCGGAATTTTAACCATGGACCTGCCATAGAAATATGATCCGTAGTACATTTTCCTTTAGCCTTAATTAATAATTTTAATCCTTTAAAATCAACTCCATCCCAAGCTGCAAATGGATCTAATAATTGTAAACGTTTGCTGGTTGGTTCCACCAAAACTTTTACTGAGCTTCCGTCAGCGGCAGGAGCTTGATAACCCGCATCTTCCACATCAAATCCTTTTGTTGGTAACTCGTCACCAACCGGCGCATCTAATTTTATTTGCTCACCTTTTTCATTTGTTAAGGTATCAGTAATTGGATTAAATCCTAAGTCACCGGCAATAGCTAAAGCTGAAACAATTTCAGGTGAAGCAACAAATGCATACGTATTTGGATTTCCATCGGCACGCTTAGCAAAGTTACGGTTGAATGAATGGACGATTGTATTTTTCTCAGCTTTCTCTGCTCCTACTCTATCCCACATACCAATACATGGTCCGCAGGCATTTGTAAATACTACTGCACCACACTCATCAAACACATTTAAAAATCCATCACGCTCAATTGTGTAACGAATTTGCTCAGAACCCGGGTTAATCATAAAACCGGCTTTTGACTTTAAGCCTTTTGCCTTTACTTGTTTTGCAATTGATACTGCACGTGCAATATCTTCGTAACTAGAGTTTGTACAAGATCCAATTAAACCTGCTTCAACTTTTAAAGGCCAACCGTTTTTAGTTGCTTCTTCTTTTAATTTCGAAATAGGTGTAGCTAAATCCGGCGTAAACGGCCCATTTACATGCGGCTCTAATTCCGATAAATTAATTTCAATTACTTCATCAAAATATTTGCTTGGGTTAGCATAAACTTCTGCATCACCTGTTAAATGTTCTTTAATACCGTCTGCTAAAGCAGCAACATCAGCACGGCCAGTCGCTTTTAAATAACGGCTCATAGAATCATCGTATCCGAACGTAGAAGTGGTTGCACCAACTTCTGCACCCATGTTACAAATAGTACCTTTACCTGTACAAGATAAACTAATTGCACCATCACCAAAATATTCGATGATTTTATCGGTACCACCTTTTACGGTTAAAATACCTGCTACTTTTAAAATAACGTCTTTAGCACTTGTCCAGCCATTTAATTTACCGGTTAATTTTACACCGATTAATTTTGGCATTTTTAATTCCCAAGGTAAACCGGCCATTACGTCGCAAGCATCAGCTCCACCAACACCAATGGCAATCATACCTAAACCACCGGCGTTAACCGTATGCGAATCGGTACCAATCATCATCCCACCAGGAAATGCATAATTTTCTAAAACAATTTGGTGAATAATACCTGCACCCGGTTTCCAGAAACCAATACCGTATTTATTTGAAACAGATGCCAAGAAATTAAACACTTCTTCGCTTTCTGTATTTGCTCTTTTTAAATCTTCTTTAGCTCCAACTTTAGCTTGGATTAAGTGATCACAATGCACAGAAGAAGGCACAGCCACTTTAGGACGACCCGCTTGCATGAATTGTAATAAAGCCATTTGAGCAGTAGCATCCTGCATTGCCACACGATCCGGATTAAAATCAACATAATCCTTACCGCGTTTATAATCTTTAACTTCAAAATTGGCATCTAAATGCGCAAATAATATTTTTTCTGCTAAGGTTAATGGTTTGTTTAAGGATTTACGGGCAGCTTCAATACGAGCCGGCATATTCGCGTAAACCTTTTTAATCATTTCAATGTCAAATGCCATAGTGTTTAAGTATTAAGTTATAATCAAAAAATAGAAGCATCTAAGTTATTACTTATATATCAAAAATCAAAAAGAATAACAATTTTTTAAATATGAACATTACATTAACCGTTAATTGAATTTGTTAGATAGAAAAATTATATTTACACATATTTAGCCCTTATGTTTCGCAATAGATTTATCATTCTTGTCGCTCTTTTATTTTTTTCAGTTCTGACTAATGGTCAAACTATTGTTCAAGCAGGCAAAGAACACAACTTTACGCGTTACAGCGTTGAGGATGGATTACCTGACAACAACATTTTTAAGGTATATGAATGCAGTAAAGGCTATTTATGGGCATGTACACCAAAAGGCGTTAGTAGATTTGACGGGATCAATTTCAAAAATTACAGCAAAAAAGACGGTCTCTCCAACTCACTCGTTTTTTCCGTATGCGAGGATAATAATGGCGGAATATGGTTTGGCACCGGCAAGGGTTTGTGTGCCCTTATTAACAATAAAATAATCCGTTTTGACAGCGCCTTTAACTTTCCACAATGGGGCATTCGCTCCATTTCAAAATTTGAAGATGGTACACTCTGGTTATCCGAAAACAACCATATCATACATATTAACCCTAATAACCTTAAAAATCCACTTATCAAAGTATACAAACCCGCTTTGAAAGTAGAGCAAGTGATGTTTAGAGATGTTTGGAAAAACAAAAAAGGTGAACTGGTTGCAGGTTGTGAACATGGTTGTTTTTACATTAAAAATGACTCTTTGATACGATACAACGATCTTAATACTGCTGCCTATCAAATGGTTGAATTGCCAAATGGCGTTGAATGGTTTAATGCCTGGCTTCAACCTATTCGCACTTACAAAAATGGTGTTTCTACCGGAAACATTGACCTAGGCAGTGGCACATTGGGAATGATTAAAGATCACAAAAACAACATTTGGATTGCGACCTGGGAAAGAGGTTTATTTAAATACGATGGAAAAAAATTTATAAATTATTCAAGTAAAGAAGGTCTATCTTTTAATACATTTTGGGGTGCCTACGAAGATCATCAACAAAACTTGTGGTTCAGCAGTTGGGGCAATGGATTGTTTAAATATTCTAATGAATGTTTTAACAGGATAACAGAAAAAGCCGGCTTACCAAGCAACAACATCTTAAGTGCCATAAAAGATCTTAACGGTAAGATTTGGGTAGCAACTGATATTGCTGTGAGCTGCATAGACCCTACATCAGGTAAAAAGACACATTTTACAGAATGTAACGGTAAAAAATTGGTTCAAATTGTTAAGCTAGGCGCACACCCAAACGGTAATGAAATTTGGTGTTTAGGTTATTTAGGCAAAGGTTATAAAATTGTAGCAAATAAAATAACTGAGGTAGATAGTTTGGCAGGGTTTGATCTGTTTTTTGAAAAGGACGGCACAGCCTATATAGGAACAGATGACCGTGGCTTATTAATTCAAAAAAATAATAACCGACAAGTCTACAACACCAAATTTGCAGGTTTTGCGCGCACTGCCGCACTATATAGAGACAACCAAAATGCAACCTGGCTACTCAGCCAAATGAGAGGGATTTGTTTGTATAAAAATAATCGTGTTGAATTTTTCTCAGCGAAAAACGGTTTTTTTAACGAAGGCGCATCAGCAATTAAACAAGATGATGAAGGGCACTATTGGGTTTCAATAAACAACCGTGGGTTATATCAATTTGATTTTGATCATTACAAGTTTACGTATTTGGATTCAATCACTGTTTCTGAAAACCCACTCCTTGATGACGTTACATCTATAATTATTCAAGATAAAAAAATTTACTTGGGAACATCAAAAACCATGATAAGTTATAGTAATTTAAACAAAAAGAATTGGAAAAGCACTTTAAAAATTTATGGTAAAGAACATGGTTTATTTGGCATAGGTTGCTTACTTCAATTTGTTGATCAAAACAAACACATTTGGCTTAGCACAGATAAAGGACTTTATTGTTATCAGCCGGAATTGGATGTATTTAATACTCAAGAAACAAAAACACACATCAACGATATCAAATTATTTTTTAATAAAACAAATTGGGAAAATTATTGTGATTCAATCAATCAAAACGGATTGCCTGTAAATTTAAAATTACCATACCATAAAAATCACTTAACCTTTAGCTATACAGGAATCAATTTAGTGGCGCCATCAAAAGTTCTTTATAGATACAAATTATTAGGAATAGAAAATGATTGGTCACCGCCTACTTCAAAAACAGAGGCTGATTATTCTAATATACCGCCCGGAAACTACACCTTTATGGTGCAAAGTTGCAATAATGATGGTGTATGGAACAAAACGCCTGAAACCTTTTCATTTGTAATTACTCCGCCATTTTGGAAAACGACCTGGTTTATTATACTAAGTTTAATTACCATGACGCTTCTTGTCTTTTGGTTTATTAAGAGTCGAGAAAAAAAACTACAAAAGCAAAATTACCTTTTGGAAGAAAAAGTTCAGCAACGAACCTCTGAGTTAAAGGATGCGTTTAGCCAAATAGAAGAAAAAAACAAAGAAATAACCGACAGTATTAATTATGCCAAAAGAATCCAATCTGCTTATTTACCCGATGAACGTATTTTTCATTTAATGTTCCCGGAATCATTTTTGTTTTTCAAACCAAAGGATATTGTAAGTGGCGATTTTTACTGGTTTTATAGATTTAAAAAAGAAAACAGCGATGATTACATTAAATTTTGTGCGGTTGCAGACTGCACAGGACATGGCGTACCCGGCGCTTTAATGAGTGTAATATGCTGTAATGCTTTAAACGAGGTTGTTGTTAATAATAAGTTTCATAATACTGACGACATTTTAAATGAAACCAGAAAAATAGTGAAGCAAAACTTAAAAAGTACAGGAAGTGGTCAAAAGGATGGAATGGATATTGCCCTAATTAAACTGGATATGGAAACCGGAGATCTCTCTTTTTCCGGAGCAAATAATCCTGCCTGGATAATTCAAAACAATCAGTTAATTAAATTGAAAGCAGACAAACAACCAATAGGAATGCATGAGAATGAACAAGCATTTAAATCACATCATTTAAAATTAACGAAAGGAGATAAAGTTTATCTTTTCAGTGATGGTTATGCTGACCAATTCGGAGGTGCCGGTGGTAAAAAAATGAAATACAAAAAACTGGAAGAGTTATTGCTCTCTAATAATTCATCATCCATGAATGATCAAAAAATAATTGTAGAAAACTTCTTTAATGAATGGAAAGGTAGTTTGGAGCAAGTAGATGATGTTTGTGTAATTGGAATTAAATTTTAATTCCCTTATCAAATTAAACCTTTCAAACTTAAGTTAGTCTATTTTATATGAAAAACATTGTAAAAACCCTTTTAGTGTTTATCACGCTCAGTCAAAGCTTACAATCTCAAAATCAAAACTTAACAAATTTAGCTGTATTTGAGGGAGAGCCTTATTTAGCCATAAACCCAACTAATCCTAAAAATATGGTGGTAGCCTGGATGGGCTATGTATTCGGAAACGGTAGCGGTTTGACTATTAAAGTTAAAAACACATTTAACGGTGGTATCAGCTGGGGTTCAAGTTTAAATTTACCGCACATTAAATCAACTTTTAAGTCCGCCGACGTTAACATGGCATTTGATCTTACCGGTAAACTTCATTTGAATTATATTGATTACAGAGAGAGCCCGGATTCGGGTGGTGTTTATTACTGTCATTCAATAAATGGTGGTACAAGTTTTTCTACACCTGTAAAAGTAATAGATGCTTATGCTGATGGTTCAAAACGCCCATTGGATAGGCCCTGGATGTCGGTTGATGCATCAGGATCAAAAATTTTTGTCACCACCAAACCGGCGCCATGGATTCCTGCACCCAATCGTGCTTACTTAACTAGTTCTTCGGATGGCGGAGTGACATGGAGTAATTTCAGATACATTGATACAACTAACTTTTTAATAGGCACCTTGATTTCAGCACCAATGGCCTTTCCAAGTTATGCCGGCAATACCTTAAGAATTATGTACCCAAGTTATGTTGCAACACAAAACTTACTTCCAGCTTTTTATTTGGCGTCATCAACAAATAATGGCGGCACTTTTAATTACACAACCATGCTTGCTCTCAATACGTCTTCTGCTGTTAACGACAGTGCCAAAAGTGCATATCAATTGCTCACGAATCCAACTAATTCCGTAAACTGTATAGCAATAATTAATGTTGGAATTGGAACGAATGATTTGGATATTTTTATGATTGAATCATTAAATGGTGGTGCATCATGGAGTAGCCCTCAAAGAATTAATGATGATGCCATTAATAACGGAAAAATGCAGGATTTGGCTTGGGCAGCATACGACCAGGCCGGTAATTTGGTTGTTACCTGGAGAGATAGAAGAAATGCAGCGGGAGTTGGCTACGCCAGAGCATCCGAAATATATGGTGCCTATCGACCCTCAGGCACTTCTACATTTCAACCTAATTTTAAAATAAGTGATGCCTTGGAAACATACGGCACCATACTGAGTCAGAGCGGAAATGATTTTATGGGAACTGTGTTGCATAATGATACCTTGCATACAGTTTGGGGTTCAACCAAAGATGGTTCGTTGGATATTTGGTACAGCAGGTTAAAAGCAAGCAATGGTAATACTGGAATTACAAAACTATTAGCAAGCGAAAGTTTTGTAATTGAAACATTTCCAAACCCTGTAACAGAGCGACTTACCGTATCTTTAACTAATCATTTCATGATTAAAAGTATTCAGTTAAACTCCTTGGAAGGAAAGGAAGTTTTCTTTGAAAAGTTTAACACCGATAAGGCCAGCATTAATTTAAAAACACTGCAAAGCGGGGTTTACCTTTTAACAGTAAAAGACGAACAAGGGAAATTACATTCCAAAAAAATAGTACGCTAAAAACTATCCGTTAATTCCAGTTTTATCTTCACAAAAAGAATGTAATTCGTTTCGTTCTTCTCTTTGTGAAAAACTCCAAAAAAACGTCAATATCTTTTATTTTTTAATTTGTAAACAGGCTTAACTTTACACGATTTTTAAAGGCAAACTTCTCCTAAGAAAATCATTCTACGTTATGCCAAAAGACACATCAATTAAATCGGTACTTATTATTGGTTCAGGACCAATTATTATTGGTCAGGCCTGTGAATTTGATTATAGCGGATCTCAAGCTGCTAAAAGTTTACGCGAAGAGGGTATTGAGGTAACACTCATTAACTCTAATCCTGCTACCATTATGACCGATAAGGTAACTGCTGATAATGTGTATTTGTTGCCATTGGAAGTTAAGTCCATAATTAAAATTCTGGAAGAAAGAAAAATTGATGCGGTATTACCAACCATGGGTGGTCAAACGGCCCTTAACCTGGCAATGAAGTGCGATGAAATGGGGATTTGGAAGAAATACAACGTGAGAATGATTGGGGTTGACATTGAAGCCATTAAAGTTACCGAAGATCGTGATTTATTCAGAGCCAGAATGGAAGAAATTGGCGTTGGCATGGCCCCTTCCAGAATTGCTAAAAGTTTTTTAGAAGGAAAAAGTATTGCTCAGGAATTTGGATTTCCGTTAGTGATCAGACCATCGTTTACCCTTGGTGGAAGCGGCGGTAGTGTAGTATACGAGAAAGAGAATTTTGATACATTATTAAACCGTGGTTTACAAACTTCGCCAATTCATGAAGTATTAATTGATAAAGCTGTTTTAGGCTGGAAAGAATTTGAATTAGAATTATTGCGCGATAAAAATGATAACGTAGCAATTATCTGCAGCATAGAGAATTTTGACCCAATGGGTGTTCACACAGGTGATAGTATTACCGTTGCTCCTGCAATGACCTTGAGTGACAGCACTTACCAGAAAATGCGAACCATGGCAATTAAAATGATGCGTAGCATTGGTAATTTTGCCGGCGGTTGTAACGTTCAATTTGCCGTTAGTAATGATGACAAAGAAGACATTATCGCAATTGAAATTAATCCTCGTGTATCCAGATCATCAGCTTTAGCGAGTAAAGCAACAGGTTACCCTATTGCACGCATTGCAAGTAAGCTGGCAATTGGTTATCAGTTGGATGAGTTAATTAATCAAATCACCAAATCAACTTCTGCGTATTTTGAACCAACCTTAGATTACGTTATTGTAAAAATACCGCGTTGGAATTTTGACAAGTTTAAAGGCTGTAACCGCGAATTAGGTTTCCAAATGAAATCGGTTGGTGAGGTAATGGGAATTGGCAGATGTTTTCAGGAAGCCTTGCAAAAAGCCTGTCAGAGTTTAGAAATAAAACGTAATGGTTTAGGTGCAGATGGTAAAGAAATAACCAATCAGGCAGAATTATTACAAGCATTGGAAAGACCAAGCTGGAATAGATTATTTATGATATACGATGCTATGAAGCTCGGCATCTCAATTAAAACTATTCAAAAATTGACCAAGATCGACATCTGGTTTTTGGAACAAATTGAAGAGTTGATTGCTCTTGAAAATGAAATAAGCAAACAATCTTTACAAAATATTGACAAGGATTTACTTCTAGAAGCTAAGCAAAAAGGTTATGCCGATAGACAAATTGCTCACTTACTAAGATGTTTGGAAAGTGAAGTTTATAAAAAACGTACCGAACTTAATATTAACCGCACCTATAAATTAGTTGATACTTGTGCAGCGGAGTTTGAAGCCAAAACACCTTACTACTACTCTACTTTTGAATCTGAAAATGAAAGCACAAGAAGTGATAAAAAGAAAGTTGTTATTTTAGGAAGCGGACCAAACCGAATTGGACAAGGTATTGAATTTGATTACAGTTGCGTTCATGGGGTTTTAGCAGCAAAAGAATGTGGTTACGAAACAATTATGATTAACTGTAACCCTGAAACGGTTAGTACAGATTTCAGCACTGCAGATAAATTATATTTTGAACCTGTATTCTGGGAACACATTTACGATATTATTCAGTTAGAGAAACCTGAAGGCGTAATTGTTCAGCTTGGCGGACAAACAGCCCTAAAGCTAGCTGAAAAGCTAGAAAAATACGGTATAAAAATTATTGGTACTGATTTTAAATCATTGGATTTAGCAGAAGATCGTGGAAGTTTCTCAAATCTGCTTAAAGCAAATAACATTCCTTACCCTAAATTTGGAGTTATTCAGGATGCTGACGAAGCCCTTACTCTTGCTAAAGAATTAGGCTTTCCTTTGTTAGTTCGTCCAAGCTATGTATTGGGTGGTCAAAGTATGAAAATTGTTATCAACGAGCAGGAACTTGAACAACATGTTGTTAAACTCCTAAATGATCTACCGGATAATAAAGTTTTATTGGATCACTTTTTAGAAGGTGCAATTGAAGCTGAAAGTGATAGTATTTGCGATGGCCAAGATGTTTACATTATCGGAATCATGGAGCATATTGAACCTGCCGGTATCCACAGTGGCGATAGCTACGCTGTTCTTCCACCATTTGACTTGAGTGAAAAAGTACTTAAACAAATTGAAGAGCATACACGCACAATTGCATTAGCATTAAATACTGTTGGTTTACTAAACATACAATTTGCAATTAAAGATGAAGTAGTTTACATCATCGAAGCAAATCCACGTGCCAGCCGCACCGTTCCGTTTATTGCAAAAGCCTATGACGAGCCTTATGTAAATTACGCAACCAAAGTAATGTTAGGAGAGAAAAAAGTAAAAGACTTTAAATTCAATCCTATAAAGAATGGATACGCCATTAAAGTACCTGTTTTCAGTTATGAAAAGTTCCCTGAAATTCAAAAAGAACTTGGACCTGAAATGAAAAGTACCGGAGAAGCCATTTACTTTATTAAGGACTTACAAGATGAGTACTTTTTAAATATATACAGCGAACGTAATTTGTATTTAAGTAAATAACTTAAAGGATTTCTTATTCCAACACCTGTAATTTAGTAGCACTCTCGGTTTCAGACAGCACAAGAATTTTATTTGATACCGGAATTGCATAAGTATAATTCAGAGAAGTGTAAACTACTTTTGAACTATAAATTTTTCCATTAAAAAATAATATAGAAATTATCCATGACTTGGTTTTCATGTCCTGCTTTTTTAAATACCAGAATGGCTTTGCATTTTCATCAGTTGCAAAATGTAACTTTAAGTCAGCAGGTTTACTGTAAAACCAATTTGGCAAATTGACCAGAGAATCAAAGCAAACTTTGCCTGTAGGATCTGCCTCTACAGTATTAAAATAAAATTTTTCCAATTCAAGATTGTCGGTTAATGTTGGATTATCTATTTTAAGGACCGGTTCAAACGTTACTTTCTTTACTAAGGTATTACAATAGCTTAAGCAATTGGAAGCATTATCATTTTTATAAATATCCAATTCAAGGTTAATGTTATCCTCACTTAACGAACCATTTATTGAATGCACTTTAAATAAATATTTACTATCCACTTTCTTTACACCAGGTTTCATTAATTTCTGATTACTAATAAGTAATTTAAATTCTTGTTGATCTATTAAAGCACCGGTAGTATCTAACTTAATGTAATACCCAAGTAATTGGTTAGGCAATTTTGACGCAAGCAATGGCGAATATGGGTCAGTTGTTGATTGTACGAGTTTTTGACCAATCATTACAAATGAAGTGGACACACTATCAAACAATAGTTTACTACTTGAATAAAATGCATTGTCGCTTGAAAGTTTGTTAGCATGTAATAATTTGCCTGAATTAGCGCTTATCTGCAGTAACCACTGCCCTGCCTTTTTTCCGGAATTAATGTTGGCATAACAAAACAAAATGTCGTACCTCACATCTATTATTTTTATTGATTGAATAAATTTTCTCTCAAAAGGAAATTGCCAGATAACATCGTACTTATTGATTTTAGCAGCATCACTTGCCTTATATTTATTTAAAAAAAAGTTGTTGCCTGAACTATCCGTATTTTTTCTAATGGTATATAAAACAGAACCTAAATGGTAGTAATCATGTGCAAACAAACTCAATGCATTGATGGTTGTTACAGGCTCATTTTCAATGGAAGCAACGAGTTTTAGTTTTTTTGTAAATCGATAAACACTCACTTTTGTTGACTTCTGTTCCTGAACATATACATTCAAATGATCATTTAAAGTGTCTATCTCAACAAAAGATAAGGGTTTGCTTGTTTTTAAATCAACAGATACGCTATCCATTAATTTTAGCTGAGGATTAAGTAGATAAACTTTTAAATTCGTACTTTTCAACTGCTGAATTCCAGCAACATACACCTTTGAAGAATATAGAATGTGTTTGGCAGATTTAACAGTTAGATCAATTGATTGTGCAGACGTAAAAGCACATGCCGTTGTGAAAATAAAAAAAACTATGCCTTTGATTCTATTCACTATTTTTCAATTAGTCCTTGGTCTTCTCGCTTTTTGTAATCTAAAATTAAAAAATAATACATAATTACACCAAATGCATACAATAAACTGGTAATTAAGAAAATATTAACGAACTGGAATTGATGTGCAAATAAAATCTTAACCATTATTCCGCTGATTACCCAGCTGCCGCTCCAAATAGCTGCAGTTAAAGCACTGGTTATTTCTCTGTTTTCCTTACCAACATAATTTAAAACTAACTCGGTTGTCATTGGGCCTGCCATGTTCATTAATGGCTGCCTTAAAAGATAACACACTGCAGCAATAACAACTGCAACTGAATACTGATTGTAAAATTGTGTTGTGGCCAATGCAACAAGACTAATTACTGCAAGCGATTGCGTAGTTGGAATTGCAACTTTGTAACCAATATCCTGCTTTATTTTAGGAACCAATAAAGACCCATAGGCTACTAATAAAGCTGCAATAGCACTTAACACAGAAAAGGAACCTTTATCAAGATGATGCACATCATTAAAAAACAAACTAATAAAAGGAATAGTTAATCCGGCACCTGTTGCAATAATGAGTGTAGGAACAAGTGCTTTAATAATTAATTTCCAATCTGTTTTTTGTTCTACCTGTTTTTCAATTGTTTTATCATCGTCAACAATTTCGGTATGTTTAAATGATTTAAACAAGTAGAAACAGCCACCAAATCCAAGAACCGAAAAAAGAATTAAAACAAAATGCTCGTCGAAAATTGTTGGATTGATATAATCCAGTACAGCAATTATTACACTACTCACAATGCTACCAAAGCTCCAGGTACTGTAACTTAAACTAATGGCAGCTGTATGATTCTCTTTTTTAGAGTTTCTTAAAATAAAAGGAGATACCGGAATTTGCATAAACGTAAAACTTGCGCCCCATAAGAATAAAAGCACTAAAGACAAGGCTTTGATTTTTAAGGAAAAGGATAACACACTTAATAAACCAAACAACGGAACACAAACATTTGAAAGGATGAAAAGCGGCATCATTTTTCTTCCCTTAATAAATTTACCTAAAGGCCAAGCTAAAATAAATACACCCAAAAAACGAAAGGTTAAAAACAAGGCAATTTCTTCATTGGTATAATTCTCTTTTGCCAGATACAATGGTAACACAACCATAAAGGTGGCATTAACCATTTGGATAAAAAATTCAGAGATAACCACGTTTATAATTGGTCTTTCGAGAACATTAAATTCCTTTAATATGTTAGACAAATTAAGCATGCTTACTATTTAAACGAATGTACTGAATGATTCCATCCTGATCATCTGGATGGAATGTTTTAAAATCACCTTTATTGTTAAACCAGGTTAATTGTCGCTTCGCATAATTACGTGTATGCTGCTTGATCTTATCAACAGCCTCTTCAAGCGTACATTCACCATCCAAATAGGCAAACAACTCCTTATACCCTACTGTTTTAAGCGCATTGTAACTTTTATATTCAACTAAATTTTTCACCTCATCCAATAATCCTTTGTGCATCATATCATCCACGCGTTGGTTGATTCTTTTATAAAGTGCATCCCGCTCCATATTTAACAACAAATTAATTGAAGTAAACGAATTGCTTTGCATTTTACCTTTCAAGTATGAAGAAAATGGCTTGCCTGTATGTGTAATAATTTCTAAAGCTCTGATAACCCTTTGTGGATTATTAATATCAATTGATTTAGCATATGCAGGGTCTTTTTCTAACAGCATCTCTGCTATTACTTGAAGCCCTTGCTTATCATAAATGGCATTTAGATTTTCTCTTATACTAATTGGCACTTCTTCAAATTCATCAACGCCATTCAATAAAGCATTAATGTACAAACCACTTCCACCAACCAGTATCAACACATCATAAGTTTCAAATAATTTTGCAATCAGATTTCTTGCATCACTGGCAAAATGACCGGCACCATATAATTCCGTTATACTTTTTGTGTTAATGAAATAATGTTCAACTTCCTTTAACTCCTCTGTTGTAGGCTTAGCGGTTCCAATCGTTAACTCCTTGTAAAACTGTCTGGAATCGGCATTTAAAATAACTGTATTGAATAATTTTGCCAGCTTAATGGAGACAGCTGTTTTACCTACCGCAGTTGGTCCTGCTATAACAACAAGGTACTTTTTGAGCGAGTCCATCCCTCAAATTTACTACGATTTTATTCAAGTAAGGATGTGTAAAACTCTTTTTACCCACCGGAAAATGTTTGTAATGAACTTTTATTTTTACCCTAATGTACAAACCATTACATACGTGGTTATTCACTATATCCATTCTATTAACTTTAAGCTTATTAAGCATCATTTTTCCGAAAAATGGCTGCCAGATAGGACAAGTTACACTTAAATATCCGACTTTGCAGAGCTTGTTTGGCGAACAAACTGAAAAGAAAGATATCTCCAAAATACTTGCTGCTGCCGACTCTATCAATGAAACAAAGGAAAAGCAAATTGATTCGGATACTACAATCGAAACGAAAGAGACTAAATCAAAAATAAATTATGCGGCCATTTCACTAAAGGACAGTGCCGTTAAGTTAAGCACTAGTTTACAATTCAGAAACAGAGCCTGTTTATCCAAATTTTTTGATGCCTTATTTGAACTCAAACAAAACCCAAAATCAATCCGGGTGCTTCATTATGGCGATAGTCAAATTGAAGGAGATAGAATTACAGATTATTTAAGACAAAAATGGCAAGGACAGTTCGGTGGCAATGGCCCGGGATTATTATCTCTTATGCCTGTTAGTCAAAGTGCCGGTTGCAAAGTTACTTACAGTAAAACATGGGATAAATTTGGTGCATTTTTATCAAAAGATAAACGACTTAAACACAGTAACTATGGTGTGATGATTAATTTTAACAGGTTCACCCCTGTAAAACCGATTTCTGATAGCACGGCTGAAACATCTGCTAATATTAACCTTGTGATTAATAAAAACGCCGGTAGCAGTTATGTAAATTACAACCGTCTGAAATTATTTTACGGTGGTGCACTTAAAAAAACATGGTGCGAATTTTACGATGGACCTGCCTTAATAAGCGCTGATAGTTTATTGGAAGGAGGAAGTTTTAACATTAAAAGTTACAACGTATCCAACACGTTAAATCACCAGTTTAAATTTACCGGGCAAGATAGTCCTGATTTTTACGGAATTTCTTTAGAAAGTGATAATGGTGTAATGGTTGACAACATAGCTTTACGTGGAAGTAGCGGTACATTTTTTCATATAGTTAATACTGGTCAGCTTAAACAATTTTATGATTATTTAAATGTTAAGCTGGTTATTCTTCAATTCGGCGGTAATGTTTTGCCATCAATCACATCCGAAACCAACGCAAACAATTATGCAGATTGGATGAGAGGGCAAATAACTACCTTGAAGAAATTAGTACCAAATGCTAGTATAATTTTTATTGGTCCTGCCGATATGAGTGTTAAGGAAGGCACTGAATATATAACACACCCGATGTTAGAACCATTAAGAGATGCTTTAAAAAAGGTTGTTTTAGAAACAGACTGCGCTTTTTTTGACATGTATGATTGCATGGGCGGAAAAAACAGTATGCCAAGTTGGGTTGAGCAAAAATATGCGGCAACAGATTATATACACTTTAGCCCGCAAGGTGCAAGAAAAATAGCTACACTCCTTTATAGCGCAATTAATAATGAATTAATACTCCATTTAAAAAGCAAAAAATAATGAAAAAACTACTGTTACTAATACTTGCGTTTTTTATTGCTTTTACAGCAATGGGGCAGGAAAAAACTTACCCTTTCATTAATTATAAAGCTAACCGAATTAACTACAGCAAAGACAGTAGTAGTTTCATGAAGCTATATAAGAAAATGAACCAACAGCTTACCAAAAAAAGTGAACCAATTGTAATTGCGCACATTGGTGGTTCACACGTTCAAGGTGGCACCTGGTCAAATTCCTTTCACAGTAATTTAGAAAATTACTTCAACACAAAAGGCGGAGGTTACTTTGTATTTCCACATCACATGGTAAAAACAAATAGCCCAATTTTTGCAGCCTCACATACAAATGGCAAATGGTTAAAATGCCGTTGCATTACCAAGGGTTTTTGTTTACCACTTGGAATGGCCGGCTATAGCGCAAAAACAAATGATAGCTGTTGTCGTTTTTCAGTTAACCTTACCAAATTTGCAGTATGCAAAGGTTTTAATGTAGTTAGGGTGTATCATAATTTTAACCCTTCTTTTAGTTTTAATATTATAAAGACTACAGCTGACAACATTCAAAGAACAGAAAAATTATCAGAGGGATATACTGAGTTTAAACTTGAAAATTTGAAGGACAGTATTGAATTTGAATTAATAAGAAGAGACACCATTCAAAAAGACTTTATTCTTTATGGCTTTAGTTTAAAAGATGATACCAAAGCTGGTATCTACTTAGCAAGTTTAGGCGCTAACGGCGCTTCAAGCAATTCATTTTTAAGATGTACCTATTTTGAGCCTCAATTAAAAACAATCATGCCAGATCTCGTAATTATTTCTTTAGGGGTTAACGATACACAATCTAAAGGTTTTGAAGCAGAGGACTACATCGAAAATTACGACAGCCTAATTACAATGATAAAAAATGTAAATCCTAATGTATCAATTCTATTAACTACAACTACCGATAATTACATTAAACGCCGCACATCCAACAAACGATCCATCACAGCAAGAGCTGCTATGTTTGAATTAATGCACAAACATAAAATTGCCGTATGGGATATGTTTGAATTTATGGGTGGTTACAAATCAATTCCTAAATGGTACAAAGCAGGTTTAGCCGCTAGAGACAGAGTTCATTTTAACAGTAAAGGATACGCAATTATGGGTGAATATATGTATAGAGCCTTTATTCAATCCTATCAAGCAAATACACCACATTGATAGATTCATTTTTAAATATTTTAAAATACAATCAAAGTAAACCAATCCTGTTTACTCAATTATTCTTTTGGGGATTTTTTGTTCTGGTACTTTTTATTTATTCATTTATTTATAAAAACAATAAAGCTCGAACTACCTTTCTTTTCTTAACCAGCTTATACTTTTATTTCAAGACAAGTGGTTTATTTATTTTACTTCTTTTGTTTACGATAATTAACGATTATTATCTCGGTAAAAAAATTGCCGCAAGTTCTAATCAGCAACAAAAAAAGCGTTTCTTAATCATTAGTGTTTGCTGCAATTTGTTCTTTTTGTGTTTTTTCAAATACGCGTACTTCTTTACACAAAGCTACAACCAAATTGTTGGCACTGATTATGCATTCTTTAATCACTTTGCACAATTATCTAACGCTACGCTCAATACCACTTTCAGACTTGATAACGTGCTACCTGCAATTGGAGTTTCATTTTTCACATTTCAGAGTTTAAGTTACACGATAGATATTTACAGATCAAAAATTTCGCCGGTTAATTCTATAATCGACTATGGGTTTTTTGTATGCTTTTTCCCTCACTTGGTTGCCGGTCCAATTGTTAAGGCCAATGAATTTATTCATCAAATCTACCAACCATATAAACTAAGTACACAAGAATTTGGCATGGCCCTATTTTTAATTCTAAATGGCTTTGGAAAAAAAATAGTTGCTGACTATTTAGCGGTCAATCTAATTGATAAAATTTTTATTAATCCAAACTATTACAGTGGTTTGGAAGTTGTATTCGGTATTTTTGGATACAGCCTTCAAATTTACATGGACTTTAGTGGTTACACAGATATGGCCATTGGCGTAGCACTTTTATTTGGTTATCGACTTAAAACAAATTTTAACTCTCCTTACAAAGCAACCAGTACCAGTGAGTTTTGGAAAAGATGGCATATCTCTCTTTCTTCTTGGCTGCAAGAGTATTTATACATTCCGCTTGGAGGAAATAAACAAGGTACAATTGGTTCCTACATCTGCATTGCTTTCATTGGTTTAATAATGGTTTTACTTAGTGGCAAACTTTGGTTATTATTTATATTAATCATTTCCGGCATAGCTATTGCATTGCTTTATTACAAGTTTCCGTCTTTTAAACAACAGATTAATACCAATGTCAATTTAATGGTAACCATGCTTTTGGGTGGATTATGGCATGGCAGCAGTTGGCTTTTTTTAATCTGGGGTGGCTTAAATGGTTTAGGTTTAATTATTCATAAGTATTGGCAAAAAATTTCTCCATTTAAAAACAACGAAAGTTACTTAGTGAAATTTTTATTAATGTTGGTTACCTTAACCTTCATCAGCTTTACACGTATTTTTTTCAGAAGCAGTGATTTAGAAACGGTGTCTACCCTAATCAGTAGAATTGAAAATCAATTTGGCTTAAACCTGTTTTTTGACATTATAACCGGCTACTGGCCTGTGATGACTGCCTTATTTCTGGGTTACATCATTCATTGGCTTCCGGAACAGTATAAAGTTAAATACAGATCCTGGTTTAGCTCACAACCAATATATATTATGGGACTTATTACCGTTGTTTTTATTTTCCTGATGTATCAATTAATGAGTAGTGAAATGCAACCGTTCATCTACTTTCAATTTTAGTTTATTTTAAAATTGGCGCTTTAATTCCTGAACCAAAAAAAAAATTTGAATTCGTATATACATTTGATTCATCGTAATTACCATGCTCAATAAAACTTTGAAGCAACTTAGCACCGCCCTCTACAATCACACTTTGGATTCCTAAATCATGTAAACGAGCATTTAATTCATTAAAAAAATTAGTTCCAAAATCAATTTTAATGTAAGTATGCAAGCTTTCCTGTTTATCAATTAAAGAATTAAAAATAATTGTTCTTGACTCGCTATTGAATACTCTGAGTGTAGTTGGAATCTCCAAATTTCTATCGAGAATAATGCGAATTGGATTCTTACCTTTTACCAAGCGCGTGGTTAATTCAGGATTATCCCATAGAACTGTATTTTTGCCAACCATAATAGCCATTTCGCTGGCTCTTAATTGATGCGAAGCAATTTGTTGTGCTTCATCCCCAATTAAATTTTCTGTTCTATTTTCCGGAATAGGCCATTTGCTTATAAATCCGTCTGCAGTTTGAGCCCATTTTAATATAAAATATGGCCTTTTTTTTGTGTGAAATGTAAAAAAGCGCTTATTCAACTCCAACCCTTCCTTCTCTAGAATACCGGTTATAACTTCAATACCGGCATTTTTTATTCTCTCAATACCTTTACCCGCTACTAAAGGATTAGGATCTAGATTGCAAATGACTACCTTTTTAAATCCTTTGCTAACTATTAAGTCGGCACAGGGTGGTGTTTTACCGAAATGACTGCAAGGTTCTAATGTAACAAACAAGGTACATTCCTGAGGATTAATGGCTATTGGGAGGTTTTTTATCGCATTGACTTCTGCATGCGCTTCGCCATATTTTTCGTGAAAACCACTTGAAACAATTTCGCCTTTATGCACGATAACACAACCAACCATCGGGTTTGGCTGCACATTAGGCCAACCTTGAGCCGCTAAATCCAAGGCTTTTTGCATCAAAAAACTGTTATCCACGATACATCAAAATTACGTTAATTTATTTATCTTTGTTATCCAAATTCCATTTAAAAATGTTTGATAACCTACAAGATAAGCTAGACAGAGCCTTAAAAACCTTAAAAGGTCAGGGCAAGATTACCGAAATCAACGTTGCTGAAACTCTTAAAGAAGTGCGCAAAGCATTATTGGATGCCGATGTTAACTATAAAGTTGCAAAACAATTTACCGATACCGTTAAGGAAAAAGCACTTGGTCAAAACGTTTTAACCAGCGTTTCACCAGGTCAATTATTAGTAAAGATTACACATGATGAGCTTGCTGTTCTCATGGGTGGTACAAAAGAAGATATTTACCTTGGTGGTAATCCAACCATTATTTTAATGAGTGGTTTACAAGGTAGTGGTAAAACAACCTTTACTGGTAAATTAGCCAATTACTTAAAAACCAAAAAAGGTAAAAATCCTTTAATGGTTGCCTGTGACGTTTATCGTCCGGCTGCTATTGATCAATTGCACGTTTTAGGTGAACAAATTGGTGTAAATGTTTTTAGTAACAAGGAAGAAAAAAATCCAATTAAAATTGCGGAAGCCGCCGTTAAACAAGCTAAAGAAAATGGCAACTCTGTTGTATTAATAGATACTGCAGGTCGTTTGGCTGTTGATGAGCAAATGATGAATGAAATTTCGGATCTTAAAAAAGTAATTAAGCCGAATGAAATTTTATTTGTGGTGGATAGCATGACCGGACAGGATGCCGTAAATACTGCAAAGGCATTTAATGATCGCCTTGATTTTGATGGTGTTATTTTAACCAAATTAGATGGTGATACACGCGGTGGTGCGGCACTTTCAATTAAAAGTGTTGTAAACAAACCAATTAAATTTATTGGTACCGGTGAAAAAATGGAAGCCCTTGATGTCTTTTATCCTGAAAGGATGGCAGACCGTATTCTAGGAATGGGTGACGTTGTAACTTTAGTTGAAAGAGCACAGGAACAATTTAATGAGGAGGAAGCCCGCAAACTCAATAAAAAAATTGCCACCAATAAATTTGATTTTAATGACTTTTTAGCTCAATTGAATCAAATTAAAAAAATGGGTAATGTAAAGGATTTAATGGGAATGATTCCAGGTGTAGGCAAAGCCATAAAGGATGTTGACATTAACGACGATGCATTTAAAGGCATTGAAGCGATTATTTTTAGTATGACACCTAGCGAGAGAGGTAACCCGGATTTAATTAATGGTAGCAGAAGACAACGTATTGCTAAAGGTAGTGGTCAAGGTATACAGGAGGTAAATAAACTATTAAAGCAATTTGAAGACACTCGAAAAATGATGCGTATGATGAACGATAAAAATGCGATGTCTAAGTTAATGCGCAACATGCCTAAAGGCATGATGGGTGGCGGAATGCCAAAGATGTAATGTCAATAAAAATATTTAAAACTTATTTAGCCGTTATTACGCTGCTGTTCATTTCAGCTAATACGGTAATAAGCCAAACTTTAGATTCTATTCCAATTACTTTCCCCGATTCTACTATTTTCAAATTAGACATTGGTGAAAACGAATATAAAGAGCGACTGTATTTAAAATACTACCGTAAATTTACTTTCAAAAATCGTTTAAGTGATTTTATTCAATTATCTGTTGAGGATAAGTTAAAGTGGAATAACAGCAATAACTTATACGATATTTATTACAAGGAATCGAATTACTTAAAACAGGTTGCGTCAGCATGTTTACCCGCTTCTTTTAATAACAGAGTTAAATACCAAGTATCTATTACTAAAGACGCCAGCATGAATGCCTTTACGCTGGAAGACTCTGTTATTTATACTAATATTGGTTTAATTGCAAATCTTAAAAATGAAGCAGAATTAGCCTCTGTTTTCGCTCATGAAATTGGCCATGTGAATAAACAACACTCTAGTAAACGCTATAGAAAATTTAGAAATTTAGTTGTTTGGAGTGTATTCTTTCAAATAACAAGAACATACCATTTAGGTGTTAAATACCTCTTGTTTGGTAAGTTCTTTCATCATCTGCGTAAACAGGAAAAACAAAGTGATGATTATGTTGTTGAGTCATTTAGCAATAATAAATACAGCACTAAATCAATCCTTAATGTTGAAAAAACATTTACAGAACTTGAGAAAAAAGAAAGTAAAAAAATCAATGTCAAAAGATATTCTGACCTGTATAGAACACATCCAAAATCATCTAAAAGGTACAAGAGATTAAAAAAGCAAGTTGATAGAATTAATCCGAATTCACGTCAAGATTATCTAATTGATTCCATTTACTTCAATAAACTTAGGCGAACTGCAATCTACGAGTCGATTTTTTTAAACTATCGGAGCTCGAATTATTCTGATTGCATCGAAGATAGTTATCTTCAATATCTTACGAACCCGAAAGATGAATTTTATAAATTAATGCTGTACAAAAGCATTAAGCGCAAACTATCACTCGAACCAAGTCTAGCAGATAAACGTTTTATAACGAGTAATTATAAATTAAAAGGTAAAACAATTGATGAAAGTTTGGATTTTATATATGGCTCTCGCTTGGATTCCACTTTAGCTAATAAAAAATTAAATTTGCTTTCCTGGAACGATGCGCTTCACTATTTTTACTCTGAATGCACTAATAGCAGTGATCTACTTAAGTTTATTGTTTCCGAAAACTCTGAAATTAACCCAACAGTCCCGAATTCAAAGACTAAATTAGAAAGGTATTTCATTAATCAAAAAACAGCCGAAAATCATAGCGTTGATAATGCTAGAATACCCATTTACTTTAATTCAATCTATTTAAAAAGAAACTTAGGGAAAACTATCACTGAAAACACTTCGTCCGGGTCAGAAATGTCTGATGTTATTTATAATTATCTTAAAAATGTAAATAGTGTTGAGAAGGCAAAATTAGATTCTACCTTTCATTTTCTAATAAAGGATTCACTAAATAATTATGATCAGGAAATGCTTCAACCGAAACTAGATGAGTTATCATATAAATTCCTGAACTCTCAATTTAAAGAATTGACAGATAAACGAACACGAAAATTCATTTTTAGAAAAAACAACAAACATAGGTCAGTTTCAGTTAATTTAAAAGAAGAGTTCCCGGATCTTTATCTTTATTCAGCTAAGCAAAAAACAAACTACCTAATTCTACTAGATGTTGTATTACCTTATACTAAACATTACACCAATGGTGGTACAATTGAAAGATATAAGTTTGGTGTAAATTGTTTAATCATCGACATTAAAAACAACATCATTTTACCCAAAATTTACAGAACCGATTTTAAATTCGCCAGCTCTCCTGAGTGTAGTATCATATTGGAAGATTTTTTCAATCAACTTCAAAAAATGATTAAGGAAAGTAAAAATTATCGTAATTAACTAATAAACCTCTTCTCAGCCTCTTCCCAATTCACAACATTCCACCAGGCAGTTATGTAATCTTTTCTTTTATTTTGGTGTTTAAGGTAATAAGCATGTTCCCATACATCTAAAGCAAGAATTAGTTTCGGCCTTGCCTCAAATTGAGTAGCCTCATCTATTTTCATTAAAGGATTGTCTTGATTGGCAGTAGTAACAATTTTCAATTTTGAGTTTTGAAGCACCAACCAACACCAGCCACTACCAAATATTTTAAGGGCAGTTTCTGAAAACTGATTTTTAAATTCATCTACCGATTTAAACTCATTTACTATTGCCTCAGTTAATTTTTCTTTTGGCAAATTAACTTCGCTTTTTGGATTAGGTTTTAATAAACTCCAGAATAGTGTATGGTTATAGTGTCCACCTAAATTATTTCGAACTGCTGCCATCGTAAATCTATCAACATGGGTACATTTAACTTCATCCGAACTTAAGTAATCAATGTTTGTACTTTTAATGCCATTTAACTTATCTACATAACCCTGATGATGCTTGGTATAATGAATTTCCATTGTTTTAGCATCAATATGTGGTTCCAATTCATCAAAACGATAATTTAATTTAGGCATGTTAAAGGCATTTGTTTCGCCCAAATTATTAAGCGCTTGTTCCGCATTATCTATTTTCTCCTGCCCAATTAAATTGGTAGCAAGACTTGCTAAACCAAGCAAACCAGATTTTTTTAAAAAATCTCTTCTGTTTGACATCTTAAAACTGTATTAAAACCTGATTTTTTTCTACTGCTGTTCCTTTTACTGCAACTATCTTTTTCACTAATCCATCAGCTGCGGCTTTCAAACTATTTTCCATTTTCATAGCTTCAAGAATAAGCAATGTATCTCCTTTTTTTACCTCATCACCTTCTTTCACTAAAATAGATAAAACCATACCAGGCATTGGTGCCTTAACATCTGATACCTTTTTTGCAGTTAAATTATCTAATCCAAGATTCTTTAGTAACTCATCAAATTTATCCTTTAAACTTAAGGTATATCTTACAGAATTAATTTTTACAACCATCGCTTTGTCGTCGTGGTTGATTTTAATTACCTCTACATTGTAAGAATTGTTATTATGAATAAAATGATACTGATAATCATTAATCTTTATAAAACTTCCACTTACTTCTTTATCATTTAAAATTCCTTCGAAAACAGACCCATTCGTTTTTAAATCAGTCTTAAAACTTGTTCCGTTTTGATTTGTAACCGTGTAACTCATTTTCAATTATTCATTTATAAATCCAACCAACGTTAGTACATCTTCGCAATCTACACTCTCCCACTTTTGTTTATTAAAATTCCAAACACCAAGACCCTGTTGATAGCTATCAGCACCCATCACAATTTCTTTTACCATTGCAGCAATATTAGTCGAAGTTTTAAAGTTTTTTGGTTGAAAATGATACTTTCCGGATTCAGTGTTTTTGTATTTAACGGCTCTACCGCTTCCTGCTATCTTACACTCATAACTAAATCCATTTTCTTCCTTACTAAACTGCAAATCGCTTACCTGATTTTTTGCAACATCAATTAATATTTGTTTCTGACCAATGAACACTAAAAACTCTGTAGCTGACAATTTAGACAAACGTGCAGCTTGTTTTTCAGGATTAATCACAACCTTTCCAACTAAGGTTTGACTTTTTGAATCAACATTAACCTTAAAAAAACTCATTTCAGTGTTTTCTTTGTTGAAATAAGTGTAAATGAAATTAGCGTTATCTAACCACCACATTAATGGATCCGGTTTGGAACCATCTGCAGTTTGGCCGAAACCTGCATCTGCAACCAATTGAATCTTTGGCTTATTCATTGGATACAAAAACAACTTGTACGGCGCTGCTGTTTTATCAAACTCAACATCTTGTCCGGCTTTGGCTTTAAATGTTAAGCTCTTTACTTCACCGTAGCTATTTGTTTTGAAATTGTAAACTGAGTAATATTTACCCTTAAAAGCATCATTGGTGTAATAAACGGCGCTGTCATTTGCTAACCTAACCAGATTTGCACGCCCGTCAAACAGCACCTTTTTTTCTTTTAAATCAATAATGTTTCCGATTCCGGTTACCAAGTATCTGTTATTGTAAATTTGATTTGTTCCAATATCCGTTCTTAAATAATCTTTTCCATCCTTCTTTCCAATAACAGTCATCACTTCATCTCTACCGATATAGTGTCCGTTTAAAATATGGTAATTATAAATTTTCTGTTTAAACTCTCCTTTTCCACCCGGATCAACATGCACAACAATTAATCCTTGCTTCACATCCTGAGCAAAGGAAAACGCTGTACACAAACAAAAAATTAAATTTAAAATTCTGCTGGTCATTATAAATTTTTAAAGAAGTCAAATAAAAATCTCACTCCCCAACCTGTAGCGCCCTTGCCCCTGTAGCTATCTTTAGCACTCAAAAAAGCAGGGCCTGCAATATCAAGGTGGTAATAAGGATAATCTGTAAATTTTTGAAGAAACTTACCGGCGGTTATACTACCAGCATATGGCCCACCAATATTCTTTTGATCTGCAATATCGCTTTTCAATAAATCATTGTAATCATCCCAAAACGGAAACTCTGCAATACGTTCATTAACAGCATTACTCGCTTCAAATATTCTTTTCTTCATTGCCTCACTCGCAGTACCCATACCAACCATTGCAAATGTACCGATTGCTGCAACTGCTGCTCCTGTTAAGGTTGCCATATCCATTACTAAAGCCGGTTTGTAATTTTTAGCATAATGCAATGCATCGGCTAAAATCATTCTGCCTTCAGCATCTGAATTGAGCATTTCTACAGTACTTCCATCCATCATTGTAATAATGTCGCCGGGTGCAAATGCATTAAATCCGGGGCGATTATCCGTTGCAGGTACTAAAGCAATAACATGTACATTTAATTTAGCTTTGGCTATTGCATACATTGCACAACCTACAGCGGCTGCACCAGCCATATCGCACTTCATTGAATCCATGCTATTGGCTGTAGGTTTTAAACTTAAACCACCTGTATCATATACAACACCCTTTCCTACCAGGACATAAGGTTGTTTATTTTTTGGTTTGGCAGGTTTATATTCTAAGATAGAAAATGTTGGTTCATCTACACTTCCTGCATTTACTGCAAGTAAACCGCCCATTTTAAGCTGTTGAATTTTTGATTTATTAAAAACTTCAACCTTAAATCCGGCCTCTTTACCCATTTGCTTAAATGCGTTAGCCAAACCTGTTGCGTTTAAAACGTTTACCGGTTCGTTAACAAGGTTACGTGCTTTAAATGTCGCTTGGCAAACATGATTTAATTGCTCTACTTTAGTTGGGTTAACTCTGGTATTGGCAATATAAATTGATTTTAAACTATTTGTTCCTTTTTTATCCTTTGTTTTGTGATAGAGGAATTGATAATTAGCTAAACATAAGCCCTCAGCAGCCGCCAAACTTAGATCGATCTTTTTGGTTTGATTATAAACATAAACATCTGCTTTTTTAGAAGCATTTAACGCATCACAATAGCTTGCTGCATGCTTTCTTACCTTTTCGTTAAGTGTATGCTCAGATGTTTTAGGATCAATGATTAAAATGTTTATTAGTTTACCAATATAATTGTATTGGAGAGATTTTACATCCTCCTTTTTCAATTGTTCTAAAATGTAACTTTCAACTTTTTCAGGAAGCCCAAACTCGTTTTTAAATTTTTCTGTTAAAACCAAAACATTTGTTTGATTGCTAAGGTTGTTTTTTATGGAAATAGTAGCCATGGTCAAGTTTAATTAGGAGTTGAAGATAGCTGAATAAATGAACAATTCCAAACTAAAAACCTAAAAAAAAAACCAAAAAAGGTTACTTTGACTCAAGCCATTTTATAATTTTAACTGAATCAGGCTGGCGCCATGGATAAAGATAATCGTAGAGTGTTCCGTCAGGGTTAATGAGGTATTTTTGGAAATTCCACCATACCGTAGAATTGGAATTACCATTCTGTTCTTTGTTTGTTAGCCATTGATAAACGGGATGGGTATTCTCTTTTATTGTAATTTTCTCCATCATTAAAAAGTCAATTCCAAAAGCCAATGAGCAGAAGGCGCTTATTTCTTCGTTGTTGCCTTTATCCTGTTGATTAAAATCGTTGCATGGAAAACCAATTATCACTAGTCGCTCTTTGTATTGTTCGTGCAGTTGTTGAAGTCTGGCTAATTGAGGAGTTAAACCACAATTACTGGCTGTGTTTACAATCAAAACCTTCTTCCCTTTAAGTATCGAAAACAGAAAGTCCTCCCCCTTAATGGTGCTTGCTTTTAAATCGTAAAAACTTGGCTTTTGCATAAATGTCAAACATTAATCACGTAATTTTGTTTAAATTATAATTCATTAGACTTCGTTATAAAAATACTCAACTTAATTTTAAAGTCAATATATTGTTGCTGACTTTCTTACTTTTTGGTATTCATTTGAGCCATTCTCAAACAATTATTTGGAAACAGGAAAGATTGCTTAACTGGAATGATTTTAAAGGAAAGCCCGAACGCCGATTTGCAGTTGCCTCAACGGTATACAACATCGAAATGTTGACATATGAAGATAGCAACAAACAATATACAGTTAATACCTACGCCGTTTTTTACTGCAAAGATTCCTGGAAAAGAAAAGAGTGGATTAGCGAAGTTGTTTTAAAACATGAACAAAAACATTTTGATATTGCAGAGTTATATGCCCGAAAAATGAGAGAAGAAGTTAGTAAGCTCTTAGTAAAAAATTATGCTGAACTTAAAGTAAAAACGGACGAAATTTACTACAGACTCGAAAAAGAAATGGATCGTATACAAGATCAATATGATGATGAAACAGAGGGTAGCATGAACTCAACGAAACAAACGGAATGGGAAAACTTTATAACTTCAGAACTAAACAGACTAAAAAAATTTAAAGAGCCGGTAATTAAGGTTAACTTTAAAGGTTGACCGGAGTTACAAGACACTTATCATTCTGCCATTTATTGGCAATTCTAATCACCTGCCTTTCACAATTTAAATAATTGCCGTTTTCATCCCTTAAAATAAAATACACTCCATTATTTTTTATAAGAGCGATTACTTCGTTTTTTAGTTCTTCTAATCTTAAGTAATTTGTCTTAGTTGACAACTTAAATGCTATTTCATTATTTTTCAAATCCATAACACTTCCTAAACTATCCGGTAATTCGCCATGCTCCTTTCCTCCTTTAAGAAATTGTCTGTAATTTCCTTTCTCGTGAGCCTCTCCAAGTTTTCTTAATTTTTTAGTTTTTATGTGTTGAGAGAAGGCCGACATATAAAAAACATGCCTGAAAGCGTCCAATTTTCCTCCATTTTCAAATCTATCTAACTGAAACTTAAGACTTGAATCCTGATAATACTTATCGCAGTTTCGTTTAATTTTTTTCACTTTTAAGGCTGCAATAGGATGCAAAACAGCCCATTTAAATTCAGGTAAACTAATGGCTTTAAGGTTAACCAAGAAAAATAAACAAAATGAGACTATTAGTTTATATCGCATATTAAAATCGTCCTACAAAAAAGCCAATTAACACCCAAATGTTAGTATAATAGGCGAAAATACCAAAAAGCACCTGCAAATACAATTAATTTAGCGGTGTGGAAGGAAAACTGGCTATATTAAACAACTTGCTCACTAAAAAACAACACGGTTTAGTAGTTAGTATTAATGATTTAAGAGATAAAGAATTTAGTGGCATTAAGCTAAGTTCAGAAGAAAAATATGCCCTGTCTAACTACGATAAATATCGTTTAAGTATTCTCAACGCTCAAACCGATGAGGAAAAATTCCATCATCATTACCGGCAGTTGCAAGTTATTGCAAACTTAAGCGATTGGAAGGAATTCCTAAGTGACGATTTTAATTAATCGTAGCTCGAAAATTAATTCAACCATTTAATTTTATTATTTACCTTAGCAAAATAATTGCGGCTAATACTGCATTTATTATATCAAAATATCATTCTCATGAAAGTAAAAACATTAGGCCAATTTATTATTGAAAAACAGGCCGATTTTCCGTTCGCAAAAGGCGAATTATCGAGATTATTAAGAGACATTGGAATAGCTGCCAAAATTGTTAACCGAGAGGTAAGTAAAGCCGGTTTAGTTGAAATATTAGGCGAAACTGGTGAAACGAATGTACAAGGAGAAAAGGTTAAAAAACTAGACGTGTTTGCTAACGATCAATTCATTGCTGCCTTTAAAGCAGGTGGAGAAGTTTGTGCAATTGCTAGTGAAGAAAACGACGATATTATACCAATTGACACAGAAATCAGTAAAAACGCTAAATACGTAGTAGCAATGGATCCATTAGATGGTTCAAGTAATATTGATGTGAACGTTTCTGTTGGTACCATTTTTTCTATTTACAGAAGAACAAGTTTAAGCGGACCAGGTACTATTTTAGATTTTATGCAAAGAGGTACTGAGCAAGTGGCTGCAGGTTATATTATTTATGGAAGCAGTTGCATGTTGGTTTACACCACGGGTAAAGGCGTAAACGGTTTTACACTTGATCCAAGCATTGGTGAATTTTGTTTATCACATCCAAATATGCGTACACCTCAAAATGGTAACGTTTATTCTATTAACGAAGGTAATTACCTACATTTCCCTGATGGTGTAAAAAAATACATTAAATACTGCCAGGAAGAAGATAAAGCAACAAGCCGCCCATTCTCTAGCCGTTACATTGGAAGCGGTGTTGCAGATATTCACAGAAATTTAATTACAGGAGGAGTTTATATTTATCCTACTACAACCAAATCCCCAAAAGGGAAACTACGTTTGTTATATGAATGTAATCCTTTAGCATACATTTTAGAGCAAGCCGGCGGTAAAGCCAGTAATGGTGACAAACGTATTATGGAAATCGATTTAAAGGAATTACATCAACGTACTCCTTTATTTATTGGTAGTTCTGAAATGGTAGATAAGGCTTTAGAATTTATGGCTAAGTATAAAACCGAAGAGGTATAGAATATTTTGAGTTGTAACCCATTGCTGGATTAAAATCAAACTATTTGTGGCTACTCTAATCTAATCTTTTCTCGATACAGAAATTTTTCCTGGGTACTATCAAATGGGCGATATACATAGTATAAATAGCCGTCTTTTAATTTTATTTTTTGTGCGCTATGGTGTTGCAGATGATAACTCCCCAGCTCTGCACCTGTTGTAGTATTAATCCCTTTAATATAGTGGTGTCCATTACGGCTGAAAAAAGCGTAAACTTTGTTTAGTTGCTTATCAACCAATATTTGTTTCTTCCATTCCTTCCAGTTTTTTGGATGATGATAATTAATCTTTACACTATCCAGCATCACCAAATCCTTGGAATAGTGATATAAATAATTAGCATAGTGATTAAACACATGAATGGTATCATTTAAAACAATTAATGGCGCATACAATGGTTCATAAAAATGAGTTTTTGTAAAGCCACTCATTAATGCTGCAACAATGTATTTGTCAATCTTTAATTTATCTGCTATTCTTCTGCATTCCAACTTAGCATAGGTTGGCAAATATCTATATTCAATGTTATAAAGCTTCAGTAAATCAGCATCACACACAGTACGCAGAATCTGTGAAAGAGAATCATTGTTTTTCAGAGAGAAATAAGAAAAAACAGGATAATTAGCCCACCAATTATTATGTAATAAAAAACGATTTACGCTATCATTAATATTAGCATAAAAACTCTCAAAGTCCTTTTTAGGTATGGTAATTGGCCACAATTGATCATTTAAAACATCAATTCGTAAAACTGTATCCGCGCAAACCAAATCCGTATAGCCTTCAAAATCTTTGTAAAAGTATTTTGGTTCTCCTGCCTCTTTTGGAATCACAAAATTACTAAGTTCACTACCATTAGAAGACACTAATTTTAGCTCTGCCGTTTTTAATTCGTTTTCGGAAGTTAAGAGAATATACTTATCATCAAAAAAATCAAAATCATAAATACTGTATTTAGGGCTGCTGCAAAGCGTTTCCGGTTTCTGAGTGGCATAAACATCAATTGCCTGCAAATCAGTAATTCGTTGTTTAAGTTTAATTAAAACCTTTATAGTATCTTTTGTACTTGCTTGTATTTGTTTGTTTTGAATCTGGAAATCATTATGAACAACTAATAACTGAACTTTTTGATTGAAACTAAACGGAATTTCAAAATAGCCATTATTGTCTGTTACGAATTGTTTACCTTCCGAGTTTAATTGAATGATTGTTCCTTTAACAGCCTTTTGATTAGCTTCAGAAATAACTCTACCGGTAATAAGTTGTTGCTGACCAAATAAAACTGAATTCAGAACTACAAAAAATATTATCCTAATCAAATTCATTCTATATATATGACGAAAAGGATTCTAAATTCCATAAATATAGTGTGAAGATAAAATATTAATCAATTAGGCTAACCTTGCCATATTTCCCAGGCTTTCTCTGCCTGTTGATGCAGCATACTCAAACCATTAACAACCAAGGCTCCTTGTGTTTTGCACTTTAATAAGAATTGGGTTTCCGGTGGGTTATAAATCAAATCATAACATAAATGTTCAGGCGTGATAAACTCATATGGAATATCCGGGGACTCATTTACATTAGGAAATAATCCAATAGGTGTACAATTTACAATCAGTTTACATGCATTAATAACATTTGCATTTAAAGAATCGTAGGTAATAAAATTATAACCTACTTGAGCACTTCTTGATAAATAAAAAACATCAACACCAATTTTTTGTAAGGCATATGCAACTGCCTTTGAAGAACCACCTGTACCAATAATCAAAGCCTTATTATGTATTGGTTCCAGAAAGGGTTTTATGCTTTGTGAAAAACCATAACAATCCGTGTTATACCCAATACTTTTTCCATTTACTATCTTAATGCAATTAACAGCATTAATCTCTTTTACCTCTTCACTGAGTTGAGAAAGATATGGTATAATTTGCGTTTTATAAGGATTCGTAACATTAAGTCCTATGATTTCGGGTTCTTCAAGCAATTCATTAACTTTACTTAAGTCGGCAAATTCGTAATTACTGTAAGCATAATTTGATAAGGATAATTTAAGAAATTTTTCTTCAAAGTAACTTTTTGAAAAAGAATGAGCCAATCTTTCACCTATTAAACCAAATCTTTTAGTCATTACCTAACGCTGTTAAATCTAATTTCCAGAGAACCTTACCTTTGGCGGGATCCAAACAAACAAATTTTTTAGGGTAAGATTGTATACTCACGTACAACTTATTCTTATTTATAAAAGCAAAACAATTCGCTGTTCCTTCAATAGTTCCAAAATAATCTGTTAATTCAGCAGTTTCCCATTCTGTTTTTCCACTTGAGTTAATATATGCTACCTTAACTTCTGATTTTTTTGAAAGGTCATCTTTATATGCTAAAACAATTCCATTTTGAAACCTGCTCAAAAACTTTGGAGCACAATAAATTTTGTTACTTATTAACTTAGCCCTCTTAATTCCATACATCCTGTTTTGTGGGCGGTTTAAATTTTGAATATAACTTGTATCATCTATCCCAATTTTATACTCCGGCTTTAAAGTATCACAACCTTTGGTAGCTAAAACTAAGAATGGGTTTTCATGTTCAGTAAAAAAAATCTTCGTTTGCTCAACTGATTGACCTTTAATATTCCAATAAGCATCATATTTATATAGCTTTTCTGTTATACAATTATAAAAATATTCTTCACCTACATTATTTTTTAGTCTGTACACCGGTTCGTTATATTCCTTACTGATACGAGAAATGCCGGACGAGAGTTCTTTAAATTTTAGTGGCAAAAAATTAGAGCTAATTTTCTGTTTTAAACTTATCGGATCAAATGCAATTAAGCCACTGTCTTTAGAGAAGCAATATATTAAGCCACTTAAATGATTGAAGTTTGGCATATCACCAAAAGTTAATGCTTGCCAATTATCGTAAAACAAATCCTTTTCAATTATTAATTTTTTGGTGGATGAATTATAGACACCTGCGCTTATTCTGGCACTATCCAATGTATTTGTTTGCAGCTTTGAAATAACGACGATAAACTCTGATGAATTTGTTGTGACAATAAATGCGTCTTGAACAGAAGGTTTTTGCCACTTAGAACTTAATTCGATACCACCATGAATTATATATTTACGCTGAGGTTTTACCAAAAAGAACATAACCCCTGAAATTCCTATTAAAACAGCAAAAACAAGAGCCAAAATTAAAATATTATAAGACTTTTTACCTTGTGGTTCATTAGCTTTAGCTGTTGTCCAAACCTCAACAATGGGCTGCTTTGGTTGATTTGTATCTTTTAACACAAAATCTGTTTGACAATAATTGCATTTATATTCACCTGCATTTAATTTAAAAACATTTGATGCACCGCAACTTGGGCATTCTATTTTTTTTGCACCACTCATTTATTTACCAAATTTACCCTTCAATGCAGCTAATGCACTCTGCATATCGTTATGGCCATTGTTCTTTTCTTTTGAGGTTATCTTCATGTTTTCACCTAAACTATTTTGCTGTTTAGCCTGTCCTTCGCCTTTCATGCTTAATGCAATGCGCTTGCGTTTCACATCTACCTCTGTTACATTAACCCAAACTTTCTGTCCAACTTTTACAATTTTATTAGGATCATCAACAAAGGTATCACTTAACTGAGAAATATGAACCAAACCATCCTGATGAACACCAACATCCACAAATGCACCAAAATTAGTTACATTGGTTACAATACCGGGTAATCGCATGCCTTCTCTGAGATCGCTTATCTCATGCACATTCTCATCAAATGAAAACACTTCAAAACTTTTCCTCGGATCCCTACCCGGTTTTTCCAATTCATTTAAAATATCCTTTAATGTAGGCAAACCCACTGTTTCCGAAACGTAGTTAGTTAAAACTAATTTTTTTCTAAATTCCTTTTCAGCCATTAAATCTTCAACGCCACAACTTAAATCACTGGCCATTTTTTGAACGATATGATAACTTTCAGGGTGAACAGCACTCGAATCCAATGGGTTCATACTTTTTCTTAATCTTAAGAAACCAGCACATTGCTCAAATACCTTTTCACCCATTCTTGGAACGTTTAATAACTCTTGTCTCGTTTTAAAAGCGCCATTCTGATTACGGAAGTTAACAATGTTTAGTGCCAAAGTAGGGCCGATACCTGATACATAACTTAATAATTCTTTGGATGCAGTATTTAACTCTACGCCAACTGCGTTCACACAGCTACTTACAACTTCATCCAATTTATTCTTTAATAAGTTTTGATCTACGTCATGTTGGTACTGTCCAACACCAATGGATTTTGGATCGATCTTTACCAACTCTGCTAATGGATCAGCTAATCTGCGTCCAATACTAACAGCTCCTCTAACAGTTACATCCTTATCAGGAAATTCTTCACGTGCTACATCACTGGCAGAATAAACAGAGGCTCCTGCTTCACTTACCACAATTACAGGAATAGATTTAGGCAATACATCAATTGCTCTCACAAACTGCTCGGTCTCTCTGCTCGCGGTTCCATTTCCAATAGCAATGGCTTCCAAATTATGTTTTTGCAGAAAAGCAAGAACAATCATCTCAGCTTCTACTGTTTTACGTTGTGGTTCATGCGGATAAATTACTGCTTCTTCTAAAAGTTTTCCTTCACGGTTTAAAGCAACCACCTTGCAACCGGTTCTAAAACCCGGGTCAATTGCTAAAATTGCTTTCTGACCTAATGGAGAGGCTAATAATAGCTCACGTAAGTTATCTGCAAATACTGTTATTGCTTTTTCATCGGCCAATTGTTTGGTAAACAATCGCATTTCTGCTTCTATACTTGGCTGCAACAAACGTTTGTACCCGTCTTCAATCGCCAGTTTAAGTTGAGTAGCACATTCTCCTCTTGACTTTATTATTTTTCGTTCGATTAACAACAGTGCTTCCTGCTCAACAATACAAATATCTAAAATTAGTACATCCTCTTTCTCTCCCCTACGCATTGCCAGCATCCGGTGACTTGGACAAGTGCTCAATTTCTCCTCCCATTCAAAATAATCTTCAAACTTTTCGCCAGCTTCTTCTTTACCTTTAATAACTCTGCTTTTAACAATCGCTGTTTTCTTAAACTGTTCGCGAATCGTTTCACGTACAATTGCATCTTCTGAAATTATCTCTGCAGCAATATCTCTCGCTCCCTGAAGTGCTTCTAAAACAGACTTCACCTCTTTTTCTTCGCTTATATATTTCTCTGCCTCTTCAAAGACCAAATCGCCCTTTTGTTCAAGAATGTAATCAGCCAAAGGTGCTAATCCCTTCTCCCTTGCAACAGTTGCCTTTGTTCTACGTTTTGGTTTATATGGTAAATACAAATCCTCTAACTTACTTAAGGTATCTGCCTCATAAATTAAGTTAGCCAACTCTGGAGTTAATTTTCCCTGACCCTCAATGGACTTTAAAATACTTTCCCGACGTTGTTCCAGCTGGCGAATACGTTCAATTTCGTTTTTTATATTAATAATGGCTACCTCATCCAGATTTCCTGTTGCTTCTTTACGGTAGCGGGCAATAAATGGAACTGTTGCTCCCTCATCCAATAATTGAACAGTTGCAGTTACATCATTTAAATTGAGATTTAATATTAATGCAACCGCATTAATAATCTTTTTTTCAGAATTGATCATGCTTAAATTTAAACTAAATAGAAGGCACTTTGTACTTAACTTTTTAACAAAAATTACCGTTCCATTAACCTAATAAATTAGATTTCCAAAGCTTATAATTCGCTGACTCCTCATTTATAGAAAGTTTGTAATTAGGAAAATAGGTTGTTCCCTTTTTATCTTTCGTTAGTGTAATGGTTTTAATAGCATCAGCACTATTAACTGTCAAGACAATCTCATCCCCATAACTGAAGTAGTTTAACCAATGATTTAAATTAGACCTTAGCGCGATTGAATTAACACCAATTATTTCATCACCTTGAAACAAACCAGCCTTCCAGGAAGGACTGTATGGTGCGACCATGCTTACTTTTGCGTTTGTGCCGGAATCAACAGTTTTAAAACCAAATAAATGTTCGCTGCAATTTAAGTTAATCTTTTTATCCAATTGAATATTCAAATAACTAAAAGCTTCCTGTAAGCCGGTTTCAAAGTCGTTTGTACCATACACATAAAAACTAAAAAATGCATTTAAATCCTCACCTGATAATTTATTCGCAAGCGTAATAATGTCTTGCTCTGAATAGCCTTTATTTTTTTTACCGAAACGCTCGTACAATAAAACACATAAATCTCTGAGAGATTTAGTGTTATTTGTTGCTCTCATTATTTTAACATCGAGCATAAAAGCAATTAAATTCCCCTCATCATAAATATTTGTTTTACGGTAAGGAGCACCGGGCACATAACCGTCTAACCATGTTTCCCAACTACTTGCGGCAACGCTTAAATTATACCGTCCAAAACTATGAAAATGTTTCTGCATTCTTTCTTCAAGTGTTTTAAAGTAATCCTGATTATTAAAAACGCCTGAACTTAATAGAAGTTTGTCACCGTAGTATGTTGTAAAACCTTCGTAAACATAACCTGTACGTGCATAATTTTCTGTGTTGTACTGATAAGGCAACATTTCAACCGGTCTGATGTATTTAATATTCCAAGTATGAAACAACTCATGACAACTTACGCCTAAAACATCTTCATAGGTTTCTCCTTGATTAATAGCGTATCCAGGACCAATAGCAATGACTGTGTTTTTTTGGTGTTCTACACCATGATAAAACTTATAATTCAAAATTTGAAAAATAAAATGATATTCACTAACCGGACAATCACCCCAAAAATCAATCATTTTATCAGTAAAGGCAATAAAGTCCTTTTTGTATAAATCCCAATTAGGTTTACAAGTTCCAATAAAATGAAGATGAAAAACACAAGCCTTACAAGTATAACTTGAAGATTGTACGAATGGTGAAGCTACAAAAGGAGAATCAACTAATTCGTCATAATTAGCTGCCGATAATAATTTGCCGCTAACCGTTAAGGATGTAATTATTTTATAGTGATCCGGAATATTTAATTCAATTTGATGCTGCATTTTTTCTAAACCCTTTACACGCATGCAACAATGAACCGGATTAATATAAATTTGATTAACATCAGCAAAGCAAGCCCCTGCATTTAATTCATTGCTGTAGTAGCTATATGTTATTTTCAAATATTTTAAACCATTAGTTTGAATTAACCATGTTTCTTTATCAGTTTTAACATAATTAAGTGGTTGATTAGCATCGTTAAACACATCAACACGCTTTATATTTTTACTAAAATTACCAAACTCGTATCTGCCCGGTCGCCATGAAGGCAATATAAGTTCCAATGATTCTTGATTTAAATCGGAAATTGTTAAATCAATGTACACATAGTGAGATGCGGGATTTTTTTGGTAGAATAAATAATGAATCATAGTAAAAATTTAATTTAATAAATTTATATATTTACGTTAATATGCGGTATCTTTTATATTCATTAATTATCCTTTTTTTTTCAAACATTAATGCTCAAAGCTTTGATTCTATCATATACGTGGCCAAGGCTCTTAGACATGACTCCGATAGAATTACCTTGTTATACAAGCAAGGTTTTGAAAAAAGAACAATAAATCCACAATACAGCTACGAATGTGCTAAAAAAGCCGAAGCCTACGCACAAAAATTAAGTTTACCATTCTATTCAGCAAAAGTGAATAACTTATTAGGTGTTTTATACTACAGAAAAGGTGAACTTAAAAAAGCCATTACCTATCACTTAAATGCTCTTAATATACGCAGTACCATCAACGATAAAAGAGGTATGGCATTGAGTCAAATCAATTTAGGAAATGCATACTCAGATTTAAATAATTACTCATTGGCAGAATCTTATTATTTAAAGGCTTTACAAATTAATACTGAACTTAACAACGAAGACCAAATCAATAATTGCTTAATTAATTTAGGTACTCTGGCAGCACAACAAAAAAAAGATGAAATAGCCTTAGAATATTTTTCTACTGTTTTGAATAAGGCCAAAAAAAATAACAACTACGAATTGCAGGCACTGGCATTTAATAATTTGGCAGTTATAAAAATGAATTCCAAGGAATTTGAAGAATCTATTGGAATGAGTTATAATTCAATTAAAGCAAAAGACCTCAGTGAGAATGAAATTGAAAAAGCAGATAGTTATTTAAATATCGCATTGTGTTATTTGTTTTTGAATGATTTAAAGCAAACCAAAACATTTCTTCAAATAAGTGACTCGATAATAAACCGTTTTGATTACCTGGCTGCCAAACTCAACTATTTGCAGTTAGAACATCAATACTATAACGCCATAAGTGATCACAAAAGTGCTTACAACAGTTTATGTTTGCTTAATAGTTTAAATGACAGTATTACGCTTGCAAATAAAGAAGCTAAATTAGAAAATGATTTTACAGAAATGATTGAAGAAGCCAAAAATGCTTCCACGGCCAACAATTCCAGCACCGGTATTTATTGGTTTTGGGGTATATTGATTTTACTTGGAATTGTTTTATTTATGTTTGTTTTAAAAAATAAAAGATGAGCAAAAAAGATAAAAACAGAATTAATGTTGTTTATAGCACTAATCCCGATTTTAAATATGAAAGCGAGGATAGTGATAATGAAACAACTCTCCCAAACAACCAACAACAATTAAAGATCTATTTGGATCGTATGGGTGGAGGTAAATTAGTAAGCAGGATTGAAGGCTTTATTGGCACGACTGATGATTTAGAATCACTTGGTAAAAAACTAAAACAAAAATGTGGCGTAGGCGGAAGTATCAAAAATAACAGCATCTTAATTCAGGGTGACCACCGAGATCGATTGCTTGATTTATTGCAAAAAGACGACTATAAAGCAAAGAAAGCAGGCGGCTAATCTTTAAGATTGCTTTTCTTCTATTGTTCCATCGGCGTGTTTTGCAAATCTGTTTTTTGTGCGATCGTGCACCTGGTCGTAACGACTCCAAGGCCAACCACCAAATTGCGTTTTATGATAATCCTCAAAAGCCTGATTGATTTCTTCTTTTGTATTCATTACAAAAGGGCCATATTGCATCACTTGTTCATTAATAGGTTTACCTTGCAACACCAGAATACTTGCACCACCTTTACCTGCTTTTAAATTTACTTTTTGTGTAGGATTTAATTGAATACTACAGTAACTATTTATTTTTTCTTCGCCAATGGTTAAACTTTCCCCTTCATAAAAATAAAGCATACGATTTACTTCTTTATTAGCGCCTTCCAATTGCCATTCTGCCCCCTCGTTCATTTTAATATTTAAAATCATTAATTCGTTTGCAGGGTCAGAGGCCCAGGAATCAGGAGGTGCCTCGTAAAATGTATTGGAGTTTAACTTACCAAATATTAATTCAACCAAGGTTTCATGATTAGCAGCATCTTTAAATTTAAGTTGCGGTATTTTTTCACGCCAAAGCATTTTAAAATGAGGCTCTACCATTTTATTTTTCTTTGGTAAATTAAGCCATATCTGAAAAAGCTCCATGGTGTTTTCTTTATCTGAATTTATCAACGGAAACATTTCAGAGTGCTGTACTCCTTTGCCTGCGGTCATCCACTGCACATCGCCATTGCCATATCTTCCGGAAGCGCCAAGTGAATCTGCATGATCCACTACTCCTTTTCGAACGATGGTAATAGTTTCGAAGCCTCTATGCGGATGACCGGGAAAACCTGGTACTGTTTTACCATGGTACATTCTAAATCCATCCTTTATAATGAAATCATCTCCAATGTGACGGCCTTTTAAATAGTTCTCATTTGGTCCCATGTTTTCATTCCCTGCAGGAAAATAATCTTCATGATGAACACAAAATAAAAAAGGATCAAGTGTTGGCCACTGAAAACCAAGTGGCTCGGTTTTTATGATAACTGAAGTCATTGGATTAGAATTAAGTATAGTTTGATTTAATTTCTTAAGCGGATTTATCATTAACGCAAATGCTGCGCTACTAATGCTCCCAAAAAAATCTCTGCGATTAATCACTTTTCTTTTTGAATAAATTATTAATTAAGGACAAGAAAATATACAAAATGATTATGAATGGAATAGATACAACCTGAAAAATTGCAAACAACAATGCACTTAGAATAATTAATATGTATCTGAATTCATTTCCTTTTATTCCGAAGTGTTTAAATTTTAAAGCAATTAATGGCAGTTCTGAAACAAGGAGTAGGCTGAAGAATACCGTTAATCCTGCAATAACCATTCTACCGATAGCTGAATAAGATTCTGCAACTAATAAACTGTTTAAGCCATCTACGCCCAAATACTCAGCAGCAAACTTTTGAAAACCGGTAATGTCGCTTCCAACAATTAATGGTATGGAAGCAAAAAAAATGGCGTTAGCAGGTGTTGGTAATCCAATAAATGTATCTGTCTGACGGGTATCGTTATTAAACTTCGCAAGTCTTACTGCAGAAAAAACCGGAATAATTAACGCAACATAACTAAGTGGTAAAATTTTATTGGCTGCCGGTGAGTTAGTAATAGCAGAAAAAAGAGTTGACAAATCTAGGTTTATGTTTAAGTTATTAATCAACTTAAACATCATTAAACCCGGCACTACACCAAAAGTTACGCAGTCTGCCAAACTATCCAGATCTTTTCCAATTGGCGATGCAACTTTTAAAAGGCGTGCAGCAAAACCATCAAAAAAATCCAGCACAACAGCAATGCCAACTAAATAGGCCGCCCAATTTAAATTACCTTGAAATATTTGAATGATTGCAAGACAACCGCATAATAAATTCCCGCAGGTAATTGAGTTAGGAATATTTCTAATAATCCACTGCATTAATATTGCGGTTGAACAGGTTGATTATTCAATATTGTCTCAATCTTAGTCATTACCTCTGCTGTAAGTAATGGAAGCACCTCAACGGATGTTAGTGTTTCTTTAAGTTGTTCCGGCTTACTTGCACCAAGTATGGCAGTACTAACGTTTGGATTTTTTAAACACCACGCAATAGCCAGTTTGGGAAGTGTAATATTTAATTCAGCTGCTATCCCGGCTAATGATTTAATCTTTCCAAAGCGTGATTCGTCACCTAATGTTCTTTCCTTTAACCAATCCATCCCTTCAATATGCAAGCGGTTATCGGTTGGGAGAGATGTATTGTATTTTCCTGTTAACAATCCACTTGCAAGCGGACTCCATATTGTAGTTCCTAAACCAAAATCTCTGAATAACAACAGATAATCTTTTTCCATTTTGGCTCTTTCAAAAAGATTATACTGAGGTTGCTCCATTGTAGGGCCGATTAATCGATTGCGTTCAGCAAAAACATATGCCTGCATAATTTCATCTGCACTCCACTCACTTGTTCCCCAATATAAAATTTTACCCTGTTGGATAAGTGTATTCATTGCCCACACTGTTTCTTCAATCGGCGTGTTTTTATCAGGACGGTGACAAAAAAACAAGTCTATGTAATCAACCTGTAAACGTTTTAATGCAGCGTGGCAACCTTCAACAATGTGTTTTCTTGATAAGCCTGTTTGATTTGGTTTACCTTCTTCATAACCAAAAAAAACTTTACTGCTCAGACAATATGATGAACGAGCCCAGTTTTTTGTTTTAAGAATTGAACCCATTACTAACTCAGATTTGCCTCGGGCATAAATTTCGGCATTGTCAAAAAAATTCACGCCAGCGTCGTAAGCCATGCTTAACAAGTTGTCTGCAACTTTATCATCAATTTGTTTACCAAAAGTGATCCAGCTTCCAAAACTAAGCGCGCTAACTTGTAAACCCGATTTCCCTAAACGTCTATATTCCATTATCTTTCTTTTTTAATTGTTGCAAATTGCAGGGGATTGCTTGTTATTTCTGAGTTTAATTTCCTTGCTCTGAATACATCTATTGCAGTATAAATTGCTTGTTTAAATGAATCTTCAGATGCAATACCTTTTCCTGCAATGTCATATGCTGTACCATGATCGGGGCTAGTTCTTATAACTGATAAACCAGCAGTGAAATTAACTCCTGAATTAAACGCAATCGTTTTAAACGGTATTAATCCCTGATCGTGATACATAGCCAGCACGCCATCAAATTGCGTGTAATTGCTACTACCAAAAAAACCATCGGCAGGATATGGCCCAAAAACAAGTGCATTGGAGTTAATAGATTTAATGGCTTCACTAATAACAGAATCTTCATTTCCGATAGCACCATTATCACCGGCGTGCGGGTTAATGCCTAGCACAGCAAGTTTCGGTTTACGGATACCAAAATCAACCTGTAAACATGTAATTAATTTATTTATTTTTTCTACTAAAAGTTCTTTTGTCAATTTAGCACTCACATCCTTTAAAGGCAGGTGATCAGTTGCCAACGCCACTCTTAATCCTCTATCAGAACCCATTAACATTAATGGACTACCAGCAAATTTCGAACCTAAATATTCAGTATGTCCAACAAAGTTAAACACAGAACTTTGTATGTTTTTTTTATTGATTGGTGCTGTAACCAATGCATGAATTTTATTTTCAGCTAAAGCTTCAGCTGCCGCTTTAAGTGAAATGAAGGCATATTTCCCGCCAACATCAGTTTGTTTACCGGGCTCAATTGTTATTTCTTCATCATAACAACTTACGAGATTCACCTTTTTATGATTTATCTGAGTAAAATCTTTTAATAAATGATAGTTTATGTCTTCTAAAGCCAACTGCTTTTTGTAAAAACCTATGGTTTTTTGCGATGAAAAAACAACCGGTGTGCAAATCTCAATTAATGAATGGTCAGCCAGAGTTTTTAAAATAACTTCCAAGCCAACACCATTAACATCACCTTGCGAAATGCCTATTATTATTTTTTGAGAATCATTCGTCATAAGAATGGAATAAAAACTAAAAATACGTAATTAATTTGAACGAACTAATTCCTTATTGCTTCAATTTCTTTTTGAAGCTGGTTAAGCAAAATAGGTTTGTGGGTTGGCCTAATTCCCATCATGCCAACAAGTTCAATATCGCCATCGTGATAGGTAATTTTTAAACTCCCGTTTTTTGCAAAAGCAACTTCTTTAATGTCTACCAAATAAAATACCTTATTTGTAAAGATATTATTTTTAAACTCAATACGGTCTTTGTAAAACATAGCAAAAGGTGTTAAAAGAATCCACAAAGCCTGAAAACCAAAAAACAACAAGGGTACCGCCAGAAAAAATGAAACAGGATTGACCTCTGTAACATCTGCTTTAACAACGTTTATTTTAAATAAAAAGCCAAGGGCGGCGGTTAAGATTATGTGGAGTGCAACCAATAAAACATTCCGTTCTATATTAAGAGTTGGCACTTCTACTTCCTTCTGATTTCTCACAATGCAAAGTTAACAATTAATAAACGCTGAAAGTTTATGAAAGCTGCATTTTTTGTACCTTTTAGTTCTGAAAACATCCATTTTTATTGCTTATTTATGTTAAAAAGCAAAAATTAGGGATGAATGGATTTTGCTAAAAACAAAATAACCCTATCTTGTAACCAAATTAAAATAATTACGTTACAATAAGTGTAGAAACTAAATGAGAAAAAAGATTACATATCCATTTCTGTTGCTTCTGATCCTAATCAGTTTTAACCGTAATTTAGCTCAAACAGTTACTGTGGTAGATGATCCGATTGCTGCAATGCTTGATAGTTTGCAAACTCAAAAAATGTTTGAATTTGCATTTAATAAACCAGCCTTTCAAAAACATAATAAGTTTAAATATACAGCAGATAGTATTCCGAGATTTGATGATTATACCTATCAGTCTCGTTTAGCAAAGTTGGATGCTTTATCTCCATTTGATTTAGTTTATAATGAACATGTAAGGGGATTTATTAATCTATACGCATACCGCAAACGCGAAGGTGTGAGCCGTATGATGGGTGTTGCGCAACTTTACTATCCAATGTTTGAAGAAGTGTTTGACCGTTACAACATTCCTTTAGAATTAAAACACCTAGCTGTAATTGAAAGTGCTTTGATACCTTATGCGCGGTCCAGAGCAGGCGCAATGGGTTTATGGCAATTCATGTACCCTACTGGTAAAATGTATGGTTTAAATGTTACCTCGTATATTGACGAGCGTTGCGATCCATATAAAGCAACAGTTGCTGCAGCTGAATACTTAAAGAGTTTATATGGCATGTTTGGTGATTGGCAAATGGTATTAGCTGCATACAATGCCGGGCCAGGCACAATCAGTAAAGCTATCAGACGTAGTGGTGGTAAAAAAACGTATTGGGAAATCAGACCATACTTACCAATTGAAACGCAAGGTTATGTACCCGCATTTATTGCTGCTAATTATGTAATGAATTACCATGCAGAACATAACATTTATCCTGCAACACCAAGAAAATCATATTTTGAAGTTGACACGGTTGTTGTAAAAGAACAAATGAGCTATGATCAAATTGGACAAGCACTTGAAATTACCAATGAAGAAATAGCTTATTTTAATCCGCAATATCGTAAAAACGTGATACCGGCAGGCGGCAACACTATTTGTTTGCCAAAAGCTAAAATTGGTTTGTTTTTAACAAATGAGCAAGCCATCTACGCAGCCATTAAATCGCAACAACAACAAGGTGAAATAATTGAAAATATAGCTGAAGTTAAGAAAACACATACTGTTAGATCAGGCGAAAAACTAAGCAGTATAGCCCGGAAATACGGTGTTACGGTTGCTGACTTGAAAAGCTGGAACTATATTGGACGCAAAGGCGTAAGACCGGGTAAAAAATTAACTGTGTATGTTAGAGAAGCAAAAGCAAGCGCTCCTAAGTTAGATGTGAATTCAGCCAACACACAGTTAGCAGCTAATCAAAAAACAGAAGATAAAACTTTAGCAAGTAAAGAGAATATCCAATATCACAAAGTTCAAAAAGGTGAATCACTGTTTGGAATTGCCAAAAAATACGGCACCACAGTTGATAAACTAAAAGAACTCAATAATTTAAAAGACAATAGCCTAAGCTTTGGTCAGTCTTTGAAGATTAATTGATTTATCCTCTCCTAATACAAATTTCTTCTTATTGAATTCTAATTACTGAACGGTATTATTCCATTTTGTGTCTTAAACGCAAGCCTTTAATTAACGCGATAAAAAGTCCAATCAAACTATCAGCAACTGCGCCAAAGAGAAGAATTGCACACGCATTTTCAAGAATATTTTCTAAATCCGTATCAACATGATGACCACTGTTACCCAATGCTAATAAGTAAAAACAGACTATTGAAAGTACAACCAAACCCAATAAGGAAAAGAAAAGTTTTAAGTAAAAATACTTTTGAATTAGCTGTGATTTTTTAACGCATCTGTAAAATAGATATGCAGATGCTAAAAATAAAATCAAACAAAAAATAGTAAACAGTATCATCAAAAAATAATTCTAATACATAAAGGTCAACATTAGGTTGTCACCACTATATCAAATTTAATTAATAAATCTCCTGGACGCAAGAACGGCATTTTTTAAAAAATTAAATTGCTTCCGCTTTTTAATTCATCCACCTGAATTTGTTGAATTTGCGTGAAATCCGCAACTCCCTTTAAGGCCTCTACAACCTTGTACTCATACAACTCCAAGCTCTCGCCTTTTACAATTAAAAAGTAATCTGTTTTAGGCAGTTCTTTAATTAACCTCGCCCTCTCCTCTACTGCCTGTGTTGCAAATAAATCATTTGAGGCTGCATCTATCACATCACTTTCAAAATTACTTAGATTTGAAATTAAATTAAACTCTAAATAAAGTTCGGGCACTTCGCAGCCATATAAATTATAACTAAAGGTGTTATTACCTTTTAAATGATAAGGCACAATACTTTGTAAACCTAAGTCAATATTTAATTGCTTGTTTAAAAGCGTTACAACAGTGTATTGATCAAGTGCACAAGAAATGCCAATTAACAGAAAATTGAATTCTTCTGCATCTGCATCCAAACTATACCTGATCTTTTTGCTCATTTAGTTTTTGTAAAGTTAACTCAGCTGCTTTTTGTTCTGCTACTTTTTTACTGAAGTTTTCAAACGTGATGTATGCAATATCATCAATTCTCACTTCAATTTTATACAATTTACCTTCCTTGTGTATGGTTTCACTAATTATGGCATACTCTAGTTTTACTCTGTTTTTCTGGCAATATATCTGGAGCTGACTTTTAAAATCGTCATTAGACTCAGCTAATTCCTTTAAATCTACATGCTGTGAAAGAATATTCTTTAAAACAAACTTCTTAGTTTTAACATAACCCAAGTCAAGGTAAGCAGCTCCAATAAAGGCTTCAAAAGCATCACCAAAGGCAGAGCTTTTAACTGTTTCGGATTTACTTAAGGTTGCTTTTAAATACGAATCAAAGCCAAATTTAATAGCTAGCTTTTTTAATTGCTGGCCATTAACAACTTTACTTCGTAATTGCGTTAAAAAACCTTCGTTTTCTTTTGGATAGATATTAAATAGGTGCTCAGCTACAATGCTTCCCAAGATCGCATCGCCTAAAAACTCAAGACGTTCGTTGCTCTTTAATTGGGTATTGCTTTTTGCTACTGCGCTGCTATGCCTGAAGGCTTGCTTATATAGATTAAGATTAACAGGTTTATAGCCTGTAATAGATTTTATCCAACGTTCAAATTCTTTATCATCACTTTTAGAGTTACCTAATAGCCGACGTAAAAAACGATTAATTGGCAAAATATTATGATTTAAATTTCTTAATGACAATGGCAGCATTGTGTCCACCAAATCCAAAGGTGTTACTAATGGCTGCATTTACCACTCTTTGCTGCGCCTTGTTAAGCGTTAAATTTAATTTCGGATCAACATCCGGATCTTGTGTTGTGAAATTAATTGTTGGAGGGATAATGTCGTTTTTAACTGCCAGGATTGTGGCAATACCTTCAATTGCACCAGCACCACCTAATAAGTGGCCGGTCATACTTTTTGTTGAACTAATGTTTAGTTTGTAGGCATGCTCGCCAAAAACCGAAACAATAGCTTTTAATTCGGCAACATCACCTAGAGGTGTACTTGTACCGTGTGTGTTAATGTAATCAATTTCTGTTCCTTCAATTTCAGCATCTTTTAAAGCACGCTTCATCACTAGACTGGCACCTAAACCTTCCGGATGAGGAGCAGTAATGTGATGAGCATCTGCGCTCATACCACCACCAATAACCTCAGCGTAAATTTTTGCGCCTCTCTTTATTGCATGTTCGTATTCTTCCAAAATAATGGCAGCTCCACCTTCTCCTAAAACAAAGCCATCTCTGTCTTTATCATAAGGGCGTGATGCAGTTGAAGGGCTTTCATTTCTAGTACTCATAGCCTGGCAAGCATTAAAACCTCCAATACCACTTTCATTAATAGCTGCTTCACTTCCACCACTTACAATAGCGATTGCTTTTCCCCAACGAATGTAATTAAATGCATCAATGAGGGCATTAGTTGAAGAAGCACAAGCGGAAACCGTTGTGAAGTTTGGTCCTCTTAATCCGTAACGCATAGAAATATGTCCGCTACAAATATCAGAAATCATTTTTGGGATGAAGAAAGGGTTAAATCTAGGCGTTCCATCACCTTTTGCAAAGGCAAAGGTTTCAGTTTGGAAAGTATCTAAACCGCCAATTCCGGAGCCCCAAATAACACCGATTTCATTTTTATCAATTCCTTCGGCACCTAAACCACTATCTTCAAATGCTTGAACGCTGGCGGCAATACCGTAGTGAGAGAAAGCATCGAGTTTTCTGGCCTCTTTTTTATCAAAATAGTCCTCAGGATTAAAGCCTTTGACTTCACAGGCAAATTGTGTTTTAAATTTAGATGCATCGAAACGTGTAATGGGCGCTGCACCGCTTACACCGTTAATTAAATTTGTCCAATAATCAGTAACGCTATTACCCAAAGGGGTAATTGCACCAAGTCCAGTTACTACTACACGTTTCGGTTGCATAAAAAATTATCCTTTTGCGTTAGCTTCAATGTAAGCAATTGCATCACCTACAGTACCAATTTTTTCAGCTTGCTCATCAGGAATAGCAATATTAAATTCCTTTTCGAATTCCATAATTAATTCTACAGTGTCTAAAGAATCAGCACCTAAATCGTTTGTAAAACTCGCTGCAGGAGTTACTTCTTTTTCATCAACACCTAATTTATCAACGATGATTGATTTTACTTTGTTTTGAATGTCAGACATTTTTATTTTATTTTAAATTTTGCCACAAAAATAACCATATAACGTTTACCACAAAACATAAAACAACAATTTACTCCCATTTTTTTAACAATTTGGCAATATAAAGTGCTCAAATAAATGATAATTCATTAAAAACTAATAAGTTAAACTATGGGTTCTTGTTTTTAATATGTTTTTTCAGATATGAATCAGCTGGTAACATGGCCTCTTGAATTTTTTTAGCATAATTAATTGAGTCAACAATTTCTTTCTGATGTTCTTCTATTTTTTGCTTTTGCTTTTCAACTTCAATTTTTTGGCTTGAAATAATCAAATTAGCTTTTCTTTGCCTTTTTAATCCATTAAAAATGAAAAACGATAAAGCAGAAACCATTATTAGTCCAATTAAAATAATGTATGAAAACATTTGCTGTCGTTTAATTTCCGCAGTTGAAAGTTCATTTTTTGCCTGAAGTAATTCGTTTTCTTTTTGCTTTTTATCCACTTCATACTTTGCCTCCAACTCTTTAATAATTTTATTGTTTTCTGAGTTAAATAGACTGTCTTTATAAAACTGATAATCCAGTTGTAACTCAAGTGCTTTTTTGTAATCTTTTCTCCCAATGAAAGACTCACTCAAATATTTGCTTCCGGTTTTAAGGACTTCTATTTCACCTGAATTTTTAGCCAAATTAATTGCTTCACTTAATACAATTATACTTTCATCAAATCTATTTGCTTTATTTAATGCGTGCCCCTTATGTATTAGGGTATGTATAAGGAGAAAATTATCATCTTCCTGTCTTGCAATATTCATAGCCAAATCCGCAAATCTGCCGGCTTTATCGAAGTTACCTAGATAGTAATGTATTTCTGAAGCGTTTACATAATTATAAGCCAACTTTTTTTTGTACTTCAGTTTGAGATTATATTCAATCGATTTATTAACGTAGATAAGTGCGCTATCTAATTGATTGTTTAATTCAAACACTCCTGCCAAATTACCATACATAGTGTTAACCGGCGTGCTTAGTCTGTTTTTTTGATAAGCTTCAATTGCCTTATAGTAGTATTTTATAGCTTTATTATACTCTTTCTTACGCTGGAATAACATACCTAGCGAATTGTTCAAACTTCCCTCTACATAAACGTCAGGATATCGTTCACAGTTTTCTAAACCCAACTTAAGATAACTAAACGCTTCTCCATAATTACCTTGATCCGAATATATTGCTCCAATTGTATTACATAAATCGCCATTACTGTTTTGAAAATTAATTTGCTTTGCCAAAGAAAGTCCTTGAAATGCATATTTCAAACCACTATCTAAATCAAAGTAGCTAACCTCCCAGCCCATTAAATTCAGAAGTTTAACCTTATTTGAATCCTGCTTTGAAGATTTAAGACAATTGTATATCGAATCTGTTTTTCTGTTCTGACCCGATAGCTTAGAAATGATCAAAATAATTAAAATATAGTATTTTACTATTTTTCTCATTTCAAACTCAAGAAATACAACGTATAAGATTTAAACAAATTTAGTAGTCTTAGTTTTTACGCTTCACCATCGTTAATATTGTTGCAATACCAACTGTTTGGCCTGCTTGGTCAACAGCATCATATTTTTCTAAAATGCTGTTTTCGCTACAATCAACAATATCAACTACCCATTTCACAATTCCCACACTCACCTCATCACCATTAGCAGCCTTTAACGGTTTATCATTTTCAATTTTTTCTTTACATGTAAACTTAACCTTAAAACTCATACCTGGATAAATTGGTCTGGTGAATCTGCATTCATCAATTCCATAATTTAGTAGAACAGGACCTTTTGCAGGATCAACAAATAAACCTGCTGCCTTGGAAAGCACAAAATAACCGTGAGCAACCGTACGTTTAAAAATTGTTCCTTCCAATGCATCAGGCTGTAAATGTGCATAAAATTTATCGCCACTTAAGTTTGCAAAATTCACAATGTCTTCTTCAGATACAGTATGACTTGGAGTAATGGTTGTTTCACCCACCTCAAGATCTTCAAAATATTGACGGAATGGATGTACATCTTTAATAATCTGTTTAGCACCCACCTGATAATTATTTAAAATACTGGTAATCATGGATGGAGAACCTTGAATAGCGGTACGTTGCAAATAATGAAACACGCCGCGTTTACCTCCCATCTCTTCTCCTCCTCCTGCTCTGCCAGGCCCACCATGAACCAGCATTGGCATAGGACTACCATGACCTGTACTTTCTTTTGCACAGTCATTGTTTAAAACTAAAATACGGCCATGCATACAAGCAGCACCTATCACATACTTTCTTGCAATAGTTTCATTAGCTGTTACAATACTACTAACCAATGACCCTTTTCCTAATTTACTTAACTCAATTGCATCTTCAATTGTTTGATATGGCATAATTGTACTAACAGGACCAAAAGCTTCCACTTCATGACAATCTGTGTTTACGAATGGATTCTCATTAAGAAAAATGATTGGAGGCATAAAACAACCTTTTTGTTTATCTGCACCTTTAACTTCAAAATTTTCGAAATCGCCGATAATCATTTTTTGGGTTTTGCTCAATATCTCAACCTTCTCTTTTACTTCAATTAGCTGAGATTTTCCTGCTAACGAACCCATTCGAACACCTTCTACATTAGGGTCTCCAATAACGTTGCTTGCTAAACGTTTTCCAAGCGCTATTTGTACATCTTCCAATAAATTTTGAGGAACGATAACTCTTCTTACAGCAGTACATTTTTGTCCTGCTTTAGTAGTTATTTCACGTACAACTTCTTTAATGAAAATATCAAACTCCGGCATGGAAGGTGTAACATCGGTTCCTAGAACAATGCAATTTAAACTATCGGCCTCCATGTTAAAGTGAACACTCTCCTCCAACAAACGTGGATGCGATTTCAACATCTTTCCTGTGCTTGCTGAACCGGTAAAAGTTACAACATCTTGATTGATCACATTATCAAGAATACCATTAGCGCTTCCACAAATTAATTGCAAAGCCCCTTCCGGTAAAATTTTACTTGCTACAATTTCTTTAACAACAACCTCTGTTAAAAAGCTGGTTAAGGTGGCTGGTTTTACAATAGATGGCACACCTGCAAAAAGATTAACGGCTATTTTTTCTAACATTCCCCAAACCGGAAAATTAAACGCATTAATATGAATAGCTACGCCTTCCTTTGGCACACAAATGTGATGACCAATAAATGTGTTGTTTTTTGACAAACGCGCAACATCACCGTCGTAACAAAATGTTTCGTTAGGGAATTGACGACGCAGTGATGCGTAAGTAAATAAATTACCAATGCCTCCTTCAATATCAACCCAACTATCAGCCTTAGTAGCACCGGTAGCCCAAGACACTTTATAAAACCCATCTTTTTTACTTAACAAATGTGTTGCAAGCGCTTTCAACATCATACCGCGTTGTTGGAAAGTTAAACGACGCAAGTTAGGGCCACCAACTTTTCTGGCATACTCCAACATACGTTTAAAATCCAGTCCTTTACTACTGGCAGTTGCAATTAAATCGCCATTAATTGCATTATATAATTCTGTTCCTTTATCTGCACCGGCAACCCATTCGCCGCATGCATAGTTTTGTAATTGGTTCATAAATAAAATATTGTTTAAATATAACAAAGGATTGTTTAATTTTACAGCTATTCAACCAGAAAATAATTACCAGTTATGAAAATTAAAAATTATTGCGCTATCATTTTATTGTTTTGTACCCTAAAAGGAATATCTCAAGATTGCGGTGAATTAACAATTAAAAACGCACCAGGGCAACACGAAAAATTTATCGCCTCAATAAATGGTGTAAGGATAGTAAATACTTACTCAACTGTAACAACTTTTAATTGTTTAGAAGATTTGAATTACAGAATTCAATTTTTAATTGCCGGGCTTTCCAGCCCATTACAATTTTCCGTTAACAGTATGCCCAACTATGTAAGTACCTACATTCTGAATAAAGACATGTTTGGTAAATATTCCCTTATTTTAGAAAGCAAATCCTTAATGGGAATAAAAAATGTATCTCAACTAACAGAAACACCAACCTTAACTCCAACCTTTACAGCTAATTCTACGCCAACAGTTATTACAACAACAACTATTGTTAATACTACGCCTACAGTAGCTACAACACCAACTGTTGCACCTACAGGCATTAATGATACAGAATTTAACGGAATTGTAAATATGCTTAAAAAGGAATCGATAGAAAGCAACCGCTTAGATTTGGCTAAAAACTTTTTAAAAGGCAAACCACTTTCCTCTGCACAAGTTGTAACAACTGTTAAAACCATGAATATTGAACGTAATAAAACAGATCTTTCAAAACACCTTTACGGTCAAACAGTTGATAAGCAAAATTATTTTAATGTGCTAAATGTACTTAGCATTAGCAGCAGTAAAAGAGAATTATCTGAATACATCAGTAATTTTAAATAACCTACTAATCATTGTTAAAGTTTAAAATGCTTCGCCTATTGTGAAGTATGGAAGAACCTTTTTATTATCTGTGGCAACATCAATTCTCACATTTATTTTCTGAATTTTATCCAACTGAAATCTCAAACCTGCACCGTAGGTATAAAGCCAGTTAGCATTATTCATTTGATTCCATTGATTTGCAATCTGACCAACATTACCAAATAGCGCTATACCGAAACGTTTATAAACCATTTGTCGATACTCCCCTTGCAATAAAACAAGTTGATTATCACGGTAGCGACCTTCGTAAAATCCTCTCATTCGGTTTTGGCCACCCAGTAATCCCATTTGATAAAAGGGAACATTTCCACTTGTGTAAACAGCATAACAATTAAATGCAAAAACAGATTTTCTGTAATGAAAATATCTACTGATGTCAGATGTAAGCTTTACAAAATTAAAATTACTACTAATAGATTTATCACTTAGTAGTGCAGACATTTCTATAAAAGTTCCTTTGGAAGGATAAAATAAATTATCTCTGGTATCGTAAACACTAGTAAGGCCAAATCCTGAAACAATGCCACCCTTGCTTCCGGCAATATCCCCTTTTATGATGGCACCGGCAGTATCAAGATTAAATAAAGTTACATTGTCATAATTGTACTTAATGCCGGCATACCAGTTTTTTCGAATTTTTCTTAAAAAGGAATATCGAATACGAGGGTATTTCAAAAAGAAAATTTCTTCTTTGTAATTTGAATTGCCAACTCCATAAAATAAATAATTAAAATTATAATAACCTACTTCGCCTCCGCATTGATATGTTCTGTTTTTAAAAAACAAAAGGTAAGGAAGGTAAAGGATTACTTGTTTATTTTGCGTATAAACAGCTATTAAATTAACTCTTGACTGCGGTGCACCAATGCTATCTTTTTTAAAATTAAAAGTAGCAACACCTGTTGCTCCAAAGCCTATTCTTGTTTCGGGCGTGTAAAATAAAACAGGAAATCCGAAGTAAAATGGTTTATTGCTTTTTAGTATCTGCGTTTGAATAGAATCAATTTGAGCCTGAGATGAAAACTTAAATAAAATACAAAAGAGAAATAAATGAATTATTAAACTTTTTTTCAATAGATATTTTGGTAGTGAACGGTTTCCAAACCAATCAAAAACTAAATCGTTAATTGAATTAAAGCTATGTCTCATTTAACCAACCGGCTAACTTAAGCAGCAAACTTAAACCAAAAGTTTAACTAAAAAAAATACCATTGAACACCAAGAGCATACAATGGATAAAAAAAAGCATAAGACTTTCGGTAAAATGGCAAGCGAGCTGATAACTCGATTCTTAAATTAGATTTTATAATCGTTTGAATTCCTGGCACAATATCAATATAATTACCACTTTGCAAAAGTGGGGTGCCAATTGGAACATTCACGAAACCATATTGCGTAATTTGGGCTGCAGAATAACTCTTGCCCAAAAACTCAACATAAGCATTCCAATTAGTTTGGTTGTAGCTTTTATAAACACGAGGCCAGATCAGGTAACCAAAAGACAAATTGTATTCAAATGCTTTACCATATTGTATTCGAGTTGGTACAGGTCCACTACCATCAGGGTCGTTCACAAAACCATTTTTATCAATTGGAACAATGTAGCCGCCTGTAAAACTAACGGCAAATTTATTCTTAAGATAAGTTGTTATAAAGCCACCACCGTAGCCGCTGTTATCATCCATCAAATTTGGCTCAGCCTCTGTGTGCGCCGTATTGAGCAAAGTCCCTTGTGCATATAACGCCATTCTAAAGTGTTGATTTTTCCCGTCATTAGTTAGGAAGCGATACTTAGCATAAAAATTAACTCCATTAAATCTATAGATGTATTCATTATTCGATTTTGTATCACCTGTAGAAAAAATGGTTTGATTACCTTCATGAACATGCGTTGCCAAATTATCAGGAAAGTTTCTTCCATGATGATTTGAAACATTAGGTGTTGCCATAATAGACAACCTAGATGTTAAACCATACATTACCCGGAGTGCAAACAAATTTTTAATTTCTTTGGCTTCATTATAAGTGTGCTGTATATAACGCAAGCCAATTACATTTTTAGGTATACTACTTGCTGGTTCGTTATATGGGAATAATTCCTGCGCTTTAAGATAATTTGCATTAACTAAAAGAAAAAATACTATGCAGGCTAATGTTTTCAATTTTGTTTATGATTATATGCTTATTCAACTTTTGCATAATAAACCTTACCCGTATTTTCAGGACATTGATTTATCAATTTTTCCTTTGTCCCTTTGAATTCTTTTTTGGATTGAAATGAACTTCCAAGAAAAACAATTGAATTAACTTTTGGATCTGAACTACTACCTTTCATGTTTTGCAAACTAAGTGCGCCGTCAAAACCATCAACAAGTAAACACGACTTAAGTACGGTAGATGGTAACGTAACTTTTAGATGCCTTACACTAAAACCGGCATTGCGAACAGCCTTGGTAATTGCATCCGGACTGATTATGGAAGCTTCATTAACTTGAATTACTGCACGTGTTTGTGCCAACTGCATCTCAACCGATTTAATAAAATCTAGCTTTTTTAATTGCATTTCAACGCTTCGCGAACATTGGGAGCAGGTTAACCCATCTATTCCAAGATCAAACGTGATTGTTTGAGAAAAGCATGAACTAATTGGCAAAAACAAAGCTAAAACAACTATTACTAGGACTAATCTCATAATATCGTAAAGTTAAGGAAGAACTTTCAGACTTAAAAATACTTAACATATTGATTATCATTACCTTATGGTAAAACCAACTAATTTGCTCATTTTTAATAAGATAGTGTGAATTAGAAAAAAAGATTGTATATTTGCAGCCCAATTTATAAAACAATGAGTAAACATTATGAGACGGTCTTCATTTTAACTCCCGTTTTGTCTGATGATCAGGCAAAGGAGGCCGCAAAAAAATTTAAAAAAGCCATTACCGATTTGGGAGGCAAGGTAGTGAACGAAGAAAACTGGGGCTTGAGAAAATTAGCTTACCCTATTCAAAAGAAAACAACTGGGTTTTATCACCTAATTGAATTTACTGGCGAAGGGCAAGAGATTATCAACAACCTTGAAGTAACCTACAAACGTGATGAGCGTATCTTACGCTTTTTAACTGTAGCCTTGGATAAACATGCTGTTGCTTATGCTGAAAAACGCAGAGGTAAAGTTGCAGAAGGTAAAACAAAAAAGAAAGAAAGCGTTAACGCTTAATGGTTTAAAATTAAATTAAGAACATGAGCACATCAAAAGACATCAGATATTTAAATCCTCAGCAAAACGAGGTTAAAAAGAAAAAATACTGCCGTTTTCAAAAAAGCGGTATCAAGTATATTGATTACAAAGACCCTGATTTTTTATTGAAATTTGTTAATGAGCAAGGTAAGTTATTACCTCGTCGTTTAACAGGTACTTCTTTAAAATTTCAACGTAAAGTGGCACAAGCCGTTAAGCGTTCACGTCACTTAGCTTTAATGCCATACGTTGCGGACTTAATGAAATAATAATTAAAAGGAGGAAAGAACAATGGAAGTTATTTTAAAACAAGATATTAAAGGTTTAGGTTTTAAAGATGATAAAGTTGAAGTTCGTAATGGTTACGGCAGAAACTTTTTAATCCCTAAAGGAATGGCCATTTTAGCAACTGAAAGTGCTAAGAAAATGCATGCCGAAATATTAAAGCAAAAAGCATTTAAAGAAGATAAGCTTAGAAAAGAAGCTTCTTCAAATGCCGAAAAATTATCAGCCTTAACAATTAAAGTTGGCGCAAAAGCAGGTGATAGTGGTAAAATATTTGGTTCTGTAACCAATATTCAAATTGCCGAAGCTTTACAAAAAGCCGGTTACCCTGTTGAGCGTAAAAACATTGAACTTGGCGAAGACACTATTAAACAACTTGGTTCTTATACAGCCAAAGTACGTTTGTTTAAAGAAGTTGTAGCAAATGTTAGCTTTGAAGTAGTAGCTGAATAAGCGTTATCTATTTTTTTTAAACCCCGGCTTTTTAAGTTCGGGGTTTTTTATTGAAAAGCAAATCCGCTCAAAATTTGTTGTATGTTTGCTCGTATCAAATTTAAAAACATAATGCGAATCTCTCTCTATATAAGAAAAATGAATTCCCTTTAAAAAATCGTGATTAATTAAATCCTCGTCCATTAAGTGCATAATTAATTCTCCTTTGGGCTCCCTTAAAAACAACTTACAAGAGTTAATTTTTGGAACCCCACCCCTAAATTGTTCATCCGTGTTAGAAGTAATTTTATCATATGAGCTAAATAAATTGTAATACAAATCTGCATCACCAAACAATCCAAAATCATAAGCGTAATTAAGGATAGTTAAGGTGTCCATCTCCAATTCCTTAACGATGTATTGGTAATTCTTCAATTTAATTTTCTTAAGAAAGGAATATTCCGGTTTTAGCCGTTTAAAAGTTTTCAAAGTATTTTCTTTTCGAAAAGTCATGCTATCTACCATAACCAGATTAAAACACAATTCAAACTCAATAAAACCTGCTGTGTCGACCGAAAAATGCCAGATCGGCAATGATTTTATATCAGGTGGAGAAAATGATTTTATTGGGCTTTCAAAAATCAAACTTCCTGTTTTTATGTAATCATAACCGGAATAATAATCTGAATATTTTAATTCTGCGGAATTATAGGTGTTTAACTGTTTGCCATTCTTTATAAACTTAACCTCAGTTATATAAAAATTCTTAGCTATTGAATCACAATCATTTTTTTCACAAAGACATCGAGTTTCGATTTTAAAAACATCTCCAGTTTGATAGGCTTCAATTTTTAAATCAACAATAGTTGTATCAATAAATATTTGAAAAAACTTATCTGTCTTCTGAATTCGTTCGGGTGTGATAAGGTACCTCAATGAATCTAATCTGCGTAAAGAATCAACTTCTCGTGTATCTAGCTCCTGACTGTCTTTACCTTGTCGAAAACAAGATGTATAAACTACAATGCAACTTAAAACAAAAACAATTCTAAACATCTAATCTTCATTCTTAGGTGCTTTTACCATGTTCACTTTATACTTGCCATCCTTACCCGTTAGTTTCATATTCACATAGCGCGTTCTCTTCGTTCCATCCTTATACTCTATTTCATCTTCCTGATCAACAGAAACAGAATCTTTACCGCCACCAAACAATTTACTTTTTGCTACACTGGTAACCATTTTCATAGGAATTCTAAACACATATTCCATATTCATGTTCATGTCCTGCTTACCCTTAATTTCCATAAAACCTAAAGATGAGTTTATCGTCATCATCGGAAATGAAATCTCTCCTTTATTCATATCAATGTGATTTTGTAAGGTGTCAAATTTTACTTTTGAAGTATTTTTGTCTTTAAAATAATCTGCCATTGCAGTTAATGGCTCATATTTGTCTAATCGACCTTCTGTTATTTGAACGTCCATGCTTAATTCCGAATCGTCCATAATTGGTACCAAATCCTTATGCATGTGTATTTTTCCTTTAATCAAGCCAGAGAACTTTCCATGAACATTTTCGGTTACAAAATGATCCTGTCCAAAATTCTCGAACTTAATAAGCAATTTATCCAAATCCAGTTTCGTTAGTTTTAACACCGGACTGAAATACAATTTATTTTTATCAGAACCATTAAAATACCCATTCATATTTACATGTCCATCTGCAATATCCATTATTAAGGTATCTATGTACAAGTAATGGTTCTCGGTTGTTTTAGCTTTACAAACAAAATTACTGAAATAATATTTGTGGTATTTAAAGTGTCCAATATTTAAATCAAATGTCATATCGGTAAAAGGAATATCAAAAATACTGAAGCCTTTATCATGTTCTGAAGGGGCAACCGTTGTAGCTGAAGGTGTTATGGTGTATGCTAAAAGTTCATCTAAATCCAGGTTAGATGATTTTATTCTAAAATGATTATCCCGTTTTTTTATTGCCTTATCTTTACCCAGGTAATAATTCAAATCAACTTCAAATGCACTGTTTCCGATTTTAGCAGAAAAATCCTGAACCATTAAATGCTCTTTTTCATAATGAATTCTTCCTTTAAACTTTTCAAATTTATAGTGGTGAATTTTCATTTTTGAAGTGAAATTATCCAGATAAATGTCCGTTGATTGCAAGCCTTCGTTAAAATGAAGATCGGCATGGCCATGCAGTTTAAAATCCTTAAACTCTTCGTGTCTGTAATCCTCAGGCACATAATTTTCGCCGTTGTAAGAAAACACATCATGCAATTGAAGCAGATTTGAACTTAAGTCGAATTCCACTTTTGTATCACCATGTGGTTTTTGCATAAACCAAAGATTATAGTTGTTTAATTTACCATTAAAATGAAAATCACTTTTATCAATAGCACCACTAAAATCAATGATTTTAAAATTAGCAGTGTCGATAATCACATCGGCTTTAAAATTATTGATCCGATGCGGATAATTTTTAAAACTTGCATGAAGGTCATCGATAAAAAATTCACCAACAGGTAAACTTGGTGATTCAGTAAATGCATTAGCTGCACTCTTAAACCTTAGCTTCATTTCAAAATCTTTAATTGATTCATTAACCGGCTTAGACTTACTAGTATCTGACGCAGTTAATTCTTTCAAATCAAGTAAGCGCGATTTAAAATCCAAATCACAAACTACCATATCTTTGGAGTGGTGAATAATTGACGGCAAATCACTGATATGACCAGTCACCGAAATATCCGACTTACCAATTCGAGCATCAAATCTGTTGATACTGGCCTTGTGTCCAACTAATTGGGCATTAATGTTTATATTTTTAATTGGCACATGAAAAGCTTTGGTTCCAAAGGAGAGATTATCTACCACTAACTCTGTGAAATAAGATTCATTTAGCTTTTCAATGGCTCTTTCTGGATGTGCAAAATCAATTATGTCTTTAAAATTAAGTGTTAATTTAACCTTACCGGTTAAATCTTTTAAGCCCTCAATATTTAAAAATTTAGCTAAAAAATCTAGATCAAAATCAGAAACAATTTTGGTATCTATTTCAGGCGCTGCAAAATTTTTCATTTTAACGTAACCGGTAAACTTACCCGCTTCAGGCCTTGAAGAAAAGTCAGTTAAAGAAAACTCCATTGGCTCAAGACCCTTTTTTCCATTGTTTGTAAAATGAGCTTTGAAATTTAAATCATCCAGTTTTTTATCCGTTTTAACATTATGCAAAAAAGCATGTTCGCATCCGAAATCAACATTAATATGAGGTAAATGCTTATGAATTAATGGTCCTTTAATATCTGCCTTAAAAAAAATGGTTCCTTTATTCTCAAACTGATTTAAAACCGGCGCCAATTCTTCAGGAGCAAAGGCAAGGAATAAATCGAAGTTAGGCTTATTTCCAGCTACACTAATGTCAGCATTCATGTCACCATTCAAATCTACAGAACCTTTAAAATCAAACTTAGCATGCTCCAATTCTAATTCTGAAGGCTCAACCTTTAATTGATTTGGTTGGTTAAAGTAGTCAACTTTTGTATTAATTGCAATGTGCTTATGTTTAAAAAATGTTGTGTCCGTTCCTTTTATAACATTTAACACCAACTTTGTTTCAAGATCAATCATGGTGTGATCGTTGGATGCTTTAAATGCTGTTTTAGCCTTATTAATAAAGGCTTCCACAGTTAATTTATTACTTTCATTTTGGTGTGTTATATTTACATTATTTAATACCAGTGATTTCAAATGGAGGTGAAACTCCTCTTCTACACTCTCGACTTTTTGTTCAGTTTCAAACGCCTTAACAAAATTTAAATTACCCAAGGTGTCTTGCTTTAAATGAATAAATCCGTTCTCAAGCTTTATAGTTTTAATATCCACTTTACCGCCAATAATTTTGAACAGATCAAAACCAACGTAAATGTCCTTCAATTTCATCATTGGCTCTGTGTGAACGGATTTGTTTTCATAAATAACCAAATCGTCAACATCAATTGAGACATAAGGGAAATTGGCAAATGGCGCAATATGACTATCCCCTACTTTAATTTCTGCCTTGAAATCGTTGTTTAGTTTTGTCAACAACTCCTTCACAATATCATCCTGCTTATAGTAAACTACACTTATTGCTGCAGAAAGAAGTAAAATTGGAACAACTACAATTCCAATAAATATTCGTTTAAGTACTTTCTTACTCATTAATAATTCCTCAAAAATTTTGTTTTAAAATTAACCGTTTTAGGTCTTAATATGAAGTTATTTGTTAAATATTTTGCAACTTTACAACATGAAATTTTTACAGCGTTTAAAGTTTTACGGTATTGGTTTTGGGTTTGGATTATTAATTGTTTACGCCATGTTTGGTACTCGTAGTTGTGTTAGTCCTAACGAACAAAAAATGCAGGAACTCGTTTTTCAGGATTTTGCACTCTCGGAGAAAGCTAAATGCAAATTAAAATGTTTAATTAAAAATGAAATGCTGCTTAAAATTGAGTTAAGACATTTCGAAGTTAATTATGATCTTAGCGATATCCACAAAGAACCATTCGGCGACTACTACGTTCAACCTAAAGAAGAATTTAAAACTAAATATAATTATAAGCTCATCATACAGGATTGCGATACGATTTCGCGTATCAATGATATTTCAACCACTCAAAAGTGCAATTGTGATTAATGGAACAACAAAGTCATGAGCGATTTATGAAAGAGGCGCTAAAGGAAGCAGAAAAAGCTTTTGCGTTAGATGAAGTACCTATTGGCGCCGTTATTGTGGCTAATAATAAAATTATAGCCCGTGGACATAATTTAACCCAACAGCTTAATGACGTTACCGCCCATGCTGAAATGCAAGCAATTACCAGCGCTGCTAACTACATTGGAGGTAAATATTTAATGGATTGCACAATGTATGTTACGGTAGAACCTTGTTACATGTGCGCAGGTGCATTAAATTGGAGTCAAATTTCCACCCTGGTAATTGGTGCCGGAGATTCCAAAAAAGGATTTAGCAACCTAAATCAATGTATTTTACACCCAAAAACGAAAATAATCACCGGAATTTTGAGTGAAGTGTGCGAATCATTGATTAAAGATTTTTTTATTAATAAACGTAAATCGTAAATTTATGGTATAATTTTTGAGTATATTTACATAACAAAACTAAAAATCATGAAATTAATTAAAACCCTAGCTTTAAGTTTAATGTTGAGTACAGTAAGCTACAACTCTACTGCAACAAACAAATTAATTACAGTTACCAAAGCTGTAAATATTCCAGATAAAACTATTTGTATTAAAAACCCTAACGCGGCTGACCCAAATAAATTTTTCTCGACAGTTACAATGTTAAATTTTGAAATTTACAAGCCAGGTAGTACTGAGTTTGTTAATTCTGTAGTTGAAACGTTAAAGAAGAATCCGTCAGTTGAAAGTGTAACAATAGGTAAAGTAACCGGTGATTTTCATGCAGTTACCTTAGTTTTAAAAAGTGCTAATTCTAAAGAATTTTTTGTGGCTAATTTTAAACGTGCGGGTTTATCAAACATTAAAATTAATAACAACGAAGCCATCAGTTTAGACAAACTGTAATTAAAACTTAATAATTATTAAGCCAATTCTTAACAGGGATTGGCTTTTTTTATGGATTAAAATCTTACATTTGAGCCTCAAAAAAACTAATTATGTCATCAACTGCTTTACCAAACAAAGGACCAATTTCTAATTTTATCGCTAATCATTACAAGCACTTTAATGCAGCTGCACTAGTAGATGCAGCAAAAGGTTACGAAACACATTTAACCGAAGGTGGTAAAATGATGGTAACGCTTGCTGGAGCAATGAGTACTGCAGAGCTTGGTAAATCCTTGGCAGAAATGATTCGTCAAGGTAAAGTAGATATTATTTCATGTACAGGTGCCAACTTGGAAGAAGATATTATGAATTTGGTTGCTCACAGCCATTATAAACGTGTACCTAATTACCGTGATTTAAGTCCACAAGATGAGTGGGATTTATTAGAAAATCATTACAACCGTGTTACTGATACTTGTATCCCTGAGGAAGAAGCTTTTCGTCGTTTGCAAAAACACATTCATAAAATATGGAAAGATGCTGACACAGCCGGAGAGCGCTATTTTCCGCATGAATACATGTATAAAATCCTTAACAGTGGTGAGTTAAAACAATACTACGAAATTGACCCAAAAAATAGCTGGATGTTAGCTGCTGCTGAAAAAAACCTGCCAATAGTTGTTCCGGGTTGGGAAGACAGTACAATGGGTAATATTTTTGCTTCTTATGTAATTAAAGGAGAAATAAAAGCATCAACCATGAAGAGTGGAATTGAATACATGGCTTGGTTAGCTGATTGGTATGTAAAAAACAGTGAAGGTAAAGGTGTTGGATTTTTTCAAATTGGCGGCGGTATTGCAGGCGATTTCCCTATTTGCGTAGTTCCTATGTTGTACCAAGATATGGAAATGGAAAATATTCCGTTTTGGAGTTACTTCTGTCAAATCTCAGATTCAACCACATCTTACGGTTCATACTCAGGGGCAGTGCCAAACGAAAAAATTACTTGGGGCAAATTAGATATTACAACACCAAAATTTATTGTAGAAAGTGATGCAACCATTGTTGCACCGCTAATGTTTGCTTGGATTTTGGGTTGGTAAGCCTTTATTGCTGTGAGTTGAACACGGCTTCAACAAATCGTTATTGATCATTCTACAGATTTTTGTAAATTATTTTAAGTTCTCTACTGCGTATAAAGTAATATTATTTACTTAAATCAATCTCGCTTATTTGATTTAACTATTTGAAATTCATTATTTTACATTCTTGCATTCACTTAAATAATTTCGTACCTTGTTCCCTTATAATTTTTACTAATTATGGCAAAATTTAGAAGAGAAGATGCCTTGGATTATCATTCACAAGGTCGTCCGGGTAAAATTGAAGTAATACCAACTAAACCATACAGCACACAGCGAGATTTAACCTTGGCATACAGCCCGGGTGTTGCTGAACCTTGTTTAGAAATTGAAAAGAATCCTGAGGACGCTTATAAATACACAGCAAAAGGAAATTTAGTAGCTGTAATCAGCAATGGCACTGCAGTTTTAGGCCTAGGTGACATTGGCGCCTTAGCTTCAAAGCCGGTAATGGAAGGAAAGGGATTATTATTTAAAATTTTTGCTGATATCGACGTTTTTGACATTGAAATTGATGCTAAAAATATTGATGAGTTTGTGCAAACCGTAAAAAATATTGCACCAACATTCGGAGGAATTAATTTAGAAGATATTAAAGCACCCGAGTGTTTTGAGATCGAACGACGTTTAAAAGAAGAACTAGACATTCCTTTAATGCATGACGACCAGCATGGAACCGCTATCATTAGTGCAGCAGGTTTACTAAATGCAATTGAGTTAAGCGGAAAAAAAATGAGCGATGTAAAGCTTGTGATTAATGGAGCAGGTGCCAGCGCCAACTCATGTGCTAAAATGTACATTGCTGTTGGTGTAAAAAAAGAAAATATTATCATGCTTGATAGTAAGGGTGTAATTCATGTTGGAAGAACAGACCTGGATCAATACAAACAGTTTTTTGCAAGCGCTAACACAAAAATTAATACATTAGTTGAAGCCATTAAAGGTGCCGATGTGTTTGTTGGTTTAAGTAAAGGTAATATTCTAAATCAAGACATGGTTCGCAGTATGAATAAGAACTGTGTAGTGTTTGCTTTAGCTAACCCAACTCCGGAAATCAGTTACGAAGACGCAATTGCTGCTCGTCCCGATATCATCGTTGCAACAGGGCGCAGCGACAATCCTAATCAGGTGAATAACGTTTTAGGATTTCCATTTATTTTTAGAGGTGCCTTAGATGTTAGAGCTAATACCATTAATGAAGAAATGAAGTTAGCTGCAACACGAGCTATTGCAGAATTAACTAAAGAACCCGTACCTGATTATGTAAACCTCGCTTATGGCAGTAAAAATCTAAGCTTTGGTTCGGATTATATTATTCCTAAACCAATTGATAACCGTTTGATGAGTGCTGTTTCATCAGCTGTAGCAAAAGCTGCTATAGACAGTGGGGTTGCAAAATATAAAATTACAGATTGGGATGCTTATAAAACAAGCTTAGAAAACAGACTTGGTAAGGATAATAAGCTTATGAGAAGTCTTGCAAACAAAGCCAAGAACAATCCTAAACGTGTTGTATTTACAGAAGCTGATACTTATAAAATTTTAAAAGCTGCCCAACTTGTACGTGATGAGGGTATTGCGAAACCAATCTTATTAGGTAACAAAGAAAAAATAGACAGCATTGCCGCCGAGAATAGCATCGATCTTAGTGACATGATGATCATCGATCCAATTTTTGAAGATGAATCTAAACGAAAAGAATTTGGTGATTTGTTATGGCAAAAAAGGCAACGTAGAGGCTTAACTCAATATGACGCTGTAAAACTAATGCGCGACAGAAACTACTTTGGCGCCATGATGGTTGAAACCGGTATGGCCGATGCCATGATAAGCGGTTTAACAAGAAAGTATGGACAACCAATTAAACCGGCACTTGAAATAATTGGAGTACAAAAAGGAATAAGCAAAGTTGCAGGTTTGTACATGATGGTTACAAAAAAAGGACCATACTTCTTTGCAGATACAACAATGAATGCCGACCCAACAGCTGAGGAACTGGCAGATATAGCAGTTTTAACTGCTAACACAGTATCTCAATATAATATTAAACCAAGAATAGCTATGTTAAGTTATTCAAACTTTGGAAGTGCTGAAGGTGAAGTACCAACAAAGGTTCGCAAAGCAGTTCAAATATTACATAAGAACTACCCCGGATTAATTGTTGATGGGGATGTTCAAGCTAACTTTGCAGTAAATAATAATCTATTAAAAGAGCAGTTTCCGTTTAGCACTTTAGTGGATAAAGATGTAAATACTTTTATTTTCCCTAACCTGGCAGCTGGAAATATTGCTTACAAATTAATGCAGGAACTTGGCGGTGCTGAAGCCATAGGTCCGGTATTGATGGGACTTAACAAGCCTGTACATGTTTTACAATTAGGAAGTAGTGTGCGTGAAATTGTAAACATGGTAATTATTTCTGTTGTAGATGCGCAGAACAATAAATAGGGAATGAAATTAATAACCTTATATAAACTAAGCGGTTATGTTTCTATTTTGCTTGGGTTAGCAGCAGCATTCAGTATTTATAAAATCCAATACATTAAGATTGGACTTCCTTTATGTATAGCAGGTTTTATTTTATCCGGCGTTAATATATTTTTAAACGCTAAATACTTTTATGATGAAGAAAACATACCCAAGGGTTACTTGGGAATGTTTTTAAGTTCAGTTCCAGTATTGTTTTTATTATTAGTGATTTACCGTCGCTAATTGCAGACTAATTTACTCGATTAAGTTTTAGTTATTAATAAAACCATCTCGTAAAAGGTGCTCCACATTAATTACATGTGTAATAAACTTAACTTGATTTAAAAGTAAGAACTGCGGATTTTTACTACATAGTAACTGGTACTTTTCCTGATGTGTTAATTGAAGCGAAGCAGCAACATTGTATACACGCATTTGACCTACCGTTTCATAATCAACAAACTTATTTTGAATGTTTCCGTAATAATTTACTAAAGCATCCTGCAAGGCATTCAATGCAATTTTTTGATTATTGTTTACTGCTTCAATAATACCGGCACCATATAATTTTGGAGTTAGTTTCTTTGAATACTCAAGTAATTTGAAAACGCCAACTCCTTCAATTAAAATATCCATTTCGCCATTAGCATACTTTTTTAAGATTCGCTTAATCTTTACTTCGCTTCCATAACTCAATACTTTACCTTTCTCAAAAAATGGAATTCCGAATGAAGCATCGTTTTCAAAACATTCGTTCACTAATTGTTTATAGCGCTCTTCAAATATATGAAGCTTAGTTGTTTCACCAGGTAATATAACCATATTTAAGGGAAACATTGGAATAGTTAAATGATGTGTATTCATAACAAATAGCTTTGTTTACTAATTATACGATTGAGAACATCAAAACGTGGGCTAAAGATTAAAAAAAAATGCCAAAAAGTGTAAAAAGTGAGTGAATGCGGTGTTTGAATGAGTTAATCATCAAAACTACTGTCGAAAAGTTCCCAAGTATGGTCAGCAAGCAACTTAACTGAACTAATAAACTCCAACTCAACCGGCATTTTATTTTTACCCCATTCTTGAGGTCCTATCATCATTAGTTTAAAAGATTCGCCCTTTTTATATAAATGATAAACGTGTCCAACAAATGGTTCAAAACTTAAGTCAGCACGGTAAATATTTTCGCTTACCTCTACCCTCCTTTTAATTTCATTTGCCTGAGCTGCAATTAATTCAGCTTGCTTTTGCAATTGCTTCAATTGACGATTTGTTTGCTCCCGCATTGCCGTTAATGCTCTTGATTTTAATTTTCCTTCGTCCTCCGGCTTAATTACAACGCTACCAACATTGTGTGCGTAAGGCAACAACCCTGGGTTTTCGGCTACTTTATCTTTATCAATTGGATTTTCCATGCTTAACGTTTAACAGTGTTAGTTAGCAATTGTTTATACAGTTCATCCATATCATTACACAAACGTTGATAGGAAAACTTTTTCATGACCAGTTTTTGGCCGCTTAGCGCCTTAGTTTGATATTCATTAAAATTGTTTACTACATCCAGCAAATGAACTCCAAAATTGGCTTCATCTCCCGGTTCAACAAGCTTACCTCCATTCTCCTCCAATATATCCTGCACACCACCTACATTGGTAGATATAATGTATTTACCCGCAGCTTGCGCTTCAATTAAACTTACCGGAGTACCTTCATTATTGGAAGTTAAGCAAACCAAATCTAATCCTGCAAGGGCAAAATCAACTTCTTTTACCCAACCAACAAATTGAATATATGAATCAGGTAAATTATAAGATACTTTTCGTTGTTGTAAATAATTTTCAAGATTCTCTCTCATTTCACCATCACCAATTAGTAAAGCCTTAAACGGAACGTTAGTTGATTGCTTTAACTTAATGATACAGTTTAAAAACATAAAATGGTTTTTAATAGGAGCCAATCTTCCAATAATGCCAATTGCTATTTCGTTATTCTGAATTTGATACTTCGAACGAAAATTAAGTCGCTTATCATTTTGATTTTCTGCGAATTTATCCAAATCAAATCCTAAGGGAATAACTTTAATCTTATCTGCTGAACAAATCTTATGGGTTTTAGACAAATCTACTTTTTGTAGTTGACTAATTGCAACAATCGCGGTCGTTTTTTTGGCCAGATATTGCTCAATCCATTTAAAAATAGACGTTTTAAACTTAGAGAAATACCCGCTAAATACATGCCCATGAAAGGTGTGAACAATTATCGGAACACGGCAGCGAATGGCAGCTAAACGCCCTACGAATCCCGCTTTACTTGCATGAGTATGAACAATATCCGGCTGAAACTCTTTTATTATTCGTTTTATTCTTCTATAAGCTATCAAATCCTGGAGCGGATGTATGCTTCGTCGCATTTCCATTATTATTTCAGGCTCAAGCCCAACTTGTTGAGGGATGTATAAGGAGTTTTGTTCGAATTTTTCTTCCGGTCCACCTATCAATTTGGTTTCATAATTTTCCGGCAAAAACCTTGATAAATAAGTAACATTGTAAGTTATTCCACCTAAATTAAATCGGTTTACAATTCTTAGTATTTTTATTTTTTTCAATTAAACCTTCAACCTTTTTTCCAATCATAAAAATAATCATTAAACAGAATCTGATTAATTAATTTTTTGTACTTTTAAAGACTGATTTGATAGGAAAAAAACTCATATTCATCCTAATTATTCTTGTTTTTGGATTAAACGGTCAGCAACTAAAATTTAAGTACCTCGATAACGAAAACGGTCTAAGTTCTCTCTATGTTAGCGCCATCATGCAAGATGATAAGGGTTTTATGTGGTTTGGCACTCAGGATGGTTTGAATAAATATGATGGTTATCAGATAAAAGTCTACAAAAGTGATCCAGACAGTCCTGAAAATTCTTTGAGCAGTAATGAAATTTATTGCATCAAACAAATTAACGGAACGCTTACTGCCATTGGAACAAGAGAAGGTATAACGCTTTTTTATCCTTTACAAGAAAAATTTGTTTCACTTAAAAAAAACAAACTAATAAGCGGGAAAATCAATGTAATTACACCACTTTCAGAAACAGAAATCCTGTTAGGCGGCGATGATGGTTTGTTCACACTTAATTTAAAAACAAACGCAACCACAAAATTAAATTTTGCTGTTGAAAAGTTGCCTATAATTACATCCATTCTTCAACATGAAAATAATTATTTAATCGGCACAAAAAATCTTGGTTTATGGTTGTTCAAATCTGGCAAATTATCGAGAATAGATTTAAAAAGAGACGATTTTGCAAAAGTGAAGATTGAAAATTTAGATGAAATTACCTCTTTATGCGAATATGCCAATAAAATATACATTGGGACTGCAGGAACCGGTATCTACAAATTGGATCCTCAAGAAGCAATTATTGAAGAAAATATTAAGTTTAAAAAAACCGAAGGTGTTGATGGTGCAAATTTCATAGAAAGCATGCAAGCTGCTAGCAATAAACTATATGTTGCGACAAATAACGGTTTTTGCATCTACGATTTAATAAAAGGCGTCCCTTCAATTACTCAAAAAAATCCAGACAATTCTGAAAAAAATGGTTTGCTTGGAAACAACATTAAAGTTGTTTTGTTAGACAAAGAAGGTAATTTATGGCTTGGATTAGCTCTAAATGGCATTCACATAAGCTTCAAACAGTCTCAAAAATTTCCTCAAGAGCCTTATTTTACTGATTTTAAAGAGATTTACACCTTTGCGGATGGAAATAAAAATGAATTGTTGATTGGTGGTAATTTCAAATTAACATTCCTTAATCTTCAAAACAAAACCACCTACGATATATCTAAAATTATCGGCAAAAGCACTGCTATTTCTATATTCCGCGAAAGCTCTACTATCTATTGGATTGGCACTTGGGGAAAAGGTTTGCTTCGATATGATAGAAGCACTAATAAAGCTAAACAGTTTTTCGGGCCGGAGTTTGGCGGAACTATTATTTCACTTATGCCTGATGGCAATGGCAACTTACTTTGTGCAGCTTATCAGGATGCTCTAATTAAAATAAATTTGAAAACATTCGAATACAAAACCTATGGAAAAGCAGAAGGTTTGCCAAATGCCAGTTTGTATTCCTTGTTCAAAGACCAAGCAAACAATGTTTGGTTAAGCACCTATGAAGATGGTGTTTATCAGCTAAAAGGTTCCGATTTTACTGATAAATTTGAAATTCAAAAACATTTTCAAAATACCGGTAAGCCAAATGATATTGCCTCTAATGCTGTTTTAGCAATTAATCAAGATAAAAAGGGTAATATGTGGTTTGCTACAACATCCGGTTTAAGTAAACTTCAATCAAACAATACCTTTTATAACTTCTACGAAAAGTCAGGTTTACCAAATAGTTATTTATACTCCATTATTGCTGATAGCACAGGAAATTTTTGGATGAGTTCCAATAACGGGATTATTCGTTTTGACCCAACAGGAGCAGAAAAGGAAATTAACTTTAAAAATTACAGCATTAAGGATGGCTTGGTCAATACAGAGCATAATTCTGGCGCAGCCTTTTTCTCTAACGATGGCAACATGTGTTTTGGTGGTACCAACGGTATTAATGTATTTAGACCAAGCACTATTAAAAACAATAACAATTTACCATCTAGTTACCTTGTGAACTTTAAGCGAAGCGGTAATGAAGTTAATCTAGACACGAACATAATTTATAAAAAATACTTAAAATTAAATTGGAGAGAAAACTACTTTCAATTAGAAGCTGTGGCTTTAGACTATACTGACCCAAGTAAAAACAAGTTTAAATATAAATTAGAAAACTATGATAAAGAATGGTCCACTGCCTCTAATATTCGCTACATATCATACTCCGAACTACCTGGTGGAGATTACATTTTCAAATTAAAGGCATGTAATAACGACGGGATTTGGAACGAAACACCTTATGAATTATATATTACGATTGTACCGCCTTTCTGGAAAACAATGTGGTTTTATATACTAATTGGTGTATTTGGAACGACTGGAGTAATAGCATTCATTCAATTTAGAACACGAGCCATTAAGAAAGAAAATAAATTATTGGAAAGTAAAGTAGCAGAGAGAACCAAAGAATTAGCTGAAAAAAACCATGATATCATGAGCAGTATTCAATACGCAAAACGTATTCAAGAAGCGATTTTGCCGTCCAGAGACCATATTTACACAAGGCTCAATAAGTCCTTTATTTTGTATAAACCAAAAGACATTGTTAGTGGTGATTTTTACTGGTTCGCAGAAAAAAACAATGTCAAAATTTTTGCTTGTGTTGATTGTACAGGTCATGGTGTGCCGGGTGCATTCATGAGTATGATTGGTCATAATTTATTACATCAAATTGTTTCAGAAAAGGGAATAACAGAACCCGGTGAAATTTTAAATGCATTGCACAATGGTGTTCAGTCTGCATTACGCCAAGGCTCTAACGAAGTTAACACCAACGACGGAATGGATGTGTCCCTTATTAGTATTCACTCTATAACCGGCAAAGTTAATTATGCAGGAGCCAATAGACCTCTTATTGTAATAGATAAAACTGGAACGTTAACTAAATATGAAGGGGATAAATACCCAATAGGCGGGGCACAATTGGATGGTAACAGACAATTTACCACAAAATCTATCAATTATGAGCCTAATAGTATGGCTTATATGTTTAGTGATGGTTATGCCGATCAATTTGGAGGGGAAAAAGGGAAAAAGTTTATGGTTAAACGCTTTTATGACTTGTTATTAGAAATCCATTCAAAGGATATAATGGACCAAAAATACCTTCTTTTGGAAAATTTAGAAAAATGGAAAGGAAATCATGAACAAGTTGACGATGTACTTGTAATAGGTATTGGAATTTAAATAAATTGTTCTATATTTGTATAATAAATTAATTTTTATAAGATGAAAAAAGCATTAAACATTATTGGAGTAGTCGCATTGACTATTTCTATTTCATTAGTTGGTTGCCGCAAAAAAGAAACGGTTGAAGTTGATAATGAAACACAATCAGCAGTTGATAATGCAGTTGCCGATCAGGAGTACGCTTCCATTATGCCAACAATTAATAATCATGCAATTAACACTAAAGGTACAGGTGCTAATAATAACAAAACAACTGCAGCACCTTGCGATGTTTTAAACTTCTTAAATTTAACTAGTTCAGTTACAGTTGGTGGTACTGTCTTCCCAATGGCAGATACAACTCTAGATGTTAATGGTAAGTATCTAAAAGCGCCTGTATACGAATTAGACTTAAGCGCTCCAACTTGTACAGCTTCCTTTCTTGATGGTAAGTTAAGAAGCGGAAAATGGAATATCATTTTTACAGGTCCACTTAAAAAAGCCGGTAGTCAGGTTATTGTAAAATTAGTTAACCATAAAACTATTAACAAAATCACATACAGCTGCGATAACTTCGTTATTACTACGGTAGCTAATAACACAGTAGCTCCAAGATACGTTGAGTACAACATTAAACTAACTAATGGTGTTTGCTCAAGTCCTGATTGGACTATTAAGTACAGCTTTGACAGAACATTTAGACATTATTATAAAGGTAACCCTGAAGGCACAGATCCTGTTACAATGGTGCATGGAACTGCTAACGGAATTACCCGCCAAGGAAAACCATTTACTGTTAGCATTGCTGCTGGTACAGCTTGTGTAAAACACAAAAGTTGTGAGTTTTTTGATAAAGGTATTATCGAATTAACTCCTGAAGGTTTCAAAACGCGTACCGTTGACTTCGGTAATGGTACCTGTGATGACAAGGCTACCTTTAGCGTTAACGGAAACACCGTTGAATTTAAATTAAAATAAATCCATCTCTACAATTGTAAATACTTGTTCAATGGTTGACGTATTTGACATCTACGATAAAATGGAACGGAATAATATTCTGTTGTCATTCAAAGGTGAAATTACGTCTGACTTGTTAACCTCTATACTCCAAATTATGGAGAATAAGATGGAAAACATGCAGGAAGAACCTAAGATTAAGAAGAAAGTTTACAATGTACTAGTTGAATGTTTGCAAAATCTTTATCATCATTTAGACGAAATGAGCGAAGATGATTTAGACCGCAGTAAATCAGCTATTTTTATGATTGGTAAGGAAAATGGCAAATACAGCATTTTTACCGGGAACTACATCCTAAATGAAAATATTGTGCCTCTAAAGGCTCGTTTAGACGAAGTTAATGCCCTAAACAAAGAAGAACTTAAAGAATACTATAAGAAAGTGTTAAATAATGGTGAAATGTCCCTAAAAGGTGGCGGTGGATTAGGGATGATTGACATTGCCAGAAAAACTGGTGAAAAAATAGGCTACAATTTTTTGGAAATTGACAATAAAGTTTCTTTCTTTACACTCAATATTAAAATAACAAATAATTAAACAATAAATTATGGACAAATACGCAATTGAAGGCACACCAAAAACACCTAGTATCAGCTTTGACTTAAATGCTGGAGTACTTGAAATTAAAGGTCGTTCAATTCCTGAGAACTCAATTGAATTTTACAAACCATTAGTAGATTCTCTTGATAAGTATTCAAGTGCTGCAAAATCTGCAACTACAGTGAATGTACAATTGGAGTATTTTAATACATCATCATCTAAATGTATTTTAGATGTTTTCAAAAAATTAGAAAGTATCCACAAAGGAGGTAGTGCAGTTACTATTAACTGGCATTATGAGGAGGATGATGAGGATATGTTAGAAGCTGGTGAAGATTATCAAGCTATCATCAATGTGCCATTCAAAATGGTAATGGTTGCCGAATAATTTCTTTCGAATTAATAGCCCTGCCAATCACTGGCGGGGTTTTTTTTATTATATTTATACCCTCAATTTATTAAAATGGCCAATTCAATTGCACAACTCTTAGGCGATAAAGCAGATAGCTTATTAAACCATACCTGCAAAACAATTCCTAAATCAACAATTCATGCGCCGGGTGCTGATTTTGTTGACCGCATTTTTATGCAAAGCAACCGTAACCCACAAGTATTGCGTAGCCTGCAACAATTATATGGAACTGGCAGATTAGCAAATACCGGTTACATGAGCATTCTTCCAGTTGACCAGGGTATTGAACATAGTGCTGGTGCTAGTTTTGCACCTAATCCTATTTATTTTGACAGTGAAAACATAGTAAAACTTGCTATTGAAGGCGGATGCAACGCTGTTGCCTCTACTTATGGTGTTTTAGCTTCAGTTTCAAGAAAATATGCTCATAAAATTCCTTTCATTGTAAAAATTAACCACAACGAATTCCTTTCTTATCCAAATAAATTTGATCAAATCATGTTTGGTTCTGTAGAAGATGCTTGGAACATGGGTGCTGTTGCGGTTGGCGCTACAATTTATTTTGGTTCTGCTGAAAGTGGACGACAAATTATAGAAGTTGCGCAGGCATTCGAACGCGCTCATGAATTAGGAATGGCTACCATCCTATGGTGTTATACAAGAAATTCTGCCTTTAAGAAAGATGGTGTAGACTATCACACTGCTGCAGATTTATCAAGCCAGGCAAATCATTTAGGTGTAACTATTCAGGCAGATATCATTAAACAGAAATTATCTGATAAAAATGGTGGATACAATGCTATTGGGCACGGTAAAACTCACCCTAAAGTTTATTCTGAATTAACTACAGATAATCCGATTGATCTATGTCGTTATCAGGTTGCCAATTGTTACATGGGCCGTATGGGTTTAATTAACAGTGGCGGAGAAAGTAAAGGTGCAAGTGATTTAGCCGAGGCTGTAACAACTGCTGTAATCAATAAAAGAGCAGGCGGACAAGGTTTAATTTCAGGAAGAAAAGCTTTTCAAAAACCACTTAATGAAGGTGTGTCTTTGTTAAACGCTATTCAAGATGTGTACTTAGATAATTCAATAACGATTGCTTAATCAGTTATTAATTTTTAGAAATTGGTTATTTATAACTGATAGTTTTAAAAACTAGCAACTGAAAATATAAAGAAAAATGGGTTGGTTTAAACGATTAAAAGAAGGTATTACTACCTCCACAAAAGAGAAAAAGGAAACACCTGAAGGTCTTTGGTACAAATGTCCGTCTTGTAAAAAAATACATACCTCACAGGATCACGCAAACAATAAATATGTTTGCAGCGAGTGTGGATATCACGAAAGAATTGGAAGCAAAGAATACTTTGAAGTTATTTTTGACAACAATCAATTTACAGAACTACATGAAAATCTTGTAAGTGGAGATCCATTGGATTTTACCGATACAAAAAAATACACCGCACGCTTAACGGATACCATTAAAAAAACTGATTTAAAGGATGCGCTTAGAAGTGCCTATGGAACAGTAAATGATCAACCATTGGTTGTATGTTGCATGGACTTTAATTTTATTGGTGGTAGTATGGGAAGTGTTGTTGGTGAAAAAATATCGCGTTCTATAGATTTTTGTATTAAAACAAAATCGCCTCTTTTAATCATAAGTAAAAGTGGTGGAGCTCGTATGATGGAAGCTGCATTTAGCCTTATGCAAATGGCTAAAACATCTGCTAAACTAAGTTTATTGGCTCAACATAAATTACCATACATTTCTTTATTAACAGACCCTACTACGGGTGGTGTTACTGCAAGTTATGCAATGCTTGGCGACTTAAACATAGCTGAACCGGGCAGCTTAATTGGATTTGCCGGTCCACGTGTAGTTAAAGAAACCATTGGAAAAGATTTACCAAAAGGATTCCAAACGGCTGAGTTTGTATTGGAACATGGCTTTTTAGATAAAATTGTTCCAAGAACGGAGTTAAAAGAAAAACTGGGCAATCTTTTAAAAATGTTAAAAAATTAAGTTTGGCTCAAAATTTGAAATCAATTAACAGAATTAAAATTTTAAAAACATGAAAAAAATCATTCTAAGTACAGTTGCCTTCGCATTAATGACTTTAACAGCTTTAGCCGGTGATGGAGATAAAATCCCTACAGCGACACTTAAAAAATTAGATGGCAGCAAAGTAAGCAGTACCACTTTTACGAATAATGGCAAGCCAATTATTGTGAGTTTTTGGGCAACCTGGTGCAAGCCATGTAAAAAAGAATTAGATGCTATTGCCGAAAATTACTCTGATTGGCAAAAAGAGACAGGTGTTAAATTAATTGCTGTTAGTATTGATGATGCTCGTAGCAGTGGAAAAGTGGTTACCGATGTTAAAACAAAAGGATGGGAATACGAAGTATACATTGATGAAAATCAAGATTTTAAGCGTGCAATGAATGTAAATAACGTACCACATACATTTATCATTGATGGTTCAGGTAAAATTGTTTGGAGTCATAACTCATATAGTGAGGGTGATGAAGCAAAATTATATGAGAACGTTAAAAAAGTGATGAATGGCGAAAAGTTAGCACACTAAATTTCTCTCATTTATAAAAAAATGTTTTTCTTTGTAAGATGAAAAACAACCCTTTTAAAAGTAGCATTTTCGCTACTTTTTTATTCTTTTTTTCTCTAAATCCATTTAACAATTCCGCGCAAACAACCATTGCAGATGAAGTAAATTCCATTCATGGAAACTTTCAAATTGATGCGCAATATTATAACCCTGATAGCTTAATTGGGGCACCAAAAGTGCCTGAGAAAATGTTATCAAATGCTTTTGGTAACATAAATTACCAACGTGGTAAATTTAGTGCAGGTTTGCGTTATGAAGCCTATAATAATGTGATGCAAGGTTTTGACCCAAGATATAAAGGCCAAGGTATTGTTAATCGTTTTGTTAGATATCAGGATAATTTACTTGACATTACAATTGGACATATATACGAGCAATTTGGCAGTGGGTTAATATTTAGAACATATTACGAACCTGGCTTACTCTATGATAACGCATTAGATGGCTTCCGTATTATATCCAATCCATATAAAGGCATTACCCTAAAAGCATTAACCGGCAGACAGCGTACATTTTTTTCAACCGGTGCAGGAATTGTAAGAGGTGTAGATGGAGAAATCAATATAAACGAGCTGCTTGATAGTGCAGCAGCAAGTATTAAAACCAAAGTAATCTTAGGAGGAAGTTTTGTAAGCAAATATCAGGCAGATTTAGATCCTAATTTTAATTTACCTCAAAACGTTGGTGCGTATGGCGGACGTATTAATATAATCAATGAAGGTTTTAATTTTTTTGCAGAGTATATTCAGAAGGAAAATGACCCAAGTGCCGATATTAGAAGTGTTGCCAATGGCAAAACCTACTATAGTTACAAAAATGGAGAGGCGTTATTTGTGTCTGCTTCCTATGCCATGAATGGCTTTTCAATTTTATTACAAGGAAAACGAATTGACAATTTTAGTTTTAGAAGTGACAGAGATGCAAGCTTACAAAATTTATTAATCAACTATTTACCTGCCACTACTAAACAACACACGTATTTAATGCCGGCCTTTAATCCATATGCTACACAACCTAAAGGTGAAGTTGGCGGGATGGCTGAAATACAATACAAAGCAAAAAAAGGAAGTTTCTTAGGGGGAAAATATGGTATGGATATTACCTTAAACATCTCTCATGCTAACGGATTAAAACAAAATGGCGTAAATGACAGCACAACCAAAATGACTTTGTACAATACCAGGTACGATGAGTTTGGTACCGATTTATACTCCGATTTCTTTATTGAAATAAATAAAAAATTTAGTAAAAAATTAAAAGGTACGTTTATGTTTGCACGCCAGTTCTATAATAAAAACATTGTTCAATTTGGCTCTACAAATGCGGGTTATAAAAACATTCACTCTAACATTGGTGTAATAGATTTAACTTATAAATACAAGTCATCATCAGCTATAAGATTCGAAACTCAATGTTTGTTAACCGATGATTCTGATGCTAAAAATTTAGGCAGCTGGGTTACCGGGATGCTTGAATGGACGCCTAACTCACACATTTTTGTGGCTATTTTAGACCAGTACAATTATGGTAATGCCGTTTCTAATTTAAGATTGCATTATTTATACGGCAGCGCAGGTTATACAACTGGTCCTCACAGAATTAGTGTAAGTTACGGTAAACAACGTGCCGGTATTTTTTGTGTAGGTGGTGTTTGTAGGGTTGTTCCAGCAAGTAATGGTGTTGCTGTTTCAATTACGAGTAGTTTTTAGTATATTTACATTATTAAATTTTAAATATCTCCTAAAAATTTCAACCTAATAAGTAAAATTTAAAAATTAAGTCTATGAAAAATTTGAAAAAACTTTTAGCAATTGCAACTTTAGGTGTTTTACTAACTTCATGCGACAAAGAAAATAATCCAATTCAAAACCCAACTAGTCAAACCAATAACCCTGTTACAACAACGCTTGTAAGAAAGGTGATGATGGAAGACTATAGCGGACATAAATGCGGAAATTGTCCAAGAGCAGGTACTGTTCTTAAAAATCTTTATAAAGACAACCCTAACAACATTGTTCCAATCGTAATACATTCGGGAACTTTTGCTAAGGCTGATGCTGTTGGCACTTACACTTACGAATTTAGAACACCGGTTGGAACGGATTGGTCTTCTTCTGCCGGATTTAATATTGGAGCTTACCCAAGTGGAATAATTAACCGTAAAGATTTTGGTAGTGGCTTAACCGTTGGTGAAACTAGTTGGGCTTCCAATTTTGGTTTGGCTAAAAACGACCCTTACATCTTAGGCCTAACCTTAACAAAGACTTACAATGAAGTTTCTAAAGAGTTATTGGTTGAAGTAAAAGCAAAGTTTAAAATTACACATCCCAATAATGTTAAACTTAATGTAGTTTTAACAGAAGACAGTATTATCTCTCCTCAAACAGATTATGATTTACCTTCCGGATCGCAAACCAAATACGATTATGTACACATGTATGTGCTGCGCACCTCATTAAACGGTAGTTGGGGACAAACCCTTAAAAACACTCCTATTCAAGCTAACGACTCTTTAACCCTAAATTTACCTGCTTATACGCTTGATAATAAATTTGTGCCTAAGAACATAAGTATTGTAGCCTTTGCTTATGATGAAGTTACACGAGAGGTATTACAAGTAGAAAAAATTAAACTCAAATAAAAATTACCCGGTTAATAAAACAATGTGATTGTTTATAACAAAGCATTACATTTGTAATCTAAAATAAAAAACTATGAATTTTCCTTCCGAATTAAAGTACACAAAAGACCATGAATGGGTTAAAATAGATGGTGATGTTGCAACTGTTGGTATTACTGATTTTGCACAGCGTGAATTAGGTGATATTGTTTACGTAGATGTAAACACCGTTGGCGAAACCGTTAATAAAGAAGCCGTATTTGGAACAGTTGAAGCCGTTAAAACTGTTAGTGATTTATTTATGCCTTTAACCGGCGAAGTATTGGAGGTTAACAAAGACATTGACTCTGCCCCTGAAAGCGTTAATAACGACCCTTACGGAAAAGGTTGGATGATTAAATTAAAAATTACCAATGCTGCAGAAGTAGCTGAACTATTAACTGCAGACGCTTACAAAGCTTTAATTGGCGCATAAGCCTAATTTGATATTATAAAAAAAGCGACAAGAGATTGTCGCTTTTTTTGTTGTATATCTCTTGTTAATAAATAAGTTGTCACATAAACAACTTATAAAATAACCTCATTAAAAAATTAGATTTTTATGATGTACCCAAAGTTTAAGCTATTAATAAAAAATATATCAGGAAAATAACGAATTCTGACGCCTCCACCTATTTCAAACTTTGGATGATTAGTATTCGCCTCTCTGATTTCTTTGATTGAATGACCATAAGCTAAGCGCCTAAAAAAAGAAAATGCACGTATAAATCCCCAGCTGATGGCATTGTTAGAATATTTCACAGTCAGCCTTTTATTTGTTTTTAATTTAAGGTTTGCCGCTATGCCTGCTTCATAAGTCAATAAACTATTACCATAAGTAATTGAATTATTCATGATATAACAATGCGAAGGGATCCCAGGTGGTGTACAACCGTAATCTTTAATAAAACTATAGGTGTCAGCATTCGTGCGCACCAAATAATTAAACATATTCCTTTGAAAAAATTCCAGCTCAATTCTTTTGTAATTAACTAAAAAGCCCCAATTAAAATTTATACCTGCATAAACAAACATGGCATCTTTGTGCCCATTAATGGAGTATGAATCATAAGGTGATTCATATTCCTTTAGCTCCCTAAAAATGTCAGCAAACTTGATGGATGAATATTGAAAGTTAAGACCATAGGACAAAAAGGATTTTCTTCTTGAATCTCCAGTTCTTATCATTTTATGATTAGCAGAAAATCCAATTATATAATTTGCCTTTATTACATTCTCAAGTCTTCGGAAATAAGAATTACTTCCTGAAAGATCCAAATGATTTGTAAATTTTTTTTGACGATTTTCTAAAGAACTATCCAGTTGCCCTATTAAAGCCAGAGAATTAAGCAATAAACAAATAACGCATACTAATATTTTTATACTTCTGTTCAAATAATCCAAAATTATAGCATTTATTAGAGATCATAACCAATTTTTACAAGAGTTATAGCGCACTTTAAATCAAATATAACTAATCCGATTAAAAATTCAAAATCTCTTTTTTATCGTCTTTGACTATTTCAATTATTTGGTTCAACAAAAAAAGCGACCATCTCTGGTCGCTTTACTAAATAACTTTTTTGTTTAACCAAAAGCGTTAAAGCCGGTAACATCCATTCCTGTAATTAACAAGTGAATGTCGTGTGTACCTTCGTATGTAATTACACTTTCTAAATTCATCATGTGGCGCATAATTGGATATTCTCCTGTAATACCCATTCCACCATGTATTTGACGAGCTTCGCGAGCAATTTGCAAAGCCATGTTCACATTATTGCGTTTAGCCATGCTTATTTGCGCAGGTGTTGCACGGTTTTCATTTTTTAATTGTCCTAAACGATACGTTAACAGTTGTGCTTTTGTTATTTCAGTAATCATCTCAGCCAACTTCTTTTGCGTTAATTGAAATGCACCAATAGGCTTACCAAATTGTACACGTTCCTTACTGTATCTTAAAGCGCTATCGTAACAATCCATGGCGGCACCAATAACACCCCAGGCAATACCAAATCGTGCACTATTTAAACAACCTAAGGGGCCTTTTAAACCTTTAATGTTCGGGAAAATATTTTCCTTAGGTACTTTTACATTATCAAACACTAACTCACCTGTAGCGCTGGCTCTTAAACTCCATTTGCCATGCGTTTCAGGAGTTGTAAAACCTGCCATTCCACGTTCAACGATCAAACCTCTAATGTCACCTGCTTCGTCTTTCGCCCAAACCACGGCGATGTCAGCAAACGGACTATTACTAATCCACATTTTAGCGCCATTTAAAATAACGTTTTTGCCATCACCTGCATCCTTAAAATTTGTAATCATCCCGGCAGGGTTACTTCCGTGATCAGGCTCTGTTAAGCCAAAACAACCCATTAAATCGCCGGTTGCTAATTTTGGCAAATATTTCTTTTTTTGTTCTTCGCTTCCGTAAGCATAAATAGGATACATAACCAAAGAACTTTGAACTGAGGCTGTAGAACGTAAACCACTATCCCCTCTTTCAAGTTCTTGCATAATTAAACCATAACTGATTTGATCTAAACCAGGGCCACCATATTCGGTAGGGATATAAGGACCAAAAGCGCCAATCTCGGCTAAACCTTTAATCCATTGTTTTGGAAAAGTGGTTGTTTGACATGCATTTTCCACAATTGGAGAAACTTCTTTTTTTACCCATGCGCGAGCGGTTTCGCGAATTAATTTATGTTCATCACTTAATAATTCATCCATTAAGTAATAATCATGTGCCTGAAAATTATCGGTAGCCATACGTGTTTTTTTAATGGAACAAATTTAACCATTAAAAGTTGATTTAACCAAGAAAAAGAGAGGTAATTAAGCAGCCAAAGCAGGGTTGCCAAAACGCTTTAACGTTGATACATGTGATTTAATAGCTTGCCATAAGGTTTCATTCTCCAAATATGGAATACCAAACTCCTCGGCTGTTTGTTTAACTATTGGCGCAATGGCAGGATAATGTACATGGCAAATAGAGGGAAATAAATGATGTTCTACCTGAAAATTTAAACCACCTACATACCAAGAGATAAATTTATTACGGCGCGAAAAATTAACGGTTGTATTTAATTGATGAATGGCCCAGGTATTCTCAATTGTGCCATGTTCATTAGGTAAAGGATGACTCGTATGCTCAACCGTGTGAGCTAACTGAAACGTAACCGATAAAATAAAACCGGCAAGAAAGTGCATTAAAAAAAAGCCAATTAAATAAGGTGCCGTTTCCACTTTTAAAATAAAAATTGGTAGAACAATAAATACAGCATAGTAAACCAACTTACTCAAAATAATTTTAAGCAAAGCCACACGATTTTGACTTGGCGTTAATTTATTTACACCTGACTTAGTATACTTTGAATATTGTACAAAATCCTTTAATACAACCCAATAAAGCGTAAGAATGCCGTAAAACAAAAATGCATAAATATGCTGCAATTTATGGTACCATCTAACCTCTGTATGTGGTGAAAATCGCATGATTAACTTATCCTCAATATCATCATCGTAATCTGTTACATTGGTATAGGTGTGGTGTAAAATATTGTGTTGCAACTTCCAGTTAATAACAGCGCCACCCAATAAATTTAGGGTGTGCCCCAGCCAATAATTCGCTCTACTGCTATTGGTGTAGGATCCATGATTAGCATCGTGCATTATTGACATGCCAATGCCGGCCAAGGCAATTCCCATGATAACAAACAATGCAATGGTTAACCAAGCCAAGTGACTAAAAAATAAAATAAAAACGAATGGAAGAATGTAAAGTGCCAAAAGGGTTATGGTTTTAATTACCATTCCCGAATTGTAATTTTTAGAAATTTGATTCTCTTTAAAATAACCATCAACTCTGCTTCTTAATGTTGCAAAAAACTGCAGGTTGTTTCTATCCTTATCGATAAATTGAATTGTTTTCATTGGTTAGTTTTAAAAAGCAAGTTTAACAAAAAAACCAAAGCTTTACAAGGCTTTGGTTTGGTTTTTATTCATATAACAGCAGTAATTAAGCTGCTAAAGTTACATTAACGGCGTTTAATCCTTTTTTTCCGTTTTCTACATCAAATGTTACAACGTCATTTTCACGAATTTTATTTTTTAAGCCGGTTACATGTACGAAAATTTCTTCGCCATCTTCTGCTTTAATAAATCCGAAACCTTTTGTTTCATTAAAAAATTTAACTGTTCCTTTTTTCATTTTTGTGTTTTTTGTGTCTTGTTAGACGATTATTATTGATTGTTAATTGTTAGTATTGTTAAGTGTAACAATCTAAAACCACTTAAAATATTTATTGATTCTGTTATTAAATTACTTGGATATGGGTAACACTCTTTATGTTTGTTTTGTTTTCAGATAGTACAACAAAAAACATATTTTATTGAAACATTCTCTTAACTGTCCAAATTTAAGCAATATTAATCTAATATTCAAACAATTAATCGGTCTATAAAGCTATTTGGGCTTGTTTTTGGTCAAATAATTGTCCAAAAGCTGCTTTTTGTATTGGTTTATCAGATCCGTTTTACGCTGGTTAATGATAAATAATTTGATGTTTTGGCGCTCAAACGATAACGGCGATGGGCTATTTCTGGTTTTCTCGTCCTTAATTTTAAGGTAATAGAAGTAAAATTCATCGTTAAACTCCATCACCCTTCCTTTATTAAGAACTAAATCGGGTTGTTCACGAAGATTAGGGATTTCCTTCTTAATATCCTCTAAATAAAGCCAGGTACTATCACTATTAAAAAAATTCTCTGCGTATTGCAGTGCTAAATTTGCTAATTGCGCTTTATCCTTTTCTGCCGTGGCATTAAAAAGTCGTTTCATTTTATCTAAGCCTTGCGCTTTAAGAGGAATTTTATAATAATTCACTTTTACTATGTTATCCTTTAATATGAAGTTATCAAGGTGCGCATTGTAATATGCTTCCATCTCACGACTACTCACATTGGTATCTAAATTCGCCTCAATTAATTTTGTTTGATAAATATGATTGACTAAACCCCTTTTGTATTCAGCAACCTGTGCATCAATATCAATTTCCTCATCTAACAACTTTGTTTTGGCTTCCTCATAAAACAAAGCGTTGGTAATCCAGTTATTTAACTGTTGCTTTGCCATTTCAGCACTGTCGGCACTATTTAGTGTTTTAATAGCGTCGTCTAAAAACTGTTCTTTGGTTAATGTTTGTTCACCAACGGTTGCCAATACCTCTGACTCAGCCGTCTCTGCCTTATCTGCGTTTTGTTTACAGGAAACCGCCAGGAGTGATGCCCACAAAATTATTTTAAACGAGTTTATCAAAACAAATAATGAATTGTTGAGCATAAAAATACATTTATTACTAAAATGTAGCTTATTTATTTACAAAATTGTCAAGTACCTTCTCAAACAAGGATTTTCCGAACAATACATTAAAACCAACCTGCGCATAAATACCAGGCTTTAAATTATAGTTGGTACGAAACAAATCATTTTCGGTATAACGCCAATTCTGGTAAAACACATAACCTCCCTCTACCCTCACCACAAAAATTTTATTGAATTTGTAACGCATACTGGCATATGCAACACCAGAAGTGTAGTTAACATTTAGTCGCTGACGCTGAAATTCCATGCCTGTGCGGTAACCATCTGCACTTACGCCTGTGGTAATTAGCAGTTTATTTGTTTTATACTGTACATTAAGCTGAACTGGCAAAATGTAATTAAAAACAAAATGATTACTTATTGGAACGCTACCTCCAAAAAACGGTGCAGGTACAAATAAACCATCGCTATAAGAAACTGCCATTCCATAAAAATAATTTTTTCTTAAACCTCTGATGTGTAATTGACCTATTACGCCACTCACTCTGGGAACCATTTTATTGAACATTCTGTCTTGCTCTGCTAAAGCCAGATTAGCACTATAAAAACCAACTCTGTATTTTTTTGTTAACCAGGTGCCTAATAATCCTGCAGCTACCGTGTAATTGTTTTTTTGTGGTAATGAATCAAAACCAACATTTACCTGCCTTGCATTAACTCTCACAACACCCATTGTTTGCGAAGCTCTTAGACGCACACTGTTTTTTAAAATGTCCTTTAATTTTAAATTGCTTAAATCTAATTTTAAATCAGCATCTAACTTTGTTTTAATTGGAAAGGTAACAACTGCATTTGCTTCTTTTGAATTAAATGTGCCACTTGTATCGGCAAATTTGCTGTCGAATAAATACTTTGTATCAAACTTTAACCTTGGCCGGAATAGTTGTTCAATTTGCTCAATCTCAAAAGTTTGAGCTGCTAATGTCCCTAATTGAAAAAAGGATGCCAGTAAAAAGAATTTTAATTTCACTTCAAAAATAAAAATACAAAAAAAGCGAAGTGCCTGACTTCGCTTTAACTTTAATTGGTGAATTTTTTATTTTTTTAATCTCTCAACATAATCTCCGGTTCTGGTATCAATTTTCACCCAGTCGCCTTCGTTAAAAAATAAAGGCACCATAATTTCTGTACCAGTATCAATTGTGGCGCGCTTTAAAGTGTTAGTAGCTGTATCACCTTTAACACCCGGTTCAGTATAAGTAATTTGTGCTTCAATGAAAGTTGGAGGTTCAGCAACAATTACTTCATCACCTTCAAAACTAATTTTAACTTCCATACCTTCTTTCAAAAACTTACCTCCATCACCAAACATCACAATAGGTACATGTACTTGCTCGTATGTTTCGTTATCCATTACAACTGCAAAATCTCCTTCGTTGTATATGTATTGCATCATTTTGTATTCAACTCTTACAATCTCAACAGACTCACCGCTTCTGAAACGGTTTTCGGTTTGTTTACCTGTTTTTAAGTTGCGCATTTTTGCTTGATAAAATGCACGTAAATTTCCGGGAGTACGGTGTTGATACTCCATAATTTGAACCAATTCTCCATTAAACCTGATAATGGACCCTATGTTAATGTCGCCTGTGTCTGCCATTGTTTTATTATTTATTATTATTCATTAATATCGTGTACAACTCCCATGCTGGAGAATTTCTCAATTCTGCTATCAATTCTCTGCTGCGGTGTTAGTTGTTCTAAATCTTTTAAATGCTTTTTAATTTCTTTCTTAACGGTTTCAAAAATCTGTTCGTGATTGCGATGTGCGCCACCAATTGGTTCTTGTATTACGCCATCAACAAGTCCATTTTTGTTCATATCTGTTGCAGTTAGTTTAAGTGCCTCAGCAGCTTTCTCTTTAAAATTCCAGCTGCGCCATAAAATACTGCTGCAACTTTCTGGGCTGATAACAGAATACCAGGTGTTTTCCAACATCAATACTTTGTCACCTATTCCAATCCCTAAAGCTCCTCCACTGGCGCCTTCACCAATTATTATACATATTACGGGTACTTTTAATTGGCACATCTCCAATAAGTTTCTCGCAATTGCTTCACCCTGCCCTCTTTCCTCAGCTTCTAAGCCCGGGTAAGCGCCAGGTGTGTCAATAAATGTGACAATTGGCTTATTAAACTTTTCTGCTAATTTCATTAATCGAAGTGCTTTACGATACCCTTCAGGATTAGCCATTCCAAAACGACGAATTTGGCGCATTTTGGTATTAATACCTTTTTGCTGGCCAATAAACATAACTGTTTGCCCATCAATTTCACCAAAACCACCCACCATTGCTTTATCATCGCCAACTGTTCTATCGCCATGCAATTCCATGAAAGTTTTATTGGAAATAGAATCAATATAAGCAAGTGTGTAAGGCCTTTCGGGGTGACGACTAACCTGAACACGTTGCCATGGGGTTAATGTGGAATACAATTCTTTTGTTTTGGTTACAATTTCATCTTCCAGCTCTTTTACCTTATCGTCTAATTTAACCTTACTTTTACTATTAACCTCCCTTAATTTTACCAATTCTCCCTCCAGATCCTGAATCGGTTTTTCGAAATCTAAATACGTCATAGTTTATTAGTTAGGCTGCAAAGATATAATTAATTAACTAAATAGAAATGAAGTAGTTGCAATTCAATTAACTGATATTCAGTTATTTAAATTTAAAAGGATTCTTGAACTATTTTTACAATGAAAATAAGTAAGATATTATTGAGTTGCGCTAAAAGCACCTTTTGGCTTGAATTCTTTCTCATGCCATTCTGTATCAAAACTATAATCAACCAATAATGAAGAATAAAGAGCTAACATTTGATCTTGATTATATCTCCATTGATATTTTTTCAATGCACGTTGATGAGCAGCTTGACCCAATTCTTTTGCTAGATGCCTATTTTGAATTAATTTAATAAGTGCTTCAGCAGCCTCATTTGCATTGTTCATCTGAACAACTAAGCCGGAGTGGTTTTCTTCAATAACTTCCTTTAATCCCCCTGCATTCGAAACTACAATAGGCTTACCAGCGGCCATTGCTTCAACAACCGACACTCCAAAACTTTCGCTGTTATCTACTGACAAAGCTGCAAAAATATCAATACTTTCAAGTTCAATAGCCAAACGTTCATGAGGAATGACCCCAACAAATTCAACATCATTCTCAATTGTTAATTTTTTTGCTAATATTTTCAATTCCTCCAGTTGACTCCCTGCACCAATAATTCTGAGTCTTAAAACAGGATGTTTTATTTTACTTTTAACCAAAGTAAAAGCAGTTAATAATACATCTATACCATATTTTTTCTCTAAAGATTTAATTGTTCCAATAATAATACTTCCCGTTTTACTTTTTTCTGTGACCTCAAAAAATGACTGCTCCACACCAAATGGAATAACATCAACCCGTTTACTTGTGTATCTGCGAACTTCCTTGGCCATAATATGGCTTGTAGATGTAATGGCGTGAGCTCTCATTAAATTAAACCTAAACAATATTTGATGAAAGACGCTTCGTTTTGGAAACTCATAAACGTCACTTCCCCAAACAGATATTACGAATGGTTTCCTAACCAATAAAGCCCCCAACAAGCCATAACTACTGGCATAATGAGCATGAACAATATCTGGTTTAAATTCGTTAATAACACGGTTCAGTAATTTTATAATTTTAAAAAAATGTAGTTTGTAAGCTTGCTCAGGGAGGCCACTTTTAGCTTGTTGTTCAAATAAACAAACCTGTATGTTATTCATCCCAATAAAATAATTTTTATCAGGCTTGGTTAAACTAAACAAACAAATTGTAATGCCATTATTTGCCAAAGCAATGACCCATTTACGGGTGTGTACAGAATTAACATCTGCTAAAATAAGTGTTCTCATTTTAACTATGATGTTATAAATGGCTAAAGGTTTAAAACTGACTTAACTTTTTATTAAAAACTCCATTTTTGTAATTCATTTATTCCAATTACTTCTCCTTACAGCGTAAACCAGCTCATCTAAATATTCGTTGTTTTTGAATAAAACTTTCTCAAAACGAGCTTCCAACACAAAGCCGTTTTTTTCCAAAACTTTTTGAGAAGCTAAATTAGTTCCAAAAGGTCGTGCAAACACTCGATCAATTTCATAGGTTTCAAAAGCAAAGTTGACTGCTTGCTTTATAGCTTGGCTAATGATGCCTTGGCCCCAAAATGGTTCAGCAAGCCAATACCCTAGTTCAGCATTTTTTTTATGAATATCTGTTTGAGGATGAATACCAATTCCGCCAACCGCTTCTCCGTTCACATCTATTGCAAAAAAATGAACTGGGTTATCTTTATTAGCATACTCAATAAAAGAAATTCCATTACTTTCTAAATACGGATGGGCAAATCCATCTGTCATGTTTTGAGCAATTAGCTTATTGTTAGCATATCTAACTAAGTTATGAAGATCAGATTTTTTCCAAGGTCTTAATGTAAATTTCATTGTGAATGTTTTAGCAATGGGTCTTGCTCTACTATTAAAAACCTATTAAAAGTAGCAAAAATTTTAAATTCAATATTCCACTTTAATTTTTAATGTGCTTCACTAACCTTTTTCACATCTTGCATCCAGCTTTCTAAATCTGTTTTTTGTTTTTCGAAATCCTTTGGGAAAGGTCCGCTTGCAAAGAAAAGCTCAGTCGTTTGACTGTCTTTATTTTCAATCATTAATAATTTCTCTGAATAATGAACACCATTTCTATCATAATCTATATGTAAGTAGTAATTACCAAACACCATCCCTACAAAGCCTGCTGCATTCTCCTGCTTATTACTCAAACTTAATTCAACTTGAGCAGTTGCATTCAACTCTGAGCTAAAGAATTTTTGTTTATCAAATTTAGTCCCAAGTTGTTTAAAGTAATTTGTTTTACTCATAGCTCTCCAGATATCACTTGGTGACGCCTTTAAAACAGATTTAGAATAATAGAAAGGTTGCGATCCCATAGCTTTAACCTCATCATTTGATAAGAAACTAACATTTTTAATTCTGCATGAGCCATTGCCACCATTCGCAAAACGGTAACCAACAATGGTATCACCTTGCACAACAATTGCCTGAATTACAACTATCAGTTCTTTTATACCTAAACGCTCAGAAGGAATACTTGCCAATTTTGGAAGATCCATATTTAAAGCTTTAGCATCCGGGTATTTCATTATATCAACTTCAATTAGGGACATGCTTTTTTGAATCTCCTCTTTAGTTGGCAATCTATGAGCAATAGCAGGCACTTCATTTAACTTCTGAACATCCACCGGCACAAAACCAAAATTATCAGGACAATACCATCCTCCATACTGATGAGGTTCTGCGTTTACCGTTGTAAACGATTTTGTGTTTGAATCTTTATTAGTTGCTTGCTTTTCCGATTGGGCGGTATTAGAATTTTGACAACTGCTTAAAACAAAAAGCAAAAGAATGCTGTTTGCATAACCAACATATTTTTTAATCATAGTTTATGTTTTGGCTAAAACTAGAAATTAATGATGGATGCAACTAGTTAATTAGTGTGAAATGGAATTTTTAACAATATACGCTATTTAAGCAGCTTAATTACTTTAAGAATAATTGATGTAAATGATTATAATAATGTTTGTATAAAATAAAAAAGGCTGCAAATTTTTTTAGCAGCCTTTTAATAACTTCAAGTTTTTTACATCCAGCCTGAGACAATGCCTCCCATTATTGCCAAACAAATAATCCAGTAACCAGCGTTAATAGCAATGTATTTGAAACCTTTACGTTCAAATAAAGCATTTGTTGCCATGATTGGCATGATGACAAACAATCCGCTAAGCACGCCATGTAAGGCGCCATGCTTAAATGTACGATGCCCCATGCCAACTAAATCCATTACTTGTTTAAAAAGTGCTCCTTCAGATGTGCTTGCATCTTTTATTTGTTCACGATAGTCAAAAAAAGCAGCTTGGATATGAAACTGATGTATAACAAGCATTTGCGTTGAAAAAGCAAGTAAAAGGCTCAAAACAAAACTTACTCCAAAAATGAGTGCCATGTTAGCACCTTTCATTTTTTCTTCAGTCAATCCTGATGCTTGCATCCAAGCATTACCCAAAACTTTTGGGTTATACCAAATAAAGCCCAATGCCATTGGCACGATTGCCGCAACTAAAACGGCGATAAAATTAATTTCCATGTTGTTTTGTTTTTATGATTTAATTCAAAATTAAAACAGTCCTGCTTAATAATACCAACTCGTATATATTTATTATAACATTAATATGTTAGTATGGATTGTCGCTAATTAAAGTTTGTAGTTATGCACTATTAAGTTTTTTAAGGTGTTAAGACCTTTACAATGGAATAGCTAATAACCAAAAAAAGCAACCCAAACACACAATTGAATTATGCGAGTTTGCTCTTTAAAATAAAGTCTCAGATTTAGAAGATGGCAATTATTTAGCCTTCATTTTATTTCCCTTCGCATCGTGTGTTACTTCTGCCAGGCCAAGTTTTTCCATCAATGGTGGAATATACATTCCAAATCGCCCACGTAATCCTTTTTTCAAGCCATACCATCCCTTAACAGGGTTTTTCTCAGAGCGACCCCAAGCTTCAACAGTGCCTTCTTTTGCAGGCTTTTGCTCATCCGCACTACCAAGTTCCATCCAGTCGCCATGTTTCTTTAACATAGCATGAAGATCATTTAAGCATCGAATGTCGTATAACAACACCGTTTTTCCTACAGTACATACTAATACCTCTTTACCGTCTTTTTCATCAACATGCATTGTGTATTCACTCGTTAAAGGTGGCGTTTTTAAAGCCATTGGTTTTTCTTTTGTTCCAATTTTGTATGCCATACTATTTATTTTTAAGTTTATTATTTTTCTGCTTCTTTTTTTAAGTCGATTGCAAACTTTTCAAATGATTCGTCAAACGGAGGAATCATTTTTGCAAACAAAGGAAATAAAGGGCCGCCAATTTTTTCGGTCATCGTAAAATTCGTTTGCCCATTAGCAGTTGGCGCTAATTTATATTCACGTTTGCCCATTGCGTCGCCCCATACCAGTCGTTTTTCTTTTTCAAACTCTTTTACGGAAAGTTTGAAAACTCTTTTGGGATCAAGGTATGACTTGAGTTGTATTTTCTCTCCAAGTGCAATTTTACCGTCAATGGAAATGATAGTAGAATTCCATTTTGGATAGTTTTCTGCATTCGTTAGCAATGCCCATACTGTTTTGGGTTCAGCCTGAATATCTATACTTACACTTGTTTGTCTGCTGAATGTACTTTTATTTGTACTTGCCTTACCGGTTGAATTTACCATTGTTTTTTATTTTAAAGATACAATTATTTTAAAGCTGCACAAAAATTTATCTAAATCAAAAAAATTATCATGAGTCAATATTTGATTTGAAAATAATTCATTGTACATTAGATTAAAAGAAAAATAATGGAAAAAATTAAACTATCTGTTACCCTGCCCGTTCCGGCTAAAATACTATACAAAGCATGGCTTAATAGTAAATCACATACTGCTTTTACAGGCGGGGCTGCAAAAGCTTCAACAAAGATTGGAGGAAATTTTACAGCATGGGATGGTTACATCACTGGTAAAAACCTTGAATTAAAAGAAAATCAATTCATTAAACAAAGCTGGCGCACAATGGAGTTTGCAGACGATGCCGAAGATTCTATTTTAGAGTTATCTTTTACAGAAAAAAATGGTAAAACAACCTTAGAACTTTATCATCATCATTTACAACCTGGCGATGCAAAAAAATATGCTGATGGTTGGCAAGAACACTATTTTGAACCAATGAAAAATTACTTCAAGTAAACTCCCGTATAGCAGGTAAATAATTAGCCAATCCTTACAAAATTAATCCTATTCTTTCTCAACAACAAGTTGATTTGGTTGTTATCTTTGTACAATGATGAATGTAAGCAACTTATTAAACAGAGCCTCAAAATTTGAGTTTTTGACTATTGAAGAGGGTGTGTTTTTATACGAAAATGCGCAGACCTCCGAATTAATGTTTGTTGCCAATGAATTAAGAAAAGTTCAAAAAAACAATTCAAACAAAGTAACCTGGCAAATTGATCGCAATTTAAACACAACCAATGTTTGTATTGCCAATTGCAAATTCTGTAATTTTTACCGCATTCCTGGTCACACCGAATCCTACATTACTGATATACCCACCTACATCAAAAAAATTGAAGAAACCATTCAACTCGGCGGCGATCAGCTTTTATTACAAGGTGGGCACCACCCAGATCTTGGACTAAGTTTTTATACTAACCTATTTAAAGAAATTAAACGCTTATTTCCGCAAATCAAATTACATTCTCTTGGTCCGCCAGAAATTGCCCATATTACCAAACTCGAAAAAAGTACGCATACGGAAGTTTTAAAAGCTTTAGTGGATGCAGGACTAGACAGCTTACCAGGAGCCGGTGCTGAAATATTAAACGACAGAGTAAGACGGTTAATCAGTAAAGGTAAGTGCACCGGCCGAGAGTGGTTAGATGTTATGCGTGCTGCTCATCAGTTAAACATCACCACCAGTGCTACAATGATGTTTGGTCATGTTGAAACAATTTACGAACGATTTGAACATTTAGTTTGGTTAAGACAAGTACAAAGTGAAAAACCACAAAATGCTAAAGGCTTTTTAGCTTTTATTCCATGGCCGTTTCAGGATGATGGTACTTTATTAAAACGCGTTAAAGGAATTCAAAACAATGTAAGTGCAGATGAATACATTCGTATGCTGGCTTTAAGCAGAATTATGCTACCAAATATCATTAACATTCAAGCAAGCTGGTTAACGGTTGGTAAAGAAACTGCTCAAATATGTCTTCATGCAGGTGCCAATGATTTTGGAAGTATTATGATTGAGGAAAATGTTGTTAGTGCGGCCGGTGCGCCACATCGTTTTACTTACAAAACAATACAGGATGCTATAAGTGAAGCCGGCTTTACACCTCAGCTAAGAAATCAACAATATGAAGAAAGGCAACTTCCCGAAAGTATCGTTGAGCAGGTAATCAATTATTAGTCGAATTCAGGCTTCAATAACCTTAATGAATTTAGTGTAACCAGTTGTTTTTAGTATATTTGTTACAAATGAAACGCTTATTCTTTCTTATTGCATTTGTTTGTACCGGTTTATTTAACCAATCTAAGGCTCAGGCAAAAGACACGATATACTTAATGAATGGGAATATTATTGGCGAAACAATTATAGATACCCTGTTGGGTGCAGTTACTGTTAATGATCCTAATAAGCCTACCAAAAAATTACATTACGAGCTTGAAGATATTTACATGGTATTATTTTCAAACGGAAATAAGCGTTATTACTACCAACAGGATAGCACAAAAAACAACTGGTTTACACGAGAAGAAATGTGGTATTACACAAAAGGCGAAAGAGACGCCAGAAAAGGCTTTAAACCTATAGGCAGTATGATTGGTTGCGGAATAGCCGGTTTTGTTGGCGGTGCATCCGGAACCTTTTTCGGACCGGTAGTACCATTTACCTACTTTGCATTAGTTGGTTTACCTAAAGTAAAAGTGAAATCAAAAACAGTTAGTAACCCAATGTATGTTGAATATGATGCATACGTGCTGGGTTATGAACGTGTTGCAAGAGGCAAGCGAAGAACACACAGTGTGATTACAGGAACTATTGGATTGGCATTAGGCTATACCTTTTATGCCCTCGCGCACAAAAGCTACCCTGAAACAGTTAATTTCGGATTTAACAAATAAATATTATGAAAAAAATAAATTACCTGAGCACACTACTTTTATTAAGTATAGCGGTTTTTGCTCAAAACCAACATAACTGTTTAAGCCACGAAAAGTACGAGCAGATGCTGAAAGAGGATAAAACCTTTGCGGAAAATCAGAAGATATTAGAAGATTACACAAAGTCATACACATCTTCAAATGCCAAAATGAGTTCAACAGGTTACACCATCCCCGTAGTGTTCCATGTAATTTATACTAGCGGCTCAGGAAATATTTCAGATGCACAAATTGTTAATCAAATAAATATTTTAAACTCGGAATTTAAGCGTCAACAAGCTGATACGATATTAACGCCTCTTGCTTTTAAACCACTGGCTGCTCCCTTTAATGTTACCTTTAGATTAGCAACCAAAGACCCACAAGGCAATTGCACAAATGGTATTAATCGTATTTATAATGAACTAACTAACTGTTCTTTTTATAACGACGACGTAAAAGCATTAAGCTACTGGCCAAGCGATAAATACTTAAATATATGGATCGTTCAATCGATGCGTTATGCAACGTCGCTTCCATGTCAGGGTGGTGGTTATGCCACTTTTCCGGGCGGAGCTGCAACATTAGATGGTATTAACATAAGAGGCGATTTAATTGGAAGTATTGGAACTGCTGCAACCAATTCGCTGTTTGGTAATTTTAAAGGTCGTTATTTAATTCATGAATTAGGTCATTGGTTTAACTTAAGACATATTTGGGGCGATGCTAATTGTGGAAATGATTTAGTAACCGATACTCCGGTACATGAAACATCTAATAGTGGTTGTCCTAATTTCCCATTTAAAGCTAATAATACATGCGGTACAGGTGCCAACGGCGAAATGTATACAAATTACATGGACTACACCAATGGTAATTGTTTAAACATGTTTAGTGTCGGTCAGGTTGCCCGCATGACTGCAGCTATCAACTCTCCGGTATCTAACAGAAACAACTTATGGAGTAGTGGTAATTTAATTGCAACAGGAACTGCCGATCCTTACATCTACCCTCCTACCTGCTGTGCTAATCCTGACATTCTTCCTTCTGGCCCAGTAATTGCCTGCGTTGGTGATACAGTAAAAATTACTGATGTTTCTTATGGTGGAATAAGCAACACTAGGAATTGGAACTTCAATGGAGGCTCTTCTGCTAATACAACAGATAGTATCGCAAAAGTAGTTTACAGTATACCAGGTGTTTATTCGGTTAACTTAACTAAAAATTATTTGTCAAGTAGCAAAACAGCCACTTTCACAAATCATGTTTACATTTTAAATAATACTCCAAATTCATTGTATTCGTTCCCATTTACAGAGGGTTTTGAAAATCAGTTTAATTTTAATAACGCTTGGACCATTGTTAACCGAGATAATTTAACACCTTGGGGTGTAACTGGCAGCACTAATTTTAGTGGTTCAAAATGCGCTGCTTTAGGTGTGTTTAACGAATCTGCTCCGGCAATAGATGAGTTGGTTTCTCCATCAATTGATATGAGTGCTGCAACATCAGTAACACTTTCCTTTAAGTTACACTATGCTGCTACAAGTTATACACCAAATACAGATAAATTAGCTGTTCAAGTTTCAAATGATTGTGGTAAAAGTTGGTTTCAGTTATACAACAAAACGGGCGCAACCTTAAAAACAGTAACAACTAACATAAGCTCATCCTATACTCCTGCGCCTGGAAGCAACGAATGGAGAACGGAAACTGTTTTCATAGACGACTCTTATTTGAGCTCTAATTGGTACTTTAAATTTGTATTTACAAATAATGGCGGTGGTAATAATATTTTTATTGATGACATAAACCTTAATGGTATTTCAACAATAGGAATCAAAGAATCAAACATGAATATTAATTTTATTCAATTGGTACCTAACCCTGCTAATGAAGCGGTTCTTTTACAATTTAAAAATGAGCAATCACGAACATTAAATGTATACAATCAATTGGGGCAATTGCAACAAACCTACCAAATCACTCAAAAAGAACAAAGTATCTCAACACAAGATTGGTTAAATGGTGTTTACTACTTTAGTGTTCAAGAAAAAGGATTCAATCCTGTTTACAAAAAAGTAGTGGTACATCATTAGAGATTATGTGCGATTGAAAGGGTTAAATGCTTTAAAATAGTTGCTAAAGCTATTCATGTAAGTGTAATGTTAGCTTAAGCAAATACTTAGCTTTGTATATTAAATAAAAGTGTTAAATTTAAATTAGTTAGAATGCACTTTTAATATCTTTCATACTTCTCTATGTTATGATACGATTAAATAAAATTAAAATTGCATTTTGGTTTTTACTAAGTTTTAGCTTATTATTTAACATTACATGCAAATACAAAAAACCAGTAAGGAAACTAATTGGTGAATGGGAGGTAATAAATTCTACTCTAACTTTAAAAAACTCCAATGCTCCGGGTAAATTTGATGCTACTTTAGGTACTTTATTCTTATCTAAAAATAAGTCCAAAAAAGACAATTTATTTTCGAATGAAGGTAGCTGGACTTTTTGAATTTCCCTAACTCTGTTATTCCAACAAGTGGTAATTTATTGTGGACAAGTAATGACAAAGATAATTATGTAAAAATTCCTTGGAACATGACCATCGTTTTTTCAACTGAAATAACGAAAGGAGATCCAAATCGAGGTGGTGATTTTTATGATTGTTACCAAGGCACCTTTAAAGTTACTGAATTAGAAAAAAATAAGCGTTATTTGGTTGAAGGAGATATTTTTAAGCCAACGAATAATGACCCAAATAAACCTGACAATCCTTTTTATAAATGGGTTTTTGAAATCAAAGAAAAATAACTGAATTGTATAAATAAACTTAGGATGTGACGATTTTTTAAAAACTTATTCCTTGTTGCTTTAATTTTTTTATTGACAATTGTCAGTTGCAAAAAAACTTACGACTGCGATAAGTCTAACCTCATTTTATCGTTTAAATTAAAAACCGTTGAATAAAACCAGTCAACGCCGTAATGAAAAAACCCGCAACTAATTAGCTGCGGGCTTTCTAATAAAATCTGAATTGATTATCTCATCACTGTTACGTGTCCAACTTTTGATTGTTTCTTACCATCCAATCCAATGAAGGTAATAATGTAAACATAAACATCTGATTTAACGTACTCACCTTTATACTTACCATCCCAACCAACAGTGTGATCCTTTGTGTTGTATAATTTTTCGCCCCAACGATCAAAAACAGTTATTTCAACTTTGTCAAGTCCTGTACCATAAATCATAAACAAATCATTTTTACCGTCTTCGTTAGGTGTAAAACTGCTTGGGATATAAATATTATGATCCTTTGTAACTTCAATAACAACCTCATCACGAGCAATACATCCAAAACTACTCACAGCTTCTAATATATAACTGCCGGAATTAGTTGTCATAACCTGAGTTGTAGGGCAAGGAACACATGCTACACCTTCTCCTGCGATCCATTTTAAAGTACCGGTACCGCTTCCTTTAATGAAAATAGGTTCGTCAGCATTGATTACTTGATCTTCACCTGCATACACAGTAGGTAATGGATTAACTTTAACTGTAACTGTTTTTGTAACTGGGCAGTTGCTCATGTTTGAAACGGTAACAATATATTCAGTTGTATTTTTAGGATTTGCAATAGGGTTAGCGATGTTCGCGTCGTTTAAGCCATCTGCAGGAGTCCAACTGTATGTATTACTTCCTCCAGAGGTTAATTGAGTTGACTCGCCTAAACAAATTGCAACACTATTACTGATGTTTGCTTCAATAGTTGGAACAACTTCTACATAAACCATTTTGGTTACACCGCAAGCCAAACTTCCATTTTGATTATATCCAATAACGGTATAGGTTGTTCCTACACTTGGTTGTGCAACTCCAATATTATTATTAGTACCGCTAAATGTAATGTTATTGCTCGGAGACCAATTATAGTATTGAGCTCCATAACCTACAATTGTTGTCAGATCACCATAACACACAAGTGTTTTAGAAATAGTTAAGTTAAAGTTTGGTCGTGGTGTTACAGTTACTACAACAGTTGCACGTCCTGAACACTCTCCATTATTACCAGTTAATGTGTAAATAGTAGTTGATTGAGGAGAGCTGGTTGTACTATTTCCATACTGATAGTTAACAGCAAAGGAAGGTTCCCAAGTATAAGTTGATGCTCCACTTGCATTTAGCATCACTTGCTCACCTTGACAAATATTATAATTTGATGAAGTAGGATTTAAAACTGGTACAGGTATCACTGTAACTTCCTTTGTAGCACTTGAGGTACATGTTGCTGCCTCGCCAATTAAAGTATAAAGCGTATTAACGGCAGGCGAAGCCGCCACGTTTGCACCAAATGCCGAACTTAACGACGCTGATGGACTCCAAGTATAGTTGGTAGCACCACTTGCCATTAGGTTTAATGAACTACCTGCACAAACGGTTGCAGTTACTGGTAAGATAGAAAGAATAGGTAATGGTAAAACAGTTACCATTGGATTTGCAGATGCACTATTACAATTTAAACTTGTTCCGTGAACACTATAAATAGTTGTAACAGATGGGTTAGCAGCTACTGTTGCTCCACTTGTTGAGCTCAAAGATGGTGCACTTGTCCAAACATAACCTAATGCACCACTTGCACTTATTACAGTATTACCTTGTGCACACATACTTGCTGAAACAGCTGTGATTACAGGGTTAGCAAGAATTGTTAAAGAATAGGTTGTGCTATTACTACATGAACTTGCTGCAGTTGCTGAAACAGAAACGTTAACGATACTTGGTACTGCCACATTTGAAGTTAATGTTAAAGTAGCAAAATTTGGATTACTTATTATCACACTTGCTGGGGCTGTCCAGCTATAAGTTGCTGCACCACTCGCAGTAATAGTTGCAGTATTAATAGAGCCATTTAAGCCCTGCGCACATAAATTATTGGAACCTGCTACAGTAATTACAGGCAATGGTATAGCAGAAGCTGTTGCAACTGCAATATTAGTACAACTTACATTGTTTGTTACCATTACAGAATAATTACCACTGATTGCTGAGGTCATTGACATTAAGGTAGGATTTTGAACTGCTGACGTAAAACTACCTGGTCCTGTCCACGCATAAGCGGTTCCACCTGAGGCTGTGAGAACTAATGAATTATTAACACAGGCAGTAGGATTATTGACTGCTATGGTTGGCGTCGGCTTAATAAACACCTGAGCCGTTGTAGACGCTACAACTCCCATAGCATCAGTAATGTTAACAGTATAAATAGTTGTAACCGAAGGGCAGACCACATGGCCCCCTGCTCCTGCTCCAATATTTGGCACCCAGGTATACGTGTATGGCGGTGTACCTCCAGATGCACTGGCACTTAATGTGGCACATGCACCAGGACAAATACTGTGACTAGGAACTACAACCGTTGGAGAACAACTGATTGCCGTAACAACAATGGATGAGGTTCCAACATTACAAGCTGTTCCAGCTTGTAATGTAACAGTATAGTTACCTGCAGCAGTAAATAAATGTGTTGGGTAAGTTAAAGTTGAAGTGTTAGAAGGTCCTGAAAGAGGATCTCCAAAATTCCATGTATAAGATGGCGCCGCAGTTGAAGTTGTACAACCAGTGAGTGTTGAACCTCCAGTTGGCGGAGCAAAAGAACCGGTTAAACATACCATAGTCGATGTAATCGGCCCCATCGGAACTGTTAAATAAGACTGAATAAAAGTTGGTAGACCATATTGCGAAGTGCCTGAAGTCAAGGTTACACCATTTTGGTTGTAACCACAACCCATACCGAGCGTATTAGGATTATTGATTACAGCTAATTGATTGGAACCGGCGCGCGCTATGTAAATTCTTCCGTTAGGGCCTAATTGCATTTGGCCATGCGTATTGCCACCACTACCAACCATTAAAGCTGAAGCGACAACACCCGCAGGAGATGCCTGGCATAAATCCCATTGGAAAACTTGGTTACTACTTGCCCATTTACTACCATATAAAATTTTGCTATCAGGTGAAAATTCTAAACCGTACATAGGTTGTAAAGCAGGATTTCCGGCTAAATTGATGGCATTAGAAACTACACCTGTTGAATTATTAAAATCAGCTACATGTAAAGCAAATGGTCCATTGGAGGCACAATATGCTATTTTTTGACCGTTTGGTGAAGTTTTAATACAACCCACAACGTTACCTGCGGCCGGGGCCCCTGCTGAACTAACTACTGGCGTTGTGTTTACACCGGCAGCCGTTACTAAAAATGACTTATAATCACTGTTGGTATAATCATGAATAACAACCCAAACATCAATTCCATTACAATGCCTAACAGCTGTTAGTTTTTCAGAGATATTAGTTTGTATCACAATATTTTTTACCCCAGCGATAACATTCCCCCATGGAGCATTCAATGTCATATCTACCTCAGAGTAAGTTAATGTTCCAGGCGAAAAATTAGAGCTTGAGCAAAATACATAATAACGATTTGGCATACCTGGGCGAGGCACAATGATTGCAGCTTGTGTTGTTGAAGAGTTACCCATTAAACCACCACCATTTGGCATAACTAAATTGTTAGCACCACGGATACTTGCACCATCTGTATAAAAAGCCAAATTACCATTAGGTAGGCCTATACTGGCACAACCTTCAAATGTATTCATGGCACTTCCAGCTACAGAAACCGGATTACCTCCACCCGGAAAATGCAACGCTGCATTGGCTCCAAAATTCCAACGCCAGGTTTCTCCTTGACCAAATATGTTAACAATGCTTAGTGATAAACATGCTGCTAAAAATACCTTATTGATATATTTCATGATTTGTGCTTTTCTTATTCAATTATTAAAACGAGTTTGCTTGAGTCAACTGACTGAACTTTATAAGTTCTGCCTTGGTTGTTAACGGTAACGGTTATTTTATTTCCGTTTAATTGCCAGGTTCCTAATTCTTTTGCAACAGGATCTGCATTTTTGCTTTTTAAGAATTCAGCCATTAACTGGTTGTTACCTGCAAGCTTAAGCGTTGCCGGATCAAAATTAAAGTAATCCTTTCCAACTATCACCGTGTAGGGTGTTAAGTGAAACACTAACGTCGTAGCATTTGGTGATTCATTAGGCCATTCATACCAGGTATTCATTACTTGATTAGAACTGATAGTGGTTGAAGCCGTTTGGGCGTTAATCTTCGTTCCAAAAACGATGAACAAAATGGCTAGGTAAATAAGTTTCTTCATTAGGCTAATTTTTACACCTTAAAGATAGTTTACCACCTTCCTAAAAGCTATTTTTTCAATCATTTTAAAGACGCATTCACTCATTAAAAGATGAGTTTTAGCCTTTAATCATCTAAAATATTTTAGATTTCTAGATTTTAAGTAATTCCAAGTCGGTTTTAGGAGTCGCTTTTATTGTTTTTTTTTGCCTACCCCGACTTCCATATACTTTCAAATAAAGCCATTACCAGATCAACCAAAAATTAAAGCTAGGTTAACCAGAAGAAATGATTTCACTTTTTAAAAGTGACTCATTAAAAAATAAAAAAGGCTTAATTTTTTTTGTCTTTCTTAATTTCAGACAATTCAACCTTTAATCCTCTTAACATATTCATGATGCTGTTAAGGTTAAGCTCATCATCACCGTATTGCCCCATGTTAATGCAACAGGTGTATTCCCATAACTCAAGTACATCCTCAGTTTTTACTTTATATGGCTGATAAACTTTATTATCGCTATGTAATTCTAGTTCTTTTCGAGTAGCATTCATTACGCGCTTATAAGATAATCCATCATCACGGGTTACCACTACATAGGTGTTACCAAGTTTAATGTCTTCCATCTTTTCAATGTGTTTACCAATAACAAACGAACCATCTTTAATTGGCGGCATACTATCGCCTTTTATTGGAAAAGCACGGTGCTTACCTGTTGGTAAAAAAGGTAGTTTCATTTTAGGCAAACGCTCAATATAATCCGGATCAGAATATCCTCTTAAATAACCGGCCTGTGCTTTCACTGGAATTAACTCCACCATGTCGTTACCATCGCCATCAATTAAAATAGGAAACAAAATCCGGTTTTTACCAACTTTCATTAAACCATCTAAATTCGTTTTTTTCAAATCTCCCCTGATTAAAGCATCAATAGCTACATGAAAGTATTCCGATAAACGAATCAATAAATCAATTGGTGGTTCATTACGCGCCTCTTCATATCCACCTACCCTTGATCGGGTAATGTTTAATTCATCAGCTAGCTGTTCTTGTGACAAACCCCTTAACTGGCGCAAAAAGCGAATGTTTGATGCAATTTTATTAATTCCCATTTTATTTAAGTTTTAAAATTTACTACGTTTTGTAGTTTAAAATTACTACTTATTATAGTAATGTGCAAATTTATTTTGTTAATTTTTTAAATAAAAACAATTTCCTAATTTTAAGGTATGATTACACGACCGTTTAACTTTAAAAAATGGATTGACGAAAATCGTCACTTATTAAAACCTCCGGTAAATAACAAAGTTGTTTATCAGGACACTGAGTTTATTGTAATGGTGGTAGGTGGGCCAAACTCGCGTAAAGACTATCATTATAACGAAAGTGAGGAGTTTTTTTACCAATTAGAAGGCGATATTATTGTTCAAATTCAAGAAAACGGTAAAGCTGTAGAAGTGCCGATTAAAGAAGGTGAGATTTTTTTACTACCACCAAAAGTACCTCATAATCCAAGAAGATTTAAAGACACTATTGGCTTGGTAATAGAACGAAAAAGACATGGAGATGAAAAAGATGGCTTGCTTTGGTTTTGCGAAAATTGTAACAACAAACTGCACGAAGCTTATTTTAAACTAACTGATATCACTAAACAATTTCAAGGAGAATTTAAGCGTTTTTACGAAGACGAACATCTAAGAACCTGTAAGGCTTGCGGTACTGTTATGCAGCCGCCCCCGGTTATAGCGTAAACAAAAATAAGTTTTAAGGTAGGCTTAAAAAAAATAAAACGAAGTTCTAATTTCTTTTCAATTCAATTCTGAAAGTAGTGCCTTTTTGTGCCTCACTCTCTAATACAGTAATTTTACCCTGGTGATAGGTTTCAATAATTCGCTTACATAAGCTCAAACCCAAGCCCCAGCCACGTTGTTTGGTTGTGTAACCTGGCTCAAATACTGTCTTAAATTTTGATTTCGGAATTCCCTTTCCTGTATCAGTAATATCAATGTATAAGGCCTCCGGAATATCTATTAATTTAACGGTTAAATTACCTTTACCATCCATTGCATCAATTGCGTTCTTACATAAATTTTCAATCACCCAATCAAATAAAGGCACACAAAGGCGAGCATATAAAGCATCCTGCGGAAGTTCCAATTCGTAATGCGTGTTGCGGGAAGTGCGATGTTTTAAATAATTAACGCTTTTAGATAAAACCTCATTTACGTTTTCTAACTCTAATGTTGGCTGAGAACCAATTTTACTGAAACGATCAGTAATAGTAATAAGACGTTGAATGTCATGCTGCATTTCAGCAGTTATACTTTCATCAACACCCAAACTTTTTAAGTGGTCATTCCAGGCAAGTAAGGACGAAAGTGGTGTACCTAGCTGATGCGCTGTTTCTTTGCTCATACCCACCCACACCTGGTCCTGTTCTGCTTTGCGCGCCGTGCTGAACAATACGTAAGCAATTACTAAAAATAAACCAATAGCACCAAATTGAAAATAAGGATACCACTTTAATTGTGTGAGCAGATTACTCTGCGCGTAAAAAATATAATTTATTTCGTTTGCCCCTAAATCGACAGCTATTGGTGGATTCTGTGAGGCTAATTCTATCAGTTTTGATTTTAATTTACCCGGTGTGTTTACTTCTGAACTATCAATTTTACCGATATCAATAATTTTTGTTTGATCGTTATTAGTAAAAATAACAGGTACTCCGGCCGAATTGATAGCCACTTCAGAAATAAAGGAGTTTATTAAACTATCAAATACTAACTTAATGTTGGAGAACACCTTACTATCCTTATGATACAATTTTTGTTTTATTCCTTTGTATACTTCCACATCCACCGGTGCATACAAATCCTTCATAATCTGTAATTGCTCACTCAAATACTCCGGATCTTTTTCTTTGGTTGAATCTAAATTACGTGTAATTAAAATTTCATCTTTTTCGTTAGTTAATATAACCGGAACGGTTGTATTTTCTTGAAGAACTTTTAAAACAAAATTAATGTTTTGCAAATCGCTGTTTAATTCTCTGGTTGCTTCCGCATACAACTCAGCCTTTTTTCGTTCTCCTCCTTTTATTTCTTCAAACAACTCGTTTGTAAATTTAACCAACTTGGCTCTTTTCTGAACAGCCTCTGCCCATAAAGTAGCCTTCTGTCTTTCTTCTGCGGCAATACTTTTCACCAAATTATTAGTATACCAAAGCGAGGCGCTTACAATTAGCAAGGCAAAAAAAGCCAACACCAATTTCCAACGTTGTTTTTTGGTATAAATATTCATTAGATAAAATTACTAAAAATCATCATCATCTGATTCCTTAATTTTTTCCGCAGGCATTTTGTTCTTATTTGATTTGGGTTTTTCCAACTCAAACGTTTGTTTTGCCTTTTGTGAATTTGCTTTTACTGTATCTTTTTTAAAGAGTTTGAATTCTTCACGTAAAATGGTTTTCAAATTCTGCTTCTCTTCTTTTAAATCCTGTTTTAATTTTTCTTTTAAACCTTGCCTATCGTATTTTATTATTGGATTGTCAACAGTTCCTGTCATTAATAAAAAGGCGCTCCTTCTGTTCTCCTTATCGTTTTCAACCGGACCAAACTCATTATCCTGTTTGCGTTTTTTTGCGAGCAATTCGCTAATTTTTAATTGTATATGGTAATCAATTTCATTGTTAAAAGTGTGTTTACCGCTAACCAATAAATTTAATGCGCTGTTATTTAATTGCGTTTTTGGTAATGAAATCACTTTTGAGCCAATATCTACTGTAGTTTCAAGCGAAGAAAACTTGATCCGTTTTAATTCTTTCACATCAACATAATTTGATAAACTTTCCAATGGTTTAAAGTCGATTAATTCACCTCGTTCAATAAACAAATCTGTGTGAGCTACAATTGAATTTCCATCAACGTTGAATTGATTATCCCAATTAGCTTTAAAACTAACTGTCGCAGTAGCGTATCCTTTAATGTTTTTGTCAAGTAAGGTTGCCTGCCCGAAATTTTCAAATTGAGTAAACATTGATTGTATGTTAACTGATTTAAAAAAACCAACAGCAGCAGTTTGAAGATTATTTTTTGAATTATCTATAAATAGATCTCCTTCCATTTCGCCTTGAAACGCAGTCATTTTAAAATCACTTAAAATTGCTTTTTGATTTTTAATTTCCAATTCACCGGAAATATCAGATGCTTCAAATTTTTGGTAATTAAATTGTTTGATGTGCGCATCCAATTTAAAATTTAACCGAGCCGGAATAAATGCCATTGTATTAGATGAAGCGCTGCTTGCCGACTGATTTTCCTCCATAAAATCAGAAAGATATAATTGTTTGGAATTAAGTGTCCCGTTTATGTTTAACGTGGCATTGTTTTCAATTAAATAATTAAAGAAATTCGGAATCTCTCCTGTAATTGATAAATCTGAATTCCCTTTTTTTAATTCCAAATTCGTAACCTGAATTGCTCTGTTTTTGGCTTTTAAATCACAGGAGATGATGTTTGTAGCATGCTTACTATTTTTAAACTTTACCACTACATCTTTCATAACTGAAGCTAATTCCAAGTCTACCGAATTACCTGCAAAATTGTTCTTAATCTGTTCAACTTCTCCTTTTACATGCCCATCTATTTTTAAAAACCCCGACAAATCAGTAATAGTATCTATAGGCCAGAATTTTATAAAATTCTGTAAATTAATGTTCGATCTGATTCTAGTATTTAAATATGGTTTAGAAAAATCCTGAACTAACAAATTCCCTGAAATACTATCGTTTGCAAGCAGGGCACTAAATTGATTAAGTGTTAATTCGCTCTTTGTGTTACTGTAAAATAAGTTTCCATTTAAATTTAATTGCGTGAGTGTAATTTGATTTGGCTGATAAGTAACTGCAGCATTTTTAACTCCAAAATCTGTTTTAAGTTCATAATTCTTTTGATTTTGATAATTAAGATTTCCCTTTAAATAGAATTCTCCCTTACTACTGTAATCGGAGATGTTTCTTTTTTGAGCTTCAGGCAATAGAGACAAAACAGATTCAATATCCAAATTTTGGGCAGTATAATCTATTTGAGAATTATATAAGGAATCATTATAAAAGAAATACCCTACCAGTCCAAGTTTGACTTTGTTCATTGTAAGGTTTGCCTTTTTAAGCTGATATTCATTGCTATTTACTGCTAAATCAAATTCTCCTTCACAGCGTTTGTTTTTTAAGAGGCTCTTTTTGTTAACTGACAAACTAATTAGTTTAAAATCTAAATCAGACTCCAGTAAATATTTTTTCTCACCAAATTCACCTTTGAATATTAACTGGTTTACAAAAACAGTTGCTCGCATTTTGTTTGGTTGATTAAGATAGGTGAGCTGACAGTTATTCCACGTAATATTTTCTAAAGCAAAATTTACTGATTTTCCGGCCGTTTGGGCCGTATCTTGCTTCCAGATTTCAAAATTAGTTGTGTTGTTTTTAAAAAATTTAATGCTGCATCTTGAATCGTCGATTAAAATTTTGTGAATTGAATAATTCTCATTCCAAATATCTTTAGCATTAAAAAACAAATTAATCTTTTTAGCAAACAGCAGAGTATCTTTTGCCTTTGATCCCCCGGGCTCATAAACCAATACATTATCAAACTTTAAACTACAATGCGGAAACGTACTTAAAAATGTGATATCTATATTTTCCGGGTTAACTTTTACTTCAGTTTTTAAGTGTGAATTAAGCTCTTTAATGATGGCGTTCTTAATATCATCTTTATAAACAAAAATCAAAATTAATATGATCGAAAAAATTAGAAGGCAGGTTAATGCAAACCAGAAAAAAAATTTCAGCAAACGTTTACCGATTGAGCTTTTAGGTTTTTCTATTTCTGAGTTCACTTAGCTAAGTTGTTGAAATTATTAACGCCAAATTGAACTTATGTAACGTGATTTTAACATTGTTTTTTTAATTAAGTTCTTAAAAGCGATTTATAACAAGCAATCGTTAATATTTTAACAATTAATTTTGAACTTTTTACGAATCATTTTGTAACTTTAACTGATAACCTTTAGTATAAACTCGTATGAAACGTTCCATCCTGCTATCATTAGTTTTATCAACTATTTTTATTATTTCTATATCGTTTATGGCGACTTCAAATTTTCAGGAAATTGCCATCAATGCGCCTATCCCAATGCCCGATTATAAAATGAAGGATGTATCCGGAAAGGAAATTAGTTTAAATGAGGCAAAAACAGCTAAAGGGTTATTGGTTATTTTTAGTTGCAATACTTGCCCTTACGTTAAACTTAGCGAAAGCAGAATTAAAGACTTAAGTGGTTTATGCGCTAACAACCAAATTGGATGTATTTTAATCAATAGTAATGAAGCTCAACGCGGAGAAGAAGATAGTTTTGATGAAATGGTAAAATATTACAATGGTCAAGGCTTAAAATGCTTTTATTCTGTTGATCTAAAAAGTCAATTAGCCAATGCCTTTGGAGCAACAAGAACTCCTCAATGTTTTTTATTTAACAACAAAGGCTTAATCTACAAAGGTGCTATTGACGATAATGTTAAAGATCCTGCAGCTGTAAAAGATTCATATCTTAAAAATGCAATTGAAGCTTTAGCTAAATCAACTGTTCCGGCAACTCAGGAAACTAAATCCATAGGTTGTACCATTAAACGTTTAGAGTAGTGTTTAAAAAGGAACTGGATCCGGAAGATTTTTACTACAGTCCAGAAGGTTACATTGTCTTTACCGAAAAGTACCATTTGAAGCGAGGCTACTGCTGCAAAAGTGGCTGTAAACATTGTCCGTACGGGTATAACAAAAAAACCGGGACATTTGACACTAAGCCAACTAACAAAACTTAACCGTAAATTGAAAATAGGATTTTGTAATGAAAGTTCAAAGCTACAATGGATTTGGCAAGCGCAGATTTGAAAACTGTATGAATAGCTTAAGCTATTTTGAAGCTCGCAGAATCGAGCATTGTCAAAAACAGCATTAGATTTGAGCTAGGAATAGAAATTCTAATGTCTATTTACGGTTAAACTTAAGATTTTTTGAACAGCTCAAAATAAAGTTCATTCATCCTTCCATAATGAAGTTTTGAAAAACTTCTTTCATGAAATACGGTTACAAAGAAACCGCCTACTTTTTTAACTTCAGTTCTAAGTTTATTCAAACTTTTTAAAGCTGAATCATAATCAAAGGCCTCGTAAACAGAGTAAGCCCCGTCCATTGCACAAAAAGGAATTGCCACTATGTTTAATGGTTGATTACTTTCAAAATTAAAGTAAGAAAATGGGAAACTGGTGCCGGCACGGAAGCCGGGTTTGCTGGCGAAACCCATTGTAAAATCATATTTTACACCATTCTTTTCAAGGAGATTAGGTGTTGATCTGATATCAAATCGAAGATAATGCTGACGACTTAACTGAACTGATTCCTTTGTTAATTGCTTAAACAATTCCATTTCCTGCTTTAATAATTCAGGATTATTGTATGCGTAATAAGACGGATGTAAACCAACCTTGCATTTTGAAGATACCTTTTCTATATTTTGCTTAAAACCTTTTGAGTGAGGATTTAACGTACGATCAAACTTAGTTTTATCATTCAATAAATAAAAGAACACAAGCTCAAGTTGATTATCCTTTGCTTGCTCAATTAATAAATCGTATACATCAAATGGATCTTTACTTTTACCTAGGCAAACACTAATACGTTTTGCTATCAGGTCAAATTTACCATTTAATAAATCCTTAAAACCACCACCCAGATTTCTTATGAAACCTTTGTGCTGAAAGGCGTATAAGTTATCCAAATCAACCGTGCTGATTTGTTTAAATTGTTGCAAAGGTAAATTACATTTAAACTTTGTAACTAATACTTCTCTTAACTGGTTAATCCATTTATCAACCTGTGGTGCTAGATGACAATTGTGTTTAAAAAAAATGCTTTCCTTAATTTCGAAACGTTTGTGCACATCCAAAGTTGGATTAAGCCACTCCTCATATCTGCTAATACATGCGAATACTGCACTGAATAAGTCAAAATTTAAATCGAAGTTACTTAGCTGCTTTTTAAAAATCACAAAGGATTCATTCATTTCAATTTCAAGAGGCATTTGCTTATTGATAGGACAAGCATCATTAAGAAATGAATGTTCCGGAATGTTAATGCAGCTTGACTGAAATGTAGAACTATAATTAATTTTTAAACCTTGTTTCTGTTCGAATTCCTCCAGAGCATTAATGATTTCGTAATTACAGTTTAAAACCGTATTAAAAATAAAATCACAGGTATACTTTAAACGAAGAGTTTTATTGGTAGCGTTAATAAAAACGATTTCAGAGTTTTTGTTTTGATTGTACAACACGTTCTTTATGTGCGTTGAATTCAAGTCAATCAATTATTTCTGAATTTAATATAGCTAATCCCTATTTTTGGTTGCAATGTAGGGTGCCCTGTTCCGGCAAAAATAGCACGTTCAATAAAGTTATCGCGTGTATTTAACACAAGCGGATTAGGATCTGTAACAACCAACATAAATCCGTAATTCTTTTTAGTACCATTAACAATTTGCTGAACATGCCTCATGATATTAAAAACATAACTGTTTGATGATGCATCAAAATAGCCGCCATAGCGATTTAAATCACCACTTGTTGTTTGGTCTGTAACCAAAGCAACCTTGCCAAGTGAATCAAGTGCAAGCAATGATAATCCGGAAGGTACCGCATACTGTTTTGTTCCGCCACTGGTAGAATAACTTGGATCAATTTTAAAAGCTACTTCGGCCCTATTGATGGAAACCTTAAACGAATCGGCCAAATTCTTTAAGGAAGGTATTTTAACTTTTATTTTAGTTGATGAAAAGCCTTTGATAAACAAATTAGTTTTAGGTGCAAGTACTGAATCTTTATTAAACAACTGTTTGATTAATAACGTATTTCCGCCGCTTATAGCGCTGTAGGATGAAACATTAAATCGTGATGCAGTTGTACCATAAAAAACAAATTTATATGAGTTAACAACTGTATTGGTTGGAGATGACGGACCGTTTAAATAACGCACATAGAATCCACTGGTTGTGTCTTCTAAATCAAATTTATAAATCGTGCCCTGTGCATTTAGTGGATTAATATTGGAACCCGAAGCTGTAATGTAAAAACCTTTTACCGTGTTTTGAAAATTTTCGTTACTCTGAACGAGAGTTGTATTAGTTAAAATCGAATTTGCAAAAACAGTATTGGTAACAGGGATACGAATTACCTTGCTGTTGTTCAAAAAGGTTAATTTCCCAACATAGCTGCCAACTAATTTTGAATAATCAGCCAGAGAGTCTCCTTTGATGGAATAGTATACTTTTGAGTTTTCCAATTTGGTGTTCGTTTCAAAAACCGAATAAGTCATGACAGTAGTTGTATCTCCCGTAAACTGAACATTGTCTGCTCTTAAAATAATTTCACTTGATACAAATGTTGGGTTATTTCCGATAATGGTATTTGTTACGTTATCCTTAATTATTGGAGCTACATAAAGATTAATATCCGTTCTCCCGAAAACCGGATCCTGGTTAGCACCTAAAAATTTATATCTAGTATTAAACGAAGGTATTTCTTCAGAAGCTAAAGTAAAAGCGTCTACCTTAAACGTATCAGAAAATACGGCTTGCAATCCGTCTTCTAATGGAAGAGCACTGTTATCTAATACCCTATTATCTTTCTTACAATTCGTAAACAGAATAATCGAGATAAGAAATAGAAGTAAAGTAGTATGAAGTTTAATTTTCATTTACGAAAGGTAAAAATACAGAATTAATAACGGAGCAATTGCATAAAAAATGTAAAAATTAAAAAGCATTGTCGAAGTTCGACAATGCTTTTTAAAATGTGTAATTAGTTGTTAGGATAATACATCTACCTCTTGAAGGATAGAGTCGTAAAACTCATTAAATGCATCTAAATATTCGATTTCGTTTTTATAGCCTAAAAACGGTTTACCTGATTTTTTAATGTGCTTTTCCAACTCAGGATGCATTGTCTCATCACCTTGTATGATGGCGTCTGCATACTCAATCGCTTGCTTTTGAATATTTAAGTGATTTGACTCTTCAATAATGTGCTTTAAGTCCTTTTTATTAAATCCATCAAAACTTAATTTTTCAGCAAACTTCTTATTAAGGTTTTTTGGATACTCATCATTATATAAAGAAACAGTTATTTTTGATTCAGCAAATAAAGGCTCATCAGCATAATATTTCTTAATATACATTGGTAAAAGGGAGGTGAACCAACCATGACAATGTATAATATCCGGCTGCCAACCTAATTTTTTAACCGTTTCAACAACGCCTCTAACAAAAAACATGCTTCTCTCGTCGTTGTCATCAAAAAATTTACCTGATGTTTTATCGGTTAGAGTGCTTTTTCTGCTGAAATACTCCTCATTATCAATAAAATAAACCTGCATGCGCGCACTTGGAATGCTTGCTACCTTTATAATTAATGGATGATCAACATCGTTGATAACCAAATTCATACCGGATAAACGAATTACCTCATGTAATTGGTGACGACGCTCGTTAATGTTGCCATATTTTGGCATAAAAGTCCTGATTTCTTTCCCTCTTTCCTGGATTCCTTGCGGTAAACGACGAGAGATTTTTCCGATGTAAGTCTCGTCTAGATAAGGTGTAATGTCTTGCGAAACAAAAAGAACTTTGGCTTTCTTCATAAATGGCTCCTAAAATATAAATACAAAAGTAATAAAAAAAAATCCATATTTCAAAGAAAAAAGTAGTCTATATCTCTATTTATGGCCAAAAAATGCCAATTTACCGCAAAATTTAGCCCGTTTACCGCTTGATTGATGCTGTTTCATACATCTATGGATTCTGATGCACAATGGTTACTTTAATTAAGACAAGGTGTATTAAGTTTAAATATCTACTTTTGCCAGCGTGAAAATTATTCGAAATCTTCAGGAACTTGAATCAATACTAATTGACTGGAGAAAAGAATTTATTATTGGATTTGTGCCAACAATGGGGGCCTTGCATGCGGGGCATATATCCCTTATTAAAGAAAGCAAAAAACAATGCCAGAAAACAATTTGCAGCATTTTTGTAAATCCTACACAATTTAACGATAAAAAAGACCTTGAACGTTATCCAAGAACAGAAAAGGAAGACGTTGCTCTATTAACTGAAGCGGAATGTGATTTAGTTTTTATTCCGGAAGTAAATGAAATGTACCCTGAAAAGGATGAGCGAACATTTGACTTTGGACATTTAGACAAAGTATTGGATGGAGCTGCGCGTCCCGGTCATTTTAACGGTGTTGGGCAAATTGTAAGCAAATTGTTTGATGCCGTTAAACCGCATAAAGCATTTTTTGGGATAAAAGATTATCAGCAGGTACTCATTATAAGAGAACTTGTTCGCCAAATGAAGACAACTATTGAGATTGTGGCTTGCCCAATTTCTAGAGAGAAAGATGGTTTGGCAATGAGCTCCAGAAACACATTACTCACAACTCAGGAAAGACAAATGGCATCACTTATACCAAAAGTAATGCAGTCTATCCCAAGTTTAAAAGCTGCTGGTTATAGCTTCACAGAAATTAGGCTACAAGTAGTTACCAAATTTTCAGGAAATGGTTACCGTTTAGATTACTTTATTATTTGTGATGCCAATTCACTGGTTGAAGATGAAGATTTTACAAGTACACATCAACAGGTTGTATTAATTGCATGTTTTGTTGGTCCTATCAGATTGATAGACAATATGTTGCTTTAATATTAATTGACAATAAACTTCCTTTACATTTTATAATTTATTCTAAAAAAGAACGATTATTCCAGAATAATTTGGAATAATCGTTCCTAAATAATAATTTAGAGCTCAAATGCCAAGAATAAAAAAATTTGATAAATCAGAAGTGCTAGCTGCAGCAGCCAGTATATTTCAACAAAAAGGTTACAACGGTACTTCAATGGATGAAGTTTTAAAAGCAACAGGGCTTAGCAGAAGCAGTTTGTATGATTCATTTGGAGACAAACACTCTTTATATATTCAGTCACTCGAATTTTATAAGCAAAACAATCAAGCATTATCTGATAAAATTGAAGAGAAACCCGTTAACGGCTTACAAAAAATAGATTATCTATTTAAAAACGTTGTTGATCATTTGGTTGCACATCCGGATGATAATGGTTGTTTATTGGTCAACGCAGCCGCAGAAATGAGCAAGCAATGTTTTAAAACGCAACAAGTAATCTGTAACAATAAAGATGAAGTGCAGGATTTATTAACCGGATGGTTAAACGATGCTCAATCAAGCAACATCCTTAAATTAAGTAAACCAACTAAAAATTACTCGCAGTTTTTATATAATACCTTATTAGGATTACGCGTAATGAGTCAGAGCGGTGCAACTAAACAAGAATTAAATAATGTAGTTAAAGTAACAATTGATTCTTTAAACTAACATGCTTATTGAAACGCACACGCACCTTTATGCCGAAGAGTTTGATTCGGACAGGACACACTTAATTGAAAAGGCTCTAAAAAACAACATTAAAAAATTTTACATGCCTAATGTAGACTCAAGTTCTATTGAGGCCATGTTAACTTTGGAGAAACAATACCCGGAAAACTGTTTTCCTCTAATGGGTTTACATCCTTGCAGTGTTAAAAGCGATTATAAAAACGAACTTGAAATTGTTCACCAGTGGTTAACTAAAAGAGCCTTTGCAGGCATTGGTGAAATTGGAATAGATCTTTACTGGGACAAAACTTTTTTCGAAGAACAAAAATTTGCATTTAAACAGCAAATATCATGGGCTTTGGAATTTAATTGTCCAATTGTAATTCATTGCAGAAATGCACATGATGAAATAATGGAATTACTCAATGAATTTAAAACATTACCAAAAGGAATTTTCCATTGTTTCAGCGGCAACATTGAACAGGCTAAACAAGTCCTCAACTCTACTCCATTTAAATTAGGTATTGGAGGTGTAGTAACATTTAAAAACAGCGGCCTAGATAAAGTAGTTGAAGACATAGATTTAAAACATATAGTTTTAGAAACAGATGCGCCTTACCTGGCACCGGTACCATTTAGAGGTAAACGAAATGAACCTGTTTATTTGCTGGAGGTTGCAAAAAAAGTTGCAGAGATTAAAAACTGTAGCATGCTGGAATTAGCAGAAATAACAACCGAAAACGCAAACGACGTTTTTAATCCAACAACAACCAGTATTTCCCAAACCAATCCACATGAACTATCTTAACTACCAATTTACCGTTGAACCACCTGAACCGGGAAGCGAAATTTTAATGGCCATGATTGCAGATTATGGTTTTGAAAGTTTTGACACAAATCCGAAAGGCTTTGATGCTTTTATTACAGAAGATAATGCCAAAGAAATTAATTTATCAGACCTCGCATTTGATGATTTTAAATTCTCCGTATCTATTCAAAAAATAGAACAAACAAACTGGAACAGCGAATGGGAAAAAAACTTTGAACCGGTAATTATTGACGACTTGGTTGCCATACGTGCCAATTTTCATTCGCCTATTACCACTGTTAAACTAAATATTGAAATAACACCGAAAATGAGTTTCGGTACCGGACATCACCAAACCACCAGGTTAGTTGCGAAACAACTTTTTCAACTAAACTTAACTGAACAACGAATTTTAGATATGGGTTGCGGTACAGGCATTTTAGCAATACTTGCTGAAAAACTTGGAGCAAAAGAGGTGTTAGGAATTGATATTGACGATTGGAGTGTAGAAAACAGTATAGAAAATGTATCGATTAATAAGTGCACAAAAACAATTATTAAAAAAGGAGACATTGAAGATTTAAATTCAGAAAACCCATTTGATTTGATTATTGCAAACATCAATAAAAACATCCTAAAAAAACATTTACCAACCTACGCAGAAAAAATGAAGGCAGGGTCGCACTTAATTTTAAGTGGCTTTTTTTTAACAGATGTTGATGAATTAACAGAAATTGCAAATAGGCTCCATCTCAGTAAAGTATGTGTAGAAACAGAAAATGAATGGGCTATGTTAGTTTTAAAGAAATAGGAATACTATTAACAAAGTCAGCTACTTTTCAACAGCTACAAAAAAACAAATAGTTAATTACTCCGTTTTTTTGTTCATAATAGCGTTTTTGTACGTAAAGCAAGTGTTGTATTTTACAATGTTAATCATACAACTATTTAAATGGCTTTACAAGTTAATGTAAACGATATTCTAAATCAGCTTTATCAACACCGAGGGGTTGTAGAGTTTTTGTTTGCAAACCGCGAAAACATCACAGTTAACGAATTACTTTCGCGGGATGATATATCACCTGAAGGTTACCAGCGATTAAAAGCATTAGAGCTTGTTTTCGAATACGAGAACATTGTAAGCTTAAACGATGCCGTAATCGCTATGTTTGAAGACTTTATGGAGATTGGCGAGGTAACACCTGGACTAGTTAACGATTACATTAACGAGCTTAAACGTTACATCCGCTTTTATCAGGAAGTACACGAACACCGTTTCTTAAGACACATTAAAAAATACCTCAAACGAATCAACATTGCTTTACCAAGAGAAATTATTAAACTTCAAAAAAATGTTGATGACACTTACAAAAACGAAGCTAACTACCGAATTAAACTTCATAAGCTGGAGGACTATCGCGAAAAACGTGATACCATTATTGAGTTTATTCGCAAAACTGAAGAAATCATTAACGACACCAGACAACTTTTCACTTACACAAACGACACTGAATTGTATGGTATTGTAACCAACCTTAAAGGAACGTTAATTGAAAACCTTGACTTCTTAATTGAAATTCAAACTGACATCACTGATTACATTAATAAAATTCAGTTTCAGTTAGATGTTTATTTAAAAGCTCAACGCTTAAAAGAAATCAAAGATCATGGAACATTGCATTATCGTACCGACTTCCTTGAGCAGGTAAAGCAAATTAAAACGCTTAAGCATAATAACATTAAGGGTCCTCGTACAAAAATATCAATCGATTTCTTGTTTACAGACGAAGGACATGTGTTGTGTAAACGCGTTGCAGAAAAATACAAACTCTCTCGTTTAATGATGAGAGGTATTGCCGGAAAATTACCAAGCAACTTCAAGGAACAGTTAATTGATCAGCAAATAAAATTAGATGTAGAAAAACTCGTAGACAAATTCCTCAATCAAAACAAACAAAATCTATTTGAGTATTTAATCGATTATAAATTTCCTAAAGCAGTTGGCAACGTATCTTTTGAAGAAAGGTTATCCATATTTGTTGAAATTGCGATGGAGTATCAGAATAGTTTAGACTTTAAATACCGCTTGGGATACCACGATTACGAAGATGCAAATCAAAAGACAAAACGTTTGGGTTACACCATTATTCTTCCATTGAAAAAAGAAGAAAAGAAAACGAAAAAAGTTAACCTGTCTGCCGACAAGGCAGGAGAAGAAAAAAAATAAAAATTACAGAAAATGAACGCAGAAGATTATAACCTCCCAAAACAAACACACGACATTTTTGCAATAATGGCGCGTGGTCATTTTATCAGTAGTAATGGCACAAAAGACAACATGAGTAAGTTGTATGACATTATTAACAACCCTGAAAATTTTGATCGCTTGCAAGCTTATTTCAACATTATTAGATATAATATCGAAAGGGGAAATAATTACTTCTACTTTTCTAAAATTAATGAAGCAAATAGTTTAATTGAACAAAAATTAGAAGCATTTGAACGCTACATTGATGTGATTGACCTATTTGCAAGCATGGATAACAAAATAACAATCGGTGCAAGATTCAGACCAAGTGAGATTGCTGAAGAATGTAATGCGAACGTGCGTTTAAAACAAAAATTACAAAAAATCCCAATGTACCGCAGTGAAACCTTGCTCAACAAAGTAAGAGATATCTGCAACCTGATGACTCGCGATTCATTTTTAGAATTAGAAGATGAACAAACAGAAAGTTATAAAGTACTTGATGCATACACCTATCTGCTTGATATGATTAATGCCATAAGTATATACGAAGAAACAAGCGGAACAGACAGCAACAGCGGTGGAATAATTTTAAATTAATAATCAATATAAGAAATATAAGTTCATATAAGATAATTGCAGAAGGTTGATTAGAAAATAACAAAGAAAAGAATAAGATTATATTATAAAGAAATAAAGTTAAATGCCTTATATGGTTCAAAATAAATAGAAAGATAAAATGGAAAACGTAAGAATATTAAATAGAATTGTAGAAATCAATATTGCAAATGTAAAGTATGCAGATATTGAATTGTGCGGAAATACCTGCTTTGTTGGAACCAATAACTTTGGGAAAACATCTTTGCAACGTGCAATCTTGTTTTTTTATAGTGCCAATAGTCGTGGTTTAGGTATCGCTCAATCACAAAAAAGTTTTGAAGAACACTATTTCCGATATGAGAATTCTTATTTGATTTATGAAATTGCTACAGAGGATAAACCATTTTTTGTAATGGTGTATCGCCACAACAAATTGGTATTTAGATTTGTTGATGCGCCTTACAACCCTGATTTCTTTTTAAACAGCAACGATGAAGCGATGAAGATTAAGGAAATCATTAACAACCTTGAGAGAAGAGGTGTTTATATTTCCAATCAGATTGATACGTTTGAAAGATACAGAAACATCATCTACGGCACCGAAACAGACAAACAACTATCTAAATTTCATTTATTAAAAGGGAATGAAAAATATGGTAACATCCCTAAATCAATTACCAATGTATTCTTATCTTCTAAAAGTAGTATTGATTCAAGATTTATTAAAGATTTTATTGCCAATTCGCTTACAGATCAAAACTCATCTATTAAATTAGAGCAAGTTGAACGTCAGCTTAGACAGTTTAATGAAAAGTACACGGATATAGAAACCTATATCAAAAAAGAAACCGGGCAATTAATAGATTTAATTGACAAAAAGTACGACCAGGTTCAGATGTTGAAAGGCTCACAAATGGAACTGGCAGACAAACTTGGTAGCAGCATCCGATATGCAGAAACACAAAATGAAGCAATCAGAGATGCAGCTAAGAAAAAAGAAATCGAGCTCGAAGAATTATCTACTGAACACGAAACGCAGACGGAATCAATTCAGGATAAACAAAACGATATCCGCGAAGAAATTGGTTTTTATGATCGTACAATTCGTGAAGCCAATAAAAAATTAAAAGAGTACAAAGAGAATAACATTGAAGAGGCTGTAGAGAAACACTCCGAAAAAGAAAAATTACAGGTTGAGTTAAATATTGCGCGACGTGAATATGAAAGTTTAACAAGTAACGTTTCAAGCATTGAATTAAAATACTCTTCTTTAATTGAGCAACTTAGAAATGATAAAGCTGCTTACATTAATAAAATCAACTCTAAAACAAGCGAAATTTTTAATCACTATAACGAATTACAATTACTTCAAAAAAACGAATTCAATAAGCGAGATGCAGAATTGAAACAAAAAAGAGATGAAGCGCTTTCTGATGTTAGCGCAGAAGTTACTGCCAAACAAATTGAATTTAACGAATTAAAAAGTGAAGAAAAAGTAATTCGTAATACACGTTTTTATGAACAAGAAATTAAAGCACTTGAAACAGAGTTAGCAGAGTTACGTGCAATTAATTATAAAAACAAAAGTGAAAAAGCAATCAAACAAAACATGGTCCAAACCATTCAACGAGAGTGGGAAGCCCTTGAATTAAAGATTAAAACTGCTTTAAGTAATAAAATTAATCAAAGTAATGCTGACATCATTAAGCTAAAAACAGAAATAAAAGAAATTGAAAGCAAGCTTAATGTACAGCATGATGCATTTTACGGTTACCTTGAAAAAAATGTTAAGAATTGGCAAGAAAACATTGGTAAAGTAGTAAACGAAAAACTACTTTTCAGAACCGACTTAACACCTGAAATCAAAGAAAATGCTGCCAATACACTTTATGGTATTAGTTTAAATCTCGAAAATGTTGAAGTCATTTCAAAATCAATTGAGGAATATCAATTCGAGAAAAATGAGCGCTTTGCACAAATCAGAGATTTAGAAGAAAGCCTTAACCAATTTCAAACTGCCAACAATGAGGAAAAAATGTTGGCTGCAGATAAATTTGGTAAGCAATTAGGTGAATTAAAGGAAGACCTAAAAGTATTAACTTATTCTCTTGAATTAGCAGATAAGCGCGAACAAAAGTTACAAATTGAATTAGAAGATTGGAAAATAAAAGCCGGCACTGAGGTAGAAGAATCTTTAACCGGTAATAGACAACGCCTAAACATTATAGAAGAAGAACTATCGATTTTAAATAAAAAGAAAAATAACGTTTTAAATGATTTTAATCTTCAGTTCGAAAAACTGAATGCCTACAACATTGAGCGTTTAGGTGAATTAAAAGAACGCCAAGAAACTGAGATTAGTGAACTTGAAGTAGAAAAGAAAAACCAGGTAAAAGAATTCGAAAATAAAGAAGACGAATTAAGTAAAGAAAAGGAAAGTAATTTTAAGAACAAAGGTGTTGATGCAAAGCAATTAAAATCAGTTGAAGGACGCTTAAAAGAATTACAAGATGCATTAAAGGAAATTGAGCAATACGCTCAATTAGTTAATGACTACTTAAAAGATAAACGTGAAAAATTTGACAAACTTCCTGACCTTATTCAGAAAAAAGAAGAGTTTGTTAAAACAAATAATGATTTAAGCGCGCAATTAGAAGAAAACACAAGAAAGTTTAACTTAAAACGGATGGAGCTTAATAAAGCTAAACGTGCATTTGATGAAGAATTAATTGAGTTTAATAATGGTATCCGATTCTACACCGAAACATTCCGTGAATCGCCGGTTCATAATAAATACGCAGATATTATTGAGCGTGCCGAACCTAAAAGAACGAATTTTAAAATAGCTGATTTGTGTACTCAAATGCTTAAAAACGATTCGCACTTTAACGAAGAGTACGGTGCTTTTCAACGTTACGTAAATGAATTTGCAGGTAAGTTTAGATTAGAGAATCACTTTAATTTTGTTATTAGAACAGACGCAACGCAAGGTGAATACGAGCGTTTTGCACAAAACTTAAGGAGCTTTATTAATGAAAACAAAATTGAGCTTTCGATTGCTGAAACAGCAACGCAAATTGGTTTAGTAACCGATAGTATTGCAACCAAAGTAAAAGAGTTAAGCGGACAAAAAGATAAAATTCAACACATCATTACCCTCATTGCAGAAGATTTTAAGAAAGCAGAGTTTGAGGAAAGTAAATTGATTGAGTTTATTAAGATTAAAATTGAGGAAAGTGATAACAAAGTATATAAACTACTTAAGCGTATTGAGGAATTTAGAGAGGAGCATGGTTTAGTATACAATGAAGGATTATTCAACACCGATTTTGCTACCGGAACCAAGCGTGAAATCAGCACAAGAGCAGTTAAACTATTGGATCAACTTCGTACCGCAATTAAAGAACAGGAGCAGGAAGAAATTAGATTACAGGATTTATTTGAATTGAAGTTTAACATTAAGGAAGGCATGAATGAAACCGGCTGGACACATAAAATTGACAGCATCGGTAGTACCGGAACGGATATTCTTGTGAAAGCCATTATCTACATTACCTTGTTGCATGTGTTTATTAAAGAGAGTAGTCACCGCAGCAGTAAGGACTTTAAAGTACATTGTATTATTGATGAGGTAGGGCAAATTAGTGCGCATTACTTACGCGAACTATTGAAATTTGCTAAGAACAGAAATATTATGATGATTAATGGTTTACCAAATAAATCAGGATTAGAAAGTCATTATAAGTTTACTTACCAGTTCAGAAGAGAAGAAAACAATAACGTAAGAATTTTCCCAAGTATTGTAACAGAGGTTGAGGCATAAGAACACGACATTTTTATTTCACTTTGTTATAACTTATTTGGAATGACTTCGAGGCAATTTAGTTTTCTAATTATAACATTCATTTGTCTGGTTCAATTGTATGGGCAAAACAACCGATTAATTAATTATAACCAAATTGGCTGGTACAACTATTTTGGAACCTTTAAGCTTAGCCCTAAATTCTCTGTGCATACTGAATACCAGTTCAGACGAAATAATTTTATAACAGACTGGCAACAAAGTTTATCAAGGGTTGGTTTAAATTATGAGTTAAATCCTGCAATCCAGCTTCGTGTTGGCTATGGTAACATAGAAACCTTTAATTATGGTGACATACCAATTAATAAATTCGGAAAAAATTTTACGGAGCACCGAATTTTTTCAGCGGTAACCGTTCGTCAAAAAATAAATAAATGCGAAGTAGGCCATCGCTATATGCTGGAACAGCGATGGGTTGGGCAATATTCTGACTCGTCCTTAAAACAGGAAGATAAATACACTTACTTAAACAGAATACGTTATATGCTAAGAATTCAAATACCTTTAACTAAAACAGATAGTCTTAAAAAAAGTCAATTATATCTTGCAGCCTATGATGAATTATTTATTGGCTTTGGAAAAAATGTAGTGCAAGCTGTATATGACCAAAATCGTTTAAGTGCGTTGATTGGTTTTAAATTTAATAAGCATATGAAATTAGAAGCCGGTTACCTCTATCAACTATTACAATTAAACAGGTTGGTTTCTGGCAGGCCCTTATTCCAGGATAATCAAGGTTTTATAACCAATTTAGTTTTTAATTTATAATATTAGTAACATGAACCGTTTTAAAATAGTTTTACTTTTTGTTGGTTTTATTTGGGCGTATTTAAGCAAGGCACAAAAAACACATACCACGGTAATAAATGATTTTGTGGTAACCATACATGAAGAAACCGTTAATAAAATTTTAGCTGCCGTTGGCGACATAAGTGGCACCAATGATTATGAAGTAATGCTGATTAAAGGCAAATATCATTGGACGGTTAAAAATCCAAAGATTTCTATCAGACCGGATAGCAGCAACTTTTTTTGTGATGCCATTGTAAAGTGTGGTCCCTTTGATTATAAAACACCTGTGGTTGGTGATGTAAAAATAAGTTACGACCCGGTTAAGAATTTAATATACATTAAAATTACGCGCGCTATTTTTGAATTATATACCATGGTGTTCAATAAAAAGATTCACATCAAAGACATTCATTTAGAGGAGTACTTTAAAGAACCCTTTACGTTTGAAGGACCACAAACCATGGAAACGGATATGGATTTTAGTATGCCGGACAGCACCATTAAAAAGATTTACATCAAACCAACTGATTGCAGAATGGATGTGAAGTGGAAAGAAATTTGCACCAGTTGCGAAATGGCAGCAAGCGATAAACCGTTTAAACCGGCAGTAAAACCCGGCTCGCCTGCAAATGGTGTAAGCACAACAACTGCCGCAGGAACTTCAACCGTTAAAGCAGTGGGTACGAGCACTCAAAGCACGAAAACATCAACAGCTAGTCCTGTTAAGTCAATCACAGTTGCACCAACTACCACAAACACAACGAAGGGAAAATAATTAGTCGTTCCTCAAAAAACTCTGTATGCCCTACTATTGTTGATTTTTTATTAAAATTTAACACATAAAATATGCCGGTTTTTATTAAAAACAATAAAAAAAAGTGCAATAAAAATCTTTATAGTATTATTTTAAACGCACATTTTAAGTAATATTTCACAAAGGCGATGGCAGGGCGTTTCGCTGAGCGTGCCTAAGCGTGAATTAATTTTTCTTAGAAAATTCATCGAGGGCGCTTGCGTTTTTTTAATTTTCATTGCAGGTATTATCATGGCAAATTAAAATTTACGTCGATTGAATTTTCAAGAAAAATTAAGGGCGGGTGGACAGTTCGAAACGCCTTGACTTTTGCTCCACTTTTTGTCAAGAAAAAGTGGAAAAAGAAATATGACTTTTTGAGGGTTAACTAATTACCCGAATTACTTTTTATTTTTGGCCCAGATCGTGTATTCCTTTTGTTGTTCTTTATCAAAAGGAGCCGGTCTTCGAAGTGGTTCGCAAGGTTTTAAGGTATCATGACAATCCTTTGGTAATTGCTGGTACAATGCAGTTCCTTTCGTTTTCCAGGCTATCATTTCATCCGAAACATCTTTTACAGCTTTGGCCGGATTACCAACAATTACCTTACGTTTTTCAAAAACAGTTTGCGCTGATACAAAACTCAAAGCACCAACAATGCATTCATCGCCAATAACCACATCATCCATAATTACACTGTTCATGCCAATTAAGCAATTTTTACCTAAAGTTGCGCCATGCACAACTGCTCCATGTCCAACATGTGCACCTTCCTTTAACAAAACTGTTGTGCCGGGAAACATGTGTATGGTACAATTCTCTTGCACATTACATCCATTTTCAATTATTATTTTTCCCCAATCTCCCCTGATTGCAGCACCGGGACCAATGTAAACATCTGCACCAATAATCACATTACCGGTAACGGTAGCATTAGGATGAATAAAAGCCGACGAATCAATTACAGGTTTATAACCATTAAACTCAAAAACATTTGCCATGTGTACGCGAATTAAAAGCTTTAATATAACCAATCTATTGCAAATAATGGAAATTAGGCGCGATTTAAAATTTCAATCAGTTTTAAACAATACCTCTCTAATTTAAGATGTTCGGCTATATTTGTGCCTTAATTTTTGAAAACATGAGTGATTTAAAACCTATCAAAAGCGCACTAATCTCAGTTTATTACAAAGATAACTTAGAACCCATCATTCAAAAACTGAATCAATTGGGCGTAAAATTATACAGTACCGGTGGTACTTTGGCCTTTATTGAAAAAATGAGGATTCCGGTAACAGCTGTAGATAGCGTAACCAATTACCCTGAAATTTTTGGAGGAAGAGTAAAAACCTTACACCCTGCAATTTTTGGCGGGATTTTAAATCGCAGAGATAACGAAAGCGACCGCAAGGAAAAAGCACAACACCAAATTGCTGACCTTGATTTGGTTATTGTTGATTTGTATCCTTTTGAGGAAACAGTGGCCAGTACAACTAATGAGGCAGACATTATTGAAAAAATTGACATAGGTGGTATTTCCTTAATTCGCGCAGCAGCTAAAAATTATAATGACGTTATTATTGTATCAAGCAGAAATGATTACGGCGCTTTAAATAATTTACTGGAAACCAAACACGGAAAAACCGATTTAAAGGATCGTAAATCATTTGCAGCTAAAGCATTTGCTACTTCCAGTCATTACGATACCGCTATTTTTAATTACTTTAATAAATCAGAAGAACTTTTACAGTTTAAGCAAAGCATACAACAAGCGAAGGTATTGCGTTATGGCGAAAACCCACATCAAAGAGGAGTATTTTATGGTGATTTAGAAGCCATGTTTACCAAATTAAATGGAAAAGAACTTTCGTATAATAATTTGTTGGACGTTGATGCAGCTGCAAATTTAATAGCTGATTTTAATGAGCCAACCTTTGCAATTTTAAAGCACAACAATGCTTGCGGCGTAGCCAGCAGATCAACCATTCACCAAGCTTATGTTGATGCATTAGCAGCTGATCCGGTAAGTGCTTTTGGAGGAATATTAATTGGCAACAAAACAATTGATTTAAATACAGCCACGGAGATTAATAAATTATTTTGCGAGGTAGTTATTGCACCGGCTTATGAGGAGGATGCACTTGCCATTTTAAAATCAAAACCAAACCGTATTATCTTAATTCAAAACAAGGTCGAATTAAGCAATACAACCTTTAGAACTCTTTTAAACGGTGTAATTGAGCAAGATAAGGATACTAAAACAGAAGTTGCGGCAGATTTAAAAACGGTTACTACAGCTTCTCCAACAGAGGCAGAAATAAAGGATTTGTTATTTGCAAATAAATTGGTAAAACACACTAAATCTAACACCATCGTATTTGCAAAGAATGGACAATTACTGGCAAGTGGAACGGGTCAAACCAGCAGAGTTGATGCCCTTAGACAAGCGGTAACCAAAGCACAGAGTTTTGGCTTTAGCTTAAAAGGTGCCGTAATGGCCAGCGATGCTTTTTTTCCGTTTGCGGATTGTGTTGAACTGGCAAATGAAGCCGGTATTACCGCAGTGATTCAGCCGGGGGGCAGCATTAAAGATAAAGACAGCATTGAATATTGTAATACTCATGGTATGAGCATGGTGTTTACCGGTACCAGACATTTTAAGCATTAAGAAAGCTGTTTTTTTTGCTTAAATAAATTAATTTTGTATTTTTGCACTCCCAAATGGTAGGTATAGCTCAGTTGGTTAGAGCATCAGATTGTGGTTCTGAGGGTCGTGGGTTCGAATCCCATTACTTACCCTAAAAGTCCTTGATAATTCAAGGACTTTTTTTATTTTTCATTTCTTGACTCCAAGTTGCATTGAAGTTCGGATGCTTGAGAAGAAAATTATTATATAAGAAGTACAATTCCATTTTTACTGTGGCACAGTAATTGTTATAAAGTGTTAATATGAAAAGGATCATATTTCTGTTTATCATACTATCTGCAAAGATTATTGCTCAGCCTAATTATTGCTTAACCCTTGGCACAAATTCAATCACAACAGTTGGAATGGGTGGCTTGTATGAAAGGACAGAGTTAAACAATGATGGCAAACATGACTATATTTCAACTGGGCCGTCATTTAGCTTATCGGTCCATTTATCAAATGGGTCTTTAGGCTTTAATCCTGCAGTTATCTATCCATACCAAATTAGTTACAATTTTAAAATTACTGATTGTAATAATGACGGCAATAATGATGTAATAACATCTGATACTGCCGTTAATTTTATAAAAATAATTTCAGGAACTTCGATAGGAACATTTACAAATTCAAACTTATACAACTCCGGAACAAAACCATATAAATTTACCATAGAGGATTTTAATAATGACGGAAAAAAAGACATAGCAATTATAAATAAAGGGACAACACAAATTTCAGTGTTAATAGGCGTTGGCACAGGATCGTTTTCTTCTCCTCAAATATTAAATTGTGCCGGGATAGGTGAAAATATAGAGAGTTCAGACTTTGATAATGATGGAAAAAAAGATTTGTTAATCTCCTACTCAAACAATAGTAACATAACTATATATAAGGGCAACGGGAATGGTACTTTTAATTTCAGTAGCACCTATACACTATCATCAGTTTTCGGTACTTCACTGATTAATGATCTTAATAATGATTCTAAATCTGATATAGCCATTTTGTCTTCAAATTCAACCATTTTAACTATTCTTAATGGTGGAGGAAATTGCACTTTTACAAGTCAAACTACATATACTTCAACCGGGAGCACCCCAATTAAAATGGCTTCAGGTGATATTAATGGTGATAATATTCCGGACATAGCAATTCATAAATCTCCATTTACAGCTGAAATATTTTTATCCAATTCATCAGGAGGATTTTTACCAGTTATAACAAATACTTTAGCCTCACCGCTATTTACATCATGCCCTGCAAGCGTACCATACTACATTGATATTACCGACTTCAACTATGATGGTAAAAACGATGTTTTGTTGGGGTCTGATACTTATAGCTGTGCGATTATTGTATTAGAAAATTGCAATTCTGTAGGACTATCAGAAAATGACCTTACAACTAATTGGTTTAAAGTATTCCCGAATCCCGCAAAGGATGTTTTATATATTGAGTTAACAGAACAGGCTTCGACTCCGCTCAGCCTGACGAATAACAAGAACAATGAAATAGTAAGTCACCCTGAGCTAAGTCGAAGGGTGTTTATTATTAACACACTGGGCCAAACAGTATTACAACAGTACTTAAACGGTGACAAAACAAGCATCAACCTAAACGACCTAAAAGCCGGATTCTATTTCATTGAAGTCCAAACCGAGTTTGGTGTATTGAGTAAGAAAATTGTAATTGAGAAGTGATAAGAATCTAAGCACTTATAGGTAGCTTAGGGTTTACACATTTTCATAAGGACATCATAAAATTTTGCGTTAAAAAATTAAGTTTAATTTTAGGCAGAGGCTTGTGTGAAGGCGGGGCGTTGCCTCTCGCCTTGCGCTCAGCACCGTCAGCAAAATTAAACTTAATTTTAGCTAAATTTTATGAAGTCTTGATTTTTGCTCCACTTTGTATCAAGACAAAGTGGAAAGAAAACACGCCTACAATTTTAATTAAACCAGAAATAGATTTTTAGTTGGAAAAGTTTTATTGAGAAATTGTGAAACGCACTTATTCGTCAAAGTAAAAATCTTCTCCTTCTTTTGTCTTGATACAAAAGAAACAGGGCAAACAAGTTGCACTTGTTTGAGCCAGGTTGTGCGCTTACGAAATCAAAACTTCAAACTAATTTGTTGCAAAAATTTCGAAGTGTCAAGCTGGCCATAGAAGCGCTTCGCGAGAGGCAACTATGGCCTACACACAGGCTAAACACCTTTTGACACCTCTTATTTTGCAAACAAACTAGTTCAAGGTCCCAAAATAAATGATACTTACCATTTTAATTAAAACAAAAATTAAGAGCGCTGAGACGTTCGCAGCAAACTGTCTTTTGAAAATTTTTGACAAAGGAAAAATAGTAAAGAAGAATTTTAGTGGCAAACCTTAAATTATTTTGCAGCTTTGGAATACTTCAAATAAACTCCAAACACAATCAAACAAAGCGAAAACAATACGGAGGCATAAGAAATCAAATCTCCCATTCTCGCAAAAAAAGTTTTAATGTCGTTTGATTTTGCATTAACGGTAATCACTGCCTTTTGCTCGTATTCAGTGGCCTGATGAATTCCTCCAAACTCATCTACAAATGCGGATACGCCGGTATTTGCACTTCGTACAATTTGTTTCCTTAATTCTATGGCGCGTAATCTGGCATAGCTTAAATGTTGTTTATAACCGGGTGTATTACCCCACCAGCCGTCATTTGTAACAATTGCTAATAAATTAGCACCGTTTTTAGAATAACCTGTGCAAAAATCTCCGTATACACTTTCATAACAAATAATAGGACCAACCTTTACGCCGTTATTACAGGTTAAATTTGTTCTCTCCGATTGAGTACCCAAACTCCCAACTGTTCCTTGTAAATTAATGGCTAACTTTTCCAATGGTTTTAATATTAAAGGAAAAGGCATTTTTTCAACACCGGGCACTAACTTTGATTTATGGTAAAAAGAAACACCGATTGTATTTAATAAAATAGCTGAATTGTACATGTCATAATACATATTGCTATTCATATCCAGCCTTGCGGTCAAACTGGCTTCTGCTTTTGTTTTATAAAACTTATAAGTACTTGCACCGGTGATGATATTTAATTTTGGAAATGCTTTTAATAAACTATCCTTGAACCAATTGATCTCTTCATAATCTTCCAAATGATCTTCATTCATATCATTAATCATAAAGGTTTCAGGCAAAATTAAATATCTTGTTTCATATGTAATTTTGCCTCTTACCTGATTAAGCATATTCAAAAATTGCTCACTGAACTCAGTATAAAATTTAACATTGTAAGGGTCTAAATTAGGTTGAACGATTACACACTGCTCTCCCTGCTGCTTATTTGCTAATGTTCCCGCACGATAGTATAAAACCGCAAAGGAAATAAGTATTGGAAAAAGAATTAATGCTGCCAATTGATAAATTGGTTTTGATAATAATGTTGTTACACGCTTATGTCTTATTAACTGAAAAATGAAAATATTAACGCCTAAAACCCATAAACTTCCGCCACTAACGCCGGTAAATTCATACCACTGTATCCAATTTGGGTGATAGGCAAACACATTACCTAAGGTTAGCCAGGTCCAGCTGATATCCCATAATGTATGGCCATGTTCCCAGGCAAGGTAAATAGGAATCAAAATCCAAACCGATTTATAAGTCAACTTTAATTTATGAAAAATTAAAAACACCCAACTCATTAATAAACTGTTGGCAATAAAAGCCATGAGTGCCCCACCTAAAGAGGCGTTTACTACCCACCAAGTGACAATTAAATTCCAGGTTAAAAAAGTTAAATAGGACAAAGCCCATAATTTTAAACTACTTCGTTTGATTAATGATTTGTTGGATGAAAAATAATCTTCAACAAAAAGCAATGGCACTAATCCAACAAAAATTAAAAAACTCATGTTGAAATACCAACTGCATCCAAGAAGTAAGCCACTTAATAAGGATAAAAAGATCAGTTGTAAACTTTTCATGTACGCTAAAGATTTCTGGCAATTAAAACTCTAATTCTGAAATACAAAGTTAAAGCTACAAAAATTAAACTAATTAATAAGGCATACCAAATACCATATACGCCCATTTCGTTTACAAATGCCAATAAATAAGCCAAAGGCAATGCTATAACCCAATACGCAATTAAAGTTATCAAGGTTGGAAATTTAAAATCCTCTACCCCTCTTAAAACACCAATAAAAACAACTTGCAAACCATCAAAGAGCTGAAACATGGCAGCTATAATTAATAATCTGGATGTGATAGATACTATTTCAGCTTCATCTGTAAAAGCATGAGGTAAAATTTTGTTTAATAAAATAAAAATCAAAGCACAGGTTCCCATCCCCATAGCTATCAGCTTTATGGATGACCGCACAGCCTTTTTTACATTTAACCAATTAGAATCTGCAATACAATTACCAACCACAATTGTTGTTGCACTGGAAATCCCACTCCCGAACATGTAAGTAAATGCAGCCATGTGCAATGCGATGCCATGCGCATCTATTACCTCTTTACCAAAAACCCCTGCCATTAAACCGGCAATAACAAAGGCTGCTACTTCAAATGTAAATTGTGCCCCGGAGTTTAAACCATTCTTTAATAAACGCAACAAATCAACTGAATTAATTTTGGCTTGTTGATAAACGCTCTTAATTGAGTTAGTTAATGGAGAGTAAAAAATATAAATTAAAAATGCTATACCCATAAACGAACGGGCAATAAAGGAAGCCCATGCAGAACCCATGTAACCTAACTCCGGAAAAAATGCAACGCCATATATTAAAGCATAATTTAAAGCAATGTTAAGTATGTTGCCAATAACGCTGATGTATAAGGCCGGTAGAGTTAAACTTAAACCTTCGCAATACTGTTTACAGGTAAAGAACAATGAAACGGGCAGCATTGAAAAAATTAACACATTGTAAAAAGGCTTAGCTAACACCACTACCTCTTGCGGTTGTTGCATGTGTGCCAACAAACCTGAGGATAAAAACAAAATGGCAAAACTTACTAATGCAATTACAAAATTCAGAAACAAGGAGTTCTTAAACAGATTTGCCTTCCTAAGCTCATCCGTTTCAAATTCTGCTGCAGATACAAGTGGCGTTAATACATAACTTACACCTATAGCGAATACGAGTACTAAGGTGTAAAGATTTGCAGCTAAAATACCGGCAGCCTGATGCGCGGGGCTGATTTGCCCTAAAAAAATAGTATCCACCATGTTTGTAACGATGTGTCCCATTTGAGTGAGCATAACAGGCCAGGCCAATTTGAGCAAATACCCAGAATTTGTATGTGAAGTTGTACTTAACAAAATTTAAAGAGGCAAAGATAATTGTTTTTGTAACTTAGCCACGCATGGAACAATTAGAAAAGATAGTTGAAGAGGTATATGCTAATGGCTATAGCATACAACCTGATTATTTTGATACTGAAACTGTTCTGCAATTACTCACTACATTTTCTAACCTACAAAGCCAATTAAAGAAAGCTGCAATTGGCAACCAGGATATAAAAACCGTTAATACGAGTATAAGATCTGATAAAATTGTATGGTTAAACGGTGATGAAGAAAACTTAAAAGCAGTTTATGATTGGATGGATGAATTGCAATTGATGCTCAACCGCCGTTGTTATTTAGGGATTAATAATCGTGAATTTCATTTTGCAAAATACGATATCGGGGACTTTTACAAAAAGCACAAGGACGCTTTTTCAAATTCTGCAGAACGTAAAATAACCATACTTATTTATTTAAACCAAAACTGGAAAAAAAAACACGAAGGTGAATTAGCATTGTATGCAAATGACGCGGAGATAAAGGTAAGCCCCAAGGCCGGCACACTGGTTGTGTTTGAGAGTCATTTAGAACATGAAGTGTTGCCTTCAAACGCAGAAAGAATCAGCTTTACCGGTTGGCTTAAAAACTCTAAACATATTTAAAAACGGTTCAAATACATATTACATGAAAAGCAATTTGAAAAAAGAAAATATTGGAATGATTTACATTTTACTTTTTCTTTTCATTTCCTTACAACTTACAAAAGCACAACATACAGTTTTAAAAAACCTTAACCTGATTGATGTTGTTAATGGTAAAACAATTACCGGAAAAGCAATCAGTATTCAAAATGGCGTTATAACACAAATTGATGACTTAACGAAAATTGAAATCACGAAATCAACTAAATTAATTGATCTTAAAAATCAATTCGTTTCCCCCGGTTTGTATGACATGCACCTCCATTTACCTCATCAGCATAAGCTGGATACTTTTTTAAATAACATTTTGGCAGCAGGCGTAACCAATGTTAGAATAATGTACAGTGAAGAAGATGTTGTTGAGATGAAGAAAAAAATCGAAAGTAAAACCATCAAACCAACCGTTTATTACCCTTACATTTTAACTGATTCAATTGATTTAAATCAACCAACAGAATTGATGCGCGTTTTGCGTGAAACAAAATCCCAAGGTTTACAATTTATTAAATTATATTCGGCACAAACACGGAGTGATTTTACAGAAACAACTTTTCTAAACTTTATGAAAGCCGCCAATGCATCCGAGATAACAGTTTGCGGGCATTACCCCGGTAAAATTAAATACCCTGTTGTGGCGCAAAGTGGTTTTAAAAGTATAGAGCATTTAGCCGTGCTGCCAAACCAAACAGATAGTCTTTTATCAAACTATATAGAACTAACCAAAGTAAATCAGGTGTACACTTGCCCTACATTAGACTGGTTTACTGTTGCCTACCTTATCCCCTACCCTAAAGCTTATTTAAGTAGAATTACACTTTACAACGCACCCAAACCTTATCTTGCTAAGTGGCAAAAACAAAATAAAAAAAATGTAGAAGACTTTTCAGCCGATAGTTTAAAAAAATATCAGCCCAAATTTAAAATGGCTTTCGAAAAACGTTTAACTGTTCTGAAAAAATTACATGAAGCAGGCTGTTTGTTGATTGTTGGCGGAGAGTCAGAATTAGAATATCAATTAGAAGGGTTTAATGTGTATGAAGAAATGATGATATGGAAAAAAGCAGGAATACCTGATGCAGAAATATTAAAAAGCGCAACATACATACCAAGTACTTTTTTTAAAGAACAAAATCAATACGGCAGTATTGAAATAGGTAAGAAAGCCCAATTGGCTATCTTTTCAAAGAATCCTTTAACGAATATTGAGAACATTAAAACGATTCAAGCAACTTTTTTAAATAATAACTTACTACTCAAAAAAGATTTACTGAAATGATTATTGTACTAGCTACAGCTAACCAAAACAAAGTGATTGAGTTAACTAAATTGTTACCTCAGGGTTTTGAATTAAAAGGTTTAAAAGAAATAGGCATCACCACTGAAATTCCTGAAACCGGTACAACACTACACGAAAACGCTTTTTTAAAAGCCAGTTTCGTAAAAAATCATTTAACAAACCAGAATTTAAATTATCCGGTACTTTCAGATGATAGTGGCTTAGAAGTTGAAGCCTTGGGCAATGAACCAGGTGTGAACAGTGCGATTTATGCCGGTGTGCCAAAAAACGATGAGGCTAACAATTCAAAACTATTAAATGAATTGAAAAATAAAACTAAACGACAGGCTACTTTTAAAACTGTTTTATGTTTTCTTGATAGCGAGGTTCACTATTTTGAAGGACATGTGAACGGTACTATTAGCTATGAAGCGAGAGGACAAAATGGTTTTGGTTACGATCCTTTATTTATACCACAAGGTTACAGAAGTACTTTTGCTGAATTGAGTCAGGAAGTTAAAAACAGTTTGAGTCATCGTGCTCAGGCTATAAAAGCATTTTTATCTTTTATACAACCAAAATAATAAATTTCCTTTTAACGAAATTACTCACGCCATTAAGATTCCGCTTCAACCGTAAATAGACAGTTGGATTTTGTAATGAAAGTTCAAAGCTACAATGGATTTGGCAAGCGCAGATTTGAGAACTGTAAGAGGGCATATATGCAGTGCATATATGAGCCGGTTTGTGCGAAGCAACGATATTTTGAAGCTCGCAGAATCGAGCATTGTCAAATGCAGCAGCAGATTTGAGCTTGGAGTAGAAATTCTACTATTTATTTACGGTTCAACTAATTTCTCAAAAAAACGCGATCCTTACCATCAAAAAATGGTGCTTGCACACTCAAAACTTTTAGCGGCTTTCTCCCTTTGCTCACAACGCTATGCCCAGTACCTTTTGGCACAAAAATAACATCCCCCTTTTTTATGTGATAGGTTTTCCCTCCTAATTGCATTTCTCCCGCTCCTTCCAATACAGTAATTTGCTCAGAATGAAATTCGTGTTTATGAAGTTTAACTTGATCTTTAATTACAATACAAAAACTGCTACTGAGAGAATCAGACCCAATTGGGTAAACATAAAGTGTACTTTTTGTTTTAGCGCCAATGGTATCTGTGTTAATTACGATTTGTGCTTTTAAGGAACACAAAAAAGTAGTAGAGACAACTAAAACAACTAGTTTCACAATTAACGCTGAACCGGTTGCGGAACAACACTTTGTTGTTGTGCCATTGTAGCCATTGCTTGTTGCAACATAGGCATTACACGTTTAACTTCCTGGTAATTTGGATTAATTTGTAATGCTCTTTCCCAACAGAATTTTGCCTGAGGTATACGTCCGATATTAAAGAACGCACCACCCATATTGTACCAAGCTTCTGCATTGTTAGGATCTAAAATAGTACCCATATTATAAAAATAAGCTGCGCTATCCATTCTGCCGCGGTTAAATGCCATAGCTCCTCTGTTTTTTAAGTCGTTTGAATAAACAGTGTAATAACTTCTTAAATAAGGGTTATTTGGATATAAACGCTCTGCGTTTTTCCAGTAATACAATGCTTCAAAATCTTTCTTTAATTTGAAGTGAGCTAAACCTAAGTTTAAGTAACCATTTACGTAACGAGGGTGCAACTCAATAGCATGCTTTAAGAATGCAATACCTTTGTAAAGAGCAGCCTCACGTTTATTCTTAGTGTTAAAGTTCTTCAAATCTTCATCGGTGATTTTTAAGGTTCCATTGTAATCATTGTAAGGTTTATTTTCTTGACCAGCTAATGGCACACCGGTTACCTCTTTTGTATCAGCCAAGTCAACCCAACGTGCACCGGCATTACCCAATACCAACACCGAATGAGGCATTGTTTTAACGTCTTTCAAGAACAAGGTAACATCATTTTTCCAATCTAAACTTCTCTCCCAGCATTTAAAACCATATCCTGTGCCAATTACCAGCACTAATAAAACGATAATGGCTCTTCTAACCGAAAACGATATTGCTTTCATTTTTTCAAATCCTTTTAAGATGAAATAAGCCATGGCAATACAGAAACCAATGTTTGAGTGGAAAATTAAACGTTCACCCATTGTTGCACCAACATCCATTAATACGTTACCAATTAATAACGCGAATAAAATGTAAGTAATGATACAGAAACCAATAATGTGACGCTTAATAGCCATATGAATTCCATAGAATAACATGCTTACGTGTAAAGCGAATGATACCAAGAAATCCCAATCAGTAAAGTGACGGTAATGAATAGTGTTATACGAGTAATCTGATGAAAGCGGATGAGGGAAAATTTGTAAAATCAAATATTTCATTAACACATAAGCCTTCGTACAAAAACGTTCTTGCTCATTAGCCAATAAATATGGATTATTCAAAATCTCCGTATCAGGCACACCTGGTTTTAACTTAACAGCAACCAAACGCATACCTAGGTAAAACAACATAATAAAACCGAACCAACTCATTAAGTTAATGAATTTGTTTTGTTTCATTGATCCACTGATACCAAGTAACATGATGAAAACATATAAGAATGGGAAAATCCAGAATGTTTTTGATTTAGCTGCTTCAGGATTCGGATTGATATCAATCTTATATTTTAATCCAAGCATTAAACCTGCACATAAAACAAATCCTCCAATGATCACTAACACTGCAATGATATCCTTAGTAAACTTAAATTGTTTAAGCCCGGTATATTTTTTATCAATATAACCAAAAGCTGCATATGCACCAGCACCCCAAATAACCAAACTTGCAAATCTGGTTATGAATTTACTTCCGTTTTCGCTGCCCAAAATTGGATTTATGATCCCTTTATGAATAAATGCTACAGCAATGCCTACATAAATTACTGCAAGCAATTTTTTTATAAAAGTGGTATTTAAATAATTATCGTAAACATCTTGGTTATCGTTAAAGGTATATAATGCCAACGGAACTAAAATTAAAAGCATGATAGCGTACTCCTTAGACAACAATGCCAACAAAAACATCACTGCCGCCAAAATTATATCAACCAACTTTTTAGTTTCCATGTATTTGAAAGCATACAGAAAGGTGAGTGAAACGAAAATCAAAGAAAAAATTTCGTCACGTGACTTCACGTTTGCAATGGCCTCACTGTGTATTGGGTGCATTGTAAACAACAAGCCTGCAAGAAACGCTAAATCCTGTTGATTACGGAAAAAGTAACGAGCAAACACCAAATATAAAAACACACAACCTAAAGCATAAGTCCAGATGTTGTTAAAGTGACGCATTTTAGCACCATACACCTGGCAGTCAACCTCATTATGAATTCCATCAACATTTAAATCTTCCTCTGTTTGATTAACAAAGTCCTTATTTAAATCCCAACAATTGTAGCACTCATTCCCTTCAGCTGCTCCATTGTTATTTTTGTCTACAAAGTCATTGTACTCATAATTTTTCTCTGGTCTTCCGCATGGTGAGGTATAAGCTACCATGTCTTTATCCAACAAGCCGTTTCCATTTAAGTCTTGCACCTGCTGATATAAACCTGTTCTGTAAGGATTAATAAACTCTTGCTCAATTGCAAAACTTACTACTGATAATGGACGATAACGACCACCGGCTAACTGATCGGTAGCACACATGCGGCGATAAAAACTCTCGTAAGCATCTTTTGTTAAAATTCCACCAATACCATTTAAACCTTTGATTACGTGGTCATTCTGGTGAATAATAATCCCATCATCTAACGCATACTCATTATCAATTGAACCAATATAGAAGCTAAAACCAACAATGGCAATAATTACCATGGCTATTTTTTGATTCAAAAAACCAAAGTAATTAAACTTCTCGGTTAACTCCGGAAAGGTAGGTTCTTTAGTAACCTTAGTGTCCTGTGTCATAAATTAAATTTCCTTTTAAAAACTATGCAAAATACAAAATAAAAACGTACAAAAAACGCCCGATTTCTTTTTTTTATTGTTAATTGCTATGCTTATTTTAGTTAATTTGTAAGCCTAGTATTTTCAGCAAATTAAGTCACTAAAACATAATTGGATAGCACTAACAGGTTTCCTCCTAATTATTGGTGCTATTGGTCTTTATCGTTATCAACGGCATGATTTAGAGTACCTTGCAAATGAAACCACCTCCAAGCTTAATCTATTAAAAAACGATGTTATCATCCAAAGTAATAATTTGTTACAGGATGACCAGAGTTTTGAATTTACGCCTAAATACGACTATTCACTTTACCTTTTTCAATCAGATAGTTTAAGTTCCTGGTATGGCCATACTAACAGCAACGTAAAGGAGGCTTACAAAAATGAATCTAATTCCGGTTTAATAAGCTTTAGCGGAGGTTATTTTCTTTTTTATAAAGTAAAAAAAGAAGCTAAAACTGCTTTAGCACTCTGTTTGATAAAAGAGAATTTCAGTGTTCAAAATCGATACCTGAAAAATCAATTTGTTAGATGGTTGAATTTACCTCATGATGTAAATTTAAACTTTGTATTCAACAAAGAAAACGCAGTTACATTTGAAGATAAAATTATTTTTTCTCTAGGCGGAACCAACAATTCGTATTGTTCAACAGGAATAGCAAACTGGTCCACATTCCTTTTCATTTTAGGTTTTGTATTATTATTACTTTATTTTTTAAAACAGATTTTAGCTACACAAAAAACAAGTAATGATTTTTTGTTTTTAACGTCTTTAGCTGCCTTTAAGGTTCTTACCAATTTAAATCTACTTGAATTTATACGCTTAAGCACTTTAGGAGATGTGCAGGTATACAGTGATGCATCAAATAGTTTAAATTATTATTTATCAGATGTGCTTGTTAATGCCTTGTGTTTGCTGTTTTTAAGCGTTTACTTTAGGTTTGCCTGCGTAAAGTTTCCTAAGTTAGGCAACTATCTTATGCTCTATTGTTTACTGGTTGTAAACGTAATTGAGATTAATTACTTGCTAAAAAGCCTGGTGAGTAACTCAACATTATCATTTGACTTTCTTACCATTTTTTCAATTAAAGGTGTTGTATGGGTAGCATTGATCAGCATTACGCTTTTATGCATTAGCACTATTCATTTAATTAATTATTCATGCAAATTATTTTTTAATAAAACTGCATCTCACCAAATTCCAATTATCATTACCAGTATTGCTGTTGTGCTCACAACCTGGTTATTGAATTTAAACTCCGATTGGCATCAATCCTTTTGGATTTTACTTTTACTTGCGACTGCCTTGTTAATTCAATTGCTTAAAAATAATAATCCAATCATCAGCAATGGTTTATTACTTATTGTTACCGGCTTTATTATCTCAGGGTACATTAACCTTTACATCAATTTAAACAAACAAAAAGAACTTGAATTTATTTCGTTTCAGATTAGTGAACGACAAGATTTAAGTTTACCGCTTGAATTTAACTCAGTAGAATCCAAAATAAACGCTGATGAGAAGTTAATGAACCTCATTAATGTACTTCCTGAAAGCGATTTAGCCATACAACAATATTTAAAGCAGAACTTTTTCAGCGGTTACTTTAGTAGATATGATGTTACCTTAAGCATGTTTGATAAAGATTGTACACCTTTATTAAGTGTTTCGCAGGGTATTTTTTTAAACGAAGGTTTTTTTGAAGATCAGATCAACTTCCAGTCTGATAGTACTTACGCCAAGAATCTATTTTTTGTGGAGAAGTACAAAAAAAATGCACGTTACATAGCTCGTTTAAACTTAGCAGATAAAAAATTATATGTGCTATTAGAACCCAAACAATTTGAAGACTTAGGTAGTTTTCCGGATTTGTTTCTCGACCAAAGTCAACAACGCCCCGAAAAACAAAAACAAATTAATTATGCTATTTACCGTAACAAACAAAACACTGGTCGAATAGGTGAGTTTAATTATCCATTTGTTCAACCGGACTCTTTAACGCTTTCCAAGCATCACCCGGATTACAAACATTATTTTTTCTATCCCGAAGATTTGACCTGTGTAATCATTAGTGAAAAAACAAAAGGTTGGTCGTATTTCTTTACTTATAACTCTTATTTATTCATCTTTATTTCGTTAGTTGCATTTTGTTTATTTGTATCATTTAATTTAATTTTTAATGCAAAATTCCTTCAGCCGTCGCTAACAAGGAGAATTCAATCAATCATTATTTTACTCCTCTTTTTAGCGTTAGGTGCAGTAGGTATCACCTCTGCTAAGTTGGTAATTTCTCAATTTGAAAACGATAACATTAAACAATTGCAGGAAAAGGCGCTTACTATTAATAACGAATTACAGAACATTTATAAAGCCGAAGAATTATTTACAGACGTTCAGAAAGAATTGGTAAATCTTAAATTAAAAGAATACGCACATTTATTTAATACAGATATTACATTGTATAATGCCAAGGGACAACTTTTTAATACAAGTCAACAGCGTTTGTATGAGCTAGGTTTGGCATCTAACTTAATTAACACCAGTGCGTACATTGCCTTAAATCAAAATCAGAATTCCGGTATTTGTGTTAATGAAAAAGCAGGGACACTTAATTACTTATCTTATTACAGCGCAATTTATAATGCAAATAAACAAATAGTGGGTTACCTTAACTTACCATATTTTTCAAAACAAAACGAATTGGAAAGTGAATTGTCCGGCATCATTAGTACATTAATCAATGTTTACGTTATTTTATTTGTGATAAGTATTTTTGCCGGCTTAATACTTGCTGGGTATATCACTCGACCGTTAAGAATTATTCAACAACAAATTTCTAAACTTGCCATTGGTAAGAAAAATGAAAAAATTAAATGGAAAGGAAATGATGAGCTAGGAAGATTAGTAAACGAATACAATCAAATGCTTATTAAATTAGAAGAGAGCGCTTTACTTTTAGCCCAAAGTGAAAGGGAAGATGCTTGGCGCGAAATGGCGAAACAGGTAGCACATGAAATTAAAAATCCGCTTACGCCGATGAAGCTTAATTTACAATACTTGCAACATTTATTAAAAGGTAACCCCGATGACTTTAAGGAACGTTTTGAAAAAGCGAGTAGTTCCATTATTGAGCAAATTGACACATTGGCTAACATTGCAACAGAATTTAGCAATTTTGCGAAATTGCCTGCAGGGCAACTAAAAGCAATTAACCTAACTGAATTAATTCAATCGGCTATTTTATTATTTCAGAATGAAAATACAACCATTAATAATGAAATAGGTGAAAAAACTATTTTAGCTAACGGGGATAAAGACCAAGCCTTGCGTGTTTTCAACAACCTACTTAAAAATGCTTTACAGGCTTTAAACGAAACTGAGAATCCAACCATCAGCATCAGAATTGTTGAAGAATCAAACGATCATGTTACCATTGAATTTTACAACAATGGTCCACAAATTAGCCCTGAAGTGAGTATGAAATTATTTACACCTAATTTTACTACCAAATCAACCGGCAGTGGACTTGGGCTTGCCATGGTTAATAGTAGTATGCAAAGTTTTGGTGGAAAAGTTTGGTTTCTAAATCAGCCAACCGGTGTAAGTTTTTATTTATTATTTACAAAAGCTTGATTAATTTTGTAGTGTAATTTATGAATCGTGATATCCTTTTAGTACTTATTTCAACTCCTATTTATGCAATCGTAATTGGACTTGAGTTTTTTTATTCTCACATTAAACATAAAGGGCTTTATTCTGCAAAAGGCTTGCTCTCTAATATTTATCTTACAGCCTTAAATATGGGTTTGGATTTATTAGTGAGAGTAATAGTATTTAATATCTTGACTTTCTTTTACCAATTCAAATTTTTTACCCTAGCCACTAATCCTGTTTTGTACTGGACTGTATTAATTCTTTGCGAAGACTTTCTTTATTACTGGTTACACCGTATTGACCATTACTGTCGGTTTTTCTGGGCTGCACATGTAACACACCACAGTAGCGAAGAATTTAATTTAACAGTTGGGTTCCGTTCTTCCGTTTTTCAACCCTTATATAGATTCATTTATTTTATTCCATTGTCACTTTTAGGTTTCGAAGCAATTGATATTGCCTTTGCCTATAGCGCCACACAAATTTTTGGAATTTTAGTTCATACCCAAACAATTAAAAAATTAGGCTGGTTGGAATATATTCTTGTAACACCTTCGCATCACAGAGTTCACCATGGAAGCAATGTTAGATATTTAGATAAAAACATGGGTATGTTATTAATCATTTGGGATAAATTATTTGGAACATTTCAAAAAGAATTGGATGAAGAACCTGTAAAATATGGCTTAACAACCAACATTAACACCTATCATCCTTTAAAAATGGTATTTCACGAATGGCAAAATATTGTGAAGGACCTCAAACAAAAGAAATGTAATTTCATTCAAAAGCTTGGTTACATATTTGGCCCTCCGGGTTGGAGCCATGATGGTAGCACCAAAACCAGCAGCGAACTCAGAAAAGAATTAATAGAGCGTTAGTTTAATTTGAAACAATTATCTTTTTGGTTTCCTTAATTCCATTAGCGAACAATTCAACAAGATACAATCCAGCCTGCAAATTGGGTTCGTTGATTCCAATTGTATAATTGCCTGCATGCTGTTGCGCTTGCGCAAATAAAACTTTAATTAGTTTGCCGTTTAGGTCATACAATCTGGCTTCCACACTTGAATTACGCTTTAAAAGATAATTTAGTTTAAAACTTCCATTACTTTGATTAGGGTAAATAGTAAAATGTAATGGTTCCTTTTCTGGTTGTCCTGTAGCTATAACATTTTTTATTGAATCCTTTTTAGTTAATTCATTACTAAGTTGTGGTGTTGTAGCAGTAGTTGAATCAATGTTAGGATGTACCGTTCTTACTTGGTTAGTGTCTAATAAAAACGGGTAATCAATCACCACCGCACCTTGCATTTCAGGCTCAATTTCATTAGGACTTTCTACCGCAATATCACCTTTCAAAAAAGTTTCGCAACTTTCTGTAACAACAATATCTATTTTATTAACTACTGTATCGTTTGGTTCAATTGGTGGAGCAACCATCACTCCAACAGTTGTATAAGTTGGCTCTATCTCCCCTACTACTTTTTGATTGTTGTAATTGGTGCAACTAAAAAGTGAACCTAAAAACACCAAAATAATGGCTAATCTAAAACTTCTCAAAAGACCCAAATTAGCCGGAATGGTGTTTAAATCTACTTTAAAATGGTAAGATTCATCCAATTGGGTTGTTTTAAATCTTCCGCATAATTTGCTTGAAGCATTTTCTGCGATAATAGCTCCAATTTCTTCACTTGATTTGTTAGTAAAATCAACCACCGTTTTAGAACAAACCTGGCAATGTCTTCCTTGCTCATTTTTTGTCATGGCGTCCCAATCCTCGTGGCACGGTTCCGGTATTCTTATTTTAAAATCTTTCATAACCAATTATTTTTTGTTTAGATGTTATTAATTAGATAATTCCATAAATTACATCCAAATTAATCCCATTTAAGCCTAAAGTCAACCATAGCCCTATAATCGGCAGAAAACACTTTATAAATGGTTTATTTTCACTACCTTTAATGGCTAATTTTTAAGTCATGATTTCTGTTAACGCTGTCACGGTAAGTTTTGGAGGCACTAACCTGTTCGATAATATTTCGTTTTTAATTAATCCTAAAGATAGAATTGGTCTGGCGGGGAAAAACGGTGCCGGGAAAAGTACAATGCTTAAGCTTCTTGCGGGAGAGCAAAGTGCAACTAAGGGAGAAATCTCGGTACCTAGAGAATGTAAAATTGGTTATTTACCACAAGACATGATACATCAACATGGCAGAACGGTAATGGAAGAAACTGCCACAGCATTTGAAGAAATTCAAAGACTGGAATCAAAATTAAATGACATTAACCATCAATTGGAAACGCGCACGGATTATGAGAGTGACGCTTACATGAAATTAATAGAGGATCAAACAGAAATTTATTCTCGCTTAGATGTAATTGGTGCCGGTAATAAAAATGAAGAAATTGAAAAGATTTTAAAAGGTTTAGGGTTTGAGCGAAAAGACTTTAATCGCCAAACAGCTGAATTTAGTGGTGGTTGGAGAATGCGCATAGAATTAGCCAAACTACTTTTACAAAAACCTGATATTTTATTGTTAGATGAGCCCACAAACCACCTTGATATTGAAGCTATCTTTTGGCTGGAAGAATTCATGGAAACGTTTGCCGGTGCTGTTGTTTTAATCAGTCACGATAAAACATTCCTAGATACTGTAACAACACGTACAATTGAAATTGTCAATCAAAAAGTTTACGATTACAAAACAAACTATAGTAATTATTTAAAACTACGTGCTGAGCGCATTGAGCAACAGGAAAACGCTGCAAAAAATCAACAACGCATCATTAACCAATATGAAACTCTGATTGATAAAAACAGAGCCAAGGCAAGTAAGGCAGCCTTTGCGCAATCGTTGATTAAAAAGCTGGATAAAATGGAAATTGTGGAAGTTGATGATGTGGACACTACCAGTATCCAATTTCACTTTCCGCCACCGGCGCATAGTGGTAAAATAGTTTTAACTGCCGAAGGTGCTGGCAAAGTTTATGGCACAAAACGAATATTTCAAGATGCTAATTTCATTATTACTAAAGGTGAAAAAATTGGTTTAGTTGGAAGAAATGGTGAAGGAAAAAGTACCATGATGAAAATGATTGCCAAAAAAGTAGATTTTGAAGGCACATTACAATTAGGGCATAGCGTGCTAATGGGTTATTTTGAGCAGGATCAGGAAGAAAAGCTAGACCCTAAAAAAACCGTTTTTGAAACTATTGATGAAGCTGCAGTTGGAGAGGTTAGAAAACAGGTAAGAGGTTTACTTGGTTCGTTTTTGTTCAGAGGAGATGATATCGATAAAAAAGTACAGGTACTGAGTGGTGGTGAGCGTGGGCGTCTTGCTTTATGTAAATTACTACTGGAACCCTATAATTTATTGTTATTGGATGAGCCTACCAACCACTTAGATATCAGAAGCAAGGATATTCTTAAACGCGCCTTAATAGATTATGAAGGAACAGTGATTATGGTTAGCCACGATCGTGATTTTATGAAAGGCATCTGTAATAGATTGTTTGAATTCCGTGAAGGCCACGTAAAGGAGCATTTATGCGATATTGAAGAGTTTATGCAGATTCGTAAAGTAGAACGCTTAAATGAGTTGGATCTTGAAAAAAAGCAAATAAAGGAAGCTAAACCTCAACCAACAGTAACTTCAGTTAACGAAAAAGAGATTGAAACCAAACAACTGAAAAATCAATTAAAAAAAATTGAAGAATCAATAACCAAATTAGAAGGCGAAATTAAAAAAGCAGATGACCAATTAAGCAATCCGGCAGAATACGAAAAACTGATGAATGATGCCGCTTTCTTTAAATCCTATAATGGGCTTAAAAATCAGTTAGAAAAGCTGATGACAGATTGGGAAGAAATATCCGCTAAGCTCTAATTAGGTGTTTTAGCCAGTATATTTGTTATTTATCCTTAAATTCCTTTAATCTGTAAAATTTAAAGTAATTTTGTGTAATGTTTAGAGATCTTATATGGACCTTAATTATCGTTTGGCTTATTTATAAGCTAATCGATGTTTTTCGTGCATCCAGTTCCAAAAAGCAAACTTCATACAGTACAAGTGGAAACACCACAAAATCACATCAATCTGAAAAAAATAAAAACGATGCCATTAAAAAGGGAGCAGATAAAGAGGGTGATTATATTGATTTTGAAGAAATAAAATAAAATTGAGCGACGAGGGTAAAATAGTTCAGCAAAAAAAAATTCAGGAAATAAAACTGAATGCCCTTTTGGAAGTTACCAAAGCAATCAACAACAATAAATCAACTTCCGAGTTACTAAGCTTGTATCAAACAATATTAGAAGAACGTTTAGGTGTTGGGAAACTAATCCTGTTTATCCATAACGAAGAATGGCATTGCCTATTAAAATATGGCATCAGCAATCCAACACATCAAATTGGATTTGACTCGGAATTATTGACTATTAAAGAAATTGAAACGATTACATTTTCGAAAGGCGGGTTAAGTGAAAATTTTGAAATCGTTATTCCCGTATATCATAAAACAATTCCGTTAGCCTATGTGCTTTTAGGTGATGTGAATCAGGAAAAACTAGAACTAAGCGCAGCCATAAAGCATTTGCCTTTTGTACAAACGCTTACCAACATTATTGTAGTTGCCATTGAAAATAAAAAATTACATAAAGAAAATATTTTACGGGCCCAGCTAAAAAAGGAATTGGAATTAGCAAAAAGCATGCAGGAAATGTTATTTCCTGAAAATTTACCCAATACTGATATTCTCCAGGTATCTGCCAAATATTTACCGCATCAGCATGTTGGTGGCGATTATTACGATTTTTTAAAACTAAATAACCACGAATTCATTTTTTGCATTGCAGACGTAAGCGGAAAAGGAGTTGCAGCCGCACTCTTGATGAGTAACGTACAAGCTACACTACATAGCTTAATTAATTACACACACAATTTAAAGGACATTGTTTTAGAAATTAATAAGCGCGTGCTTACGAATGCCAAAGGCGAAAAATTTCTCTCGTTATTTATAGGCAAACTCAATACAAAAAGTCAACAGCTTACTTATATTAATGCAGGTCATAACCCTCCGTTTCTTTTTTACGAAAACAAATTTCAGGAATTAACTAGCGGTACTACACTTTTAGGGATTTCGGAAACTTTACAAAACGTGCAGGTTGAAATTTTTAATTACACATCTGAGTTTACACTACTGTGTTATACAGATGGCTTAACAGATACCACCAACCCTTCTGGAGAAGCTATTACATCTGCACAAGTTCAGGAAATTATAAAAAACAATATAAAATCAAAGCCTGACTTTATCAATCAGGCTTTATTGTTTTTTGTAGAAGAATTCAAAGGGGAAACCGAGTTTCCGGATGACATTGCTCTTCTAACTATTAAAATTCAGGACTTAGGTTTTTAACGACTTATTTCTTTGGAACACCCTTTTCATTAATAGCCATTCTAGTCTTTCTTTTAGGAGTAGCTGTTTCAGTGGTTGCAGCTGTTGTTGAAGTTGATGTTGAAACTTCATTTCTAGTCTCACCCTCCTTAACCTCTTTTTTCTCAGTTTGCTTTTTGTTACTCTCTACTTTTGGAGCTGTAGTATGATCCTGCGCAGAAACAGTTAATTGTGTACCTGCTAACAAACAAATAGTGTAAATAATTTTTTTCATAGTGTTTAATTGTAATATAAAGTTAGAAATAAAAATCGGATTACAAAGTAGATTTAACTATTTTTTAGGTTTTACTGGGTAAATTAACTTCAATTTACTGCCAACTTCTGGTTCTGAGCCCTCTTTTAATCCGTTAATTTCCCGCAATTTGTTTTCGCTTATATCATAAAAATCAGCCAGCTGCTTGATATTTTCTTCATTTAAAACCGTATGATAGATTACTTTAACGCTATCAGCATCAAGTGTAGTTTTAGGTATCGGATCGTCTGACCACTGACCATCTTCGCCTAAAAGATCACGCAAATAGTCACTATAGTCTAGTGAAGGTTTTAGAGGAATTCTAATTTGATATACTTTCTGGTTGGCGTTGGGCAACTCATCTTTTAATAACCACGGATTAAATATTTTAAATGTAGTATATGGACACTTATATTTTTTCGCCAACAACTTCAAATTCTTTATTGAAGTATCTACCTTAATAGTTTTAAACGCGTAGGTGTTTTTGTACTTTAAGGATTTCTTTCTTATACCCAGGTTTTGTGGAGACTCGATTAAAGTTTTATACGCTAATATTTTATAGATAAATTTTTTAGTCTCAGGATTAAGACTTAAATCATAATAATTAGTAACCTGTTGTTGCTTGATAGCATTTGAAATCCCTCCTATTCCTCTGTTATATGCAGCGGCAGACAAAGTCCAGTTATTAAATTCTTTATACGCATCTTTTAAATGCTTACAAGCTGCCTCTGTTGACTTAATTACATCCAGGCGTTCATCTACATACTCATTTATTTCCAAGCCGTAATTTTGTGCTGAATTAGGAACCAGTTGCCAAAACCCACTAGCACCCATTGGCGAACTAACATTGGAAAGCTGACTCTCAACAATTGCCAAATACTTTACATCTAATGGCAATTGATATTTTAAAATAACAGGTTCGATCACTCCAAACCATCTTCTCACTTTTTCAAAAATTAACCCTGAGTGATTCTTCCATTTACTTGTGCTAATCAGTGCCTCTTCCAATCGTGTTTTAATTTCAATATTGTCGTTAGGTATTTTTTCGTAACAGAAATTTAAATTCTTTGGAATTCTTACACCAATAACTACACCGTTATTATTTATGTAAGTAATATCATTTTGCTTAGGAGGAACAAGGTATATTCGAACAATACAATAAATAAAGAATAGGAGGCTGATGGAAGCCAAATAAAAATAAAATACATTAACAGATTTTAATTTCTTAATAATATTAACTTGATTTCCCAGTTTTTTTAAGAATTGTAGGGGTATACAAAGTAACAAAAACAATAACTATGTAGCTAATTGAAATCCATAGCATGATGTGATTAAAATGAAAAATCAACTGATAAGCTAATGAAATTGAAACAAGTGTTATAAAAAAGTATAAAATGAAAATTCTTTTTTCAGTGATTCCTCTGAAAAACAAATGATGAGTTGTATGATCCTTACCGCCAACAAAAGGAGACTTACCTGCCAATAGCCTATTCACAATAACTGTTGATGTATCAGTAAATGGAATAATTAGAATTAGAACTACAATAATTGTATTAAACAAAATAGGATTAAGTGATGGTGGAATTAGTGAATTATTCCACACGACCTGAATGCTTGAATAGGCAATAAATAAACCTAAAAACTGACTTCCGGTATCACCCATAAACATTTTAGATGGGTGAAAATTAAATATGAGAAAACCGGTTAAGCAGGCTAAAACACATATATTAATTAAACATAATGCTGAGTTAGTCAATCCATTTCTTACACACGCAATTATAAAAAACATAATGATAACATTACTTACAATTGTTGTGATACCGTCCATATTATCCAACATGTTAAGGGAATTCATTAATGCTACAACCCATATAATGGTTACACCCGTATTTAAAAATGCATTTTCGAAAATAAAAATACCATTACCCGAAAGAACTAAAATTAATCCACAAAGAACTTGAGTAATTATTTTAACTAATGGCTGTGTATTAAAAGCATCATCAGCCAAGCCCATTAAAAAAGCTAAAGTAGTTGCAATAAATAAACCAATTAAAGGTATGTTAAATCCAGCCTGATTAAATGGCGATAGATTAACAAAAACAATTGCAAATAAAAATATTAGGAAAAAACTAATTCCTCCCAACGAAGGTTTGATGTTTGGATTCCACCTAACCTGTCCAGCCTCTTTACCTCTAACGCCAAGCGTTTGAGCAAACTTTAATAGAATTAAATTAATTAATACAGAAAAAGCAAAGCAGCCAACAAATAATGTTGTTAAAATTATTGCAAAATCGGTTTTCATTAAAACAAGCTTTCAAACTCTCTGAATTTCTTACCCAATAAGTCTTTTTCTGAAAGTATAGGGTCACTAATTTTCCAGTCAATCCTCAAATCAGTGTCGCTCCACAACAAACAATCTTCGCTTGCTTTATTGTAAACATTTGTGCATTTATAAGAAAAAATTGTTTGATCTTTTAGCGTTACAAATCCATGAGCAAAACCTTCAGGAATGTACATCATTGTTTTGTTCTCCTCGGTAAGTTCAATCCCAAACCATTTTCCATAAGTTGGAGAATTTTTACGAATATCTACCGCCACATCATAAACTGCGCCGGTAATAACCCTTACTAGTTTCCCTTGAGCGAATGGATTATTCTGGAAATGCAATCCACGTAAAACGCCCTTGCCTGAAAGTGACTGATTATCTTGAACAAAATTTAACGTTAATCCTAATTTTTCAAAAGCAGCTTTACTATAACTTTCAAAAAAATAACCTCTTTCATCTGCAAATACTTTGGGTTGTAGAACAACTAAATCCTTAAGTGGTGTGTTTATTAATTCCATTTTAATCTGTATAATAACCGTTTCCGTATCCGTAACCATAGCCATAACCATAATTATAACCATAATTCCGTTTATTAATTTCTGCATCGTTAAGAACGACTGATAGTTTTGAAATTTTATTTTCGTTTTTAAGTTTATCTAAAATTTGAACGAATTGTTTTTTAGAATAGCCAGCTCTGAACACATAAATTGGATAATCAGCTTTTTGTATTGAGGCAATTCCATCTGTAACTAAACCAACCGGAGCATTATCAATTACAATATAATCGTAGATTTCATGTAGTTCCTTAATAACCTCATCAAGTTTTTTCCCAATAATTAATTCAGAAGGATTAGGCGGTGTAGGACCTGCCGTGATAAAATTAAAATTTTCAAGCGTTGTGGAATGAATACACTCCTGAATCGTATTCATACCTGTAAGTATTGTACTCATTCCGGAATTATTTTGAACACCAAAGCCTTTATGCACTTTTGGTTTACGCATATCCAAATCAAGTAAAACAACTTTTTTACCTGCAAAAGCAATTATTCCGGCAATATTTAAAGCTATAAACGTTTTTCCCTCGCCGCTTATTGATGAAGTAACGGCTATTATTTTTTTTCCTTCACTATTATCAATAAAATTTAAATTGCTTCTTACAGCTCTAAACGCCTCACTAATTAATGATTTAGGGTTTTTATCTACAACCAATTGAGAAACAGGAATCTCTTTATTATACTTGGGAATTAAACCAAGTAAACTCACATCAGAAATTGAAGCAGTAGTAATATCTTTTAGGTTATAAATTTTATCATGTAAAATGTATCTGACAAATAATAGTGTAACTGATAGAAAAAGTGCTATTACAAAGCTTATTAAAATTGAATTTCGCTTAATAGGTGAGATTAAATTTCCTGACTGCTCAGCTCTTTCGAGAATAATGTTTTTAGTAACATAACCTGCTTTTGAAATAGAAAATTCGGTTTTCTTTTCCAACAACAGCGTGTAATACTTTTCACTAATGCTATATATTCTGTTTAGCCTGGATAACTCTATTTCATCTTCGGGCTTCTGAAATATCTCACTCTTAAACTCCGACGTCTTTTCAAGCAAGCTTTTGTATTTAGTCCGGTATTTTTGTTTTACGGCATCTAAACTTTGAAGCAATAATTTTTTTTGATTTTCTATTTGATAATTTACCTGTTTAATTGATTCTGAACTTGCTGTAACCTTGTAAAGTAAATTTTCTTTTTCAATTAATAATTGTTGAATGCTTGTAACTGCCTCTTTAATAAGATTTTCATATTCAGTGCCCGAAATCAATGAAATTAATTGATATGTATCAATACTTTTGTTGGATGCAATTATTGCTTGAATATCAGTAATAATTCGTTCTTCAATTTCAATTTGTAACATTTGGTCTTCTATGTTGCTAAACCTAATCAATTTAGGGTTTAAGAAATTGGCGTTTTCATTAACTTTAAAGTTTTTATCCTTTTTAAAATTTTGTAAATCAGTTTCAGTTTTCTTAAGTTCATTATAAACCGTGCCTAGCTGATCATCAATAAACTCGATAATTTTTTTGGAACTTTCGCTTTTTCGTTCAACATCGTAACTTAAAAACTCTTCTGCAATGGCATTAACAACTTCTGCAGTTTTTTTAGGATTATAATCTGTTACTCGAATCAAAATGGTTTTTGCTAAATCATTTAGCAACCTAATATCAAGCTTCTCTTGCAAAGTACTTGTAACTTCATCAAGGCCGTACACTTGAAAGTAAAGTGCTTTACTCTCCTTAATACTGGCAATATTTTCTGATATCGTAGAAGCACTATTTAAATAAACGTTTACATCAAACTCATTTGTTTTTAGCCATTCTCCGGTAATAAACTTTGTACGTACACCGTTATAAATTACATAACCACTCTGAAGATCACCAGCAAATTCAACAACAACCTTATTCAAGACTTTTGCTTTATTTTTCACATTAATCTTAATGAAGAATGGTGATTGAGTGTAAAGCTCATTATTTTTTATTCTACCCTCAGCGAAATAGCCGATTTCCAGTCCAAGCTTTTGAACAATACGTTTTAAAAAAATTCTTGATTTTATCTGTTCAACGGCCTCCGCAATAATGTTCTGATTTTCACCAACTGAATTAATTTTCAATAACTGATTGGCAGTATTTTGCTCATTAATTTGGATTACCGATTTTGATTCATAAACACGCTGACTATATCTTAAATAAAAAAAACAACCAACAAAACTTAAAGAAAAAAGTATAGCAATAATGTATTTGCTTTTATTGGTTAAATAACCTATCAGAGCAAAATCAATGTTGCCGCTTAGCTTATCATTAATTGATTTAAACTGACTATTATTACCACTTGAAGCTGTATTGCCTATCATTACCTGGTTAAATAATAAAACTGATAAATTAATAATACTGATGTTACAACGGTCACTAGTGGGCCTAATTCAGTACTTAGTGTTTTTAAAGGTCTGTAACGTGGTTCAATATAAATAATATCGTTTGCCTGAACATTCGATTTACCTTCTTTCACACCCTCAATTCTTGAAAGATCAAATAAATATACCAATGGTTTTTTAGAATCATTGGGATTGTCTCGAATTAATTTCACTTTATAGGCTTTTCCATCTTCGGGAATCCCACCAGCATTGGCAATAACCTCCATTAAACTCGTATTATTATTAACTAAATTAACGACCTTAGCTGTTCCATTATTACCTGGAAAAATAATCACGCGCTTATTGTTAATTCTAATAGTCACAAATGGATTAACATATTGCTTTGAAAACTTTTCTTCTAATAATTGTTCTGCTTCACGAATGGTTAACCCGGCAATTTTTACCTGACCCAATAATGGCACTTTGACAAAACCGTCAGATTGAACAACAGTTTCAATAAAATAACTGAAGTTACTATTGGCGGCACTGGACGACAAGTTGATAAGCACAAACCCGTCATTGGTAAGAACCTTATAAGCAATTGCGTCGTTAGGAGCCAATTTATAATCTAACGCAGCTAAAGAATCGGCTAATTTATCGTAAGCGTAATTTTTAGGCGTTTTTAGCATCTGGTTAGACTTGAACACTTTGCATGAACTAAAAAGCAATAATAAAATAGGAATGAATAAGAGTTTTTTCATGATAATGTACTACAAATATAAGATTTTTAACTAAGTAATGACCTCAAAATCCAGTTAATTAGACGTAGGATAATCGATTCTTGCGTGATAAATATTCAATAAACGCTTTTTAAATATCTTTTTAATGGTTGTAATGTCCTTGAACGTTATATCGGCATTAATAAGCTGGTTTTGCTTGATTTTATAATCAATGATATTATCTACTAATTCACTTATCGAAACAGCATCATAATGTTTGAGAGATCGGGAGGCAGCTTCCACTCCATCTGCCAGCATCAAAACAGCAGTTTCCTTACTGAATGGAATTGGCCCTTTGTATTTAAATTCTGTCTCATCTATTTCCAATAAGCCACTTTGCTTCTTATATAGATTTAAAAAATAGCCCACACTTGTTGTGCCATGATGCGTTCTTATAAAATCGATTACTGATTCCGGTAAATTATGTGCTTTAGCCATTTCGATGCCATCAATCACATGATTTATTATGATTTTAGCACTTTCTAATGGCTGCATTTCGAGGTGAGGACTATAAGCATTCCCAACATTTTCAGTGAAAAAATGAGGATTATTTATTTTACCTATATCATGGTATAAAGCACCTGTTCTTACTAATAGGGTATTTCCACCTAAATAATATATTGCCTCCTCGGCCAAATTAGCCACTTGTAAACTATGCTGAAAAGTTCCCGGCACATCCTGAGATAATTGACGCAGCAAAGGTTGACTTAAATCGCATAATTCCAGCAACTTAAAATCAGATATAAAGCCGAAAGTCTTTTCACAAAATAGTATCAAAGGATAAGCTAATAACAACAGAACCGTACTAATTAAAAAAGGCAAATAAGAGCTTTTTAACGTGATTACTTCATTTACTTCAATACTCAAATGGTATAAAATGAATAGTAATGAGTATACCAATAAACTTACAATTGTAGCGTTAATGAGCTGCTGTCTTCTGCGCATTTCAGCAACCACAAATAAGGTGCTAATACCGGTTAATAATTGCAACAATAAAAATTGAAACTTATCAGACACGAATAAGCATCCAATTAACATGCTAACTAAATGCGTAAATAGTGCCGTTCTGCTGTCAAAGAACACTCTCACCAAAATTGGTATTAACATGTAAGGCAAAGAATAAACTAATAAGCCATACTTAGTTATAAACGCCAAAGCAGTTGCGCTTACCAATGGAATAAATAGTAAAAAAATCACATGTCGATTGTAACCAAATAATGGCTTACGGAAGTAAAACATGTAACCTAATAAAACCAATAAAATAAACGTAACTAAGAGGTAATTTGCTACAAACTTGACAAGTGAATTATTAGTGAATTTACTACGTTGATTTATGTAACGGTTAATTAAAAATTTAGAGTTTTTGGTCAATCGTTCGTTTTGCCTTATTAAACAATTACCCTTACGATACACAAATTTGTATAATGAAATAGAATTTAATTTTTGATTTAAAAAATAGGTTGTTTTCGCATCATTTTTATATATCGTTATGCTTAAGTAATCTAGCAATTTACTTTTAGCGTCTGCCGAAACAGCTTGTTTCTCAGCAAACTCCATTGCACTGGTAATTGTGAAGTAATCAGAATAAATAAATTGTTTTGCATACAAACCATCATATAAAAGCAAAGGTTTTTGCTGTTCTCCAATTGGTAATGTTTCAATAATACCTGTCCTGTAAATACTATCCAGTAAAGGTTTTAAGGCAGAAAAAACAACTCTATTTATCGATTTTAAACTCTCAAAATTTTCAAGTTTTTTAGTTAGTTCATCTTTACTCTCTTCAAAATAAATTCCCGCTTGATTTACAATTTCTAATTTTTCTTTTTCCAAATCAGCTTTGGTTTTTGCAATTAGCAAATCTTCCTCCAAAAATAAATCCGGATAAGTCCAAACGGCCTCAAACTCTGTTAACACATGGTAATTAACATTTTCTTTTGGTAATTGAATTGAAATTAATAATGAAAATAAACACAACATCAGTAACTTAAAAATCAGGTTATGCTTATTTCTTATAAATGTTCCGATATTCATTAAGTTTATTTATTTCTAATTAATTAGCAACGTAAATTCCAAATACACATGGTTTTTTATCAAAACTCATATTTGGCGAATTCTTCCAATCAAACAAAGTTTTACTTCTTATTAAACTATCAGCCGCTCCAACATTTAATCCAACAAATAAAAATGTTTGCGAATGAAGGCTTTTTAACATCGTATCAAATAAAGCTTCGTTCCGGTAGGGTGTTTCGATAAAATAAATAGCCTGTTTGTTTTTTTTACTTTGGCTTTCTATTTCCTTTAATCGTTTAATTCTTTGATCTTTTTCAACCGGCAGGTAACCTACAAATGAAAAATTCTGACCGTTAAATCCACTTGACATAACGCTAAGTAAAATTGAACTCGGACCAACCAAAGGAATAATTTCAATATTTAACTGATGCGCTAACTTAATCACTTCACTACCGGGATCTGCTACACCAGGACAACCTGCATCGCTCACTAAGCCTATATCCTGCCCGTTGAACAAAGGATTTAAAAAGTCCTTAATATCCTTATTATCTGTGTGTTTGTTAAGTTCAAACAATTGAGCGTTTTGTAAATTCGGATAATTGTACTTTTTTAGATTTGCCCTTGCTTCCTTTGCGTTTTCAACAATGAAATAAGTGAGATTCTGAACTATACTAAAATTGAATTCCGGTAAATGCAAATTCAATGATTCGTTAACAATGTTTACAGGAATCAAATATAATTTACCTTTTTTCAAAGTTTGAAGTAATTTCAAACACAAATATCTACTAAATATTTAAATGTTACTTTTGCAGGGGTCTTTGCTATCAACAATTGATTATTAACAAAATACTGGTTATACAAACTGCTTTTATAGGCGATGCAATTCTTGCAACCGCCTTGCTGGAAGAACTTCATGAAGCTTATCCCAATGCTGAATTGCATTTTTTAGTAAGAAAGGGTAATGAATCATTGTTCTCCAATCATCCTTTTCTAAAAGAAACAATGATATGGGACAAAAAATCAAAAAAAATAGCTAACCTTTTCAAACTTCTTTTTAAAATCAGAAGCAAGAAGTTTGATTTGGTGATTAATTGTCACAGATTTGCCAGCTCCGGGATTCTGGCCGGCTTTTCGTCTGCCAAACACATTGCAGGTTTTAAAGAAAACCCTTTTTCATTTTTGTTTAATTACACCATTAAACATCAGGTTAATTCAGGTAAACACGAAATTGATAGAAATGCCGGGTTGATTGCTGATTTTTGTAAGACAAAAGCTCATAAACCAAAACTATACCCTCAAACTTCAGATTATCAAGCTGTTTCCGAGTTTTCTAAAGCCCCCTATTACTGTATAGCTCCTGCATCCGTTTGGTTTACTAAACAAGTTCCGACTCATAAATGGGTAGAACTCATTCAACATTTACCTCCTCAATCACCAATATACTTAATTGGGGCTCCGGGTGATTTTGAACTTTGTGAACAAATAAAATCAAGTTGTAAAAATAACGCCGTTCAAAATCTTTCAGGTCGTTTAACTTTCTTGCAATCCTGCGCCCTGTTAAAAAATGGTGTTATGAACTATGTAAACGATAGTGCGCCAATGCACCTATGCAGTGCCGTTAATGCTAATGTTACCGCTATTTTTCTATCTACTTCTCCAACTTTTGGATTCACACCACTGTCATCTAACTCGCATATTTTTGAGGTTAAAAATTTAACATGCAAACCTTGTGGACTTCATGGGTTTTCAAAATGCCCACAAACACACTTTAAGTGTGGAAAAGAGCTTGATTTTGACTTACTATTTAAAGCTTAAACCTTTTACAATATTTTTGGTTTATATTTTGTTAAACCCTACAGTAATTGTATATTTGTTAACCTAAAATCAAAAACTATGTCAACAATTAATTTTGAAGAAATTTTTGAAAATAAATTGGCTAAAAACGAGATGATTGAGCCAAAGGATTGGATGCCAGACAACTATAGAAAGCATTTAATTCGTCAAATCTCTCAACATGCGCACAGTGAAATCGTTGGTATGTTACCCGAAGGTAACTGGATTACACGTGCCCCGAGCCTAAGAAGTAAAATCGTTTTATTAGCCAAAGTGCAAGACGAAGGTGGGCATGGCCTCTATTTATACACAGCCGCAGAAAGCCTAGGAATAAGCCGAGATGAAATGCTGGATGCCTTACACACCTCTAAAGCAAAATACAGCTCTATTTTTAATTACCCTACCTTAACCTGGGCAGATGTTGCTGCAATTGGTTGGTTAGTAGATGGCGCGGCTATTATGAATCAGGTAATGTTGCAAAGAACAAGCTACGGACCTTATAGCAGAGCCATGATAAGAATTTGTAAGGAAGAAAGTTTTCATCAGCGCCAGGGTTATGAGGCAATGACTAGATTAGCTTTTGGTACCCCTGCACAAAAAAGCATGGCACAGGATGCATTGAACCGTTTCTGGTTTCCAACACTTATGATGTTTGGTCCGCCAGACAAAGAGAGTCCTAATAGTGATAATGCTGTTAAATGGCGTATTAAAAGAGAAACAAACGACGAGTTAAGACAACGTTTCGTTAACCAAACAATTCCGCAAATTGAGTACTTGGGATTAAATTTACCGGATGCAAATATTAAATGGAATGAAGCTAAGAATGGCTATGATTTTAGTGAGCCGGACTGGGCAGAATTCAAAAATGTGATTAATGGCAATGGCCCTTGTAATAAGGAACGTTTAAATGCAAGAGTTAATGCACATAAGGATGGCGAATGGGTAAGAGCCGCTGCTGCTGCCTATGCTAAAAAACTAGAAGATCAAACTTTAGCAGCTTAATAACTATTAAATTAAATAATATGTCAGATTCTCAAGGCCCAATGTGGGAAGTATTCGTTCAAAAAAAAGCAGGACAACCATTTGTACATTGCGGTAACCTACATGCTTTTGATAAAGAAATGGCGCTTCAAAATGCCAGAGATTTATACACAAGAAGAATGGAAGGAGTTGCGCTTTGGGTTGTAAAATCAGAACATATTGTTGCAAGTAGTCCTGAAGACCAAGGTTCATTTTTTGAACCGGCCAATGATAAGATTTTCCGTCATCCAACTTTTTATCAAGTACCTGATGTTATTAAGCACATGTAATCATGAATCATCATTTCAAATATCTACTTCGCTTAGCCGATAATTCATTAATTAATGCCCAGTGTTTGTGTAAATGGACAGGACATGGCCCATTTTTAGAAGAAGATTTAGCCTTAACTAATATCGCTTTAGACATTCTTGGCAGAAGCAAACTACTTCTTGAACACGCCGCTCTTATTGATGGAAACGGCAATACAGATGATGGTTTAGCATTTCACAGATCAGAGCGTGAATATTTAAATACCAAATTGGTAGAGCAACCAACACCGGATTATGCTTACACAATTATCAAACAAGTAATTATTGATAGTTTTGATTTAAATCTATACAAGGAATTAAGCAAGAGCAAAGATGAAGTTTTAGCAGGTATAGCTGCCAAAAGCATAAAGGAAATAACATATCATTACAGACATAGCAGTAGTTGGGTAAACCGATTTGGATTAGGAACGCAAGAAAGTAATGAACGTGCACAAAATGCGTTAAACGAACTTTGGCGCTTTACAGGTGAATTATGTGAGACAGATGAAACAGATGAATGGGCCATTAAAAACGGAATTGGTTGTTCAGTTGAAAATTTTAAGTCTGCATGGCAAACTCAACTTAAAAGTCTTTTTAACGAATCCAATTTAACCATACCGGAAAATGCATTTATGCAAACCGGTGGTAAAAATGGTATCCATACTGAACACTTAGGTTATATTTTAGCTGAAATGCAAACGTTACCTAAAGCACACATGGGTGCAACTTGGTAAAAAACTAATAGAGATCTTAAATAACTAACAGTCTTTTGATTATGAAGGTAGCAACTAAACTCATTATTCTTACCATTTTGGTGATTGCTATTTTGGGTGTATACTTTGAATATGTGATTAATCGCCCGGTTAATTTTTATATACAAACAGCTATTTCAATTGTAGTTGTGATTGGTGTTCTTTTTTTTCTGGTATACCTTATCAAAAATCTTTTAAAAATTTTAAACCCTAACCCATGATTTCAACTAATATTTTTTTGATATTCCTTATTTTCTCAATAGGAATGTTGTTTGCTACACGCAAACGTTACAATTTAAAAGTTGAACTCTTAAAATGGCTTACAACGCCTTTACTTATTTTAGCTATTGGTGGATTAATAGCACTTGTTAACCCCTTTTCATTAGAGCGTGTAGATGCAGGGCATATTGGACTTAAAGTAAATCTTACTGGTAATGAACGGGGTGTTTCAGAATATACCTATAAAACCGGATGGGTTGTGTTTAACAGCTGGACCGAAAAACTTTATGAATTCCCGACTTTTCAGCAGCACATAGATTACAATGCACAAGTTGTAATTACAAAAGGTGGATTTAGTGCAGAGATTAAACCATCCTTTAACTATGCCTTAGTGCCAAATGCTGTTGGAGACATGTTTCAAAATCTTCGATTGCCAATTAAGGAGGTAGAACAAGGTTGGTTAAAAACCGCCATTGTTGGTTCTGTTAATGATGTGGCAAACAAATGGGCTGTTGATAGTATTTTCAATTACAGAGAGCTATTTGAATCTTCAATAGTTTTAGAATGCAATAAGCGAATTTCAAAATGGTTTACTGTTAGCCAACTCAGAACCAATATTACCCCTCCTCCTGCTTTGCAAAGCGCTATTGAGGCCAAAACTAAAGCCTTACAAGAAGTTCAGGTTGCAGAAAATCAGAAACAAGTTGCTATAGCAGATGCAATGCGTAAAATTGCAATTGCAAGAGGTGACTCTGCACAAACCGTTATTGAGGCTTCAGGTGAAGCAGAAGCTATAAAAAGAAAGCAATTAACGCTCAGCAATCTTTACATTGAGTATTTAAAAATTCAAAAATGGGATGGGAAAAATCCAACAACTGTGCTTGGAAACAATGCCTCAACCATGGTAAATGTTAAGTAGGTTTCACCTGTAATAATTAGACAAGTAAACTGAAGAATTTAATCTAAATCTTTAGTTAACAACCACATTCCACTTTTCACGATAAGCTTCACAATAATAAGCTATACGGTGAATGGACATTATTAATTGTTCTTCGTTCAAAAAGCTTGTTGCTTCAATAGTCTCTTTAATTAAAATATCATTTCCGGATAATGCAAAACTTGCATTAACCAAACCATGATTCTCCTCGAGTAACATTTGTAATACTTCCGTTCTGCTTAAATCGTTAATTTTATTAACGACGCATAGTACTTGAAAAAAACCTCTATTATTTTGTTTCCAAACATCCAGCATTAATTCAACTTTTTTATCCTTATTAATATTATATTGACCAGCTGCTATTCTTGCGCTTTCAGGATCTATACCTAAATTCCTGAGAGCATTTTCCAGTTTAAGAGTTAGTTGTTCTAACATTGGTTAATTGCTTAGTTGATTTAACTTTTCAATAAAAAAAGTTGCCATTTTATTTGTGAAATAACTTTGTTTGTATTGACCCACCCATTGAATGCCGGAAACACTGTTCGTCAAAAAAACCTCGTCGGCATTGCATATAATATAATCCGTTAAACGGTTTTCAAATACCAGGATTTTATTCTGCGCTGCTAAAGCAATTATTTGTTTACGCATTACGCCATCAAGACAACCCTCAGAGAGTGGAGGTGTATACAATGTGCCGCTTTTCACAACAAATACATTGCTGCTTATGCTTTCACAAATATTACCAAGTTCATTAATAATAAAGCACTCATCCAATTTCATGCTTTGTTTAGCAACACCTGCAAGCACATACAACAAGGCGCTTCCATGTTTTATCGTTGATAATTTATTGATTGGTTTTTTTAAATCTCCAAATATATCCACCCACAAGCCTTTAGCATTAAGTTGATAGTTTGAATCTAGCTGATCGGATTCTATTAAAAAACTGATTTCATTAGTTTCAGGTGTGTAAAACCCACCCTCATTTCTTAAAACCGTTAATCTAATCCGTGAATTTGGAGCATGTGCATTCTTCTTAAGCAATTGAATCATTAATGCCTGCAAATTTTCCAAATTAAATTCTGCCGGAACATTCATTCTTAAAGCAGCCATACCAAGCTTTAACCTAGTTATATGGTCCTTAAGAAACATTAATTTGTTTTTGCATACCCTTATGGTTTCAAATATAGAATCACCATATTTAAAGGCTCTGTTATTGATGGCCAAAAAAGGTTCGTAAACGCTTACTAAATGCCCATTAAATATGCAATAATTGCTTTCCAAATTGAAATTTCCCTAACCATAAAAGTAATTATTTTATTATTGTTTTAAAAGTTTTTAGCATTTACGGTTTATAACTAATAAAAAAGAAATTGTAAATAATACCAACTTGCACTAACTTTGGTATTCAACTTAAAAATTAAGATTATGTTTAACAACAATGAATTTGAAAAATATGCCATTAAACATCGTGGCATTAACAGTTTAACTTACGCCAGTTACACTTCACATATACAATCCAGTTTAACACCTTACATTCTGGAAGAACGTCAACTTAACGTATCTCAAATGGACGTATTCAGCCGTTTAATGATGGATAGAATCATTTTTTTGGGTACAGGAATTAATGACCAGGTTGCAAATATTGTTCAGGCACAATTGCTTTTTTTGGAAAGTGTTGATGCGAAAAAAGATATTCAGATTTACATTAACTCACCAGGCGGTAGTGTTTATGCAGGCTTAGGTATTTATGACACAATGCAAATTGTAAAACCGGATGTTGCAACAATTTGCACAGGTATGGCAGCAAGCATGGGCGCAGTATTGCAATGTGCAGGTGCCAAAGGCAAAAGAACCGCTTTAAAACACGCTCGTATTATGATTCATCAACCACTTGGCGGCGCCGAAGGTCAAGCTAGTGATATTGAAATTACAGCACGTGAAATTCAAAAGCTTAAGAAAGAGCTTTACGAGATCATTGCTACCCACAGCGGACAAGCATTTGATAAAGTATGGGCTGACAGTGACAGAGATTACTGGATGATTGCACAAGAAGCAAAAGAATACGGCATGATTGATGAAGTTTTAGAAAGAAAACCATAAGTTTAGATTCTTAAAAAATGATAAAAGGGGCTTTTAGCCCCTTTTTTTTATTCTAAACTAAATTTTGGTACATTTATTGCCTATTTTTACGTTAATTAAAAGATTCAAAAATTTAAGTATATGAGGAAAATTATTGTTGCACTTTTTATTTCGACTACAGTAACCGCTTTTGGCCAGGCTAAAAAAGGAAAGGAACCTAAGATGGCTAATACCATGGCACCAGGCTATTATGTAGCACAAAAAGGTGATACCGTTAAAGGTGATATTGCCCTTGACACTGAGAATGAAGTGGCAATGTACAAAGGATTTAGCATTAAAATTGGTAATGGCAAGCCTACAGCAATTACTACCAAAAAGGCTAAAGCTTATGGCTTTAGTGGTCGTCATTTTACAGTTATCCCATTTGATGATGGTGAAGTATATATTGAATACCTTGCTAAAGGGCGCTTAAACTTTTGCGAATACCGTTTTATGGGGAAAATTAATGGTGAACCGGGAATTGAAAGTGTTTACTTTATCCAAGATACAAGAGCTGAAGCTAAAGATGCAGATTTAAAAGAGTTTAAACAGTTTAAAACAATGTTTTATAAAAAAGAAGTAAAAAATTACTTTAAAGATCAACCACAAATTTGGAGTGATTTCGATAAGTTTGTTTTTGACAAGAACAAATTTGCTGAATCTGTAAAGGAATTCAATAAATTTTACGAAGTAACTGAATAAGAAACTAGTTTTTACAAAAAAAACCTCGGTAATCCCGAGGTTTTTTTTTTACATCCAAAGTTATTTTTTAGCTTTGGAAGCCCTTTGGAATTCGATTACACATACACTACTCTTTTTGGTGCTCAAATATTTGAACCGGTTACAATTTTAACTAATGCCGTTATTGCGCTTGTTTGTGCTTATTCCTTTTTCCAGATAAAGAAAACAAAAATAGACTTGGCTTTCCAATGGAGTATGTTTTTTTTATTAATCGGTCTAAGCAGTATGGTGGGGAGTTTAGGTCATGGCGTACATTATCAACTTGGCAATTTCTTTTTTAAATGTGTAGAATTTTTCATGAATGCAATTTCATTAGTTGCTATTTATTATTGTTTTCAAGCTGCATACACAGGTTATTTAACTGAAAAGAATAAACAAACTAAACTACTTAGAAATATTGTTATTGTTTGGGTTGCTATTTTACTTTTAATTACAATCTGGTTCAGTAATTTTCTTTTAATTAAAATTCATGCTGGTATTGTACTTTCTTATTCATTGGTTATTCACCTATTTACGTATAAACGAAAAGTACCTGGAAGTGGTTGGATTGCTTTTGGAATAATTGTATCCTTTCTATCCATTATAACACACAGTCTTAAACTCAAAGTAAATGATTGGTTTAATCATAAGGATATCTCTCACCTTATTATGGCTATTTCATTGCTTCTTATTTTCAAGGGAGTACAGCTTAAACTTCAGTTTTCTGAAAACAGATTGGAAGAAGAAACGCTGAACTATTCAAAAGTTGCCTAACTTTCTTCTTCTACTTTTTGCACTAAAAACTTTACTATTTCGAATGTTGCCTTGGCATCTGCTAAACAATAATTAATCAACGATTGTTTGTTGAGCTCAGCCTCAATTGTGTTGGTTGATGTTCGACACATCTCATAAACAGTCATAGCCTGTAAGCCACTTTGTATTTCAGCATAAAAGTTCTTTGTCAATAATATCCCTGAAACGGTTTTAAGATTAAAATTATTACCAAACTGAGGGTCGTAGTATATAAGGTCCGAAAAAATTGTATAAACATCAAACAGTTTTGATTTCAATTCCAGCAATTCCTTCTGTCTGGCAGGAAAGAGCTCTATAAATTTATTAATAACATTCTCCTCTAACGTTTTATCAAACACAAGCAAGGTAGCGTAGTTATTTGTAAGTTCTAATAATGACTCTAAAAATGATTCCCGCTGATCTGTTTCATGATTTGTAAAATAATTAAAGGACGAGTCCCCATCAAATACTGAAACAAGGAAAGGAATCTGCTCAAAGGGCTTAGTACCTTTAATAATTGGGATAGACGAACTCAATACTTCTATATCAAAAGCACAACATGGTTCTTGAAGATCTCCTAAAAGTTGTTTCAGTTTTCCAAACTCAACGTAAACCTTTTCATCAATCATGGCATTTTTTATAATTGAAGGGCCCTTAGAAAGGATTAAATCATCAGGGAGGTCCTTAATGCTTTTTATACCATTCAAATAATACGCAAGCGCATTACTTTTTGATAGATTAGGTAAATTAAACACAGAATCCTGTCCTAGTTTTTCTTTCCAGCAAGTCTCGAAAAAATCACACTGATAAGGTTTAAAACAGTGCTCACCAATTTCCACATTTGGTATTCTATTTTCATCTAATACCTGAATTGCTTGCGCTACTTTGATCTCAAAATACTCGATATTCTTTTCTGCCTCCTGCTTAATACTGCGCTTTTTAAATAGTTCCTTTATTTCCAGTTCGCCATTAAACAGATAATTGCCATTAATCGTTACTAAATAAAAATCAATGAGATTGATTTGATTTCTCAATACATAATATTGCAGACAAGCGTCCTTTAAAAATACCTCGCTTATTTTTAGGGAATTTTTTACTTCGTACGCCGTATAAAAATCGTCTTGTCTAACCAGCAAGTCAACCATCACCAAAATATCATTAAAAATGAAGGTAGCCTCGTAAATCACCTCCGTTTTTGCTTCAATAAGCTGTTTAGTTAACTCCGCTGCCTGAGTAGAATTGGCGGTTTCCTTACTTACATCCCTGCCATTTGGAAACAATTGCTGGGCTAAATAACCAATTTGATGCCCGCGGTTAAAGGTTAATTGCTTATCAAGTTCTACTTTATCCCTTAAATAATAGTGCTTCTTGTATAGGTAGAATGCCTTTGAACACTGCTCAAATTTTAAATATGCCGTTTTGCTTATCAATAACAATGCAAGTTAAAAATTATAAGCTTTGCTTTTAACAAATACTAACAATATTGTTAGCAACTAAATTAAGGCTTAAACGTAAAAAGGCTAATTTCGAATTAGAATTCCAAAACCTTATGATTAAACAAAATTTAAAATGGATGGCCATCGGGGTGGCTATTTCAGCAGCCGGCTTATTTATTTACAATAAAGTTGCTAATTACAAAAAGCTTTCCGGCAATAATCTACTCACCGATGTCCAGTATCAGATTAATCCAGAATTTGCTAATTACATCTCCGCGTTTACAACAGGTTATATTTCATCCAACTCAACAATAAAAATTAAGTTAACTAACGAATTAAATTCCAGTACAGAATTAAATACGGCCATTCAAGAAAAACTAATTAGCTTTTCCCCCGAAATTGAAGGTACACTTGTATGGAAGGACGCACAAAACTTGGAATTTAAACCTACCAGCAGGCTTAAAGCAGGCCAAAAATATAAGGCAACTTTTTTCTTAAACAAATTACTTGATGTTAAAAAGGAATTAGAAGAATTTGAATTTTCATTTGAAATTATACAACAATCGGTTCAATTAAATACCGGTGAACTTAAATCATATAACTCAAACGATTATTATTATTACAGTCTAAGCGGTAATGTAGGAAGTGCTGACTTTATAGCAACTGAGGAAATTGAGAAAATACTGAGTGCTAAACTTGACAGCAAAAATTTAAATATTAAATGGGTACATAATGAAAAAGGTACTAGTCACCAATTTGTTATTGATAGCATTGAACGTCCTAATAGTGGCGAAAGTCAGATTAACTTAGCTTGTAATGCAGGATTAATTAATATCAATTATCAAAAAGAAAAAACATTTAGTGTACCTCAAAAAAGCAAATTTGAATTATTAACTACAACTATTGGAAATGACGAAGAACAATTTGTTGATTGTGTTTTTTCTAATCCAATAGATGAAAATCAAAGTTTACAAGGTTTAATAGACCTGGGTGGAAATAAAGACGTTAAATACATTGTGGCAAACAACCACGTGCTGGTTTACCCTAATAGTATTGAAAACGGCTCCTTTTTACTTACAGTTAATACAGGTGTTAGAGATACAAAAGGCCAGGTGATTACTAAAAAATCGGAACACAGTATCGTATTCAAAGAGGTTAAACCTTCAGTTAGATTTGTTGGCAACGGCAACATTTTACCTTCAACCAATAGCTTAACCATTCCATTTGAAACTGTTAACCTAAAAGCCGTTGATGTTAAAATAATCAGGATTTACGAGAACAACGTTTTACAGTTTTTACAAACTAATGACATAAATGGCGGCTCTCAATTAGCCCAGGTAGGTAAAAAAATAATTGAAAAACGAATTAATCTTGGCATAACAAACCCTGAGAAATTGGCTGTATGGCAAAAATCCGCTTTGGATATCAGTACCTTAATTAAACCTGAACCGGGCGCCATTTACAGAGTTACGTTTAGCTTCAAAAAATCCTATGCGAATTATCCATGTCTTGGGGAAGCACAATCATTGGAGATGGAGGAAATTAAATCCTCAACTGAAACAGAAAATGAAGAAGGATATTTTGGTTATTATTACGATGATTACGAATATGGTTATGATTATTATAGCGATGAATACGATGGAAGCGGTTGGGAAGACAGAGATAATCCATGTAAAGATTATTATTACAGACAGTATGATAGAAAAGTTTCGAAGAACATTCTTGCTAGCGATTTAGGTTTAACATTAAAGAAAGGTAATGATGGTTCATTTTTTGCTGTGGTAACCGATTTAGTTTCAGCTTCACCACTTAGTAAAGTAGCCATAGAACTTTACGATTATCAAAAACAGCTAATCGAAACCACTCAAACAAATGGTGATGGTCAAGCCTTTATTACTCCAAAAAACAAGCCATACTTTTTAGTAGCTAAAAAAGATAAACAAAGAGCTTATTTAAGACTAGATGAAGGGTCGGTGTTATCCTTAAGTATGTATGATGTTAGTGGAGATGAAATCCGAAAAGGTATGAAAGGCTTTATTTACGGCGAGCGTGGAGTTTGGAGACCCGGCGACAGTTTATTCTTAAATTTCATTTTAGAAGATAAAACCAATTCGTTGCCAGAGAATCACCCGGTTATTTTCTCATTAACTAACCCACAGGGTCAGTTAGTAAAAAGAACAGTTAGCAACAAAGGAGTTAACGGGTTTTATAATTTCAGTTGTGCAACAGACAAAAATGCGCCAACAGGTTTTTGGAATGCAGAGGTTAAAGTGGGTGCTGTAAAATTCAATAAACTAATTCGCATAGAAACAATTATGCCGAATAGATTAAAAATTGAAGTCCATGCAGGAGATGATAAATTACTTGTTAATAACAACAGCCAAAATGTAACACTCCACACAAATTGGTTAACAGGCGCTACAGCAAAAAATTTAGCTGCTAATATTAGTGTTGCCCTTACAAGCAGTTTTACACGCTTTGATAAATACGATGATTTTAATTTTACAGATGGAGGTAACCGTTTTGAAGCACAAAACATTACTCTATTTGATGGAAAAATAGATGAAAACGGTAATGCAACAATGCCTTTAAATCTAAACATCAGCAATGCACCTGGCTTCTTAAAAGCAAACTTTACAACACGTGTTTTTGAGCCAGGTGGTACGTTCAGTATTGATCGTTTTAGTATTGATTATTCTCCATTTACAAATTATGTTGGTGTAAAATTACCTTCAGGCGAAAGTAATACAGGTATTTTATATACAGGTAAAGCGCATCAAATTGAAATTGCGAGTGTTGATTTTAAAGGAAAGCCAACCAGCAGAAGTAATATTAAATTTGAAATGTATAAATTGAATTGGCGCTGGTGGTGGGATCAGTATTACGATGATGTTGCCAATTATGTAAGCGACGAATACCATAAACCTGTACAATCTCAAATAGTTAATACCTCAAATGGACGAGGAAAAGTTACCGTTAACATTGGCGAAAAGGATTGGGGTAGATATTTAATCAGAATAATTGATACAGAGAGTGGTCACTCCTGCACTCAAATCACCTACTTTGATTGGAGTAATTGGATGGAGCGCGACGGAGGAAGTGAAAATAAAATCGTGAGCAATATGCTTCACTTCACTACCGATAAAACTAATTACAAAACAAACGACGAGGCCGTTGTTAATATTCCTACACCGCAAGGTGGAAGAGCTTTAGTAACGGTTGAAAACGGCAGTAAAGTTCTTCAGGCACATTGGTTAGAAACTGATAAAGGCAACACTAAATTTAAATTAAAAATAACAGAGGACATGGCTCCTAATCTGTATTTGCATGTTAGTTTAATGCAACCACATAGCAGAAGCAATGATTTACCAATTCGTCTATATGGTGTTGTACCAATTTCTATAGACAACCCAGAAACACACTTAAAACCTGTTATAAAAATGGCAGATGTTTTAATGCCAGAAAAAACTGCTACCATTAAAGTTTCAGAAACGAATGGAAAAGAAATGGCATTTACCATTGCAGTTGTAGACGAAGGTTTATTAGATATCACGAGATTTAAAACACCTAATCCTCATTCAGTTTTTTATGCGAAGGAAGCTTTAGGCGTAAAAACCTGGGATATTTTTGATAATGTAATTGGTGCCTTTGGAGCAGACCTTGAACGCATTTTAAGTATTGGTGGTGACGGAAGTGAAATGGAAGATGAAGGTGCAAAAGCAAACAGATTCAAACCAATGGTAAGATTCTTTGGTCCTTTCCATTTGAAAAAAGGAGAAGATAAAACAATTAGTTTTAATATGCCGATGTATGTTGGTTCTGTTAGAACAATGGTTATTGCCGGGAATAAAGGCTCTTATGGATTTGCTGAAAAAACAACGCCTGTTAAAGCGCCAATTATGTTATTAGGAAACTTACCAAGAGTATTAAGCGTTACAGAAGAGATCAAATTTCCAATAAGTGTATTTGGTGGAGATAAAAATGTTGGCAAAACAGATATTAAAATAGAATGTAACGGTTTAGTACAGGTAATTGGATCAAATCAAAAATCGGTGCAGCTTGGAAAAGATGATGAAAAAATGGTTTGGTTTGATTTAAAGGTAAAAAATGCTACCGGTATTGCTAAGGTAAAAGTTATAGCAAACGGTGGAGGGCACACAGCCACTTACGAAGCTGAACTTGATGTAAGAAATCCGAATCCATACCAAACAAGCATTAAAGATTTTTATGTTGATGCAGGAAAATCGATTGATGGAAACTTTGCTGCTACCGGAATTAGTGGCACAAATAAAGGGTTAATAGAAATCAGCACGATACCTCCGGTAAATTTAGAAGATCGTTTAAATTACCTGATTAGTTACCCGCACGGTTGTATAGAGCAAACTACTTCTCAAACATTCGCACAATTGTATTTAGATGACATCATGGAATTAAGTCCGATACAGAAAACTGAGATCAATAAAAACATAAAAGCCGGAATTAATGAAATACGAAAATTTCAAACGGCCGTTGGCGGCTTTAGTTATTGGCAAGGTACTGCTGATGTTAGTGACTGGGGTACAAGTTATGCAGGACACTTTTTGGTGTTGGCAGAATATAAAGGCTACACCTTACCGGCAGGATTAAAGAAAGACTGGTTAAAGTTTATGCAAACGACAGCAAATAATTATGAAAATGTTAAAGGTAATTATTTCCGAAGTGATGAGCTTCAAGCATACCGACTTTATGTTTTGGCACTCAGCGGAAATGCAAGTTTAGGAGCCATGAATCGATTAAGAGAATACAATGGACTAAGTAATAATAGCAGGTGGTTATTGGCGTCTGCCTATGCAAAGGTTGGTCAGGTAAGTGAAGCTGAAAAGTTAATAGCCTCTGCCAAAAAAGCGGTACCGTACTATTCTTGCGATTATTATACTTTTGGAAGCAGTGACCGAGATGAAGCAATTATTTTGGATGCCTTATGCACACTTAACAAGAAACAACAAGCTTTTATACAGGTAAAAAAAGTGGCTAATTTCTTGTCATCTAATAAATGGTTAAGTACACAAACTACTGCATTTGGATTAGTTTCAATCAGTACATTCATTAATAAATATGGCGACCCAAGTGCCATGCAGGCTAATGTGACCATTAACGGTAAAAACTTTGTAGCTAAAGGTAACTCAAGCATTAGTCAGTTTAATTTAGATTTAAAAACTAATCCAAAAGGCACTTACCAGATTAACAATAAAGGTAAAGGCATTTTATATGCCAGATTAATTACACGCGGAAAACCTAACATTGGTAATGAAAAGGCTGAAAATAATAATATCAGCATAGACGTAATTTATAAAGACAAAGCTGGAAACACTTTAAGTGTTAACGAACTTGAACAAGGTAAAGACTTTGTAATGAGCGTAACGATCAAAAATTTAGGAATGGTGGGAGATATTAAAAATCTTGCCTTGATGAATTATATACCGGGTGGTTGGGAAATACAAAACAGCAGAATGGATGAGAATGAAGCAACTATGCACAACAGTGCTTATACATACCAGGACATTAAAGATGATAAAGTGTTAACCTACTTTGATTTAAATGTTGGTCAATCAAAAACTTTTAATTTAGGCTTAACTGCCACATACGAAGGCAAGTTCTACTTACCTTCTGTTAATGCAGAAGCCATGTACGATAATTCTATTTTTGCAAGAACGCAGGGTAATTGGATTAAAGTAATCAAAGCTACCAATGCATCAGTTACGCAGAATTAATTGGTATACAATTAGCAATGGTAAAGTAGAATTTAGTGTTCATTAGGACTATATTGAACTTGCGATAAATAAAATCGTAATCGTAAATCAAAAAAGCCTCAACAAATGTTGAGGCTTTTTAGTCTATAGTAGTTAAATAATTATTCTTTAATAATCTTCACCGTTTTGGTTTTACCATCAATAGTAACCTTAACAAAGTAAATACCGTTTACTGAGTTGCCCAAATTTAATTGGTAGTTGCCCTCGTTAACTTTATCAGTTAAAATCACTTTACCTAACATATCAGTAATTTCGATTACCGAAGTATTATTTAATTGCAAATTAAAAATCCCATTGCTCGGATTTGGGTAAACTAAAACGTTAATTGAAGAGGCTGTAGCATTGTTTTGAATCCCGGTGCATACTGTAACACTTTGTGTAAAAATTGCTGATGATGAACAACCTTGTGCGTTAGTTCCACTTATACTATATCCTGAATTAACAGTCGGCGATACCACAATCGATGCTAAATTAGATCCTGTACTCCATGTATAGTTACTAGCCCCAGTGGCTGTAAGAGTAGCTGATTGTCCAACGCAAATACTATTATTACTACTATTAATATTCAAATTAGGATTGATGTTTACCGTTATACTCGCCACAGCCGTATTACTGCAACCAGTTGCGCTATTAGAATTTGTAATGGTATAATTTGTGCTAGCTGTAGGTGTAAAAGCAACATTATTAGAAAATGTAGCAGGCACCCATGAAAACGATGTTGCGCCTGTACTTGCTAAAGAAAGTGTATTACCTGAACAAACAGATAAAGAAGTTGCACTATAGCTTGGGCCAGCCAAAGCAGTTGTAAATCCTGACACCACTCCACCCGGAGCAACCCAATTTGAAGCTGTACCTGTTAAGCTAATTGCTGTTAGTGTGCCTGTTAAATTGTTCGATGTAGCATCAATCAAAGTAGTAACTGCTGCATTGCTGCCAGCGGCTATGCCCTGGTTAAAATGATAATTAACCAACAGCCCCGGCGTGTTGTTTGGAATTTCGCAATTCTTAAAAGTATTTATTTCACATTTAGTTCTTGCTACATTCCATACTCTAACTTCATCAATCATCCCGTTAAAATGCTCGCTGGCTAGCGGAGAACCTCCAATATAAACATGATTAACTGTATTTTGCATCGTTGCTAAAGAGGGAGTGTTAGATGCAGTTAAAACACCGTTCACATAGATACTTGATACCGTTCCATTCCAAACACACGCAAGATGAATCCAAGTATTCAACGTAGAGGTGTTTAAACTTACAGTAGAATACTGGTTGGTATTATTACCTACCCAAAAAACGTGGTGTGAATTTTCTCTTCTTAGTAAAAACGAAAAAGCCCCAGAAACATTGGTTTGATGATTACCAATAATTGGACCGTGTGCACCACTATTAGTTGCCGTGTTTACCCAAGCCTCAATGGTAAGCTTATTACTTCCGTTTAGTGAATTTGTTAGTGCAGATCCTAAGTTTATTAAATCCCCCGTTCCATCCATTTTAATGGCTGCTCCCTGTTGCCCAAATAAACTGCTGAAAGCAAAGAAGTTTAATGCTAAAATGAATAATATTCTTTTTTTGATCTCATTTTTGTTAGTAGTAAATCGTTTTTTCATATTTCGTTTGTTTTAATATTAATGGTGCAAACATATGTGTTAACGAAACAAAAAAATAAAACTATTCAGCAACAGCCAATTTTGTTTAGGAATGGACAAAAAAAACCCATTCGGCTGAATGAGTTCTCTAATCTTTGAATTACTAAAATTACTTATAAACGCTAGAAGCATTTACAACAGCGCCACAATTTTTCCCATCTAAGTTTAAAAGAACAACATCAGTGGCATCAAATTGAGTGTTGTTATTTGGACGCGTTTTGCCTTTTCTTACCTTTCCGGCAGTTTCACATTCAAATTCCTTCTTTTCTCCTGATTTTAACCGAGTACTTACACCAGATCCATAGCAAAGCAATAGGTCATATGGTAAATCATTCACTAAAGTTATATTTGCTTGACTAGCTTTTTTATCAAGGCGAGCCTTTACCCTTTGCCCTTCCTCTGAATTCCAGTACTTTCCGTTAATTGAATCTACTACAAATTGATGTCTTTTTTTAGCTTTATCTAAATCATCTCTATAAGCTTGTTCCTTATTTTTTCCTTCACTTGTAGCCATAACCTCTGCCTGCCTTTTATATTCATCGTCTAGAAATTTTTGCAAATTGGCTTTGTGATTAGCTTTTTCCATTTCTTTTTTAGCGCCAAAAGCAGCCTTGGTTAATTTAAATCCGGACAATTCTCCTTTCTTAATACAATCAACTATTACATAATTGTCTTTGTCTTTCCAATTCTCCAGAACGTAAATCCATTCTCCTGTAAAAACCATTCGTTTACTTTCAGTAAATCTAATGTAGGTCATACCATTCATTTCTTTTCCTGTCTCTTTCCATCCGTCAACAAATGTAGCAGCGTATGCTGCATTATCCGGATAAAAGTATCTTGAATTAACTGTCTTTTTTATAGCGATTTCTTTCAAATCAACGTTAAATGTGTTAACTTCAATTTCCCATGGGTCTTTATTAATTCCTGCATAGGAATATTCGCCGCCAGATTGGCTAATAACATAACTCATATAAGACCCAGTACCTGATTTTTCTGCCATTTTATTTTGGTCATCTTGAGCATTTAAAACTCGTCCTAATAAAAGGCACACATAGAATAAATTGTTTCTTGTTTTCATATCAAAATTTTTCACGAAAGTAATATGATAATAAAGTTTACAGTAAAATTATTCAGCAACAGCCAAATTTCTTTAGGAATGGATAATTAAGCCATAATCGCCGCTTCAAATTCGGTTTTTTTGTACTTAGAAAGTTTGGTAATTAATCCGTTGGAAAGTTGTATAGATAGATCAGACTTGGAATAATTCTTAATATATTTTTTGTTGATTAGCCAAGATTTATGAACACGAAGGTAATCTGGTACATCCGCTAAGATTGTTTCAAAATGTTTTAAATTTTTGCTTGCAACAAACTTCTGGCGTTCAGTATAAATTGTACAATATGATTCCTGCGCCTCAATAGCAATAATACTTTCAATTGAAACGATATTCTGTTGGCCTTTATCAGAAATAACAATATTTTTTAACTGTTTTGTCTCCAGCGTATCGCTTAAAAGAGCCAGCCGTTGATTCTGCTGCTCAACATTTCGTTTTTCAATTACCCTTTTAACGGATAATTTTAACCTTTCAATATCAATTGGTTTTAGCAAATAATCTACAGCAGCAACTTCAAAAGCCCTGACTGCGTATTGGTCGTAAGCTGTTACAAATATTAATTCAAAAGTTAGTTCCTTAAAAAACTTGACAATTTCAAACCCTGCGTAATCAGGCATCTCTATATCAGTAAAAACAACATCCGGCTGATGAACTTTTATTGCTTCTACCGCCATAGGTATATTATTGCACTTTGCAACTAATTCGACTTCCGGGCAAAATCGTAGCAATAAATTTTCAAGTACATCGCGTGCACTTTCTTCGTCATCTATCAATAATGCCTTTATTTTTTTCACCTGTAGCAAAAGTATAAATTCGTCAAAATATTACCTATCCCTTTTTATTAACGAATAAAATTTGTTTATCAATAGCTAAAATTTCCGCCTAATAGGCAAACTTAATTTAACTTTTGTGCCAATTGCAACATCGCCATCCATTAAATCCTCATACACAACACCAAATTGTCCAGGATACAAACTACTTAAAATATCAAATCTCCTTCTGGTAGCCTTTACCGAAAAAGAATCATGATCCGATCGTTGACGCTCCTTAATAGCTTTGGCTTTCTCCCTTCCTACACCATTGTCTTCAATACTACAAACTAATATTTCTTTTAGCTCAAAATTTATGGTTAATTTCTTTTCGCCTGCTTTATGAAGTAAACCGTGAACAATTGCGTTTTCGATAAATGGTTGAATAATCATAGGTGGAATCTCAATGTCGGAAATATTATCGACGATTATAGTATATTCAAAGTCCTTTTTAAAGCGAAGCTTTTCAAGAGAAAGGTATAATTCCAATAGCTGGATTTCTTTTTCAAAATCGATAAAGTCATTTTGAGAATAACTCAACGTCTTTCTTACCATATTAGAAAAAGTTGTTATATAGGTGTACGATTTTTCTACGTCGCCTTTTAAAATTAAATCTTGTATTGAGTTAAGCGAATTAAAAATAAAATGTGGGTTCATTTGAGATTGTATTGCTGTTAACTTGGAGGCACTCAATTCGTTTTGTTGATTCAGTTTCTTTTCCTGTATGGATAATCTCCATTTATAAGTTAAATATACCAACGTTAAAAAGGCCAGCAATAACAATGATATAAACCACCATTTAGAATAAAACGGAGAATCAATTGTAAACGGATATATAATGACTTCACTGAATACTCCATTTTTTTCGACTTTAGCATAAAAAGTATAACTACCGGCTGCAAGAGCATTGTAGGTCACCTGATTTTCGGAGTACTTATTTATTGACCAATCATCATCATTACCTAATAATTTAAAATGATAACGGATACTCTCTCTATTTCTAAGGGTTAAAACGCTTAAATTAAATTGAAATTTACGCTGATCAGAATTGAAATTAGATTTTGATAAATTAATTAATGAGTCATTAACAAATAAACCAGTTATATGCAAAATAGGTTTAACTATTTCCTTCTGATTATTTTTGTAATCAATTTGTTGTATACCTCTAGTGTGGCTTATCCAGAGTGAATCTTTTACAAAAAGAAAATCAATTAATCTGTTCCCTGCTCCACTTTGAGTTGTATAAATTGTGTTGATATAGTTTCCATACTGATCAAATTGAAAAAGGCCATTAAAGGTTTTACAGTATAGCTTCCCATTATGTATTCTAAACTTCGTTACAACCTCTGACTCTTTATTAACCTTTAAAGGCATGGACTTTACTATACAATTATCTTCTACAACAATCAAACCTCCTTTCTTATTGCTGGCATATATAAGTCCGTTATCATAATGAAGAGCGTTCGTGAATACGGATTTTTTATTCAATAAAATTTCATTAACGGTTCCATTAATGTTAAATGTAAAAAGTCCATTTGCATTAGAAACATATAACATTTTGTTACGCTCGTTATAAGCTAATGAATAAACCCTTACTTGCGATCCCGCTAACATACTGGTAATAAATTTTCTACCACCTTTCCAAAAACACTTTATTATCCCTCGATTAGTACCCAAAAAAAACAGACTATCCGTAACAAAAGCAACATCTTTTAATGAGGCTTGAGCAAGCAAAATAGATTTTTTGGTGCCTTTATCACATACAAGTGGATACTTGTTGTCATATATTACAAATGGGAATTTTTCTGTTGTGTAAATTTTTTCAATATTTCTTTCACCTGTATTGTCCAATATTTCAACTTGTGAATTTTTATATCCAAATAGATTTCCCTTTAGCGACCCAAGTAATAAACCTAATTGATTATCGTAATTCATCGATGTGATTGGATCTTCACTTGTAGATAAAACTACATCCGGAATCTCAAGGTCTGGTATAACTATAATTCCTTGATCAAAAGTGCTTAATAAAATATTACCCTCTCTATCTCTATAAACATCAGAAATATAATAGTCTTCGTAAAAAGTTTTAAGTTGCCTTTGTGAAATATCATTCAATTTAATTACCCCCGGTAGCGATCCACAAATCCACAATTCACTATTGGTATTATATAACCTTAACGATACGCTTCTATCAAAAGCTTCGTTTTTAGCTAATTCTCTTAGTTCTTTGCCAGATATGTTAAAATCATAAATCGCTTTAGATTGTTGATTTATAGCATAATCTTTATTTCCTAATTTAAAAAACTGCAACACTTGTGCTTTTATAATTTGCTGCCCTAAAACATTTAACCTCTCCTCAGATATTCCTTTGTCAGAAATACAGATGAGAGAATCTGTGCCGGGTTTGTGATAATAAGTTGTTTTCAAATCATATTGAAATGGATGACCAAAATAACTTTTATTAATTGATATCTTTTCTGAAACTATACCCGTTTCCGAAATCCGAATTAGTTTTCTTGCGCCAATAAGTAATGAATTATTATTTATGCTTAAACTCACATCAGCACTTATTTCATCAGGCCTTAATTCATAAAGCAGTTTGCATTGTTTATTCTGTATCTTAAAAATTTGATTGTTTAAATTGTGACAGAAAACAATTCCATTTTCATTAATAACAAAGTTAAAAACCGAATTACTTTTAGAATCTTCTAATTGAATTTTTTGGTAAGAATAATAATCAAAATAAAACAAACCTTCATTGGTAGCAATTAAAAAATTTCCTTCATTGTTTTGAATTAAATCAAATATTTGAATTCCTTTAAATTGGTTTTCACCAAGTAAAAAATAGGCAGGCTGTTGAGCAACAGTCTTAACTAATAAAATCAGGAAAAAATAAAAGAAATGTTTCCTTAACATAACCAAATATATGGAATAAACATGTTCAATTTTGTTTTCTGTTTATTCAGATGTATACATTTGAAAGAAAACTTAATTAACTTCATAAAAAAACCTCTCTGTTTTTTACAGAGAGGTTTACAAACTAAACGAACAACTATAACTTACTTCATTAGTGTTACGTGGCCAACATATTCCTTCTTGCCTTGGCCATTGGC